>LWDU01033352.1_pt1 | contig 110534 bp, 72 predicted proteins | sample 727161 | NCBI WGS metagenome assembly LWDU01 (sample SAMN04566230, study PRJNA314399) | hydrothermal vent metagenome | isolation source: deep sea hydrothermal plume seawater | place: Mexico: Gulf of California, Guaymas Basin | collected 2004-07-11
CCATCCCGCAGGATAACCCCTTCATCGACGTTGCCAAAGCTCGACCCGAAATCTACGCTTACGGTTTTCGTAATGTTTGGAGATTCAGTTTCGATCGCAAAACTGGAACACTATACGCGGCTGACGTCGGGCAGAAACTGTGGGAGGAAATCAATATTGTCATTAAGGGTGGCAACTATGGCTGGAATCTTCGCGAAGGAAAGCATGCCTATGAAGACGGTTCTGGACCCAAACCAGAGCTTATCGAGCCTATTTTCGAATACCACCATGACATTGGAAAATCGATCACGGGCGGTGTCATTTATCGAGGTAAATCGGTGCCTGCTTTGAATGGCATGTATGTCTACGCTGACTATGTAAGTGGCAACATTTGGGCACTAGAACACAAAGCAGCGGGTAAAGTGATTGCCAACCACTCCATATCCAACCTCAACGACTCCGGTGAAAACCTACCGATCATTACTTTCGGTGAGGATGAAGATGGCGAAGTTTATCTCACGACACAGATGGGGGGCGGACAAATATTTAAGTTCAAATCTGGGGCGAAAAAGTAATTTACTCAGTCGTCATCCAGAGCATCAATCACAGCACAGCCGCACGAATCGCTCCATACATTCACACTCGTTCGGCACATGTCTAAGATGCGATCCACGGCAATGATCAAGCCCTGTTTTTCGACCGGCAAATCAACCGCTTGCAGCACAATCACCATCATGACTAACCCAGCATGCGGAATTCCAGCCGCGCCGATGCTGGCCAACAATGCTGTCAGCGCCACCACCACTTGATCGCCAAGCGTTAAATCTATACTGACAAGCTGAGCGATAAACAGTACAGCCACAACTTCATATAGCGCCGTTCCGTCCATGTTGATCGTCGCCCCCAGTGGCAACACAAACGAACTTGTTTGGTTACGTACTCCCGCTCGCTGTTCGATACTGGCCATCGTTAACGGTAACGTACCGTTACTCGATGCTGAACTAAATGCCGTAAGTAACGCGGGACTCATCGCCTTAGCAAACTCCCACGGGTTTCGCCGAGCTACTATTTTCAAGATCAACGGTAACGTGATACAGGCATGTACAACCAATGCTAAGAACACAGCCAACATATACCAAGCAAGCGAACTGAAAATGGCGCTACCGTGTGTCGCAGTCACGTAGAGCATCAACAGCATGACGCCCAACGGGGCTAGTGCAATAACGGCCATCGTCATTTTCATCATGATATCAAACCCTGCTTGCGCTAAGCTCGAAATCGTTGTGGCGGTTTTTCCACCTAGAATCAATGCAAAAATCGCAAAGGCGATTGTAAAACTGATGATAGATAAGAAATCACCCTCAGCCAAAGAGCGGATGGGATTCGTAGGAATTAGTGTTTCTAATTGGTCCAGCAGCACTTGCGGTAGTGAACTAGACGCGGCTTCATAGGCTGTTGGACTTTGAGTCGTTAAATCTGTTCCCACGCCGGGTTGAATTACGTTGACCATGATCAGACCAGTCACGATTGCCAAGAAACTCGTGCAAATATAATACAACATCGTTCGGCGAAACATGCGACCCAATCGTTCGGCTTTTCCTAGCCCCATCACGCCAACGGTTAGCGACGTTACAATTAATGGCACCGCGACCATTTGCAACATCCGTAAAAAAAGACCGCCCAATCGTTTACACAAGTTTCCAATCTGTCGTGCCCAGCTTTGCCCGTGACTCTCGAAGACGGCATGCAAACTCGGTTGGTCCGCTTTAAAACTCTTTAAGTCCGCATACTTCGCATCGAGTTTCCCACCAATTTCGTAGACCGTTTCGACATTATCGTGAGTAAATGTCGTGATCGTAATGGTGTTTGTACTATCGCGCAGCTCAACCTTCGACAAGTGTGTCGGAATCGCTTCGCTGAGGGCCACATCGGTGGTGCTGAGACTAAGATTTAGCAGCAAGCCAATAGCAGCTCCGGCAATCATACCAATCAGTATTTGCCAATGCAGTGCAAGTCGCGGAGGTGATTCTGCGGATGGGGATTGTTGTTCATTCATAAATGTGTTTATACCAAAAAACCGTGCTGTAGTGGCGCCCGCCGCAGAAGGAGGATGGCCATCTGCGATTTAAACAAAAACAAAATGCCCACTATCAGACATCCCATAAATCGACCCTTTGGGGGTCTATTCTGTGATTACGTTTTCTACACTGCCGCCAGAAGGAATCATCGGTAATACATGCGATTGATAGGGCACTTGAACGTCGAGTAGATAGGGACCATCGTAGGCAATCATTTTTTGAATTGCTGCGGCTAAATCAGCCTTCGCTTTGACCGTTGCTGCACCGCATCCATAGCCTTTAGCAATTTGGACGAAATCTGGATATCGCTCATCGACAAATGGACCACTACCTTGCCCGCGGGCTTCATCGTCGCCGATCGGTCCTAAGTATGTATGTGCGCGGCGACCATCCATAAATCGATCTTCCCATTGCACTACCATCCCTAAATGCTGATTATTGAGCAGCAGAATTTTAACTGGAAGGTTTTCACACTTACACGTTGCCAGTTCTTGGATATTCATCTGAAAGCTGCCATCGCCATCAATGTCGATCACAAGCTTATTTGGATTCGCGGCTTGTACGCCCATCGCTGCCGGCAAACCAAAACCCATTGTGCCTAACCCCGAACTTGATAACCAGCGACGAGGTTTTTGAAATTGAAAAAACTGAGCGGACCACATTTGATGCTGGCCGACTCCAACAGTAATAAACGGATCCAAGTCCGACGTTAAACGCGACAACTCGGCTATCGCATGTTGCTGCAGAATCCCGTCAAATTCCTGATCGTATGTCAGCGGATTCTCTTGTTTCCACTGCTGACACTGGGTCCGCCAAGTATCAATTTCGTCTTTATATTCCAGCAGCGGCAATAACTGCTGTAATGCGTCTTTAACATCACACACGACCGGAATATGCGCCGTCTTGTTTTTATTGATCTCTGAAGGATCAATATCGATGTGTACAATTTTCGCATCTGGGGCAAACCGCTCGAGGTTACCGGTCACTCGATCATCAAAACGAACGCCCAAGGCAATCAATAAATCACATCCACTTACCGCCTTGTTGGCATACACGGTGCCGTGCATCCCCAACATATCCATACATAATTCGTTACTCGGAGGAAGAACCCCGAGGCCCATCAGCGTTAGAGTTGTCGGGATACCGGTCGTGGCGACGAGTTCCCGTAGTTCCTCAGTTGCTTCACCATTTACAATGCCACCGCCAGCATAAATTAACGGGCGACGAGCATGTTTAATCGCTGCGGCAACTTGTTTGATTTGTTCCACGGGTGATTCAGGATTAACAGTCGCTCGATACCCCGGTAATTTCATCTTCTCGTCCCAATCAACCGCACATTGATCGAGCTGAACATCCTTAGGGATGTCAATTAACACGGGGCCTGGACGACCCGTAGTGGCAACGTGAAATGCCTCTCTCACAACTCGAGCTAACTCTTCGACACGAGTCACCAAATAATGATGTTTGGTAATCCCACGGCAGATCTCTACCATCGGCGTCTCTTGAAAAGCATCCGTTCCGATGACAGCCGTTGGTACTTGTGCAGTCAAAGCAACCATTGGAATACTATCAAGCTTGGCATCGGCAATTGCAGTTACTAGATTTGTAGCACCTGGGCCACTGGTGGCTATACAGACTCCCGCGCGACCGGTTGTACGGGCAACACCTTGGGCAGCAAAGCCTCCGCCCTGTTCGTGACGAGGCAAAATCGTGCGCAAGACATCTTTCTTTGCCAACAGCGCTTGATGCAATGGCATACTACAGCCACCAGGATAGGCAAACACAACCTGCGTACCATTTCTAATGAGAGCTTCGACAATAATGCTCGCACCGGTCATGATTTCAGTATTGGTCGTTTTATCGGCAGTTGCCATCGTATCTTTCTCCTGTCACTAATGAATCCACTAATGACGTCTCAAATCAAATATTCCTACTATATATAGGTAATTATGAGCTAAGATCCGCGTGCGGCGTTAGGTTTTTGCAGAATAATTGCATAAGAAGCGACTTGTTTACCGCAGATTATACTAACTGTAACACCAAAAAAGCTCATCGTAGCTTTCAGGCTATGGCAGCCAGTCATTTTCGACAAGCGGGTCAGAGTCTATTCGTGGTCACGAGTCTAGGAGACTACTTCTGGAGCAAAATATTGTCCTACCAAATAGCCACCGTAAACTGCAACTAGGCCGACAACGACGTTGAGCCCGATGCTAACTAATGCAACGCCTACTTTGCCGTTTTGCATTAATTCCAGCGACTCCCACCCGAACGTAGAAAAAGTGGTCAACGCTCCTAGCAATCCTGTAATCAGCAATAATCTAGTAGTCGAGTTTGATAATTCAGGTACTCCCCAGCCGCCCAAAATACCGATTACTAGGCAGCCGACGACATTGACTAACAGAGTTCCATATGGAAATCCGCCCTCACTAAGGTGATGACCAAACATCCGCTCAGTCGCTTCGGACAATAAATATCGAGCGACCGCACCTACAACCGCACCAAGAGAAACGAGCATTATTGATTTGAGCATAATAGATAGACCAAGTTCTAGTTGTTTTCTGTTAGTAAAGGCCGCAAACTAATCCCAGTAAAACTCGCTTCACACTGGGCCACCATTTCAGGCGTTCCTGCAGAAATAACCTCACCACCAAGCTGCCCACCCTCGGGCCCTAAGTCTATTAACCAATCAGCTGATTTTGCGACATCAAGGTTATGTTCGATCACCACTACTGTATTGCCTCGATCAACTAAACGCCCCAGTACATCGAGTAATTTTCGGATATCATCAGAATGCAAACCTGTAGTCGGTTCGTCAAGCAGGTACAGAGTTTTCCCTGTATCGACTTTGGCCAAATGTGTTGCTAATTTCACCCGCTGCGCTTCACCACCTGATAATGTCGTTGATGGTTGTCCAAGTTTTAAATAACCTAAACCTACATCATTCAGGCAAGTCAGGGTTCGGTGAATGACTGGAAAATTCTCGAAGAAATCTAACGCCTCACGCACAGACAACGCTAACACATCAGCAATATTCAATCCTTTGTAACGAACTTGTAACGTTGTCCGATTGAACCGAGCACCGTGACAATGATCGCACATTACTAGCATGTCGGGTAAGAAGTTCATTTCTATTTTCTGTACCCCTTGTCCGTCACAATGACTGCACCGACCTACTTTCACATTAAAACTAAATCGATTGGCGCGATATCCTCGTTGTCGTGCATCACGAGTATTCGCAAATGCTTTGCGAATTTCATCAAACACACCAGAGTACGTTGCGGCATTGCTGCGAGGAGTGCGCCCGATTGGCGACTGCGTAATGCGGACGATTTTGTCTATTTTCTCAGCACCGTTGAGCGATTTGTACGGCCCCGGTTTTGGTGCCACTTGCCCTAACTGCCTAGTAACTGCGGGGGCCAGCGTTTCATTAATCAGTGAGCTTTTTCCGGATCCGGACACGCCCGTAATGCAAACAAAAACGCCAAGTGGGATTTCGACATTCACATCTTTTAAGTTATTTGTCGAAACACCTCTCAATTTCAATTGGTTTGTTTTGTATATACGGCGCCGCTGCGATGGAATTGGGATACATTGCACCCCCGACAGGTACTGACCTGTTAATGAGGATTCTTGTAATTCAACCTCATGTGGAGTGCCGATTGCTACGATTTCGCCGCCGTGTTCACCGGCTAGAGGTCCCATATCAATCAGTAAGTCTGCTTCACGCATCATCATTTCATCATGTTCAACAACAATGACCGAATTACCTAATTGCTGCAAATCACGCAACGCATCGATCAACCGTTGGTTATCACGTTGATGCAGTCCAATCGAGGGTTCGTCCAACACATAACAAACACCAACAAGACCGGACCCAATGCTGCTGGCCAATCGCACCCGTTGCATTTCACCACCACTGAGTGTGTCAGCTGACCGATCTAATGTTAAATAATCTAACCCCACTTTTGACAAGAACTCTAATCGCAAGATTAACTCGTCAATAATCGGTTTTGCTACCAACATATCACGCTCGCTGATTTCCAATTTCGAAAACCATTCCTCCGCCTCGCTGATCGACATTTTCACAAATTGATGAACATTTAAATCCTGATAGAAAACACTCAGCGCTTCTTTTCGCAATCTCGAACCGTCACACTGCGCGCAAATAACGATATCACGATAAGATGCCAGTTGTTCAAGTCGTCTTTTGCTAGTGGTGGTCGCATACTCTTTCTCAAGTAGATTCAAAATACCAACAAACTTTTTTTTAAAGCCGCGAAAGAATTGTTTGCGTTCTAGAGCCGACCATTTTTCAAGCGGTACATCCCATGCCAATTTTTTAGTGTCGAGGAATGCCGTAATTTCGTCACGATACATTTCTTTACGCTTAGCGGTAACTCCCTCGAGCACGACTAATGCGCCCGCGTCGAGACTGAGCGACAAATCAGGGCAAATCAGTTCACAATCAAATTGCTGAGATTGCCCAAGTCCAGTACAGTCCGTGCACGCACCGTAGGGACTATTAAAGCTGAAAGTTCGCGGCTCTATTTCTTCGTAGCTAACACCGCAACTGGGACAGGCATAAAGTGAACTGAAGAGCGTGTCTATCCATTCACCTTCAGATTCATCTGCGCCCGCAGGAATGTGGCGACTACACAACGTCAGTAATCCGTCACCATGTTGTAATGCCAGTTTGATCGACTCACCGATGCGAGATTGAACACTTGGTCGAATAATCACGCGATCAACAATCGCATCGATTTGATGGATTTTCCTCGGTTCCAACTCCGGAAAAGAATCCACGTCAAACACACGGCCATTAATTCGAGCCCGCACGAAACCACGCTTACGGATTTTCTCCAATACCTCGCGATGTTGTCCGCGCTTTCCTCGTACCATAGGCGCCATGATCATCACCTTGGTACCTTCGGGCATTCTCATTAATGCCTCCTGAATTTCCTCTTTAGATTGCTGACGAATTGCCTCACCACACGCAAAACACATCGGCGTACCCAACCGTGCTAAGAGTAGTCGTAAGTGATCGTAGATTTCGGTGACGGTCGCCACGGTACTACGAGGGTTCTGAATTCCAACTCGCTGGTCAATGCAGATTGTAGGCTGCAAACCGGAAATAGTATCGACATCCGGACGGGGCATTTGATGAAGAAATTGCCTTGCATAAACGGATAGACTCTCGATGTACTGCCGCTGCCCTTCGGCATACAACGTATCAAAGGCCAGCGAACTTTTCCCAGAACCACTCGGCCCGGTAATGACAACAAGTTGCCCACGTGGAATTACGACATGCACGTCTTTAAGATTGTGAACTCGCGCACCTTCAATGCAAATACTGTTGGGGTCACCAGTACTCAGCGGGGTCGCAGATTGAAGATTGTCGATCGTCGCCATAGCAATATTTATGCAGCTGAGAAGTTATGCTTGCTCTACATCTTCACAAGTTGTAAAAATTAATCGTCCGGCACTTGTTTGCAAAACACTTGTCACCGCAACCGTTACCGTCTCGTTCACGTGCCGTCGTCCACCTTCAACAACTATCATCGTACCGTCGTCTAAATAACCGACGCCTTGAGAATCGCTTTCACCCTCTTTAACAATTTTGATAGTGAATTGTTCACCCGGAAGAAACACGGGCTTTAATGCATTCACTACATCGTTGAGATTAATGACGGTAACATCTTGGAGCGTGGCGACTTTGTTTAAGTTGTAATCACCCGTGACGAGTTTACCGTTTAGTTCTTGTGCCAACAGTACTAATTTCATATCAACTGGTTGCCCACGCATGTTTTCCGATTCCGACTCATGAATTATCATTTCAATATCCGGATTCGATTGCAATTCTTTGAGGACATCTAAACCACGGCGACCGCGTGTCCGCCGCATCTTGTCGTTGCTGTCGGCGATGTTTTGTAGCTCCTGCAACGCAAAACGGGGCAAAACAAGCTTGCCATCAAATATATTGGTCGTGATTAAGTCCATGATGCGGCCATCGATGATCACACTTGTATCGAGCACTAGTGGTTGTAGCCCTTTGTAATCTTTTGCGAATTCAACATAGGGAATGATGAACCGAAAATCGTGATTTGTTTGTAGCAACACGGATATGCAGATGTAGCACAGAGGAATCGCGATCGCAAGCCGCAATATTCCTCGAAATTGTTCGTTGTCAGAGAATGTCAAAATTGGGTCAATCGCTGTACCAATGATATAGGTCAAAAAGAGTCCAACGATAAGTCCAAAATAGGTACACGAAATGATTTCGACTGGTTTGCGGCGAACCAAGATGTCCAAAACCACAATGACCGTAGCAATCACGATCAACAACGTACCCAACAGCATATACTCCTGCTGGTTTTCAGCCACATTGGAAACAATAGAAATACCAGCCCCGAATGCAATCGCGAGAAAAATGCCGCGCAAGAACCATAAAGCCATAATAAAACCGCCTAATGAAATAAATGTGAATAATAATAGGTGCAGTGAACTACACAATCGTGCGTCACTGCGGAAATAATATAAATATAATCGCGACGGACTAAGCTTGGTTAATAATGCCGTCAACAATAAAGATCTGTCGCTCTTTTCATTCTAAACGCACCAAATCCGGATTGCTACCAAAAAATCGAATCAAACACAAAAGCATGCCAAAATATATGCAAGTGCTATTTAAAGTTCAAAACATGACTACCGGCTAACATGAGCCAAGAATTGTTGCTCAAAGAAGCGATCTGTCATACCCGCAATATAATGCCCCACACTACGAGGCAAACCAACTTGCTCGCCATGTTCAACAAACCTTATAGGCATGATCTCGGGATTTTTGACTAATACAGCAAATAATTGCTGGATTTGACGTTGAGCAAGCTCACGAGTTTTTACGATCGCCACATGACGATAAACACGTTCATACAAAAATGCCTCAAGCTGTTTCTTTGCCTTGGCAATTTCTCCAACAGTTCCAATGCGAAAATCCGATTGACGCGCTGTACTAGCCGAATCCCACTGAAAATTCGCTAGTGCGGTGCTGGTATGTTCTAGGACATTCGTCACTTGGCAATCTAACAAAGTGTGAATAATCGCGCGTTGATATTCTCGCTCTCCCAACTCATCAACTCGCGACGCAATCTGCTGCTGGCAAATTTTTATCATATCCAACTGTTCTAATTCAGCAAACTTAACGAGTCCCAATTTTAAGGCGTCATCAGTATCGTGAGCGTCATAGGTCATGGAATCCGCGGCCTCAACCGCCTGCACTTCCAGTAATGGTGATATCTCTGTGGCACTCTTATCAACGCGAGTCGCTTGCCCCGCAAGTACTTCTTGAGTGAGATTTAATCCCGGAAAATGCTGATGCCTCGTTTCCAACTGCTCGGCAATCGTCAAGGCGTATTGATTGTGAGAAAACCCACCCTCTGTTTCAAGACATTTCGCTAATGCATCTTCACCAGCATGCCCAAATGGTGGATGTCCAATGTCATGAAATAATGCTAACGCTTCTACCAAATCTTCATTCAATCGCAAGGCTCGAGCTAAGGTACGGGCGATTGATGAAACTTCATGAGTATGCGTGAGCCGAGTACGATGGTAATCGCCCATATCGCCCGTAAACACTTGCATCTTACCACTCAACCGCCGATACGCAGCGCTGTGTACAATACGATCGCGGTCGCGTTGGAACGGCCCTCGATAAGACTGTTGCTGCTCGTCATAACACCGACCTAATGTGTCACTACTGTGCATCGCATAGGGTGCCAAAATACTTGCCTCACGCTCAGCAATCGTCTGTAAATTGTTGTGCGCCATTACCTAAAGCCCCTCAGCTTGCAGGAACCCCTGATTCAAATCAGGGAGAAACCTACATCTGTTGTACAACACCAATACCTAACAAGTCTAAACCGTGAGCGATAGTGCGTGCGGTTAAATCACAAAGCCGCAAGCGACTCAACTTAATCGCATCGTCCTCCGCTTGTAGAACAGGACACTGCTCAAAGAAAGATGAAAAACGTTTCGCTAGGTCAAACAAATAACTGGTTAGTTGATTAGGTCGATAGTCTTCTAACACTTCATCTAATGCTTCGGCATAACGTGCTAGCGTCAGCGCTAACAATCGTTCGGCCGAATGATCCAAATTGACGCTATCGGCCGTTACTCGAATCTGCTCTAAGTCGACCTCTCCTTTGCGAAATATACTCTGGACTCGAGCATAGCAATACTGCATATAGGTTGCCGTGTTACCCTCTAAAGCCATCATCTTGTCATAGCTAAACACATAGTCACTTGTCCTATTATGGGCCAGATCTGCATATTTAATCGCGCCATGACCAACGGCATTAGCGACCTCTGCGCATTGCTGAGTCGTCAACGCATACTCACTATTTCCATCGCCGGAATCAGCAGAGACAATCTCTAGAGCCTTAGCCACAGCTTCATCAAGCAACCCCTCGAGTCCCACGGCAGAACCGGATCGCGTCTTATAAGGACGCCCATGTTCGTCTAGCACTGTTCCAAAACTGATGTGCCGCAACTGCACGCTGTCTGCTATCCATGACTGTGCCACTGCAAATAGTTTTTGAAAATGCTCGCTCTGACGATGATCTACAACATATAGAATCTCATCTGGTTGCCACTGAGCAACTCTATATTGGATCGTTGCTAAATCCGTAGTTGAGTAGAGAAATGCTCCGTCACTCTTTTGCACGATCATCGGCGTATCAAAATCTTCAAGAAAAACACACACGGCACCTTTACTGTCGGTAGCCAAATCTTGGTCGCGAAGTTTTTGCACAACCCCTGAGAGCATTTCATGGTAGAAGCTCTCGCCGTATTCCACGTCAAACTCGATATCCAAACGACCATAGATCTTCTGGATATCAGCCCGGCACTTGGGCAAGAAATCCTTCCAGAGCTTGACGTTTTTCTCATCGCCAGCGTGCAAGGCTGCAGTTTCAAGTAGGACACTCTTAGCAATGTCGGGATGTGCCAAAACCAACTGACTCAACGTAGCGTCGTTATCGATGGCCAATAACTTCTGATCAACCGCTTCATAATTCGATTTGGCTTGATCCAATTGAGTCGCGGCTCGTTGCCGCGATTTTTTTAGTTTTTTATCTTGGGATTCATCGCCTGTTAGATCCAGAGCAGACAATTCTTCAATTTTCCCTTGGCGAATCTTAATTTGTTCCAGCAATAAATCTAGTTGCGATTTGCTTTTATAGTAATCAACCAATTGATTGACTAAGCGATATAAACGGCTTAGCTCTGCCACGGGGTTAACCGCGTATGTATCTAGATCCACAAAATGCTTGTAGCCATAAATAATCATTCCGAACTGAGTGCCCCAATCACCTAGGTGATTATCTCGGATGACCTGATGCCCTAAAAATGTTAGTGTGCGTGCTAGACTGTCGCCGATTACCGTTGAACGTATATGACCAACGTGCATTGGCTTAGCGACGTTGGGTGAAGAATAGTCAATAACATAGGTTCGCTCCGTAGCAACAGCGGGCACTCCTAACCGATCATCGGCTAATGCTTGCACGACTTGCTGTGCCAAATAGTCATCTCGGATCGTCAAGTTGATAAAGCCGGGCCCAGCAATTTCTACGCTATCACATAAATCATCTAATTGGACTTTTTCCACAATCTCTGCGGCGATATCGCGCGGCGCGCGTGCCAGACGCTTCCCGAGCGACATCGCACAATTAGCTTGGTAGTCGCCAAAACGCAAATCCTGAGCGGGCTTGATCATTGCGAGTAATGACTCAACATTATTCGATTCAGCGTATGATCCTAAGACACCTGCAAATCGTTGTTTAATTTCCGCTAGAACATTCATAAATTTCAACCATTCGACCGCCAAGCAATATCACTTATAGTAGAAACCGTCGCGTGAAGTATTGTTATTAGCCTTAACTTTGATTACGAATATCTTCCGCCGCGACCGCTGAAAGAAGGTCGGAGATATCTACTTGTGTCGCATCGGCCCACAAAGACTCCAAACTATAGTATTCACGGGTTTCATCGTCAAATAAGTGAATCACCACACTGCCATAGTCCAGCAGGATCCAGCGACTCTCACTATAACCTTCGATGCCGATTCGCCGATCTTCTAAATCATCTTCTAATGTATGATCGATTTCCTCGCTAATCGCATGTAGTTGGCGACGACTTGACCCAGTGGCGAGCACAAAGAAATCAAACATGGACGATTGTAACCGCAGATCGAGCACAACGATGTCGCGGCCATTATTTTCCGCAGCCGTTCGAGCAGCCGCTTTGGCGAGTTCTAGCGACCTCGCAATTCGAGCTTCTTCATTAGGAACTTCTCCTCGACGTAGACGATCCGATTCAGGAATCATATCGGAGATATCAGTAGCATCAGTCGGTTCGGACGATTCAGTCATGGGTTGTTGAACTTCTAGCTAAAAACAGATTGAAAACTTTGTTGCATCTACCAAGAATTTTACTCGGCATCTTAACAACTGTCACCATCCAAAGCCTCATTCATCGATCATTCATACGAGTGGGGCTATTCTATTGATTTAGCAAATTCAACCATCGACGCTTGTATTAGAAGATTTCCAGCGCGGTCAAACTATAGCGAACAATCAAGCCAGCAACGACAACACTAACCATACTCATTAATTTAATGAGTATGTTCAAACTGGGACCGCTCGTATCTTTGAACGGGTCACCCACCGTGTCGCCAACAACCCCTGCTTTGTGAGCATCAGATCCTTTGCCACCAAACTTGCCAGTTTCAATGTATTTTTTAGCGTTATCCCAAGCACCACCAGAGTTGGACATGAAGATTGCCAGACAGAAACCACAAGTCATCGTTCCAACCAATAGTCCCATCACACCGCCAACACCTAGTATCAATCCAGTAGCTATGGGAGTTAGCAGTCCCAACAGTGACGGTGCAATCATTTCTTTTTGGGCCGCCAATGTACTAATTCGCACCGGCGTCGCATAATCTGGCTTAACACTGTAATCCATGATGCCAGGGTTCTCTTTGAATTGCCGACGGACTTCTTCCACCATACCACCAGCAGCACGGCCAACGGCGTTCATCGTCATCGCACAGAATACAAATGTAGCCATACAACCGATAAACACACCGACTAAGATTTTTGGGTTCAACAACGATGCATCGTAATACCGCGCAAAATCAGGTAACGTCGCTATGTCGCGGCGTACAAGCGTTATGGGTCTTGTTTCAGATCCTGTTTCAGATCCTGCATTAAGCATCATTCGACCCTTCTTGGGAAGATCTGCCTTGACAGCATCGGCGAGCAGAATCGGTTTGCCAACGGGGAGTCCTAAAGTAAGTGCTAAATCCGTAATTGGCGTTTCGGTATTCTTTGGGAGATCCGTCCAGTAACGTCCTTTCTTACCGTTCACTTCATCAGGGAACATCAACCATGACGTATTTTCATGTTCGTTCTTTTCGTTATTTTCGTGAAGAATCAAGAATTGATCGTTAACCTTGTACCAACCATCTTCGTGCTCGGCAACCACAACTTCTTCAGCCCAGCGATCAAAGCCAACTCGAACTTGTTCCATGTACGCAGCCAGCAGTGCCAAAGCAGTCAATGCGGCCGAGCCAATGGCAAATCCTTTGCCAGTCGCGGCGGTTGTATTTCCTAAGCTGTCCAATGCATCTGTGCGATCACGAACAATTGAGTCCAAACCTGCCATTTCAGCGTTGCCACCAGCATTATCAGCAATGGGGCCATATGCATCTGTGGCCAAGGTAATACCAAGCGTACTCAGCATCCCCACAGCAGCAATGCCAACGCCGTACAGACCGAGGGTAAACTTGTGTACGTCCTTGAAATCAAAACCCGTTGCAAATCCGAATGCCAATAGCGTAGCTGCACAGACAATCAACACGGGTAACCAAACCGATTGCATACCATCGGCCAATCCACGAATAATGACATTCGCGGGGCCCATTTGCGCAGATTCGGATAACCCTCGAGTCGGTGCAAATTCATCGCTTGTCACATACTCAGTCCACCATCCAATAAACCAACCTGCTCCCAGACCAACAATTACGCTAAACGCTATCATCCAGTTGTCTTCTGGCATCATCCATCTTGCGAGAAACACGGCGCCGATTGCCACGGCAATCGTCGACGCATTAATACCCCGCCCTAATGATTTTAGTAAAGCTGACTGACTGGCATTGTCATCACTCTTAATCAAGTAGATTCCACCAATTGACAAAAAGACACCCATAGCCGCAATACACATTGGCAAAAACAAGGCGGCTACCTGATGATCCGTATTACCAGAAAATGCAGCCACGCCTAAGGCGGCTGTTGCCAAGATCGAACCGGAATAAGATTCGTACAAATCAGCGCCCATGCCGGCAACGTCACCAACATTGTCGCCCACGTTATCCGCAATCGTCGCTGGGTTTCGTGGATCATCTTCTGGAATGCCCTGTTCAACTTTTCCCACTAGATCGGCACCCACGTCAGCTGCTTTGGTAAAGATTCCGCCACCGACGCGAGCAAACAAAGCCTGTGAACTCGCTCCCATACCAAAACACAACATCGTAACGGTAATGGCTTCGAGCCCCAGTCCAACACCCCACGCTAGAATGGCATACCAAATCACGATGTCTAGTAAAGCAAGGCCAACAACAGTTAAACCCATCACTGCACCACTGCGAAATGCTACTTTCAGTCCTTCGTTAAGGCTCTTCTCAGCCCCGGCAGCTGTGCGACTACTAGCCCACGTTGCCGTCTTCATCCCAAAAAATCCAGCTAATCCCGAGAACATACCACCGGTGACAAATGCAAACGGCACATATTCACTTTGCACTTTGAGCGCAAATGCTGCGACACACAAGAATGCAAAGATGACACCAAAAAAGACAATGACAACTTTGTATTGTTGAGCGAGATAAGCGGAGGCGCCAGCGCGTACGTGACCCGCCAATTCAATCATTGTTTCGTTACCTTCGTCGCGCGACATCATCCAACGAAAGAAAACCCAAGCTTGAGCTAAGGCGGCCAGCGAGGCCGCTAAGCAAATGCCCCAGTACAGTTTATCTTTGCTCAAAAATTCTGTTGCGTCGTTATTATTCTCAGCAGCAAATACGCTCGTAGCCAACACACTCATGACGACCATCGTCACCATGCTTATCGCGGCAGCTCGTTGCCATCTCAATTTCCCTATCCAACCACAACCACTTTCCCAGAATCTCATCTAATGTTCCTTCATGACGCCACAACATTGTGGCCGTTAGACTTGGTTTAATTAATTGAATGGCTGCCACTTAGTCTGGTATTATTTTCGCTGCGGCACTATCAAAGAAACGCGATACTAACCTGAAAAACAATAACAACAAACTCTCGACAGAGAGGCTAGTTTATCGAATACTAATTCCAACGGTCAACTGTATGACGGTTAAATAAATAAAGTTTTTGACTTGTTTCTTTAGTTGTATTTCACACCCAATATGTTTTTCAGCTATCATCATACTAGGTTGATATTTTTTGAAATATGTGCTGCTAATTTCTTTCAAGTCGCCCGCAAACGATTTGGGCATCTTCGCGGACATTCGCAGCCTGGTTTTGCGTGACAGGATTCTAACCCCCAAGCTTCAGAATATCCACACCAGCGGCGGGACAAACATTTCGCCTAATCCGCGCAAACGTAATAATCGGCATAGGCTCTTGCCGGACCAATAGCCGAGCGTCCTTTCTATGACCCCTTAAAAACAAGGACAATTGCCGGCAACGACTATTTAAAGCAGCGATAACAAACAAATAATGTGAATAAAAATTGCTTACAATAGGCTCTAAATGGCGATTAGCACTGTAAGGATAGAATAGTTAGGTAAGTAAGTTCACGTCCATAAATACTTAGCAGTAATCTGTTAGTTTTTTGAACGCCGCAACTTGGTTTGTCTATAATTACAAAATAAACAAGTTGCTGAATAGTTGGTACAGAAAACGGAGAATTCAAAACATGTCTAAGGCTCAATTTACACGTCGTCTCGCACTATGTGGTTTGGCAGCAAACGCTGTTGTATTGCCCCTCACAATCAGTGGAGCCATTCGTAATTCTGGCAACCGATCATTCCAATCGTTAGACAACGACACGGTTGAATTCTTCGCTGCTAAGAAGGCTGGATTGATCGATGTGATGTTCATTCCTCGTAGCAGTAAGTCTGCCAACATCATGATGAAGAATCGCACCAAACGTAAACTCAATATCAGAATGCCAGAAGCATTTGCTGGCGTTCCAATGCTGGGCCAAATGGGTGGCATGGGCGGCGGTGGTATGGGTATGGGCGGTGGCGGTATGGGCATGGGTGGCGGTGGCGGTCAAAGCCAAGGCATGGGCGGCGGCGGTGGTGGCATGGGTATGGGCGGCGGCGGCGGCATGGGCGGCGGCGGCATGGGTATGGGCGGCGGCGGCGGCATGGGCGGCTTCCAAAACATCGAGCCTGGCCGAGTACGCAAAGTCAAAGTCACAACCGTTTGCCTTGAACATGGCAAAAAAGATCCTAACCCACGTATCAAATACGACATCGTACCAATTGAAAATTTTACTCGCAACGCGCAAGTCATCGAACTTTGCCGTATGATCGGAAGTGGTAAACTCGATCAAATGTCAGCTCAAGCAGCCGCTTGGCACCTAACAGACAAACTCAGCTGGCAACAACTCGTGCAAAAAATCGGCGCGACTCATCTTAATGGTTCCAGTGAACGATATTTCCACCCCAATCAGGTTGCGATGGGTATGCGATACGTTCAAATTGCTCAACAACGAGCTAAACTCCGAAGTGAAGCTCAAGGCAAGGAAGAATCGCTTTCGAACCAGTAGCCACTGAGGTTATCGACACGATTAAAGTGTAAACAAATCAACAAGGGCTCGAGCAACAAGCCGTTCTCGAGCCCTTTCTGCTTGATTATATATCAATGTCGCCAACATCTACGATTTCAAAGCCCTCGACAAACGCTGTTTTAAAATCATATACGTCTGCAAAGTCTGCCTTGGAATCCGTTTTTGATTTTTTCATCAATCCGGCTTCGATCATATTGTAAACGAGTTCCCCAAAATCAAGCGTTTCATGAATCCCCCAACTGTTAAGCACCGTTTTTGTCATGAAACCAAACTGCAGCAATGCTAGCCTACGAATCGCCTCACAAAGCTCTTGCCCCGTCAAATGGGCTTCTACGGGAATAGCATCATCCGACGTCGCATCTCTCGTGAGGGCTGCCAAATCTTCTTTCGACATCGCTCCGCATTCCATCACGTCATGAGCAAATGCCAACGCCATACGAATAAATTCATACGCCTCCGGCTGATACCGATCATCCTGCTGCATCAGGTCAAATAATGGATTTGATATTTCATTCATCTTAACGTGCAACTCAATTCGTTTTTTGCTATACCCGTTCCGTAACCAAGCGATAATTTATGGTGAGTGACACTTCGTCTTAGTGAGACCTAGTCGCGGCAATAGGACAACGCGAGTAATGCGTAGCCAGTCACAAGATTTTCATCGCCTTCGAGCCAGCGAGAATTTCGAGTATTAAACCACGAGCCATTACGTTTTTGTCGCCGTGACAGTTCTGAAATCAAATCACCACGCCAATTGTGTCGCTGACCGTCAGCACTCTGCACCTCATTAATTTCCAACGCTCGTAACGTCTTGGCAAACGTATGCAAATAGTAATAATGTCCCGACGCGCCCATTCCAGGATTTTGCGATACATCGTAGTTTTTGCGAATCCAAGATAACGCAGCCTTCACCCGCTGATCGTCTCGATCTACGCCGGCATATATCATGCTCTTTAAACCAGCATACGTCATCGACGCATAACTGCGCAACCCGCCGTTAGCTGTTTCTCCGGCTTGACTCGTACCCCCCGCAGCTGGCGTGTAATAAAACCCACCATCATTAATCTTGGGTGCAAATTTAGTGCTGTTGTGTTCAGATTCCAAATTTTGAGACCGTGAAACAAACACCAACGCTCGTTGAATCGCCGCATCATCAGCACTCGCGCCAGCCGCTCGTAAAGCCTCAATTAAAAAGGTCGTGTTACTTAGGTCTGGCCGTTTATGCTTACCGTAACCCGAACCACCGAATTCGTCTTGATTGCGGGCAACCGAACCGTCGCTGCCAACTTGGATTTTCCGCACAAAAACGTTGGCTCGATCAATGACCTCGTCATACTTGCCGGTGCTATTTGCTTCGACAAAACAAAGGATTGCTAAACAAGTTTCATAGTTTCGGTATAAGGAACCCTCTTGGTAAATACCGCCATCGGGTCGCCGAAATCCTGATAAATAATTAAGTGCTTTAGCCACCGCTGGGTCTTCTACGGTTACGCCGTTGCGTAATAAAGCTACGGTCACAATCGATGTTATGCCTGGTCCAGCTTCTCCTGAGAACGAACCGTCTTCGGCTTGGCCAATGTCCTGCAAATACGCGACCGCCTTACTCTTCAATGCATCAAGTTGATTGTTTTGTTTGTCGCTAAGCTGGACAGTTTGGGCAGGCAGGACTGCTTCACCACATAATGAAATGCTCAGCGTACCTAGTACAAATATTTTCAAAACTGAAAAAGTATTCTGTCGCATTAATCAATATCCTTCTGATAACAATCTAGAACAACGCAGTAAACCAATAATTGCTGTTGATTCATTATATACGAGCAGCTACCAAGGGGTATCAATGCCCTGTGGCAAAAGTACCCATTCGTTAATAATCCACGGTCACTTAGCAGCTATACGTGCTCAGTCTAAAACTGCGATAATGCTATTTACCGACATAATAAGCAAATCTTCATCGGCTACTTGAATCTCTGTTCCGCCATAAGATTCGAACAAAATTCGATCACCTTCCGATACTTCAGGCGGTTGGCGTGTGCCATCAGCAAGCAAAATGCCATCGCCGATCGAAAGTACACGACCTTGCTGTGGTTTTTCTTGAGCCGCATCAGGCAAGACAATACCTCCAGCTGTAACTGCTTCTGCTTCAACTCGTTTAACAACAACTTTGTCGCCAAGGGGCACGACGTTCATAGAATTCTGCCTTTAAATAGAATGTGTTTTATATTGATCACATAAATGTTTTATTAAGTTTTCAATCTAGCCGACCACCACTAGCGGTCAACCGGTAATTTACTGCCGCTGGGAATTTTCAATCGCTTCTTTCGCCGCCATTACAACGTGCGCTACCGTGATTCCAAAGTGCTCAAATAGCTCGTCTGCGGGGGCCGAAGCACCAAAGCCTTCCATGCCCACAAATCTACCATCGGCACCAATATAACGATCCCAGCCCATTCGCAGGCCCGCTTCAACACCCACACGTGCTGTCACCTGTGGCGGCAGAACATCATTTCGGTAGGCCATGTCCTGTTCGTCAAAGAGTTTCCAGCAAGGCATACTGACGACTCGAGCCGCAATTCCTTCTGCTGCTAATGTTTCTTGAGCAGCTAGACATAAACCGACTTCACTGCCAGTTCCTAGCAGCAATACTTGCGGCGCGCCATCACAATCCTTCAATGTATATGCTCCTTGCTGAACGCCCTTGGCGGACGCATGCTTTTCACGACACAAGGTCGGTAACGCCTGACGTGTTAAAACCAACATTGCCGGTTGATGTTGGCGTTGTACCAAAGCGTGATATGACTGGGCAACTTCATTGGCATCTGCTGGTCGAAATACCAATAACTCCGGCAATGCCCGGCAGGCAGCCAGTTGCGACACGGGTTGATGCGTAGGACCATCTTCACCAAGACCAATCGAATCATGAGTCATGATGTAGAGCACGCCCTGCCGCATGATACTGCTCAGACGTAATGCTGGCCGCAGGTAATCCGTGAAAATAAAGAATGTCGCACAATAGGATCGCAACCCAGATAACGACATGCCGTTACATATCGCAGCCATCGAATGTTCGCGAATTCCAAAATGAAAATTGCGGCCTCCACGATTTTCCATACTGAATTCACCTGCATCATCAAAATTCAACATCGTCATGTTCGAGGGAGCTAAGTCAGCGGAACCACCTAACATCCACGGGTATTGTTCTGCCAAGCTATTGAGTACTTGTCCCGATGAAACTCGAGTCGCCAATCCCTTGGTATCTTCTGGGAAACAAGGGATGCCATCTTCCCAATTCACAGGTAACGTTCCCTGCCAAATCGCCTCCAACTCAGCTGCTGCTGTCGGATTAGCAGCGGTATAAGCCGCCAGATCCTTATGCCACTGTTCCGCCAAGGCCTGTCCACGTGCTCCGACGCCACTTTGAAAATGTTCGATCACGCCATCTGGAATAAAAAATTTCGGCTCAGTTGGCCAATCATAGGCCTGTTTGGTCAAAGCAACTTCGTCTTCGCCTAATGGTGCGCCATGGGCGGCGTGGGAATTTGCTTTGTTAGGAGAACCAAAACCAATTATGCTTTTCAGAATAATCAACGTTGGCTTGTCATTAGTCGATTTAAACTGTTCAAACGCAGCACGAATTGCCGCTAGGTCATTAGCATCTGCGACGGTTACAGTCGACCAGCCTAAGCTCTGATATTTGGTCGCAACGTCTTCGCTGTACGCCAAGTCACATTCACCTTCAATGGTGATGTTATTGTCGTCATAGATCCAACACAGATTGGACAATTGCAAATGACCGGCCAGCGAAGCAGCTTCACAGCCAATCCCTTCCATGAGGTCACCGTCACTACAAATCACATAGGTATCAAAACCGAACAGGGTTTGGTCGGCACGGTCATAACGAGCGGCGAACCAGTTTCCGGCAATCGCCATACCAACACTCGTTGCAACTCCTTGACCTAGAGGGCCTGTTGTCATTTCAATTCCCGACACTTCACCATGCTCGGGGTGACCAGCACAAGGACTATCAAGTTGACGAAAATTACGAATGTCTTCCAGTGAAATCGCTGGTCGAGTAGCGGCACCATCGTCTGACGATGATTGCGCAACTCCGGCTAAATGTAATGTCGAATACAACAACATCGACGCGTGACCACATGACAACACAAAGCGATCTCGATTTGGTAGTTCGGGGTGGGCTGGATCAAATCGCAGAAACTCGTTCCATAGCACATATGTCACTGGCGCAAGCGCCATCGGAGTGCCTGGGTGACCGCTATTGGCCGCTTGCACACCATCCATGGAAAGTGTGCGAATTGTATTAATCGATAGTTGTTCAATGCTTGATGAATCCAACGTTCTGTACCCTCACTCTAAATAAATTACTGCCGTTTGCCCACTTTAATTACATCTAACGTAGGGCACTCTTCGTCTGCTTTTCTTTTTTATCGCGTGACAGCGGTGAAATTTAAAGTCTACCACTGAAATTGAGAAAAGTGTAGGTTGGGGATCCTTGCAGCAAAAAATCAACGTTTTCAACCATACTATAATTGGTTTAATCGGCTTTATTCACTAGAATTAAGGCGACAACACTCATCTATTACGAAACCATCAAACTTATGGCATCCGCTCATATTTGCCTCGCATTTGGCCCGCTAGCAGTCTATCTATTATTGATGGGACTCATCAATGCTCTGCGCCGACCGTTTATCACCACTGGTGCCCGCGATTTGTTTTCACTCTCAATCGCTCTTTCTGGTCTGGTGATGGTTGGCCCCGTTAATCTATTTGTCCCAGATAGCGCCTTATCGGTGTTTGGACCTTGGGCTTGGGTGCTACTCATTGCACTCTATATGCTAGTTTCACTGCTCATCGGTATTTCCTGTCGCCCACGATTAGTTATCTACAATTTATCGAGTGAGCAACTCAAAAGTGTCCTTGGACGCCTTGTCGCCCAACTTGATCCCGATGCGCGCTGGGCCGGCGATAGCGTCGAATTACCCAATCTTGGCATGCAACTGAGTATTGATAAACGCAATGCCATGCGCAGTTGTCAGATTATCGCCGTTGGCATTAAACAAAATCAAGCGAATTGGTCAAAACTAAAATGCGAATTAGCCACCGAGATAGCCAATGTCAAAGTCACCACAAACCCATATGCTATTTCAATGATCGCCGTAGCTTTGGTCCTCGGAACCCTAATCGCTCAACAAATCATCGAGAACCATTCGTTAGTGTACAACCAATTACGCAATTTGCTGTAGAAGCCCTCCACAAAAAACGTCTTGTTAAAACAAGCCGTTTTTTGTAAAGTTTGCATTGGTTATTCCCCCTAAGAACAAATCTGATCCGCTTCAATAATTGATTTGATGCTATGTCTGATACCCCCCCAAAACGAAAACAACTCGAAAAACGAGTCTCCAATCTTGAGTCGCTGTTTACCCATCTCGAAAAAACAGTGGTTGATCTAGATGATGTCGTCATTGATGGCCAGAAAAAGATAGAGGATCTTTCTGACCGCGTTGATCATCTCGAACGAAAAATCGACTCGGAGAAGCACGACTTTCCCGATGAAATTCGTGACCTGCTGTAATGACAGCATAGATTTACTACGCTGCCAAATTGGAATAACCACGTGAATACTGAACTGCCCTCTACACATGAACAGCACGCTGTTAGTGCCACAACCAGCGACGAATCTAACCGACCCTCGTTAGTCAAAGCATTAGGGAAATGGTCCGCCATGGCGTTGGTGGTCGGAGCAGTCATTGGGTCAGGGATTTTTGCAAAACCTGGCGCGAACGCCATGGTCGGTAACTCTGTAGGCTTGATCATGATCGCCTGGACTGTGGGTGGCATCATTACGGTCATCGGTGGAGTCTGCCTCGCTGAACTCGCCTTAATGATGCCCAAAGCTGGTGGTACATACGTTTACATTCGCCAAGCGTATGGGCGGATCCCAGCATTTCTAGCCGGATGGAACGAATCCGTATTCTTTCAATCTTGTGGTAATTCGGCACTCGCCATCTTCTTTGTCATTAACCTCAGCTCGTTGCTAGGAGTTGAATTCTCCAATGTCCAAACTGTGGGAATCGCGATTTCGCTAATTGCCATACTCACCGTTGTGAATTGCCTCGGTGTGTTCTGGGGCGGATTAGTGCAAAACATTACGACGGTTATCAAGGTTGGCTTTCTGGCGCTGATCGCACTCTTACCAATATTATTACTGTTCGTGGAAATTCCAGCAGTGCAAGCAACCAATTACACCGCAAATTTTTCCACGGACAAAACTCCCGATTCACTAGTCATGATATTCACACTCGTCATGTTAAATGTAATGTGGGCCTATTCCGGTGGTTGGATGGTGACCGGAATTGCTGAAGAAATCAAAGAACCGCAGAAAAATCTGTCGTTAGCATTGATCGGTGGAGCCATCGTTTTGTTTGTTATATATATTGCCGTCAATATCGCATTTCATGGCGCATTGTCACTTGAGCAAATGGTCGAGATTGAGAACGATCCTGTAAGGTTAGTGCCACAAGAAGCAATCAGTATTTACCTGACACCCGTTAACGCTAGTTTAGGACAACTTGCCATAAGCGTCTTTAGTGCCTTGAACACTGGCCTGCTAACTCCGCCACGTGTGTTATTTGCGATGGCCCGCGATGAAATGTTTATTCCAGCCTTCGCCAAAATCCACCCGCGCTTCAAAACACCGCACATCGCCGTCATGGGGCAAGGGTTAGTTACCGTTATTCTCTTGCTAATTGTGTCTGGCTATGTCGTCTATCGCACAAATCAAGCAACGGATGATACGACGGCAACACTTGTGAATACAGCAGTCACGATCGCCGTGCTGGCCAATGACCCACACGAAACACAAGGTACTGCGGTTGAGATTGAATCTGCGAGCGATACTGCGCACGGCACGATCGAACTTACCGATAGCAACCAAGATGGCAAGATCGACTCGATCACTTATACCCCAGACACGGACTACCACGGTGTTGATACGTTTGAGTACATCATCACCGACGCTGCCGACCAAACGGACCGCGGTAGTGTCACGGTAACGGTCGGCTTACCAGCTGGATCAGAGGCCAAAGGGATTTTTGATTATCTAACCAACATTGCCGTGTTTAGCGCGACCATTTTTATTGTGTTGACGATCGGTGCAATTTTCATTTTACGCCGCAAACATCCTGATATGGAACGACCTTACAAAGTCCCCGGCTACCCGATTATCCCTTTGATTTCACTGATCGCCAATGCCATCTTCTTATTCCTCGTCGGCAGCGATGACGTTACTGTCGTGTTGTTCAGTGGTGGCTTCTTGCTTTGTAGCTTGCCGCTATATTTTTTGTTTGCCGCAGCCAATCGCAAACCCGCTGGCGATGCACCACAGTATTAACCCCCTTCAACGCACTCCCGAGTGTAAATGTCCGAGCCATTCACTCTTAACGATTGCTATTCAGTTCTAAAATTCCACCAAGCACGATGACAATCCGTGGAGCCGCTGTTGGTGACGAATCCAACATACCTGAAACACTATCAATAGCCCGCTGGGCAGTTTTAAGATACTCTGGTTTATCCAACTGTTTATAGAGATACAGTAAATTGGCTGCTGTCACACTGTTGCCGGAAGGGCGGACACTGTCAATTGGATTCTTGGCTCGAGCAATCAAGATTTCGTGGTCACTCGACGTAAAGAAAAAGCCACCGTTTTTCTCGTCCCAAAATCTTTTCATTTGGGCTTGAGTCAGTGTATCTGCATACGAAAGCCATTCCTCCTTGCCGGTCGCTCGATGCAATGCGAGCAAACCTTCAATAAAAAATGCGTAGTCGACTACGTATGCATTAAAACGAGCCTCACCTCGATTGTAACTGTGCAATAGTTGCCCCTGATCGTTACGCATGTTTTCAAGGATGAATTTAGCGGCTTTCGAGGCTGTGGCAATATACTCAGGCTGCTCCAGCAATCGCCCAGCATCTGCAAAACCGCGAATCATCAAGCCGTTCCAACTCGTCATGATTTTGGTGTCAAGTAACGGTCGTATTCGCTTATTGCGATGTTGCATCAATAACTGTCGCATCGGCAATAGTTGCTTTTCTAAATCTGTAAGATCGGTTTTTCGAGCGACTGCTTCTTCCGATCTGGTTTTACTCATCAAAAGTGCATAGTAATCTTCCTCAAAATTAGGAGCACCACTAAGCGCATAAATATCGGCGAACAACGCATATTGTTCGTTGGACAACAGCGATTTAACTTCCTCTCGCGACCACCGATAGTACTTGCCTTCGCTGCCTTCACTATCAGCATCAAGCGCTGAATAAAATCCACCGTTTTCATCCGTCATCTCTCGCAGCACAAACCCCAATAGCTCTTCGGTTATCTGACGATATTCAAGATTGCCGGTCAATTTGTAAGCTGCTGCATAGACACTCGCTAATTGACCATTGTCGTACAACATCTTTTCAAAATGGGGAATGTGCCAATATCGATCTACGCTATAGCGATGGAAACCACCACCTAAATGATCTCGTATTCCTCCCATCGCCATATGGTCCAATTGCCCAACTAACATCTGCAGCACATGATCGCTATCTTTGCCGGCGCGATTGAGTCGTTCTACTTCGAACAATAGAAATTCGAGATTACCGGGAGTCGGAAATTTGGGGACATTCGGATTGGCGATGCTGTACCCAAAACCACCCCACTGAGAATCAAATCGTTCCTGCAATGCATCAACGGTCGCTGTGAATACTTTTTCATCAAGAACCTCGAGGGTGCGTGGGATACGTGCTTCCAATTCTGACTTCACCGCATCTGTAACGGCGACCGCCTGTTGACTGACCAATGCTGGGTCGTCGATCCACACTTGGGACAGCTTTTGGATAATCGTCAAGAACCCAGGAATACCGGGACGGTCTCCATCGCGAGCTGGGAAGTACGAACCACCAGTGAATGGTTTCGAGTCCGGTGTCAAAAAGACGCTCATGGGCCAGCCACCACGTTGTGTTAAAACCTGCACTGCTGCCATGTACACCTGGTCAACGTCGGGACGCTCTTCACGGTCTACCTTTATACAAACGTAATGCTTGTTAAGAAAATCCGCGATTTCCTTGTCTTCAAACGATTCCCGTTCCATGACATGACACCAATGACAACTGGAATAGCCGATGGACAAAAATATGAGCTTATTCTCTTTCTTGGCCTTGGCGAATGCTGCATCACCCCACGGATACCAATCGACTGGGTTGTGCGCGTGGCTAAGTAAGTAGGGACTGGTTTCATTAACAAGGTGATTCACATGACCTTCTTTTTCTGGTTCAGCACCGAACAAAAAACCGGAGCATGCAACAGAAGCTCCCAAAAATACCGCCATGGAAATTGTCATCAATAACAAATAGTTTTTTTTCATCGCATTACCTACTTAAATGCTTTCCCTCTATACCGTGAATAGAATGTACAGCAAGCTCAAGATGTGCCGGGTGTATAAGCTAATATCGGATGCAGAAATAGACTAAACAGAATCCTCTTGTTTGATATCTTATTCTAGCCGAGAATGCCTCGCTATTTAAGAGCCGGAAGATCGATTCTATTCGGCGCGATTAACTAAAGGCCTTTTAAGAATGCATCTAAGCCATCGTCATCATCAGCTGGTACTTGGGGGGGTTCACTAGGCGCTGCCCAAGGATCATCAGCAGCAACTGGTTCAGGAATCGAAACTGGAGTATCGACGGCAGTTTCGATTGGTATTTCAGCGACAATATCTGCGGGTTCTTCATCAACCGCTCCCGCCAAATCAGTCAATGATGGCAAATCTTGAGCAGCTGGTCCTGCTTCGCCAGTAGGAACAGAAATTTCAAAGTCAGCTAAATCTAACATTGCGTCCGATGGAGGTGTGGCAGGGCTGCTCACTTCAAAATCTGGTAAATCGAGAGTCTCGACGGGCTCTGACGAAACGGTCGCCTCGGCAGCGTCAGCTGACACTTCGAAATCACCCAAATCCACCATAGCGCCAGCATTCTCACTCGGAACTAGTGTCTCATTAGTTGCTTCTGCAACATCAGGTGCTGGCTCCGTTGATTCAGCTGCTACCGCCATGACTTCGGTATCCGCGGTATCGACAGCGTTTAAATCAAAGGCCGCGCCGGCGGTCGCTTGATCCGCGGCGATCGTATCCTCAGACGATGCAACATTGTATTGAACTTTCATGACAACTGCACCAAGCTTCAATTGACTCCCTTTTCCAATATGGGATGGCTTAGCATCGTCTGCTTTAATGCTATCCACTCGCGAATCATCCACAAAAGTACCATTGAGCGAATCAAGGTCACGGACCTGAACGGCCCCATTTTCCTCAAAGACTTCACAATGCTCACGGCTTAGCAAAGGGTGTTTAATTGTAAATGTTGCATTTCTGCCACGACCAATAATCACGGGCAATGTGACGCTTACCGTTTTAAGCGGCTCGCCGTCTTTGTAAACTAATAAGTCAACGTTCATAAATTAGTGCTTTAGAAAGATGATACCAACAGAGAAGAATAGATTTTCAATTGTTAGTTCGTGCAAATTGTTAATTTACAACGCCATGGATAAGAACCGAAGCGTAACATATCAACAACGGTTTATACAACTACTCAAAATCAACTTATTTAAATAGTTGCATAAATTTAGTCTATACCGCAAAAAAACAATCGACAATCGGTAAAAACTACTCTTTTCTCGTTGTTATCATTCCATAGTTACCCCAAATGTTGTAACCCGACAAGTATAAATGGGGGGGTCTTCAACCCAATATGCCCAAACCTGCCGAAAACGTATAGATCAGAACCGTACAAGCAACGTTTTAGGAAGCTGTGGCTGCAGATCACAACACAGGTTTATCAAACGATGATGGATTGCGATGAACACGAAAGGGCACTCAACATCAATGCAGTTAACAACTGCCAATGCCGCCAATAAAAAAATACTTTCCACTACAAATGCCCCCTTTAGCGCGTTGCCTTACTGGGTTACACTGAAATACCAAATAATAAAAAGCTCGGTCTTGTGTGGTGTATTCCAGTAAGATTGTGCTAAATTGGCGGGTGTAGCTCAGTTGGCAGAGCACAACGTTGCCAACGTTGTTGTCGAGGGTTCGAATCCCTTCACCCGCTCTTTATTGTGTACACCGTTGTACGCGTGAACTATTTGTAAACAGTTCGCTAGACCTTTAATTAAACCACCTTTTTATAGATTCAAACCTTTCGAGAACTTAATCAAGCTACGATTCTATGCGTACAACGATTGGTTTACGCTGATTTTTCTCTACAAGCACTACGCTTTAAACATTGGATCAATCGGACCATTTGGATCAGGGATGCATTATGTCTGAACAAGACACCAACGAAACAAACGACATCAACGAAGAAGTTTTAGACACAGAGATTGATACTGTCGAAAATGATGCTGATGAATCTTTAACGACAACCGATGAGGTTGCTGAAGATCAAGTTGAAACTACTACTTTCGATGCTGATGAAGCGGAAAATAACATTGATACCGATAATGATAGCGACGTCGACGAACGTCTTAACGTTGAAGTCCAAGTTAATACAACAGGCGCTTGCGAACGTCACATTGTTGTCACGGTATCAAAAGAAGATATCGCCCGCTACAAAGATGACGCCTACAACGACTTGATGCCCAAAGCACAAATTCCGGGTTTCCGAATCGGTCGGGCACCACGTAAACTTGTGGAAACTCGTTTCAAAAGTGATGTGGCCGACCAAATCAAAGGCTCATTAATCATGGATGCTATGAGTCAAGTTACCGATGAACAAGATTTCTCAGCAATCAGCGAACCCGACTTCAACTTCGACGCAGTCCAAATGCCTGATGATAGCGAATTGACCTTCGAATTCACCGTAGAAGTACGGCCTGAATTCGATATGCCACAATGGAAAGGACTGAAGCTAGAAACCGTTGTGCACGATTACACTGAAGATGAAGTCAGTACGCGAGCTCAAGAATTGTTGCAACGCTACGGTAACGAAGAAGACATTGATGGCGAAATTGCAACTGGCGACATTGTCAATGTGACCATCGAATTCAAAGACGGTAATGACATTGTTACCACACTCGAAGATGCAAGAGTGCCTGTCCGTAGTAAAATCACCTTCTCCGACGGAGATCTTAACGACTTTGATAAACTCGTTGTCGGAGCTCATGTTGGTGATAATAAAGAAACCACTGCTAGCCTGAGTGCCGATCTCGACAACGACGAACTGGCCGGCAAAGAATACACTGCAAACGTCAAAATCAACGAAGCCAAACGCGTCACTGTTCCAGAACTCACCCCTGAATTCCTTGAAGAAATCGGGGGCTTTAGCAGCGAAAATGAACTACATGATGCTGTACGTGATGAACTTGAACGTCAGTTGAACTATCACCAACAACAACGAGTACGTCGACAGATTACCGAGCAACTAACCGCTGAAGCGGCTTGGGAACTGCCCCCACAATTGTTGCGACGACAAGCACAGCGAGAATTACAACGCTCGATTCTCGAACTGCAAGCTGCTGGGTTTCCCGATGAAGAAATTCGACGACAAATTAATCAGTTGCAGCAGAATATGCTCGGTACGACCGAACGAGCCCTCAAAGAACACTTTATTCTAGAACGTATTGCCGAAGATCATGACCTCGATGCATCTCCAGAAGATATCGAAAAAGAAATTCTCATAATCTCGCTGCAGCAAGAAACATCGCCACGGCGAGTGCGAGCACAACTTGAAAAACGAGGCGATATGGACGCTTTGAGAAATCAGATCGTCGAACGTAAAGCGATCGATCTGATCACATCAGAAGCCGATATGCAAGAAACTGAGCTTCCAGAAGATCCCGCTACCAACTCGTCACCCGTTTCGCATGCTATCAGTGGCATTAAACCTAGTTCGGCGGCAGCAACGGAAGCGAAAGATGACGATACAGCCAACGAAACTGAAGAAGCAGTCGCGCCAACCGACGAAACACAAACCGTCGTCGAGGAAGCAAGTGCCGAAACAGATTCGGATGACGCTGACGCCACAAGCGATGACGCTGACGCCACAAGCGATGACGCTGACGCCACAAGCGATGACGCTGACGAGTAGTACAAAAACTCGGCGTTTTTGGTTTAAGGTAGTTCTACAGCAACAAACTTGCTCCGTGCCACCGGCAGTTTGCGCATTGGAAACAATTCCACACCCAGGTGGAGTTTAATCGCAGTGAAGTACGCTTAAGCCCTATCCACAAATTCTTCAATCTGTGGCATAATTGACGCCAACATGATTCCTTGTTTGTTGGACTCTTGCCCAGAACAATTTCTGTACGCTATTTCAGCAAAAACGAATTGCCGATGTTGATTTCACGGAATTATCAATAGACCCCCACAGCCGAAAAACTGGTATCCATTTATGAATCTTGAACCGATGAGCCACCTTACTGCCGACTTCAACCAAACACCCAAAACCGCCGGACAAAATCCCGCTACACTCGGGCCACATCAGTACGATGAATCGAACGCCCAAGCTTACCAATCAGTGCAGCGACAACGTCAACTGACGCTAGGCGACCTACTCCTTGAAAACAGAATCGTCTTCTTACAAGGTGAGATTCATACCGGCAACGCCAACGAAGTTGTTATGAAGTTGCTTTACCTACAAAGTGAAAACCGCCGCAAAGACATTCATTTCTACATTAATTCACCAGGTGGAAGCGTCGTGGCAACACTAGCTATTTATGACACGATGCAAATTCTTAGCTGTCCAGTTTCCACATACTGCGTCGGCCAAGCTGCCAGTGGCGGTGCAGTCCTTTTAGCCGGTGGCAGCACTGGAAAACGATTCGCTTTACCACACTCGCGAGTTATGCTACATCAACCCTATGGTGGTGTTGGCGGGCAAATCAGTGATATCGAAATCCAAGCGAATGAGATCATGCGCAACCGTGAAGTCCTGAATGAGATCCTCGCAAACCATTGTGACAAAAACGCTAAGGACATCGCTGCGGACACTGATCGTGATTTTTTCTTGACTGCCCAAGAAGCTGTCGATTACGGTCTCGTCGATAGCATCCTTACCAAACCCGAAGACGCCGACGAGTCAACTGACAATTAACGGTTAGCCGTTGTTGATAATTAATACACCAAACATTTTGTCGAACATCCCTGTCGCCATTAGCAAATAGTAGAAAGCAATAATTATGCCTCCCATTCCGTATGTCGTTGAAACATCAGGCCGAGACGAGCGAGTCTATGATATTTACAGCCGCCTATTGAAAGACCGCATTGTATTTTTAGGGTCTGGAGTGAATGACGAAGTCGCCAATGCAATCGTTGCTCAAATGCTGTTCTTGCAATCAGATAATCCCAAAGCGGATATCCATTTCTACATTAACTCACCCGGCGGCAGCGTCACCGCGGGAATGGCTATTTATGACACCATGCAATTTGTGACTTGTGATGTGGCAACGTATTGCATCGGACAAGCTGCTTCGATGGGCGCGCTACTCTTAACAGCGGGTGCGAAAGGCAAACGCTGTGCACTGCCAAATGCACGGATTATGATCCACCAACCGCTCGCGGGAATGGAAGGTACGGCTGAAGAAATTTTGATCCATGCGAAAGAATTTCAGAAGACGAAAGAGAAGTTGAACCAGATTCTAATCAAGCACACCGGGAAGAATCTGGCAACAATCGAAAAAGACACTGACCGTGATAACTTTATGTCGTCAACTGAAGCGAAAAAATATGGACTGATCGATACAGTCGTTGAGCACATGGACGACACGGGTAAATAATTCTAGCCTAACGGCACTTTAACGGTTAGGTGACCAAGCCGGTGCGGAGTTCAATCGCGGTATTATCTTGAGCGTATAGACAGCGAAGAGATCGTTACTTGTTGCCGGATTAGCTGGTTTAAACTGTACCTTGATTTCAATAAACTCCATCGCTGGGCTGCCGGCGGGGAAATCCAATTTCAATGGAATCGTACGTAAACTCGGCCGCAAACGAATAATCTCTGACAGTTGTTCAGCATCAATGTCCCAGCGCCCCAATAATTGCGCGCCTGCACTGGGTGTCGCATATGCTGCTACCACAACACTTCCCCGCGGTGTAACCAACTCGTCTTCTCGCGAACGCAATTGTAAATGCACTAACAAGGTGTCATCACCGCGGATACCATCTAAGTTGCGTCCTACCGTCCGCAGTCGATTAATCTCAAGCGCAATTGCCTCGACATTGTCGACTGACTCCACTCGGTGACTAGCGGACCGCACAATAGGTTGTAATTTTGGACGCAACGTGGGTTGGATCTGAGCAGACGAGTTATCCGCTGGGTTTAGATCGATTAATGGAGGCCCAACACCACTTGCATCTGTCGAATTCACTTTGGTCCGCAGGTCCGTGTTCTCCGTTTCCAGTTCCTCCACCTTATCCGCTAAGATGTTGTAGTCGTACTGAAGGTCGTAAATCTGATCCTCTAAGACGCGACGTTGTACACCAAACTGATCTACCTGCCGCTGAGTGCGCAGATTATTCCCGCACCCTGAAAAAGCTGGGATGGCCAAGCATAATAGTGCACAAAACCTATGGCGAATCACGTTTGGAGCAACCAATCAATAACGAAGTTTTATAGTTAGGATATTTAAGCTGTGCAAAGAATACCGATTTTTATCGCACTGCCACAATATCAGTCCCACGTTCCACCACAGGCACCAATTTGTGATAATTCATGGTAACGCTTATAAACTACGTAGAAATTTCACCAAATCTGCGACTTGCTGTGGTGTCAATAATTCGGCATCCATTGCCTCAGGCCCCAACGGATGCTTGTGCTTTAAGAAAACATCCGACAACGTTTTAGCGGTGTTGTTATGAAAGAAATGCACACGCTGTCCCACGCCCAACAATGACGGCGGATTGAATTCCAGATTACCTTCGGAGTCCGACAATCCAACATCAAACAAACCCGTAACCGTGAATGCCGGTGGCGCATGGCATTGTCGACAATCCGCTTGCTGAAACACTTTTTGGCCCCGAGCGATCGCTGCCTTGTCTACACGATTACGCGCTTCATCAATACTTGGAGGCGTTGGTAATGTCTTCACGAAAGCGGCTAATTCCTGCAGTTGTTCATCCGACGGTGGGTCATCCATCTGCATCGTTAGTGTCAGCGAGTTCTTAATCTGAGTCTGTAAATCCGTAGCTTTTCCGTTCCAAGCAAACGGAGCCGTGTTGGCTTTGCCCAGTAACGTCAAAACTCGCTTGGGAGCTCCAAACGACGTGTCACTAAAATTGTCATTTAATAATCCATTGGTGTGTCCATCGGTATGGCAACTATGACAACTCATCCAGCCATCATGAGATAACTTCGCATCAAAAAACAACCGTTCTCCACGGTCAACCTCAGTCCACGTGCCCTGTGGGCCTAACGGGATTTGCGTACTCTGTTGGTCTTGTAAACTGACCACCGATATCGAGTCGCTGAGCATGTTTGCCACATAAATTTTATCCTCTGCAGATGCAACAACAATATCCATCGGTCGCAAACCAACTTTAATCCGCTGCAAACTAAAGTCGTCTTCTTGACCATACGCAATTTCGCCTACACCACCTAAAATTACGACGACCGTACCATCCTTTGTCATCACCATCCCTGTCGGATCACCCGTTGCACTACCCGCTTCGCCTAACGGATGCATGTGTGCACCCGTGTACATCTCCTCGCCACCCTTGATCACATTTTCGAGTCGCAACCAACGCAAGTCATTGGACATTAACAGTCCCCAATGCACATCGTTGCGTACCGTATGAGCCAGTTCATTGAGCATCTGGTGGGCGATTAATAACATTTCACCTGAGGCGCTTAATTCGAGTCCGCGCACGTTATGACCAGGAAATGTGCGTTGCCCAAGCAGCGTTAGCCGCCCATGTGCCGCATTGGAGATATCCGCAATCCCCAACGTTCCACCATAGGCATCGCCAATAATCATCCTATCGCCTGCTCGGTCGACAACCATTTTCCGCGGCGCGAATGATAAATCAACTAGCTGTATCAATTTGGATTGTTGCGGCTCAGTTTTGTTAATCCGTAACACTGCCAACTGACGAGACCATAAACCAGCGACGTATAACAACGAAGTCCGTGCATCATATTTAAGTTGAATCGGATATCGGCAACTCGGAATATCATGGACATGCAACAACTGCTGAGTACTTACGCGATACAGACTAACAACATGTGTTTCGTCATTGGACACTGCAACTAATGCTGTTCCGTCGATCCACTCCATGTCTGTCGGACGACCACCAAGTTGGTCTTCACGAAGTATCATCTGACGCTGCGTGTCAAAAATTGACATGGTGGCCGAACGTTGATTGAGAATTAGCAATTGGCTGGTTGCAGCCGAATACTCAAGTGCCACGGGACGTCTGTGCACAGCGTCGTCTTTCAGTGGTGCAGCGCATACCGACCCGACAAGCATCAGGCAAACCACAATGAATAGTGTGCTCGTATATTTCATGCAAACTCCCTTTGGTTACCACTTCGCAATCTAAATGTCAGATTTAAATTGGCCAGCGTTCAAACGCGTGACACGGAATTGGATCAACCACTATACAAATATGTCTGTAACAACTCGACCGTGAACGTCCGTCAGCCTAAAATCCCTGCCCGCATATTGATATGTCAATTTTTCGTGATCTAAACCCATCAAATGCAGCATGGTCGCATGTAAATCATGAAAATGTACTTTATTTTCAACGGCATAATACCCGTAATCATCGGTACTACCATATCTCAATCCACCTTGGACACCACCGCCTGCTAGAAACATGGAGCAGGCGTGTGGATTATGATCTCGTCCATTCTTGTTACCTTGCTCAACCGGAGTACGCCCAAACTCGCCTCCCCACCAAACCAATGTATCTTCTAGCAAACCGCGTTGTTTAAGGTCACGCAATAAACCGGCGATTGGTTTGTCCACTTCTTTGGCGTTCTTAGTATGAGCATCGCGGAGGTTTCCATGTTGATCCCACTTATAGCTATGCGTCACCTGAATAAACCGCACACCTTGCTCGGCAAAGCGACGTGCCAACAAACATTGAATTCCAAAGTTCTTCGTTGGCTCCTCATCAATCCCATACATTTTGTATGTATCGTCTGTCTCCTGCGAGATATCTTGTAACCCAGGCATTTGATTTTGCATGCGATATGCAAGTTCGAATGATGCAATCCGTGACTCCAACGCGTCGTCGGTCTCTCGTTTTTCTAAGTGCTTACGATTCACCTGTCCCAAAAAGTCGAGTTCCGCTCGTTGCATTTTAGAGCTAACCCATTTGTTTTCAATAAAATGAATGCGTGCTTCTTCCGCTTTAATACTTGCCGCACCAATCGGCGTGCCTTGATAATGTGCCGGTAAAAATGCGCTCGACCAAGCATTCACGCCACCGTGGCCAAGGGTCGGGCAAATCGTTAGAAATCCGGGCAGGTTTTGGTTCTCACTGCCAAGCCCATACATCAACCACGAACCCATGGAAGGCCGCACGAACGTATCGGAGCCAGTGTGCAATTCCAGCAGCGCCGCTCCGTGTCGAGAATTGCTGCCATGAATCGAATTAATAATACAGAGATCATCTGCCATTTGTCCGACATGAGGAAACAGATCTGAAACATGTAAACCGCTTTCACCATACTGGCGAAATTTCCAAGGCGATCCAAGTAGGTTTCCTGTAGCACCGGAAACGATGCGTGGTTTTTTGCCCGGATACGGTTTGCCATCGTGCTTCTGCAACAACGGCTTGTAATCAAACGTATCCACCTGTGAGGGGCCGCCGTGCATAAACATGAAGATGATTCGTTTGGCCCGCGCTGGAAAACGAGCTGACTTCGGTGCCGCTGCCGCTTGACCTGCATCAGCAGCCAATACCCCATTCTTTATTTGTTCTTGGAGCAATCCTGCTAATGCCAAACTCCCAAAACCAACGCTCGATTGCTGCAACATCGCACGTCGCGACAATGGTTGAGTTAAAAAGTTATGACATTGTGAATTGTTTGCCATGATTTTATTTCCTGGTCGTTCCTTAACTCAATCTAAATAAGCAAACTCGTTCGCTGCCAACAACACTCGACACAAACCTTGCCAAACAACCAGATCTGTTACCCGTACATCATCGTCCTTCTCTTTCGCTGACAATTTCCGATACAGCTGTAGAAATTGATTGCACTTATCAACATCCTCCAACGTAGCCACTCGGCCATATAAGATCTCATGTAAAGTGTTAATCCGGTCTGCATTAGTTTCACTATCGTCCTGTAACACGCGTTGCGCTAGCCGACTCGCTTCATCTTGGACTAATTTACTATTCATCATAAATAATGCTTGCGGCGTCACGACCGTATTCTGCCGCTGGCCTTGAATAACACTAGGGTCCGCAAAATCGAAAGCTATAAAGACATTGTACAAAGCACTGCGCAAAATCGGTAAATAAACACTGCGCCGATTGTAATCATAGGTACTCCGTTTTGATCCCGTGCCAGTGACATAAGCTCGATCCGCACTGGGCAACAACTGACCATACATTTGCAAATCAATATTGTTGCCAACGGCCAATAAAGCATCCCGCACTTCCTCCGCGTCAAGCCGCCGACGATTGAACCTCCACCACAAGCGATTTTCAGGATCCTTAGTGTTGGCTCGAGCGTCGAATGTACTGCTCATTTGATACGTGCTCGACAGTAACATCAAACGATGCATCTGTTTGATCGACCAGCCTTGTTCAATAAATTCAACGGCTAACCAGTCCAGTAATGGCTGGTTGGTCGGACGTTGGCCAAGTAAACCAAAGTTATCGGGTGATCGTTGCAGTCCCTTGCCAAAATGCCACAACCACAATCGGTTAACGAAAACGCGCGAAGTCAACGGATGCTTGGCATCAATTAACCACTGCGCCAATTGCAAACGACCGCTCGCCTCCGCTGGAATCGACACATCAGATACTTGATCTACGACCTCAAGAAATCCACGCTGCGTTGCCTCGCCAAGTGTCAAATAGTTCCCGCGAACATGAATCGCCAAATTCTCAACTTTACCTTCAGTGACTCCCATCGCCTTGCCCACCACCGGCTGTGCTTTAGCCAACTTGGCTTGAGACTTAACAATGGCTGCAATCGCTTGCTGCGATTTTTCAGGAATCCACTTATCGATTTCTTGGGGACCGCGAAACGGTCCATCGGCTGCGAGCGCTTTGCTCACCACCCATTGCACGACACCTTTATCCCCTAACTTACTTGTTGTGTCGCCAGTAGCGGTGGAAGACCCTGTGGATAATATATTAACCAACTGTTGTTCAGCAGCCTCTCCTAGCTGGGCAAATGCCGCTTGCTGGTCGCCGCGATCTCGCAATAACAAACCTGCTAGATGCTCATCACGCTGTGAAACGGCCATTAGTAAAAAATCAACCCACTGTCTCAAGTACTTCGCTTGCAGGCCTTGCGCCACCGCTACATCTTCGATTTCTGCCAAACTTTTTTGATCGCCACCGCTGTGATACGTAACATTGTCTGATGTAGGAATAAGCGCAATTTTGTCAAAATGAGGTGTCGTTCCTAGGCGTTGCCAGCGGAGCGTATGTTTCCCCACAGCGAATTGAAACACACCACCGACGAACCATTTCACTTCCGACGACTGAAAACTCCCCGTTATCGCATTTGCCGCGTCTGCATCGACCAAGTGCCCGTCGACAAACAACTTGCCTCCTCTTGATTCCGCTTGCGTATATAGCCACTCCAAGCGGTAATTTCCAGCAACAGTTATCTCAAAATCGTACTCTGCATAATTTAAAAAATTCGTTGTACCGGACGTGTTTTGGACAATCGGTGGAATCTTGCCGATGCTACCTCGAGCATATTCTTCGGCTTCTTGCAGCAGTAAACCATCCACCTCGGCTACAGGCGTATCCGCTAAAACTGCCGCTAAGTCTTCTAGGCTGGATGTCGGAGCCGCTTTAACAAGCAATATTTTATCCACATGTGGTACCGGCCCATCTTCCCGTGCTAACCTGATGACATTTTTACCCGCCTGTAGTTCAAAAATTCCCTCTACAAACCAGGTTTGAGAATCCGCGAACCATGTACCGGTTATGTGTGCAGCGACATCTGAATCAACAACCGTTCCATTGATCGATAATACCATTGGCCGCGAATCAACCGCGGCATAACGCAGTTCCAATTGATAATCTCCGGCGACCTCGATATCAATGTCGTATTCTGCATATCCTTGATGCAGCAAAACCCCAATATTTTTTCCATAGTTTGTTGTTTCCGCTTCCAGTGTGCCGCGCTGAAACTTCTCCGCCTCCCACACAATGCTGTTTTCTACGACAATCCCGTCTCGAATAAAGTTCCCAATCACATTGTGTCCATCTGCAATCGGCTTGCTATTGACACTAACAAATTTGGACGCAGCGATTAAATACTTGGACAACAGACGTTGCTGGGATTCCCGTAGCGTTTGCCGCGCCTCTTTTTGAATCGCAGCTAATTCGTCATCTAACTGCTTAACCTCAGATTTGTGTTTTGCGAGAGCGGCTTTCGTTTCTGGAGTCTCAAGTGGATATTCGTGCCACTTGGCAACAACCTTGAAGTTCTCCATAGTCTTCGTGGACTTAAAAATACTTGCTAAGGCATAATAATCTTTGCTCGGGATCGGATCAAATTTATGATCATGGCAGCGGGCGCAACCCATCGTTAACCCCATGAATGCGCGGCTCATCGTGTCAAGCTGCTCATCAATAATGTCCATTTCCATTTTTTGACCGTCATCGCAGGCAAGCATTTTGGGACCAATCGACAGAAATCCAGTGGCCGTCAAACGATCGATCCGTTCTTGGGCTGAGGCATCATGTTGAGCGTCAAGCAAGTCGCCAGCAAGTTGCTGTTGAAGAAAATTAGCGAAAGACAAATCCTGATTCCATGCTCGTACCACATAATCACGATATCGAAAAGCATTTACATACGCCAGATTCTCGTCTAACCCATTTGAATCGGCATAGCGAGCGACATCGAGCCACTTGCGACCCCAGCGTTCGCCGTAACGAGGCGAAGCCAGTAATCGTTCCACCAAATTTTCATAGGCCACTGGCGAGGTGTCCGCTAGAAACGCATTAATTTCCGCTACGGTGGGAGGCAGACCCGTTAAATCAAACGTAACACGACGAAGCAACGTCCGCCGATCTGCAGCAATTGCTGGTGTTAACTCCGACCTCTCCAATTCGCTGAGAATAAAAGTATCGATCGCATTGCTAACCCACGTTTGATTTTTCACAGTAGGCAAGGCTGGACGTTGCGGAGTTCTAAATGCCCAAAATTTCCGTGATTGTTCAAAATCAATAACTCGAGGCGACGTATCGCTACTCTCCACCGCTTGACGCGGATCTGGAGCTCCCATTTCAATCCACTTTTTGAAAACCGCAACAACCTCCTTGGGTAATTTAGATTTAGGTGGCATCTGGTAAAAATCGTCCGCATACTCGATGGCCGCCATCAGCCAACTCTCAGCCGGTTTGAAGGGCACAATCGCAGCACCAGAATCACCACCTTTGAGCAGAGCTGCGCGGGATTCAACGGACAACCCACCCTTGAGTTCACCACCTTTACTAGAATGGCACTCGTAACAATGCTGAATAAAAACCGGACGAATCTTAGATTCGAAGAACTTCAAACCCGCTGCCTCAAATTTGGGTTTCTCCTGGCTATACCCATTTGCGCCACATGACAAATAGACCATCGAAGCGATGAAAAGGAACCAAGGGCGCATAGCAGAACTTCTTAGATCGGTGGGAAAATTAACACCTTTATTTTACCTGAAAATGTCTCGGTAGGGATAGGTCGCGTGCATGCGGAGGCCTGTCCGTTTAGGACTACAATTCAAGCCATCGCCCAAGCAATCTATCAATTCCCTATCCGTTTAGATACTTCATCAGTATTAGGGAAGTCGCTCGGTATTTCTTGAGTCACTTTACCATTGGCAGCCCACTCGGCACCGCGTTGTAATGTGGTAATAAACCCGACACATTGCTGAGAGTTAATTCCATGGCCCATCGGTGTATGAAACACTCGTCCTTGTCCATATTCGATCGTAAAGATCATTGGCTCATGACGCCCAGTACCACCCCGTTCTTTGCTAGCAAACGCTGTCGCTAACACCGTCATGTTTTCAGCAGGTCCTCGCAGCATGTCGTACAATTCATCCTTTTCATGCAACCATTGCCCTGGCATACCTTTGGTAATCGGATGCTTGGAGTTACGAGTCGTCACTAAAAATGGATGTTGTGCGCCATGATGACCTCCATTGCCCGCGGACTTATCTCGCACGATTTTCCCTTGATCATCAAAATAGACGTAGGGTCCAGATTTTTCATTGCGGCCGCCCCAACCACCGAGACCAATCGCCACGTTATATTCCTTCCAAGTGCCAAACGAATTGTTTGCAGCATGAACGACAACAAACCCACCTCCTGTTTTTAAATATTCAATGAACGACTGTTGAGTAGCCTCTGGCCAAGCGGCACCGTTGTAGTTTGAAATCACTACATCAAAGTTCTTAAACTCGGGGTGAAATGAATCGTCTGTTCCCGTTTTAGCCGTCGTTGCAATGGCCACGCTAAACAACTCAGTCTGTTCCAAATATTTCTTCATCATTTGCGTTGTCTGTGGCCAAACCCCATGGTTATTCTGACCATCAATAATTAACGCTTTGAACTTTTGTTTGGCGTGTAGCAGCGGCGCACATGAAGACAATACAAATGCACACAACAGTGCTGGAAGAATAAGTTTACGAATCATAATTGGTTTCCTTTATTGGTTAATAGCTGGACGCTGTAACTTTACTCGTTCAAGCATCTTCAACACTTCAAATTTAATTTTGGGTTCGGCATAGACTTCCAGGCAACTTGAGCGTGCCCGCCAAGTTGTATAGCCTCCTAATACATGTTGCTCTGGTGGGGGAATATATCCAAAGGCACCGTTGGCCAATGAGATCGAGTAGGTCGTTTTAAACGGACTATACTTCTTTATATTCAAACCTGTTTCCGCAAATACTTCGTTAGGGATGCCAACAATCCCTAGTGTTCCGATAGCGATGGCTTGCAGCTGAATGTTTCGCGTTTTCGACATTTTACTTAGAACAATTGTCTCTAACGCATAGACTTCTTCACTCGTTTTAGGTTTGCGATCGGCCCAAGGTTTGACATAGTCTGTCGCCTCCGCAACTTCTTCATCAGTCGGAAAACGAACGGCGACTTCTAATTCTTTTTCTTCCATCGCCAGCGGCACCCAATCCTGATACTGGATTGTTTCAAACGCTTTCAAAGCCGCCGATGAAACAGCTTCGGCAACCGATTGGCGGTCTGTTTTTCGAGCAGAATCCCGCTTGTAATCTCGTAAATACGTGTCGCCACTAGTACCGTTTGCCAGCATTGCAATCGCTGGCTTCGATTCGTCGCCGGAAGTAAGTTTCGCTTCAAGAATAGCTTCAAATATTCCAAAGTAATCCGCTGAAATATTGGGAGCGCCAACGTAATGTAATGAGTAGGCGCACATTACGGCAATTTGTCGACCGTCAATTGCTTGCAAAGAAACAACGGGGATTTCAGGATCCTCTAAACCGGTCTCACGTATGGCTTTAGCGTTTTTATAGCCAGGGTGCATTTGCGCTCGATCGTTACGCGTACCACCAAATCGGTTAGTAGGGGCAACCCCTTCAGTCATCATCCAGCGTCGCGTCGCCACATGTAAATCGTCTCGACCCATCGCCCAACCGATCCGCGCTGGTTCTAGATTTTTATACGCCTGCTCAATCGCCGCGGCAATCCGCCCCGGTAAAAATGCCTCGTAGCGAACATCCACACTAGATCCTAAGCAACTAAACACCGATGGTGCACTGTGGCAATGGGTCGCTGAAATGAGAATTCGATTCGTGGGTATCTCGGTAGTCTGCGAAGCTAACTGCTTGGCACGATCCAGTAATTCGCGTGGCATCATACAACTATCAACTAATACAATCGCGATTTTAGTTTCGCCATCATCCAACACGACTGCTCTCACAAAGAGTGGGTCATTGATCTCCTCGATTCGTCGCTCGAGCATCCCTCCGTTGACAATTACGGGAAGATCTTGGGGCGTTACATCTACTTTCGCAGCACCTGCGCGGAACACTTGGTCTTCCCCAACAGCGGAATTCACGTAAACCTGCAAACTCAACAACATAATAATCAGGGTTGTCTTCATAATTGATCCTTGAGCTACTTATTCTGTTTGTCAGAGGGACGAGGGATTCGACAATGTTTAGCCATCAACCAGAATTGAACTGCTTCGGCCTACGCGTTATAGGGAAGCAACTTTGGCCCGCCGACGCTCTGCTTTCGCAGGTAAAATCCCATAAATTACAACTTAACTAATTTCAGGAACAACGTAAGGCTTACGATAGGGCCGTGTTAATAATGCATCGGCTTGTTTATCACCTGGGAACGATTCGGTCGCTGGATCGAACTTCAAATCACGACCCATAGCGACAGTTGTTTCGTTCAAGTCAATATTCACAGCCTTTAGATTATTCTGCAACATATCAAGTGAACCTTTAATCTGCTCATTTTTTCCAAACGGATTATCGTTTCCGGAAAATGAATCTTGTTTTCCAAGGCGATAGGAAATGTTCCCTAAGTGGCACAGCGCCGCGGAATAATGTGCTACCTCTGCGTCGCAGTTGATATCTGCATTATCGCGTGAACGCACGGCGTGAATAAAACTACCAAAGGCGCCCCCGGCAGTCACCGGTGCAGCTTCTCCTTTTGCTTTAACCGACGCACCGCCATTTTTAGGATAAAATGTCCCACCTTTAATCATACCTTCGGTGGTGTAGTATTCGTTGGAGACATTTCGTTCGGGGGATCCTGATTTACCAACAAGCCCGCGCGTTTCAAACAACAAAATAGCTTCATCATATTCATAAACACTAATCTGCATGTTTGGCGTTTGTCCTTGATCTTTCTCGCCGGGAACATAGCGACCGCCAATGCTCCAAACACGATTAGGCATCGTCGCTCCTTTAATTGCCCAACGCGCAATATCCATCTCATGAACGCCTTGATTCCCCGTGTCACCGTTGCCAGTATCCCAGAACCAATGCCAGTTATAGGTGTGTAAATTTCCATGGAAATCCTGCTTAGGAGCAGGTCCGAGCCACAAATCCCAATCTAAATGTGCGGGTGGTGTGGTGACTGCTTTATGCCCAATGGACCATCGTGGTTTGCAGCAATATCCCTTAGAGACCAACAGTTTTCCATATTTACCAGACTGTACTGCCGCAATCTCGTTGGCCTTACTTTGGCTAGATCGATTTTGTGTCCCATGTTGAACAATACGATCATACTTGGCGGCGGCGGCGACGCACTGTCGTCCTTCCCAAACGTTGTGTGAGATTGGTTTTTCAACATAAACATCTTTCCCCGCTTGACAGGCCCAGACGGTAATCAGCGAATGCCAATGGTTACAGGTTGCTACAGAAATTGCATCGAGGTTCTTGTTCTCTAGCGCGATGCGGATGTCCTGCACGCACTCAGGAGTGTTCCCGCCTTTATCGTGTACCATTTTGCTACGCGAATCAAAGAGGCTTTTATCCGGGTCGATTAAGCAACTAACTTCGACTCCATCCATCGGTGCAAAACCACCGATGTGTGACGTCCCCCGTCCATTAATCCCGGCCACCCCAATACGAATTCTGTCATTCGCTCCGAGTACTTGTCGCGATGACTTAGTGCCACCAATTGTGAATAATGAAAATGCTGTCGCAGTCGAGGCAGCCCCTTTGACAAATTGACGTCTATTGAACTTCGACATTATAAGTAGCTCCTAAATTTGATTTTATCAACCTACTGAAAAACAGTTTATCGCACGTTTGAATTAGAATTGATTCCACATCCAAAGTCCAGCAAAACCACGACACGGGCCATTTTCGATTATAAGAATCGTGTTAATTGATGGTTCATATATACCCTTATTTCGCGACAGTTTGGTACGTGGCACGATGCCCATGGGCAGGGATGCTGATCGTGTAACTGCGTGAATCTGCAGCCACCGAGAGTTTTATGAAATTCCCCGCACATTCATCCGCTTGGCGATTGGCAATAAACTCGTTGGCCGTGTTATTAACCATGCCATCTTCACGCATATTCTTGTGGACTTGATACATTGCCTGAATCGAAGATGCCGCTTTGAGATTGGCAAATACTTCGGGCATACATCCTTTGGTCACCCCATTATTCATCACACTAACGGTCGGTAAAATCGAACGTAAAACCAAAGGGTTGTTACTACTAGCAAGCCCATGATGGGTCACTTGATAAACATCGACGCGACCAATTAAATTCACCGGACAGACCAATTTCGTTTCTTGATTCCAGGTAATATCACCGCCATCGTAAAAGCGAAACTTGCCGAATTCCAGCAGCATCGTGACGCTATTGGCATTATCACTGCCATCACGGTCTTTGGGTCGCGCGTCCGCACAAGTCAATTCATTCAGTTTATTTCCCCTCGTCGGATCAATGAATTCCTTGCGAGCAGCGATGCACGTTAGCTTGAGGCCTTTGAACTGATTACCGGTCAACAGTTTTTTAATACTTCGTGCTGGCTTTAACGGTAATTGCATTCCTGGTGAAATGACTTGCCGCGATTCGCTTTTAAATCCAAAATACTCCGGCCCCGGATCGTTCGGCATATCAGCAAACTTGCCATTATCCCACACCTGACCAATCGGAATTAGACGCGAGAGTTCCGCTGCCCCACCGAAATGGTCGCGATGATAATGGGTGGTAATGAGATGATCGATGCGTGTCAGGCGAGCTTGTTCGGTCACTACTTTAAAAATCCGTCCCGGATCGCGAATGCCCGGGTTCCCCGTATCAATCAACACCGACTCGCCCTGCGGAGTAACAATCAAAGTAGCTGCACCGCCTTCGACATCAATCCAATAAACGTCTAATCGGCCGTCGCCAGCTGCAGCACATGCCGTGCTTGTTAGGGCAGGGTTGAAAAATACTACTGTCATGATCAGACAAACAAACGCACACATGCTAAACCAGTTCTTCATCGCCATCTCCTGCATCGAATTTGATATAAGACTACTACGAGTTAATAGTATTAAACCATATTACAGAAGTTCGCGTATTGGCGCAGTACCTGGAGCAACCAAATACTGCGGCCGCCCACTAAAATCAAACAGACGTTGCGAATCAAGGTTAATGCCTAAATTGCGATAAATCGTCGCATAGACTTCTTTGAAAGTCACCGGTCGATCCACCGGCTCTCCTGCTTGGCGATCCGTCGCACCAAGCACTTGCCCGGTTCGCATACCGCCACCGGCGAGCAATGCACAGGAAACTCGCGGCCAATGATCGCGGCCGCCCTTGTCGTTGATCTTGGGCGTTCTACCAAACTCACCCCAAGCGACCACGGTGACGTCATCAGACATACCGCGGTCATGTAAGTCTTGCACCAAAGCAGATATGCCTTGATCAAATACGGGCAACTCTTGTCGCGCATTGTCGAAATTACCACCGTGCCAATCCCAGAAACTGTAGTTCACCGTAACCACGCGAACACCCGCTTCGACTAACCGCCGCGCCATCAGGAAATTCTGAGGCACTCGTGGAGCTCCATCACCCTTATGTTTGGTCGCATCGCCGCTGCCATATCGCTCGACTAATTTAGGATCTTCCGAGGAAACATCTAACGCATTGAACAAATCTGCCGATGTCAAAATTCCCATCGCGCGTTGTGAAAAAGCATCCATCCCCTGCATCTGTCCACTACTGTCCCACTGCCGCCGGAAACGGTCAAAGGCTGTCAGCAATCCGCGGCGGTCACCCAGACGCTCAGTCGTGATCCCGTTAAGTGTCAAATCTCCCTTACCAGGGCCGCTTGGTCTAAAGCTACTATGCCCCAAGCCCAAAAATCCTGCCTTGGGTTCATTGTAAGGCGTGTGTTGTGTGGTATAGCACAGGCTTACAAATGGCGGCACTCCATCGTGAACCGGGCCTTTAAAATGAGAAGCTACGCTGCCGATGTGAGGCCAACCGCCCGCGGGTTCGTTGTTGGGACGATTGCCAGTGAAACACTGGAACCCCGTATGTCCGCTTTGGCAATCAGACATCGTACGAATAGGTACCAACTTGTCCATCATACCTGCCATCTTCGGCATCAATTCACAGATTTCGATACCAGGCACATTGGTTTTGATAGGATTTAATTCGCCTCGCACTTCACTCGGTGCATCAGGCTTCAAATCGTACATATCTTGATGCGGCGGTCCACCACAACAATAAACCATGATGACTGCTTTGTGAGAATTAGTAACACCGGCAGCCGCTTCTCGTCGAAGAAGATCTCCCAGCCCCAAGCCAGCAGCGCCCAATGAGCCAATTTGAAGAAAAGAACGCCGATTAACGGCATCGCAATACGCCGAGCTTTTGGATTGACGATCAAAAATGTTCAGCATGGAAAACTCAGGGTGCGATCAGATTTATACGTTGTTTGTTACCTACACTCCAAATTAACGCCACAACACCACTAAACTAATTCAACCATCGGTTTAGCGTTAGGATCGACTGGGTAATAAGGTCGACCACGCAAATCAAATTCACGAATCGCCCGTAAATTAAATCCGATTTGATGATACAGTGTAGCGGTGATTTCTGGGAACGTAACGGGCCGATCAATCGGGTGTTCACCTAATCGATTCGTTTCCCCAATCACTTGTCCATGGTTCATGCCACCTCCAGCAATTAATGCTGTGGACACTCGCGGCCAATGGTCTCGTCCAGCATTCGCGTTAATCTTAGGCGTACGACCAAATTCACCCCACACCACAACACTGACGTCTCGGTCCATACCGCGATCGTGCAAATCCTGCACTAACGAACTCACCGCTGCGTCGAGCATCGGCATATCCTCACGGGCACGCTTAAAATTTCCGCCGTGCCAATCCCAGCGACTAAAGTTCAACGATACACACCGCGCACCGGCTTCGACTAAGCGTCGCGCGATCAAGAAATTCTCGGTCATCTTCGGGGCGCCATCTGCTCGGAAGATAGGATCTCCCTTGCCATAGCGAGCCAAAGTTTCATCACTTTCTTTGGTAATGTCCATCGCATCGACCAACCGAGACGATGTTAAAATCCCCACCGCTTGATTGGTAAATGCATCCATCCCCACCATCGATCCGGTCGCATCAACCGTTCGTTTAATACCGTCAATCGAGTGCAGCAATGCATTGCGATCTTGCAAACGGTCTAGGGTAATGCCTTGCAACACCATGTTCTCTGTTTTGTTCGTTTCGCCTTTGCCACCGACAAGCCGAAATGGAGCGTGTGCTAAACCCAAAAATCCACCGTTACCAGGATCACCCCATGGCCCGTGGCCTGTTTTATAAAACAAACTACAGTGCGCTGGCACACTTTGATTGACTGGTCCCTGAACTTTTGAGATCCAAGCGCCTTGCGAAGGCCAACCTCCGGCTGGAGCATTATTTGGTCCGAATCCCGTCACTGCTTGATGGGCCGCATGTCCGCCATTTGCCCCAACAATCGATCGCACAACGGTGAACTTATCCATCATCGACGCAATCTTCGGGAACAACTCACCAATTTGGATACCCGGTACGTTGGTCGCTATCGGCTTGAACTCACCACGAATTTCCGCTGGTGCGTCAGGTTTGATATCCCACATATCTTGATGTGGTGGGCCACCTGGCAAGAAAATATTGATGATTGCTTTATGGCTACGGCCTGTGCCAATCTGCGATTCAGCACGCAACAAATCTGGAAGAGTTAGCCCTCCCATTGCCAAAGAGCCGATCGTCAAAAAATCTCGACGACTATGACCATCACAGAATTTTCCGCCTCTTCCTTTACGGCCTAAAATTGAAAACATGATATTCTTCCTGCTTTACAGTTTTCTAAGTTTACTCTGTGGTAATAGGCACCTTTATAGATGCGCTGGTGGGACAAGGCGTAAACCTTGAAGTAGGTGTGCGAACAATGCGAGCAATCACACTATCTACATTAATAATATCATATTTGCTGTGCTCATCCAATAAATGGTTTTAAGCCTAAACCACTGTAATAATCGTCCAATATTTTCCGTTCGCACACTCGAACACTAGAATTAGACTGCCATACTAGCAATCGGGGATAACAAACCCTTGAAAACCGGAGCCAAGTCAATAATATATATTTTTCCTCATTGCCCCCCAACGGCACTAGAATTCGGGATATTGGCACCTCTTAGAGGCCATCAATCGTTGAATTTTTTATCGTAGATTCGGTAGGTTTTATCGACGATGCCGCCACCACGTTTGATCGACGCATAAGATAGATGGTTACTTTCAAGCACCCATGATAATTCGATGTGTTTCATGCCCCATTCTTGATAGTCTTTTTCCAGACCAGACAGCAACACGACACCCAGTCCCCACATCTGATATTCGGGCAACACATTAGCGCTAAGCAACCGCATCTTTTTGATTCGACGCCGTTTCGTCAACAACTTAATGAAGCCGAATGGAAACAACTTGCCATCAATTTCTTTGATGATGTCGTTGTAATCCAGCAACGCCACACAAGCGCCAATCACCTTGCCTTCGACTTCTGCAAAACAAGTCAACTCCGGCACCAACAAATGCTTGAGTCCCTTGGCCATATGCTTTAATTCCGCATCACTGAGCGGGTTAAAGCCCCAAGTTCCGGGTAATGATTTATTGTAGATATCAAGAAACGTACGTACTTCTTCGTCAAAGCGAGTTTTATCTAATTTGCGCAATTTCAAATTGAATTTTTTCTTCGCAATATCAATCACTTTGTAGAGCTTCGGGTCGAGGCGATCAACAATGTCCGTCGGTGCATAGAATGCAACTAGATCTTCAACTTTTTCAAATCCGTAATCTTCTATCAAATCTTCGTAGTAGGGACGATTGTAGGTCATCATAAAGCAGGGGGGAGAATGCCAACCATCCACCAAAAGACCTGCTTCATAGTTCAAGCTCGGACTCACCGGGCCTCGAATCCAATGAATATCACGCTCGGCTAACCAATTTCTCGCCGTGTCGAACAACCCAGTGGAAACTTCACGATCGTTGATGCTTTCAAATAAACCAAAGAATCCTAAATCCTCTTTGTGGCGTCGAATGTGTTCGTGATTCACGACGGCTTGGATACGACCGACCGGCTCACCATCACGCAATGCGATAAACGTTTGCGTGTCATTCACATCATGAAAAGGGTGCTTCACAAACCCCGCCCGCTCCTTAATATCAATAATCAATGGCGGAACCCACATATCATCACCTTGATAGATCTTCCAAGGGAGTTTGATGAATTGTTTTTTCTCGCGACGAGTTTCAACCGGTTTGATGACTAGTTCAGGCATAGTTTGAGTTTAACAAAAAAACAACGAACATGTGAACACAACTATTTGTGCCTGCTGCATTTCCCAATGCAACGAAAATAAAACTCTGCACTGCTACGTTGTCGCTATAACTTATGGCCTTTGTCATGCCGCAGAATACGATCGAGCTCAGAATCAGATTTAAGGTGACCGTGCGGACCGCCAACGTTGGTGCCCTCCGCGTTCTCATCACTGGACGCTTCACCAATATCTGCAACAGCAACGCTTCCGTTGGATTGATTCTTTTTGACGTTTTTGTTAGCCGAGAAATACTTTCCGAGAGGACTACTTAAAATAGCTGGTAGAAATATTAAGTCGCCAATCAATGCCGCCGCTAACAAGGTCAGCATTAGGACACCAAACCGTTGGGTTGGCGTGAATGAACTTAAAGCAAAAATACTCAAGCCAAGCCCACCAATCAGCGTCGTCTGAGTCATCGCGGCAGCACAACGTTCATAAGACAGACGCAGGGCACCCTGGCGATCCAATCCCTCGTTGAGTCCCTTGCGGAACCAAGTCAAAAAGTGAATTGTATCGTCAACCGCCACACCCATAGCAACACTCGCTGTCATCATCGAACCGATGTCGAGGGCAGCTCCCATATGCCCCATCAAACCAAACACCAAAAGAACCGGGAATACATTGGGAATCATTGAAACCATGCCGCCACGGATATTGGTGATGTTGTTCCAAGCTAATTTTCCATTTCGTAACAATAATATCATCACGACTGCAATCATCACGAATGCTAAGCCAATACTGTTAATCAAACTACTAAGCAATTCAGTTTGCGCTTTGTATACAATTGGCACGACTCCGGTGTAAACCATGTCAAAATTGCTAGTCGCATGGACAACTGCCTGCCCATCAAGTACCGCTGCAACACCATTTTTCTCAAAACCCGTTAGATCAATAAACTTTTTGGAAAACTTGGCGTATTTTAATTTGTCAAATACCGCATGGTCGCGCAAACAAATTACATACTCATAACCCGCAAATCGTTTCTCCAGATCCTCATCCGACATCTCAGTAAGCATCTTCGCTGTCCGCTCATCATTGGGATCGAGCCACCACAATTGATTGGGATGCCGCGGATGGTTATTCAACCCTTTGACTAGCAGTAAATCGTTGATGACTCGAGCAAACAATGTCACATGATCCACTGTGGCAACTTCTTGGTCCGTATCTCCAGTTGCCTCAGGAATGATGCCGCTGGTTGGATTCGCACCTAAAATTAGTACCTTGTTCCGATCAAAAAATACATTCTCTTGATTGTATATTTCCGGCCCAGCACCGCGATCAATTTCAAATTCATGCAGCAAATAATTCCGCAATGCATAGGCTTGCTCAATCGGCTGTACAACCTTTTTCAAGCTATCAATGAATCCACCGTAATTAACATCGTTAAGCGCACCAAGTCGGAGGCTAATTCGCCACAATTCATCACCGGTCGACGCTTCGTAAGCCAGATAATCTTCATCCTGCAGTCGTTGTAAATTTTGTTCTAGTAATGAATTGGTAGTAGACCGCGTTGTTCTAGCACTTGCCCGAGGCAATTCCGGAGCAAACGTCGTGGCCGACATACCTTGACCAATAACCTGTTGCCCAGCGTCTCCGAACACTTCCTCGACAGATTTTTGGATATGCCGCACCAACTCTAAACGCTCAAGCATCGTTAACTGGTATTTTTGCAAATTGCGTTCAGCAACATTCTTTGGTGGCATGGCCAGACGTTGTTCACGTGATGGAAGAATCGCCTGTGGTTTAACTTGTACCACCATTTCCATCGGTGTCAGTTTACCGAAGTTTTCCTCAAGCCACTCGTAGTCCCGAATAATCTTCGCTTCGTCATCAAACAACTTAAGCAGTTGCACTGATGTTTCAACTCGAGTCAAACCCCATACTGAATAGCTTAATAGCAGAAAACCTATTCCGAGGACCACTTTGTAGTGGCCCATCACCAAGTTTCCAGTTGCCACCCAGAAGCGCGTAAGCCAACTATCGTTTGGATTAACGATTTGTGACGAATCTTTCGCTTGCTTAAATTTTGGAACCCACAGTTTCAAGGCGGCGGGCAAATATGTAAACAACAGGACGAGTGTCGCTAAAACGCCCAGCCCTGAGTACAAACCAAAATTCTTAATCGGCATTAAATTACTGATATATAGGGAAAACAAACCCAGCGCGGTCGTTAATGAGGCGATCGTACATGGCCACCAACCGTAACTCAACGCCCGTTCACTGGCACCGTCTTCACCGTATTCATGCACCGCATCGCGATAATAATTGACAATATGAACCGCGCCAGAAATCCCCAATACATAAACCAACGTCGGCATTGACAACAGAATCGAATCTACGATCCCGCCGCTGTAACCGACAATAGCCATACTTATGATGGCGCTCGACCCCCCCACAAAGAAAACCATAAAGGTAACCTTCATGCTGCGGAATGTCAGGTAAGACAATACAACACCAAGCAAAAGCGAAATGCCCACTAGACGTCCAAGCGTTATTTGGCCTTCTTCGTCAATGGCTGCATTATCAACTGGCGGTCCGCCTAAACGTAAGACCTTGCCTTCCAGTTTGACTTCTTGTGCCCATGGTGCCATCGACGGTCGAGGCGGAGGAACCACACCAGATTCAGCAGCCAAGGCGACCAATGTCCCTCGCGGCTGCCCTTGAATCCCTCGTCCCAAAATGCGTTTGAGATTGGCTTCGCCAAGATCACTCAGTGTCGCAATAATACACGTTTGTCGTGCGGGCGGCGTAACATCAATCTCAGCAAACCACTGATACCACAAAGCAGCTCGTTCACTAGGTGTCGCTGCAATCAACAGTGTTTCATCCCCAGCGTATTGTTCCTCGACAACCTTGCTGCGGAACTCACTAAGTTTCACAACCCAGTTTTCAGGGAACTCAGCGATTCTTTCCTGACTTAAAAATTCTCGTAGTGCCTTTTCAGTCCAAGTGAACCCCGCAGGATTAGCTGGGGCAAACAAAGTACCGGTGAGTCGATTCAAAGCAATCAACTCAGCCACTTTAGTACGATCTGCTTCTGAAAGATTTTTACCACGAGGCTTTAGGACGCCATCCTCACCGGCCATTTCCTCAATGACATCGGGACCTGAACGTATCGAAGTAAAGTAGCGCGCGGTTAGTTTACGGGGATCATCATAAAAATCATTGGTTTCACCTTCCGCAACAAAGCTGGCGCCGAATTGTTCGATGAACTTAGCTTCAACCGAATTGTCCTTGAGAACCGAACGGCGAAAACCAGTTTTCGCTTTGGCAACAAGATCATCTCCGACAAGGCTCTGATACAACGAACCATCCGGGGTAATATAGTAACTGAGATTATCTTTGCCTTTGAGCCAACGTTCATTGAGCCCAGCAAAATTCTCATTAAAATCATCTAACAGGTATAGCTCCAGTTCATCGGCTAGTTCCCGCGCTCGGATCAATTCGGCACGGTAGGCTCGAGACCGCCGAACAACTGCTTGCTCTTGGGGAGACTGCTGAGTATCTATCGACGGCAATTTATCTGTATTTGCAAACAAAATCTCGTTCTTGAGCTTCTCAATTAACATCTGGAAACTCGGGTCCGCTTCGGTACAACCATCCCATGTTACGAGAACAAATTGTTCGCCGAGGAAATGTTTACCAAACCAATGTAAATCCTTTGTTTCAGGATAGTCCGACGGCAGCCAATTCTGCACATCGTTTTGCATGTTATCCATCGCGTTGCGTGCGCCGCGCAATGCAAAAGGCAATAAAAAACAAACTGCCATTAATATCAAGAGAGCATTGCTCGCGCCAAAAATGCGAGTCTTACGAGCAAGAAACGATGGTTTTTTAGAGTCAGTCAAGAGAGTGTTTTACTTGTTGGTTGTCTGTCTTCAAAGTAGTGGGTCACAACAGAGTCTTTCGCTGTGACCAATTCTCACCAACACACCTATGAGACGTTGATAGGGGTTGTTTTAACCGCTTTTTGGTATTGGTGAACAGTGAAGATTACCGGTCGAATATAAATACGTCTATGGCAATGTACAATATAACCGCTCGGCACGAGCAACAACGTTTCTCGTGCTTACCTAAACCACCAAAGAACGTCGAAAAACTGCGCTATATTTGACAGTTGACTCGATTAGGGGATTATTCCCACCATTTGTGAACCGTGTTAGGATAAGCACTCAATACAAAGCATGTAAACAATGCAAATATAGTACAGCAAGATACAGGCAACGTACGCCGTATGCTAATCAACTAAATCACACACTCCTGCAAACAAAAACTGGAAAACAGAAATGGCCGCCGACACCTACGATTACTGCCCTTGCGGCAGTGGAAACAAAATCAAGTTTTGCTGTGGCAAAGATATCAGCAAAGAGATTGAGAACCTGACCAGTGCGATGCAAGGAGAACAATACATCGCGTCGATTAAATCGATCGAACAATTGTTAGACGAACATGGGCCGTTGCCTTGCCTATACGCATTGCGTGGTATTGCATTTATTACCACCGGACAATTTGAAGCTGCACGAGAAAACATTGATCAGTTTTTGAAAATCGCCCCAGAAAATGCAACCGCCTGGGCAGGCCGCGCGCTGACGAGTGAAGACGAACCACATAAGGTCATGGAATATGCGCAAAAATGCCTTGAATACGCCACGGATGAAATGATCCCGCAATTAATTGTGCCAGCACTGCAGGGATTAGTTGATAAGTTATTTGCCGTCGGAAACGCCTTTGCCGGCTTCTCCCATTTAACACTTGTTGCAGCCATCGCTCGAAATAGCCAACAAGCTACAATGAAAATGCTGCAGTTTATGCAGAACCCCGACTACCCACTACTACTGAAACAACGACTGCCCATGCCACCAGCTCCCGCGGACGCGGCTTGGAACGAGGCATACGACAAAGCACAAGTGTTAGCGCGACGAGGGGCTTGGATGGCAGCACTCGATATCGTTGAAGATTTACTTGAAGACGCACCAGGTGAAACGGTACTACTAAAATCCATTGCCATTCTAAATACCTACCTCGGACTCGAAGAAGGTATCCAAGCTTGGAGAAATTATACCGCCGCCATCGACATAGGTAGTGATGCGGCGATCGAAGCAGAAGCATATGCACAAATGCTTAACAACCAAAGCAATCCAGATGTGCAAGCAATTCAAAAGTTAACTTATACGGTTGATAACCTCGATTTAGTTCAAGAATTACTTGTTGCCAGTAGTCTTGCACGGATGGTACCGGACCCTGGTTTTGGTAACGACGACCCAGACAATCCACCGCCTCGGAGCTTGTTTGTGCTTACTGATAAAGCACAGCTCGAAACTGGTGTGGATGTCACCATGGAACAAATCCCGCTTGCTGTGGCAACCTTATATTTGTTCGGCAAACAAACCGACCGTGATGCCCGCGTTGAATTAGTATTAGCAAATCTTGACGGCGAAGATGCTGCAACAAGCGTACTGCAAACCATCTGTGGAGATGAACTCGGCAAACTTGAAGATACCAGTGACATAACAGAAGTCCCGGTGTTAGCGGACGCGCTTTCGTGGAATCCAGTTTTCCCAGAAGACACACCACAGGAATTGATGCAGCAACTGTCACTCACCCAGCGGGAAGACGGCTTCTGTGATATTTTTCCAACACTAAAACTACAAGCATTTGATGGGCGCACCGCTGAGGAACTCGCTTTAGATTTCACCCATCGCATTAAGGTCCAAGCCACACTGTTAATTATTGAAACCAATTTACAATGCCGTGACTATCAAGCAGACCTGAACTATGTCCGTGAGAAACTGGGGCTAGTGCTACTCGAACCGATCGACCCAACCGATGTTGAATTGAGTCAAATTACAGACGTACAGTTAGGACGTTACGACGTTACTAAAATGTCTACCGATCAACTCGCTCACTGCTATCAACGCTGTCTCGTCATCACTTTCCGCAAAGCTATTGTCGGCATCGCAGAAGAAATTATTGCTCGCGACGACAAGCCACAGCATCTCAATCTAGCGGATGTCTACGGTTCGCTACTTGAAACTCGCAGCACAAACGAAGAACGCATCGAGCTGATTGAAAAAGCAAAACAAGCTGCTCTGGATGCTAACCAATCCCCGGCCATTTGGATGTTGCGGGAAATTCCAATACGCATCATGAGTGGTGACACTCAAAAAGCATCCGATTTGATGCAAACGATTGAGGCCAACCATATCGAAGAGCCTGGTATTCGTGAACACTTCTACCAGTTGTTGATGCAACTAGGCATCATCAACCCCGATGGTTCACCGGCCGGCGGACCAGGTGCTCCAGCACAGCCCGGCATCATTGACCCCTCGGCAACACAGGCTGGCGGCGTGTGGACACCGGGAACCCAAGAACCGCAAACGTCGGACCAACCCAGCGCTTCCGGTGATGATAAACCCGGACTATGGATCCCTGATTGATCTACTGCCAACGGAAAGTAATCAAATGACGACATCCGCAATCGACACAAACTGGATGCAACAGGCGATCGAAATCGCACAGCAAGGTCTTGGTAACGTTGAGCCAAACCCGATGGTCGGTTGTGTAATCGCGAATCAGGAGCAACTCTTAGCACAAGGCTACCATGAACAGTTTGGCCAAGCTCATGCCGAAGTCAACGCGTTAGCCAGCGTAGCCCCAGATGCTGATCTGGCACAAGCCTCGATGTACGTGACACTCGAGCCATGTTGTCACCACGGAAAAACACCTCCCTGTACAACGGCAATTATCAACGCCGGCATTAAACGCGTTGTTGTCGCCACCACCGACCCAAACGGACAAGTAAACGGTGGTGGAATTGAATTACTGAAGGCTGCTGGCATCGAAGTACTGCTTGGTATTTGTGAACCCCAAGCAAACTCCTTAATCGCACCTTATTTTAACGCCACGCAAAACAAACGACCTTGGATTATCGCGAAGTGGGCCATGACACTTGATGGTAAAATCGCAACCACAACCGGCTCGAGCCAGTGGATCAGTAATGCAGAATCTCGCGCAGTGGTACATCAACTGCGGGGACGTATGGATGCTATCCTTGTCGGACACAAAACAGCGATTTGCGACAATCCACAACTAACCGCTCGACCGACAGAGACGACCGCAAAGCGACAGGCAATCCGTGTTGTCCTCGCACAAACTCCCACGCTGCACCTTGACAGCCACTTGGTTTGCTCGGCTGATGAGATCCCTGTAATCGTAACTGCCGGACCCGCTGCCGATTCTGATCACTGTCAACAATTAATCGATAATGGTGTCGAAATACTCACATTCGACGACAACCAAGGAATAATCGATGGATTGCTTAGTGTGCTGTATCAACGACAAGTAACAAATCTTTTAGTTGAGGGAGGCAGTCAATTGCTCGGTAGCCTCTTCGATCGCCAACTCATCGATGAGGTTCACGTTTTTATCGCACCAAGCCTAATCGGTGGGGCTTCAGCACCTGCTCCGCTTGGCGGCTGCGGCATCGAGAAAATGTCAAATGCACTGAAACTAACCAACCCACAATTCAAAACACTTGGCGACAACATCTATATCTCCGGGCGAACTAAACGTGAATAAGCATTGTGCAAACTCAATAAACATATTTCCATAAAAACGATGCTGTGGGGGAATCCCCTACAGATTGTTTTTCCCTCGCGTAATTCTATAATACGGCCATGGCATACACATCAAACCACAAACTTGTATGGCAACTGTTGCTGATAACCGCACTATCATGCAATACATGGGTTACGTGTGTGGCAAACGCAGAGAAGGAACTTACGGCCTTTGTAAAACGTGCAGTGCAAGTTTTAGACAGTCCGGAGTTGAGCCAGAGACAAGCAGCGGAAAAGGCTTTGATAAACAAAGGCCCTGCAATCCTCGATTTACTTCCAAGCCAAACCGAACAACTTTCCGCGGAAGTCAAAAAACGACTACGGCGCGTTCGCCAAACGCTGTATGGGCAAATTGCAAAAGCAACTACGCGCGCCAGCAACGTCACACTGCAAGGATCTTATTCGCTCGCTGAGATTTTACGTGAATTTGAAAGCCAGACGTCAAACCAAGTCAGCTTTGAACATGAACAAACTGCTAAGATCAACTTAGATATTCAAGAAACCCCTTTTCTTCAGGCTCTCGATATTGTTCTTAATAAAACAAATCTCGTTGTCCAGTCGAGCAAGTCAAAAAATCGCAACCAAATATTTATTGGACCCGATTTTTCCCCGAAACCAGTGAATCGTACGCATGTTACTTATGCCGGAATATTTCGAATAGCGGCGACGGAACTGAGTGTTACCAAGCAATCCCGATTGACTTTTCAAATCAATTGGGAACCACGAATTCGACCATTATATTTGACTATCGATGGAAAATCGATTTCCGCTACCGATGACCAACAAAATAAAATAAAATGCCACCTCTTCGGTGAACGTACTTTGAACGTAGAAGGCCGCGCGTCGTCAGTGAAAATTGAAATTCCGCTAGAACTGCCGCAACAAGAAGCAACAAAGTTAACTTCGGTCAAAGGAACCCTCAGTGCTGTACTACCTGGTCGCCATGAACCGTTCAGTTTCTCGTTAACTCCAAAGACACCAGCAACGCCTACAAAACAGCAACGTGCCGGAGTTATCGTCGACTTACAACAAGCTGTCGCCATAACAGAACGAATCGAGGTGCAAGTTAAAATAACCTACGCCGATGCTGGCGATGCATTTGCCTCACACCGAGGATGGTTAAGTCACAACGCCACCTATTTGTCGATCGATGGGCAGCGGGTACTCGGGACACCAAGTCGTAAGACCCTGCAACAAACTGCCCAATCGGTGACTTACCTATTTGGATTTGATTGCACGGCACCACTTTCAGAACTCAAATTTCACTATCACACCCCAGCGTTGTTACTGCACAAACAAATCGAGTTTGAGATCCATGATATCCCACTTCCATAATCTGATGCGGTTCCATAGTTACCAACTTTTCTGTCTGGGATTTGTTGCCTGTGTGCTGCTCCATACCCCCACAGAAGCAACCATTGTTGTCCCTTCTTCAGCAACCACTGCATCGGACACCGCCCGCGAAATCGCCGCGACAGTTAATAGTGAACCAATTTATGCATCCGCAATTGATGCACAAATTGAACTGCTGATCCCCAATCTCGATCGTAAATCTGCCCGCTACCAAAAACTCCGCTGTGATTTACTTGCTAAGACCATCGATCGATACCTCGCACTCGAATACCTGCACCACAGTAAGATAGCAGCCAGCAACGATGACATTCAACTGGCAATCATTCGCCTCGAGAAACGGTTGAAACTCAAACAGCAATCTCTCGCTGACTACCTCCGCGAACAAAACATTTCACGTGCCGAACTGAGGCATCGCATGGACTGGCAAATCTCTTGGAACCGCTATTTGAATAAATATTTATCCGATACCAATTTACAAAAGTACTTTACCGACTACAAATCTCAGTTCGATGGAACAACATCCGAAATATCTCAGATCCTATTAGCGTCACACCCAGCGGATCCCGCCAAACAAAAAATAACCTTTGATCAAGCGAAACAGATCATCCGAGACGTTCGCTCCAACACTATCTCATTCTCAACGGCCGCCAAAAAATATTCCATCAGTCCGACAGGCCAAACCGGGGGCCTAGTTGGCTCGATCAAATATCAAGGTAGTATGCCACTTCAATTCTCGGATATCGCTTTCGCGTTGGAGGTTGGTGAAGTCAGCGTTCCCTTTGAAAGTGAATTCGGTATCCACATCCTGCGCTGCAATTCAATCAAAGTGGGAACACGAACGTGGCAACAAGCTAGACCCCAGTTACGAGAAGCCCTCGTGGAATCGTTCTTTAGCTTTCTTGTTAACACCCGCCGAAAAATGCTCAAAGATGAAAACAAGCTCGAAAAACATATAGAAATCAACTCCGCATGGCAATGAATAATGACTGCGGTCAACATGCTGAATCTACGAAATTCCCCGATCAAGTTTGGCGGCGAAAACTAAGACGCCAACTTTTAAATTGGTTTCGACGCAACGCTCGTGATCTTCCCTGGCGTGCTGCACCGACCCCCTATCAGACTTGGGTCAGCGAAATCATGCTGCAACAAACCCAAGTGGCCACTGTAGTGGAATACTATCAACGATTCTTAAAACGATTTCCTGATGTACAAACATTAGCAACGGCCACTGAACAAGAAGTGCTGCGATACTGGGAAGGCCTCGGTTACTACCGTCGCGCGCGGCAGTTGCACCTAGCAGCAAAAACCATCATGACAAATCATCACGGGTGTTTTCCAACAACGTTCCCTGAAGTACTCGCGCTACCAGGCATTGGCCGCTATACAGCTGGAGCCATTCTTTCAATTTCAATGGGGCTACGTCACCCCATTGTCGAAGCCAATACAATTCGACTCTTTGCTCGACTACTACATGTGTCAACCAAAGTGGCGACTGCACAAACGCAAACTCTATTCTGGGAGTTTGCCGCTTGGATTTTACCGCACAAACATCTCAGCGATTTCAATCAAGCTCTGATGGAAGTTGGCAGTCTGATTTGCACGCCCAAATCTCCCGCTTGTGACAAGTGTCCATTACGTACTCTCTGCCCCACCTTCGTGTCGCAAGCATTTGACAAAATACCAAAACCAAAACAGAAAACAAAACTTGAGCAGATTCAAGAGGTTGCCATCGTCGTGCAACATCGCGACGGACATCGCGTCTTGTTGCGGCAATGTCAAGCGGACCAACGTTGGGCGGGACTATGGGATTTTCCGCGGTTTGCCTGTGACATCAAATGCAGTCAAGAGTTAACGACAGCGGAACAACAGCAAATCACACAAGAAACACACAACTTAGCACTCGTTCAAATCGACGACCTTATTCCACTGACGAGTATCAAACATGGCGTCACTAAATACCGAATTACGCTGAATTGCTATGCCGCAAAACTAAAACGGGATCAAACCGCTAAGAACCCAACTCTGCAATGGGTGTCACTCAGTGAACTTGATAACTACCCACTTAGTACTACCGGCAGAAAAATTTGCCAAGTGCTCAATCGCGAACATGTGTAAAGCAAATTGAAAATTCTCATGAACGACCATGGTTTTGATGCGGTCCGCTTGCCTCAAAACATCAATAAGTTCTATAATTTACCTAAACTCAAACTGCATCCTCACAAAAAAAGATCTATCATGCGATATCTATGCCTGCTGGTCACCATGCTGCTTAGTGGTGTGGTCACTGCCATTGAACCGCCCAAAACTTCCCTTACACCTGCTCAAATCGAACAAGTCATTAAGCTCCGCCAACAATTGGGGCTCAAACTACAAGGTTCTTTCCTAGATAAAACTGATGACACATCTGAAGCAGAATTTCGTCAGGCGCTACAGCAGTTCGACTCAACCCGTCCTAGCCAAACTAAAAAAACAGATACTACTCCAAATAACCTGCTAAACGTGACGCCGGCAACTTTCGAAACGCCACTGTCACCTATATTTTTGGGATCCGACCCGTTAGTACATGCATTGCGTCACACCAGCCTTTTACTGGATCAGCGGTCCAATCAGCTTGAAATAGTGAAAAATACCGTAGATGCCCGTGAGTTACGACGTTTAGCAAAACGCCTACGAAAACAGGTCCGTCTAATTGAAACATCACCGCTCCAAAATCACATAAACAGACCATAGCCAAGTCACCAACAGGTCATAAATCATCTCATTAACCTAGTATACCTTTGTATAGAGGTTTATTGACACTTGTTTCAGCGATGGTGAGGTCACATCGAAAGTTGATTTTTCATTGATTTAGCCATGTAAAGTAACAGAGAAGACGGCAAAAAGGGCCAGGGAATCAATTGACAACCGACGGTACCGTAAATCATTATATATTGTGACAGTCGGCACATTTTACTTATCTATAGGGAACGATAAAAGCCGATTTAAATATCAGACTCGGGAGGGCACGGAGTTTGATGAGCATCTCTATATTAGTTGCACTAAGTACATTAAAACAAAGGGCTGCTGCTTTCATATTGTATTGATAAAACACGATATTAACTTGCAGTTACTTCCTATTATTACGATTAAAATAAGCAGTTGAAACCAGACACAATTAGAACAGATTAGATACCCATTACCGCTATAGACGGTGGGCACATACTTTAGGAATCCTCGGATCACCCATGGCATCAAACACAAGCGAATTTGTAGACATCCTACTCCGGCGAAGTCTCGTCAGTCCTGACCAAGTTACCGAAGCAGATCAATATTCTCGGACCAACGATGTCGAATTAGGTGAAGCACTAATATCACTTAGTTATGCAACGGCCACTGATGTCTGCCGAGCAAAGGCAGAATATCACAATTTGGACTTCGTTAATCTTGACGAAGTAAAGATTCCAGCAGAAATCATTGAACTCGTGCCAGAAACGATCGCACGAGAAAATGCTACGTTACCACTTTCACTTGAAGGCGACGCCCTAAAAGTGTTGCTCACCGATCCGCTCGATGTTGAGACCATTGAAAAGCTACGTTTTATTTTAAATCGCCAAATTCAAATATCTCTCGCCCCTCGTGAAAATATCCTAGAAGCCATTAATCGGTATTATGGCCAAATCGATGGTGAATCCGCTGACTCGATGTTACAAGAGTTTACTGACACCGCCATCGACTTTACTGAAACAGAAGACAATTCAGATGTCGCCGGCGATGATGACGATAGCACCGGTCCGATTGTACGATTAGTGCATCTCATGATCTCTGAAGCGGTTCAACTGCGAGCATCGGATATTCACATTGAACCCTTTGAAGATCGCATCCGCATCCGCTACCGAATTGATGGACGGTTGATCGAGCGAGACAGTCCCCCGCGACGTCTGCTAGGAGCGATTCTCTCACGTATTAAAATTCTCGGTAGCATGGATATCGCCGAACGCCGTCGACCGCAAGATGGGCGTATCAAAATCACTGCCGGGGGCAAAACGTTAGATCTCCGAGTGAGCGTCTTGCCTACGAATCATGGGCAAAGCGTCGTCATGCGGTTACTCGACCCCGATAACATTAAGATCGGCGTACGGCAATTAGGACTCGGTGAAAAAGACTTCCGCACATTTACCGAACTGATCAAACGCCCTAATGGAATTGTTCTAGTAACAGGCCCAACAGGTTCAGGAAAAACAACCACTCTGTATGCTGCACTCAATGCGATGAACCGCCCCGATCGTAAAATCATCACGGCCGAAGAACCCGTGGAGTATTACTTGCCGGGTGTTAACCAAACCGAAGTGCGACATGACATCGGCTTAGACTTTGCCCGCATCATTAAATCCATGTTGCGGCAAGCTCCAAATATTATCCTCGTGGGTGAAATGCGCGACCACGAAACTGCCTCGATGGGTATTCAAGCTTCACTTACCGGTCACCTAGTATTCAGCACACTACATACAAACGACGCACCAAGTGCTATTAGCCGACTGACCGATATTGGCGTTCCAGGCTACCTCGTTGCCTCGAGTGTGATCGCTGTTTTAGCTCAACGATTAGTCCGCGTCATTTGCGACCGTTGCCAACAACCCTTTGAATACTCACCGGAGGCTTTGAAACAGTCCGGTATCACCGCCGAAATGCTCGAAGGCGCAAAGCTCATGAAAGGTGAAGGTTGCAATCATTGTAATCGTAGTGGTTATCGCGGCCGTATCGCCGTATATGAAATCATGCGATTAACCTCGGATATCCGTGAACTCATCTTCCAAAATGCTTCGACCTCGAGAATACGTGATCTCGCGATTGAACAAGGTATGACAACGCTGTATCAAGATGGGTTGCTGAAAGTTCTCGGAGGGATCACCACACTAGAAGAAGTTTACCGAGTCACAAAACGCACCGAACAAGACGAATAAACAACACCTCATGCTTTTTGCAAACCACTTTTCTTTCATTATTTCAAACCACTAATCTATATAGAAAACAGATCATGGCAACCGTCCTTATCGACAAGCTGTTAAGTGCCTGCGTAAAACAAGGGGCAAGTGATATTCACATTACCGTTGGGCAACCACCTGTCTTCCGCTTACACGGTAGAATGCGAAAACTCGAGACCAAGGTTCTCAATCCCGATGATACGGTGTCGTTAATGAAAAGTATCACGCCAGACCGCTGTCAGCGAGAACTGCAAGAGCAGGGCTCAGCCGACTTCGGTTTTGCTTTTGGCGAGGCCGCACGATTTCGTGTTTCCGTATTTAAACAAAAGGGCAACATTGCGATGGTCCTGCGGCAAATACCTAATGACAAATTAACTCCCGAGCAACTCGGACTCAGTGATGCTATTATTCAATGCGTAAACCGCCCGCGTGGTCTTTTCTTAGTGACTGGGCCAACTGGGTCAGGTAAGAGTACAACGCTAGCAAGTTTGATCAACTATCTCAATGAGACCGTTGACCATCACATTATCACGATTGAGGACCCAATCGAGTTCTATCACGACCATATTAAGTCAACCATTAATCAGCGTGAAATCGGAGTCGATACGCCTTCATTTTCTGATGCCATTCGTCGTGCCTTACGGCAAGACCCTGATGTTATTCTCGTCGGTGAAATGCGTGACCTTGAAACTATTGAAGCAGCGATTACTGCTGCCGAAACGGGACACATCGTCTTCGGTACACTACACACAAATAGTGCTCAAGGTACTATCAACCGAATCATTGATGCTTTTCCAGGTAATCTACAAGATCAAATTCGTACGCAATTATCAACATCCATTATCGGTGTGCTGGCACAAACACTGTTACCGAAGATCAGTGGCGGTCGAATCGCCGCTTATGAAACTTTGCTCGTGACCCCCGCCATCGCTAACTTGATACGAGAAAACAAAACGTTCCGAATCAACTCGGCCATTCAAACGGGAGCAAAATATGGGATGCAATTAATGGACGACGCTCTATTTTCGCTTTGGCAAAGCCAAACAGTCGCCGTCAATGACTTACTCCTAAAAGCACACCGGCCCGATGAACTCGCAAAACGTATCGTCGCAGCACAACACAAACAAAGTGAAATAACCGAAGGCCGGTAATAACAGCGGTCACCTACAACAGAGCCCACCTAACGCTCTAAACCAAAATCAAAACCACTAACAGAAAACGATAACACGATGGCACGACAACTTGGACAAATCCTTGTCGACATGGGCTTTATTGATAACGGCCAATTGGAAATGCTGGTCGAAGAACAAGCACAACAACATGGTATTCAAATCGGAAAAGTCGCTGAAGACATGGGGCTAGTGGTTGATACCCAACTTGTCCAAGCTTTGGCTGAACAATTTGATTTACAAATCGTTGACCTCGGTGAGCTAGAGATTGTTAAAGAAATATTGGATGAAATCAGTGAAACCATGGCACAAATGTATCGCGCTGTGCCCGTGCAACTCAATGACAATCTACTAACGGTTGCGGTCTCGCACCCAGAAAACATAACGGTCGCGGACGAGTTACGGACGTTTTTGGGCCGAGATATTCAATTAGTCGTTTGTACCGACCTCGAAATCGATAATATGCTCGAAGAGTTCTATGACTCCAAACGCGAAACTATCGAAAGAATTGTTGCTGACCTAGAAGAAGACAATGAACTGAATCAGCAACTCGAAGCGTTAGCGACAGGACCCATTGACCTAACCGGCGCGGAAGCTTTGGCCGATAGTGTGCCTGTGCGAAAATTACTCAACATGGTCCTGCTACTGGCAATTAAAGACCACGCATCCGATGTTCACTTTGAACCATTTGAAGATGAATTCCGCATTCGAATTAAGGCCGATGGGGTATTGTACGAAATGGTACCACCACCGCGTCACTTGGCATTCGCGATCACCACCCGCATCAAGGTGATGGCCAATCTAGATATCGCTGAACGACGGTTGCCTCAAGATGGACGTATCGAATTAGTTGTCGGTGGTCACCCAGTCGATCTTCGTGTTAGCGTTCTGCCAACAATGTTTGGCGAATCAGTTGTTATGCGAATATTGGACCGCAGTGTGGTCTCGCTGGAACTTGAGAATGTTGGAATGGACGACGAAATGATGGCTGGCTTTAGAAAAGTTATCGAAAAACCCAATGGAATCGTGCTGGTAACGGGACCAACTGGATCTGGCAAAACAACAACACTCTATTCTGCTTTATCTGAACTCAACGTAATCGAAGACAAAATAATTACGACCGAAGATCCGGTTGAATATGATATTGACGGGATCATTCAAGTTCCTATTAACACCGATGTCGGCGTGACCTTTGCCTCGTGTTTGCGCGCCATTTTGCGACAAGACCCTGACAAAATTCTCGTCGGCGAAATCCGAGATCTGGAAACAGGTGAAATCGCCGTCCAGGCGTCACTCACCGGCCACCTAGTCTTTAGCACACTACATACAAATGATGCCCCCGGTACGATCACTCGGATGAAAGACATGGGCATTCCTACTTTTATGATCACGGCAACCGTCGAAGCAATTCTAGCCCAACGGCTCGTACGGCGGATTTGTAATCACTGCCGTGAAGAAGTCACACAATCCGAAGAAATGATCGCTCAATTAGACCTTGTCGGCGAAGATCTCAGCGAACGGAAATTTTATCGTGGCAGCGGCTGTGATCATTGCAATAACACTGGATACCGTGGCCGAGTTGGTTTATTCGAACTGATGATCATGAATGATGCATTACGCGAAATGATTATGTCCGAAGCCTCGACCGATGAACTCCGAACGCGTGCCGAAGAATTTGGTATGGTAACACTCCGCGAAGCAGGCATGAATACGATGTGGGAAGGTGTTACCACTGCCGAAGAAGTGGTCCGCGAAACGATTGTCGACGTATAAACCAACATAACACTGTTCTTTTTTACTATCCCTAACCACACCCTAATGCATAAAATATTAAAAATGACTTCAACACGATATCGAGCCACAACATGCCCGTTGAAGTGCATTGTAAATTAACCAGAGTAACAATATGCCAACGTATCAATTTGAAGCACTCGATCCTACCGGCCAGGTCATTAAAGACGTTGTCGATGCACCTACAGAAGACGATGCGCATACAACAATCCGCCAAATGGGCTATTTTGTTACTAAACTCGCGGTAAAACGATCTGACGCTCACACGACAACCGCCACGAGACGCAAAAAAACTCTCGCAATCGGCGGCGGCGGGATGAAAAATCTCACCACATTCACTCGACAATTGTCCATTCTACAAGACGCTGGACTGCCGATTCTACGCAGTTTACAGATTCTCGAAGAACAACAAAAAGGTGGCAAGCTTAAAAATGCCATTATGGACACCTGTGATTACATTGAAGCCGGAGATACTCTTTCCGAAGCGATGGCTAAATGTCCAGGTATGTTCGATCGGCTTTATATTAATATGATCAAAGCCGGCGAGGCCGGTGGTGCTCTAGAAATTATCCTGCAGCGGCTAGCCGAGTTTAAAGAACGTGCTATGTCACTTCGCCGCAAAGTCATCGGTGCCATGATCTATCCGGTCATCGTGATCATCGTGGCCATCGGTATTTTGGCATTCATTATGGTCATGATTGTGCCAACTTTTGAAGAAATGTTTGTCGAGTTTGAGTTGCCACTGCCACCACCAACTGTACTGCTGATTGCTATCTCGCACGCGATTTTTAAACTCTGGTTTCTATTTTTCTTAATTCCAATAGGGCTCGTGATTTTCATCATCTTGCTACGACAATTTACATACGGACGAACCGGCTGGGACTTGTTTATGTTACAAATTCCCGTCATTGGGAAACTTGTCGAGAAAAACTGTATGGCTCGTACCACTCGGACACTGGCAACACTCATTGCATCAGGTGTGCCGATTCTCGAAGCACTAACGATCTGTCGTGACACTGCCGGTAACGGTATGTTTGAACAACTCTACTCAAAAGTCGCTTCTGGGATTCGTGAAGGTGACCCGCTGGCAGTACCACTCGCTGATAATGCCTGTGCCACCTTTCACCCAATGGCACTTTTCTTTTGGTTATTCTTCGGGGCACTGACCGGTTTAATTATTATGATTATCCCCGGGGACGGCATGCCGACACTCGGAATGATGTTCTCCTCAATTGGGTGTGTCATGGGTGCCTTGGTTTATTTGCTCAAAATGAAACGCCGTATCATTGATTCGCTCGTCGTCAACATGGTCGACGTTGGTGAAGAAACCGGTGAACTCGATACGATGTTATTCAAAATTGCTGACCAATACGACGAAGAAGTTCGCACGACGACCGATGGACTTATGGCCCTCATTGAACCAATGATGATCATGTTTCTCGGTGGCGCCGTTGGATTTATCGTCGTGTCGTTGTTTATTCCGCTAATTTCCTTAATGGAAAAACTGTCCGGTTAATCAACAATAAAAATAACCAACACACCGGCTTGTTTTGAGTCGATTATGAAGCAAACACCAATAAACCTAAGAATTTCAACGTGCGTAAGTTAATAATTGAAGCAGTCTTCCAATGCCGTAAAATGCCTGGAAACACTCGCTTAACGGAAAGCCATATTTTATGAGTATGAACAATCTAAACCACGCTCTCCCTCGTGTTCGCCACCGAAAAGGGTTTACACTCATCGAGTTATTGATCGTTATTTCCGCCATTGCCATACTCGCTGGACTATTGATTCCTGTTGTTGGTGTCGTGCGTCGACGAGGCCAAGTCACCGCTACGGTTATGGAAATTCAAAGCCTGAAAAAAGCAATTGATACTTACAAAAACACCACTGGGAAAGGCGATTACCCACCCGATGGCTCTAACGCCCTTGTTCTAGTGAAACATATTATAAACGCTTTTCCTCGAATCCATACTACGGAGATGAATTTTCTGAAAACTCAACTTGGGATACGTTCCTATCCTAACGGAAACGTTATACCTCAAAACACCTTACTCGATCCGGCTGAAGCACTGGTATTTTTTCTCGGCGGATTCAGTGATGACCCGCGGTACCCGTTCCAAGGTAAAGGAGGACCTGCGAGCCTCAATCGAAATCCGGGATTGTTTGATTTTGATCCGAACCGATTACTAACGACCGACGATGGCGATGGTTTTGCGGCCTATTACCCCAGAGGTTCAGACGTTCCTTTTGTCTATTTTGATTCCCGCACCTACATGCCCCGAAGCATTTATGGTTATGCGCCAGCGGCACAGTACCCGCTTGTCTATAATCTTCCGACAAATCCAAACGACGTCAACGGGGTTGCGCGACCCTATCGCTCCGATCAACCTCGAGAGGCAACTCCGGATGACGGGTATTTCTTCCATTGGGTCAATAAAAACACGTTCCAGCTTATTGCCGCTGGAGTAACAAATCATTACGGCAACAACATCTTGCCCGCCCCCCTCAAGGGCCGCCCAACCCCACTAACGCGATATCAACATTATCCCAGTGGTATCGGCCCCCCCACTAAGGACGGTGCCAACGACGGTGTAACCTACAGCGATGGTGACAAATCCAATATCACCAGCTTCAGTCGGGGGGCGCTGGAGGATGATATTCCTTAATCGCTCAATCTTTACCGACTGCGATACAAGTTCCAGGGGCACTGGAAACTAGCTAATAAAACATCAAGAAGTTCATGCCAAACTATTCACCCAATTCCAACCAAGATCAAGCACTAAGAACCAGCGCGCTGCGCCGAGTTGTTGGGTTTACATTCATCGAGCTATTAGCCGTGATGGCGATCATCTCGCTATTGTCCGCTGCTATACTTGTCGCGCTTACCGAACTACAAGCCACTTCCAAAAAACGGCGGTGCCAGCAGCAAATCAAAAAAATAGACCAACTAATCATGCAACGCTGGGATGAAATCCTGCATAAACCGTTACCCATTCAGCTACCCTCTAATCTCTCACATGCGAACCGCCGACGGGCTGTCTTAATTGCCCGTCGCGAACTGCTACGATTAGAGCTGCCGGAACGCATTACGGATATATTCGACGGCCCATACTTCAAAGCAGTAATGCCCCCATACTTCAACACAATAATGCCGACGCCGGCCACGACTCGCGCATTTCAAAGGAAAGCACTTTTTATTACCCGCCAGAAAAACAATAACGGTAACTTGAATCATTGGACAGAACAACATCAGGGCGCTGAATGCCTGTACCTGATTCTGTCAGTAATGCAAGACCGTGATTCCAGCGCGCTGGATTTCTTTTTCCCCGGTGAAATTGGCGACACCGATGGTGATGGAATGCTCGAGATTTTAGATGGCTTTAACCAACCGATCGGTTTCTTAAGATGGGCACCAGGAATATCGGGACCGTTTTCCGATATCCAAAAAACAGACGCGACCAAATCACCTGATGCGACAGATATGGGCGAGGCGGATTATCGACTATTGGACGTAAATCCCAGTAAACACCCTTTTAATCTGTTCCCGCTAATCATGTCGGCCGGTCGTGATGGTGAATTTGGAACGTTTGGATTTGGCAAGAATCCGGATGTGTCCAAATATTCTTATTCGCGTGATCAGTTTATAGACTGGTTAGATAATAAATTTACCCCAGAAAGTTTTAGATATTTACAGACGGAATATCCCTCCGGCAAGTTGTTTCCGTCTGATCCGTATTGGAGTACGAATTGGAGTAAAGCCTATGGCGCATGGATCGACGACACCATTCTGGACAACATCTCTAATCATCAAATAGAGGTGAACCCATAATGCTGCTGCAATTACAAAAACACCGCATCAACCGTCAATTACGTCAACAATCGACCCGTGCCATGACCATGATCGAATTGCTCGTGGTCATCACAATCATCATGCTCCTCACGGCCGTCATGATTCCCACAGTTCGTTATCAATATCGCAATCGAGCATTACGTGAAGCAGAGCGGCAACTGATCGCTTTTGTTGGCAGTGCCCAAGCACGTGCTCAACAATTGGGCCGACCCGTCGGCATTTGGATTGATCGATTTTCCGAGAGTGAAACACTCGCCGGTACCAATTATGCCGTTGCTGTATATATTGCCGAAATACCCCGACCTTATACCGGTGAAACCCGCAACGAACTCGTAAGGGTAGTCTCAGAGAACAACAATCTATATTTACGTTTTAACAACTCCGCATTAAATTCGGGTAACCGATTAATTAAACCAACGGAATATTTCCAAATACAATTTGCTAATCACGGCCCCTTTTATACGGCAAAGAGAACTGCCGCGAACGATTATATTTTGGTGCGAGATTTGAACTTTGGACGAATACCTATGCCCACCACTGCACTTTCAGTGGGTGCGCATCAACAGAAATTACCAACAGGCGTGCCGTATAAGATTCAACGTCGGCCCAAGAAATCATTCCTGCCGGCTTTACGATTACCGGCCGGAGCGGTGATCGATTTAAGTGTGTCGGGAATGGGAGCCGCCGGCGGTCAATTCTGGCGTACGGCCCGTACAACCGATCCAGTAATTATTATGTTTCAATCTGACGGCAGTGTTGAACGGGTTCTGCACAATCATAAAGACGAACGCCCCCTCGGCTGGGTTCATTTACTAATCGGCAGGCAAAATCAGGTTTTTCCCGACAAGGAGTTGTTAGATAAAGATGATAATCCAATCGGCTTCAACCGATTTACGGATGAAGCCACCGAGACTGGGAACGTGATGGATATGAAAAACCGCTGGATTTCCATCAATCATCGTACCGGCTCGATTACCAGTGAACAGGTTGTTGGGAACATACCTCCAATAGCGCCCAAACTGGATTCGCAAGGCAGCCTCAGAATCGCGGCCGCCCGTGCGCTCGTCCGCACTGGCACAGGAAGCGGAGGAAACTAATGAAAAACAAACGAATCCATCAATCATCCGGTGTCACAATCATCGAAGTCCTGTTTTCCATTGGAATCATCGTCACCGGACTGCTGGGCGTAGCCGGCCTTATTATGGTTGCTGGGACACAAATGACTCAGGGGCTGGAAGCCGATGCCATGAGCAATGCTGGACTTAACGCGATCGCTGAATTTGAAACGCGGAATATGCAAAATCCCAATAACTTGGTTTGGTTCGATCCCGATCCCAAGATAAATCAATTTAGATTGTTAACGCCGAAGTTCATTCTGGGAAAATCATTTTGCATTGATCCCTTTTTTATTGCTCAACAACAATTAGATAAAAACTTTAAACATCTCAGTTACTTTCCATCTACTAAATATCCCAATCCTACAATATCCATGCTCCGCGTAACGCTGAGAGACATCGACACTGACAAGTGGCTGCCGCTGCCGCTAAGCCGTGAAATTTTTATTGCCAAAGATGATCTCGCTTTTAGTACTCCGGCTTCCGCAACCGAATTGCCTGAGCAACAGTGGATTACTGAAGGTTTTGCTGGCCCCAAACTCAAACGCACGAATCATGCTGAATATAGTTGGTTAGCTATGTTGACCCCAGCGGTGGAAAAAACCGACCACTATCTTATTTCTATTGTTGTCTTCAAAAACCGCGGGGTAAGAGGTGATTTGAGCAATTCTGAAGAACAATTTTTTAAGATCGATTTCCTCAACAGTGGATTTGGCGGCGGGGAAGTTGAACTATCTAATATACGTCTAGATGGTTTGTACCCGCGGCATGGGGATTGGGTCATGTTGTCCGCTGCAACACCCAGCGACAACCTTCACCGTTGGTACCAGGTTACATATATCGACGAAGAAAACCATTCGGAGGATGGTGGTACGCACTATCACCGGCATGCGACTTTACAAGGACCAGACTGGCGTCATTCAGGCTCTGTCACTCAGGTTACGCTCATTCCAGGAGTGGTCGGAGTCTTTGAAAAAACGACTCGGTTGGGGGCAACTTCACTGTATGACAAAACAAAATAACACAACATCCTACCTATATATAAACAACCATTTCGCAGGGGCGCGAAAACGGTGGCGACCTGTCGCTACAAACTGAGGACAATTTAACATGACCAACTACATCAGGCGGAAACAACAACGGGGCGTGATCCTACTGGCGATCATTAGCATCCTCACCATGTTCATGCTGATTGGAATCACCTATGTGGTCGTATCCGGGCACTTTAAACGCGCCGCGGTGACCAATTCAAAAATTCGCCAACTAGAAGTGCCCCCTCAAAAACATCTTGACGGTGCTATGTACCAACTACTGCGCGACACCAATTATAAAGGATCTGTCGTACGAGGGCATAGTCTCTTACAAGATAAGTATGGCCACTTTGCTCTCCGTGGCAAAGTGATCAGTACAACATATGATGATGTGGCTAACAAATATCCCGCCGAAAATCAAATTCTTAAAATCAAAGTGAAGCTCGTCGACCCGAAACTCGCCAACCCGAAGTCGCCTCTTAGTCTAGAGCCCCTATCAAATCCAGGTGCACTCACTGGGCGAGTGATTACGATTCTTAACGGAACATTCCAAAATGTCAGTGGCCGCATTTTGAAATCGACTAGGAATAAATTCGATGAATTTACTCTGCGAATTTTGTTTCCAAAAACAGTCGAGCACCTTCCTAAAAACCCCCTCGACCCCGCTGTCGTTTTTAATGAAAAAATAATATTAATCAACGGGCGCGATTTCAGTGGAACGGGATTTGGGCTGGACATGGATGTTGCGACCGGGGAAAGCTACGGAAAAATAAAAGAACTCGCTCTGCAGCCTAATCGTGCAACGGATGAGGAAGATGTTTTTGATAAATTTCGTCAGGGCGGTGCCAATGAAGGTTACGATGTGCCCGATTACCAGAACATGGCAATGGCTGCACAACTAAGTCATCCAACAAGCAGGAAACTGGAATATATTATCCCCTCATTTCATCGTCCTGCACTAATAAACTATTGGAACAAACAGGGAGCTCCACCAGCAACAATGGCCAAAGTTGTGATGCGACCGAGGCAGGCAGAGCATCCATCTTTTGACGGTAGCAATCCTAGTTTTGACCCAATAGACGGCCCCTGGGATGTCGACAATGATGGCGACGGAATTCGTGATAGCATCTGGATCGACATGGGATTCCCTGTTCAAACCGATTCCAGCGGCCGGCGTTATAAACCCCTGTTTGCTGTCCTCTGTCTGGATATGGACGGGCGTTTGAATCTGAATGCCCACGGAAACAAGAGTCACTATGAGCTAGCTGCCAATACAAGGCGGGGGATGGGCTATGGACCCGCTGAAATTAACCTGATTAATTTGTTAGGTTCTAAAGGCTATGAATATTTGCTCACAGGCAAAACTAACCCGCCGCTTAAGGATCCCAATGTTAACGACGATTTCGAACCCAAGGAAGGATACGTTCCAGGCCGTTACCGTCGGGATGGTTCACCCGGATATGCCGGAATTGACCGCTTCTCTTACTACATTTTCGGCCATTTTCCCGCCAACTTTGTTAACTCTCAAAAAACCTCATTTCAATCCATGCCGGATATCCATGGTGAACTCGGCTACGAGATTGACCCCCTCGGTAATGTCGACTCCCAAGTTTCCACTGACCTAGCAGGCAATCTTCGTAATACTATTGCGGATAATCCGTACGAAGCCAATCTGGTCAGCCCGAATGCCGCTGATCAATTGTTTAGTGCCCTTGAAATGGAAACGCTGTTACGATATCACGATCCGGATAATCCGCAATTTAATAATTCATATGCTCGGAATTCCTATTCATGGAATGCCAACGGATCTTCGCGACTCTATCAACTAACGAATGCTTTTAACGGGGACTCAAATTTTGCTACAGCCAATCGTCGCAGCGTAACCACGGCCAGTTTTGACCCGCCTGTACCTGCCGTGCAAATCCCCGCTGAATTGCGTTACGATCCAGATCCAAAGGCACCTTTACAACCCCAGTACAACATGGGCAGTCATGCTTCCCAATTGCTGAGAGCACGGATGCTACAAGATGCAACAATTAAAACCGAGCTTGCCAAACTTGGCAATGATCCCGCCAAGGAGACCCTGTTAAATCAGCGCATGTCAGGCCTGTTGGCACCCAAGATTTTTGACGGGCTGCGTATGGACGTCAACCGACCCTTCGGCAATGGAATTGATGACAATGGTGACGGAGTCGTCGACAATCGGTTTGAATCCGATTTACCCGAACGACTATGGCCCTCGGTATTTGATAATGCGAATAAAGTCTGGTTTGATCATGACAATGATGGTTTTGCTGAATTCGCCGACCCAAATGCATTCTTAGCTCGCTATCATTATGCTCGTCACCTCTATGTACTGATGCTGTTGATGAAAGACAAAAACAGAATAATTGACTTTAACGGTGATGGAAACGAAACGGGTAACTCAAATGAAACCCATCGTAATATCGCTCAGTGGGCTGTCAATGCAGTTGATTTCCGTGACGCGGATTCCATCATGACTCCCTTTGAATTTGACCTCAATCCGTTCAATGGCTGGGACGTCGATGGCGACATCAATACCGTCGAGGTGACGGCCGATCGAGCGTTAGTCTGGGGCACCGAACGACCGGAATTGCTCATCACCGAATCCCTCGCATTTCACGATCGACGCACCGAAGACCTGGATATTGATGGTGATGGGGGCGCCGGTGATGTGGACACTTTTCAGGATCCCGAATTAAATACTAGGGCAGGAAGGGCAGGGCTGAATGATGAGGACTTCGACCAACGCCTGTTACCTAATAGTGGCGTTTTCTTTGAACTCTATAATCCATGGAACTCCGTCTATGAAAACAAACGCTTTAAGGGGAGCAAAAGCCCGGCAGAATTCTATCAAAACGTCGACTCTCTCGGGAGAGTTGTACCAGCAGAAAAAGAAGGAGTTCGCCTTGACCAACTTTCCTATTACGGTTTCGACGACGATAGGCTACCCAACGGAAACACTGATATTAAAGATGCTGATCGCTCCCCTGTTTGGCGAATGATCATTGTTCGTGGTGTTGACAAATTACGTGACCCCGATGCTTGGGATACAGTAAATAATCCACTAACCATTGAACGTGCTATTTACTTTGTTAATGGTGCCAAATCACTTGTGAAGATACCGAATGCAGATACGGTAAAAGACACGAAAGATGTCACGGAACGTTTTTTCTATCGCCCTAACGAACCGAACAACTTAAATCAACAGCCTAAACCATTGGAACCGGGTCAGTACGCTCGTATCGGTTCAGGTACATATAATGGTGGCACTAAAACCTATCCAACCTATATTGGTCGACATAAAAATTCGGATGAGGCTAAACCAAAAGAATGGAACGGTTGGCTTGCGAAAACATCTAGCATAGTACTTGACCCTATTAATAATGACCCTATTAACAATAACTTTATTGACATTCCAATTAACTACCATTACATGCGTACTAAGGATAATGAAGGTAAACCAGTACCCGAAGAAAAATCTCTATCAATTACTGAACCTGTCTTTGGTTATAGGAACCCGCTCACTAAAGAGAAATTTCCAACAAAGAAAAACAATGTGGGCGAACCCATTCTAGTTACGACGAGAGATGTACCGCTGGATGCAGAGTTGATAGCCGACCCAATAACCGAAATTTCTCGGCTCGCTCTAAATGTAGGGGGGCGAATACCTGTAATTAATCCTGATCCTATCATCAATCCCGAATTACGAAGGGGAACTACTAACGACTTTGCAGCTGTCCATTTGCAGCGGTTGGCAAATCCTTTAAAACCACACGATAAGAAAACTAATCCCTACAGAACCATCGACACTGCTTCTATCGATGTAACTGCCTTTAATGGTGTGTATAAAAAATTGAAGGCTGATCCGGCCACTATGGTGGTTCTTGACCCACCAGAACTGGTAAGACCGACACCTCTATGTGGCGGACTTAAGGATGTCTACAACGGTAACCTCGTTGAGAGAGTGCGATTTAATTCGCTTGAGCGCGGTTGGAGCAAGCCCCTAGGTAGTAATATGCTTTGGAAGAACGAACCTGCAAGAAATCTAAATGATGGCCTACCTACACCACTAAACGCCCTCAGTGAACAAATATTCAGATACGACGGAATTGCAACACTAGGCCAACGTAATAGCAGTTATCCTGCTAATAATAACGTTTTCTTTCCTTGGCTACAGTGGAACAACCGGCCGTTTGTCAGTCAGCTGGAGTTAATGATGGTCCCCAGAAGCAGCGCATCACAACTGCTAAAAGACTATTCATTTAACAATAGTACTGCTGTTAGGAATCCATATAAAGTTCCCCTTAATAACGTGGGGAACCCAAATGAAACGTATACGGCGTATGGGCATTTGCTGAATTTTTTAGAATCAGATCAAAACAGAGCATCTTCAAACTTCCATCGCTTGTTTGACTATACAGAAGTCCAATCCTATTTCACCGGTGCTCAAACCTACCTGAACCCCCATGTTTTTCAGGATGATGGCGTGAGACCTGCCGATCCACAATTGACAGGGATAGAGGAATTGCGCCCGCCGTTTAATCGCATCACCAATTACCGTGACCCCGGTCGTATTAATATGAATACCATCTTTGACCGGTACGTTTTCGAAGGCCTGATGAACAATCATTCAGGTGCAACTTATGCCGACTGGAACGATTCGCGACGTGGTTATACGCCCAAACAACCGATGCCACCGCTGCATGACGATTATCCCACTTTTTTCGCAAATCCAATCAAGCCCGCCGGTAGTGGGGATATGGTACCCTTACTCAAACTCGAGAAGGATGACGTTGAGGTTTCGCTCCTGCGCAACAATCCGACCAAGCTGCAGGAACCGCTGTTTAGTACTGGCTACACCAATCCTCATGAAAATGCCAGCCGAAACCCAACATTCGAATACCAAAGCCTACAGCGACTTGGCAACCTCACCACAGGCCGATCCAACGTTTACTCAGTCTGGATTACGGTTGGTTACTTTGAAGTTGCACAGTTCAACGGTAAATTGGGGGTTGAAGTCGGGATCGACGAGGGAAGAATAAAACGCCATCGGGCGTTCTATATGATCGACCGCAGTATCCCCGTCGCCTTTGAGCCTGGTGAAAATCATAACGTCGATAATGCCGTCATCCTCCGTCGATACGTCGATTAGTCCGCCACCAAGCGGATTCGTCCGTCGCATAGCGGATTCGTCTGTCGCATAGCGGATTCGTCTGTCGCATAGCGGATTCGTCTGTCGCATAGCGGATTCGTCTGTCGCATAGCGATAGCGGATTCGTCCGCCGCCGGCGGATTCGTGGTTCCATTTACAGCAAAATCTAATACGATAAGAGAACATCTTTCTTCTTATCTGCTACTAGTTTTGCAAAGACCCCTATGGCTACCACCAACGATATCGACGATTCCACTGACCTTACCGGATTGTTAGATAAGCTCGAAGAGAACATGTGCCAAGTTGTCCTTGGAAAACGAGATGTTATCCGCCTGTGTATTGTGGCGCTTTTAACCGGCGAGCATGTATTACTTGAAGATGTACCTGGCGTCGGCAAAACACTTGTCGGTCGCGCGATTGCTCGCAGCATCTCCGGTGATTTCTGCAGGCTGCAATTCACACCCGACCTGCTGCCTAGTGATATTGTTGGCAGCACCGTTTTTAATTCCAACACGTCCGAGTTTCTTTTCCAAAAAGGTCCAGTGTTCTCGAACCTCGTTCTCGCGGATGAAATAAATCGTGCTCCACCAAGAACTCAAAGCGCACTGCTCGAAGCAATGGGAGACCGCCAAGTATCGGTAGACGGAAAAACATACCCATTGCCAACGCCTTTCATGGTCATCGCAACACAAAACCCCTTCGAATTCGAAGGCACCTACAGCCTGCCAGAAAGCCAACTCGATCGTTTTCTTTTGAGGATTTCAATGGGTTATCCCGATGAAGGTTTTGAACGAGAGTTACTGACATCTCATCGTGAAGGGGAACCGGTTGAGCATCTGCAAGCCGTGCTGACATCGGGCGACGTTTTACAACTACAAAAACAGGCACGTCAAGTTCGAGTCGATGATGCTTTGACCGATTACATATTGGCCATCGTTAACGCAACTCGTAGTAACGACGCCTTGCATGTGGGAGTTAGCTCACGGGGAGCGATTAGTTTGTATCGAGCAAGTCAATCTCTAGCGATGCTTGAAAAACGCGAATATGTCATACCCGATGATGTCAAACGACTTGCCGTATCCGCGCTGGCTCACCGAGTCATGGCCAAAGGGTTCATGCAAGGCACTCAACGTGAAATGGTGGAAGGTATTATTTCAGATATTGTCAGTACCATTCCTGTCCCAACCTAATGCAAGTTAAACCACGTATATTGATTACAACACAAGGATGGTATTATCTGTTCGTTGTCTTGTTTATCGTCGGTGGGGCAATTATGCGTGAAGTCAACATGCTGGTCATACTCTCTGGCATGCTGTTCGGGCCACTGTTGCTGCATTGGCGTTTGACGATTTCCTCACTTGAAAATCTCTCCTTCCACCGAAAATTCAACAATCCCACCATGGCGGGCGTTGAAACACGGATGGAAATTCTATTAGAAAACCATCATCGCCGTTGGGGCGCTTGGTTTGTACAAGTGCACGACCGAATTCGGAAAGTCAATCAAGATTCCCCAGCAGATGCCTCCGAGATTCAACTGGCCGTACCATATATCTTTGGTCGCTCTGTAGCCAGGATTCCTTTCACTTGGGACATCGCTCAACGGGGAATCTATGAAATGGGCCCGTTGTATATCGAATCACGATTCCCATTTGGCCTCATTCGCGCTCGACGAACCTTACGCGAACGAGAATCGATTATCGTTTGTCCACAACTCGGAAAACTAACACCACAATGGCGGCGCGTGATTGAATCAGATCATCATGGACTCAGTGGAAGTTTTAGCCGCCAAGGTCGTAGTGAGGGCGATTATTACGCGATGCGGCAATGGCGCAGTGGCGATAGCACGCGCTGGATTCACTGGCGGACAACAGCTCGATTAGGGGAATTGATGGTCCGACAATACGAACAACAACGTGATCGTGCTGTTGGTATTGTTCTCGATCTTTCCGAATTTTCCGCTGAAGCGAAAAACGCTGATTCTAATAAGAAGAATCATCACGCCGTGGTAATGGAAATTGCTGTCAGTATGGTTGCGACAATCGTCAACGACTTGTGCTCGCGCAATGGAAGCTATTTTAGTTTGACAATCGCGGGAACAAACGCGAGCCATTTTTCAGCGACGCCATCTCAGAATGTAACGCGTGCAGTTCTTGAAAGCTTGGCTGTTGTTAATCCCGGTAATGGCGAAGCACTCCACGATAGTTTTCAGTGGTTAAGTCATGAAGGACAGCAAGGAATGACAGTCGTGATCGTGAGCACTCGTAGTAAACAACAAGCGATCGCTCAACTCGATCAAGTCAGTAACTCGGCAACCAACGTGACTCAACAAGGATGGTCACTGCAAGATGCGCTATGGATTGATTGCCAAAATCACCTAGAAGTCGATCGTTTTTTTCAACCGTTTGAAACCACTAACGCAACACCCGCTGAACAAAATGACGAACAAGACGACCCCTTGAAGCAGTTAAAGACACCAAATGCAGAAGCCGAAATGAACCGCACAACTGAGGAGGCCAGTCATTAGATGAAAGTTGAACGTTATCTACAAATCTGTACTGCCGCGGTAGCTGTCAGTGGCTCAATTTTGTTAGGCATCGGGGAACGAGCTCCTGAACTTCCGTTCATGATGCTAATGGCAGCTCTAACATCAGTCATATTTACTGATATTTTAGGTTGGTTACGTTTACCGAAGATCATTGCCAACATATGCATGATTTTTATTGCTGGAATAGCCTTAGGTGATTTCTTCAATTCCACGAGCCAGTTGCAACTCTATGCCGTAGCAAACCTTTTGGTCTATGTCCAAATCGTGATTCTGTTTCAGCAAAAAACCGCACGGTTGTATGGCCATTTGGCTGTATTTAGTTTACTGCAAGTTGTCGTTGCATCCCTGCTTAACGTGGGAGTGATATTCGGAGCATTACTTTTGGTCTATCTCGTGCTCGCATTTTTGGCACTCTCACTTTTCAATGTCTACCGCCAAATTACTGTGATGGAAAAAGCAAACCATCAATCTGCATTGCTCAGCACCCAATCGGCGGACAATACCCCTGCAGACATTCAAACTAGCGGATGGGCATTTCTCATGCGGGAGCGGGCTCGAGGCCGCACTGGCATAGCACTACGATCCGTTGGAGATCAAACTATTGCAACTGGATTCTTTCGATACATTATTGGTATTGGTCTGATCGTCATGGTTTTTACGATGGTCTTCTTTTACTGCATACCGAGAACTGGAAATTCAGCCTGGCACCACCCTGGACTCTCTGGCGCTGGTCGCACCGGTATGACACGCGAGATTACCTTAGGGCAAGTCGGGCGGATACTAGCAGACAACCGGATTGCTTTACGCGTTTCATTTACGGACGAAAGAATCAATGAGCTTTATGAAGTCGCGGGAGATCCGTACTTAAGTGGCGCGGTATTAACGCGGTATGTTCCTAAACGCGGCACTGCCAACTGGTTACCCACAGGTTTGGCCGTGGGATCAACCGTCTCGGAATTAGAATCCGTTCAGAACATTCCGCTGGGACACGACCTTGTGCGACAAGACATCACTGTCGAAGTAGTCCACAATCCAAAATCGGTCTTTGGAGATCCGTTGTTGCCCGCGATCTATCCGGTTTACGCCGCTCGCAACACACCCGACCAAGTCCAGTATGACCCTTTTTCAAGACAATTATTTTTAAACGTCGCCGCCGGTAAAAACCTTGTTGATCAGTATCGATACAGCGTTGTAACGACCGCGTTTTCACAAAACAATCAACAAACCGTTACTCCCGTTTATACGCTCAATCGACGCTCTCAGGACACACTGCGCCGCAAAATACGGACAGCTTTGGAGTTACCCACTGAAGTCCAAAGCTTAACGGAGTTTACTCGTGACCTCCTCAAACAACGTCGTGTTGACACTTCAAGTTCGATTCTTATAGCCCGTGACCTAGAAAACTTCCTTACTAGTCAGGAGTTATTCACTTATTCATTAAGTCAATTTGGTGTTGATCGTGACCTAACCATCGATCCTGTTCTGGATTTTATCATGAACCATCGAACCGGGCATTGTGAACATTTTGCCAGCGCATTGGCATTGATGCTACGCAGCCAAGGAATTCCGGCACGGATTGTTGTTGGTTATCATGGGGGTGAATACAACAAAATAGGTGAGCATTACAAATTCCGAAATAGTGATGCTCATGCTTGGGTGGAAATGTTCATGCCACTAGAAACTGTACCCGATTTAGATGTCACATTAGAATCGACAGGTCTCGCTGGGGCTTGGGTGCTGTTAGATCCCACTCCCAGTCGAGATGATCAACTGGAAAGAACACTGTATGACGAAGTTGTCGATTCATTCGAATATGCACAGTTACTGTGGGATAATTATGTATTGACCATGGATCCCCAACAACAAGAAGAAGCACTCAGAAAACTAGGGATCAATAATGTCGGCGCGAAAGACCTGGGCGTGTCGACGCGCTTGCTCAGATCCATTGGAATTGATTTTGATCAAGGAATGTTGCGGTCGTTAGCCAAGCCTCAATCACTGCTGATCTTCTTAATTGTTATCAGTTTACTACTGGGAGCCGGGCGATGGGCTAAGATAATTCGTTGGGGAGGACTGCTGCGACTAACGCGACCCCGTAACACACGATTGCGAACTCAACAAGCGTCCGTCATGTTTTACCGCCGCATGGAAAAGTTCTTTACCCGTCGCGGTCACCCGCGGTATGCCGCTCAAACGCAACGTGAATATGCGGTTGAATTAACACAGTGGCTTTGCGAGTCAGAACAGGAATCCGATATCATCAAGATTCCCAACCAAGTTGTAGATCTATTTTATGCTGTTCGTTTCGGCGATAGCGACGTCACCCATGAACAACTACGGGTCGTGGAAAATTGCTTAAGCAGTTTAAGTCACCGTATTCATAAAAATCCAAAACACATGACTTAAGCGGCAAAAACACCTATAATTGAAACAGTAGACAACACTGTAAAGACCACGACGGCACGCCATGACTATTTCGGATTCTGATTCCTTCAACCTCGTCCCCATGACGGGGCCTGCTGCGCAATCGGATCCGACAAGCATGACATTTTTCTCACTCGGTGCTGACACGCCGTTGCCATCACCTGAATTGCATCCGCTGATCACACAGCCCACAGTAGGCGAAATACAACCCGATACCATTGAAGCGATCAATCCAGAAACAATTGCTGTTAATCCCAACCAACCAATGCGAATAGGCAATGTTTGGTTAGATGGCGACACCTTGATGTCTAGTTGCCCCGAATGCGGTTCACCGATCACTATTCGACATTGGCTTATGGTGGCAGATTGTTGGAACTGCCAAACGGCCGTCTTGCTGTCAGCAGACGATGAAGCGGCAATCGAACAATTACTCCGCAAAACATCGAGACAGACAGAAACAACACCGACTGCGGTGCCACAATCTGAACCAGCAATTGCTAAACCAAAACCGATTCTTCCTTATTTTCCAGCGGCTCGCAAAACCGAAGCACACGATCGTATTCGTACGACGGTGGTACATGAGCAACCATTATTGTGGATTCGGAGAACGTTCAATCAACTCCCGGCGTGGATTGTTAGCTTGTTAGCCCATGTCCTGCTATTAATTTTGTTGGGGCTGCTCTCAGACACCGACAACGAGGGAGATCCCTACATCACACTTTCCGTTGTCGTCGGTGACAAAGGCGGTGGTGTCACGACCAATCTGACGCCTGATGCGGAAACAAACTATGATCTTCCACCACCTGACAATATTGACCCTGACAATCCGTTGGAGCTGGAGAAGGTAGAGCAAGATCGAGAAATAGCCGAGGAGCTGCAACAAGATTTTGATACCAACAATCCTAACCTTCCGGACATCGATTCCGTCAAAAGGCGGATTAACGAAGCAACGGGTACAAATAAGACCATCTTAGCGCGCGATCCTCGAGTTCGAAAACAAATCGTATCGCGGGAAGGCGGCACCTCGGCGACCGAAGCGGCCGTTGCCCGTGGTTTGGCCTGGCTCGCAAAACATCAGTCCCCCAATGGTAATTGGAGTTTGCACAAATTCACGGATAATCCTGGGTGCACATGTAAGGATCCCGGGCAAGTTATTACTGACATGGGTGCTACATCACTGGCCCTGCTTCCGTTTTTGGGAGCTGGTCAAACACATATTGTTGGCAAATACAAAGATCATGTTCGTGAGGGAATTAATTACTTGCTAGACAATCAAATACGTGATGGTGATTTGAGTTTAGGATCTAGAGGCAACACACGACTGTATACGCATGGGCAAGGGACAATCGTGCTATGTGAAGCACTGATGATGACCGGTGATCGTCGGCTACGGAACCCCGCTCAAGAAGCCGTTAATTTCATTGTAAAGTCGCAACACACTGGCGGTGGGTGGCGATACAACCCAGGGCAATCAGGGGACACGAGTGTTGTTGGCTGGCAAGTGATGGCACTGCAATCAGCCCACGCTGCAGGTTTGATTGTTCCTAGTCAAACGTTGAACAAAGCTAATCAATATTTAAACCTCGCGCAAACTTCTAATTCTTTGTATGGATACCAGCCCGGTGGTGCATCAACATATGTAATGACAGCCGAAGCGCTGCTGTGTCGTTTTTACCTTGGTTACAATCAAAAATCACCTGGCGTTGAATATGGCATCAACTATCTTGTGAAAAATCACCTACCTGCGAAGCCGCCATTTAACATGTATTACATGTATTATGGAACTCAATTGATGCACCACTACGGAGGGCAGCCTTGGAAAACATGGAACGCACAAATGCGAGACCTGTTAATCGCATCTCAAAAAACCAATGGACACCGTGCTGGAAGTTGGACTCCAGTTGAATCTCACGATCGCGCCGGTGGCCGACTTTACACCACCGCCATGGCTATTTGCTGTCTGGAAGTCTATTACCGACACTTACCAATCTTCCGTGAATTGAAACTCCAGTAACGGCACGCCTCTACGGGTTTCCCAATTTAATATTATTCTGCGGCTTCTTCGGCGCATTTACATCCGGTTTCGCGGCCGCATTGGGTGCCACTTGAAGTTGATCAACCGCAATAGCATTTCCCGAGCGTGCACTGACGTCGATCATCATGTAGCCGGACCAAAAGAATGGATGCGACGTTTTCGTAGGCTGCCCTTCGTCGCGGATGCGAGGTTCCGTGCCAGCTGCGGATTCACCGGCTCGAATGGTATTGACTGCACTGCGCCACGCCTTTCCCGCGCCCTGAGCCTGGGCCTTTTCCAAAAATTCTCCCATCATCACATAAGTCGAAGCTCCGCCTGTTCGCCAACGACTCAAAACAACCGTTCGTGAACCACTGGCCATCAAACCACACGTCGTCAAGAACAAATCATTTCCAGTTGCATGTCGCTTCAAGCCCGATTCTGCACCCGTCTTAAATCCGGGCAAACAGACCACTTCACATTGCCCCCACGGTAACCGCATCCAATCAGCTAAGGTACTTCCCGCGGTTTTCGGTAAAATCGACCAGCCGTATCCTCCATTGCCGGTTTGTACCATATCTTGCAATACAACTAGTCGATCAGCCATTCCAGCCACATGGACTCCTGCACCAGGTAAAGGAGTGGCTAACGTTTCCGCGTCAGGTACAAGTTTCTTAAACTCGGCGATGCGAGCAGTCCGCGCGGGTTCGTCATCTCGCAAATGAAAAGGTCCATCCATAATCGCCGTTCGGTTTAGTGGACGTTGATTGCGGCCATCGCCTAGTGACAAGGAGACAGTCGGACTATAGCGAAAGGAGTGAGACTCAATAAGCGGTTTTTCATTTAATGGTAATAATTCGAACGGTACATACCACAGTATCCCATCCGGTACGATCACCACGCGTTGAATATTGGCAAACGGATTCTCCGTCGCATTCCCAAACAACGACGCCGCTAATTTGGTGGCCGATTCTTTCCAGGTATCATCGGACAACGTTGCTGTTGTCAATTCTCCATTACCATCAAAATGCCCCATTGTCCGAAGCAATGTTTGCAATTGATTCTGTACTTTGGCAGGCGATCCAACACGCCATGTTAGATATTTCTTGTTGGAGAGCATAAAGGCATACAATGCTCGATTCGTAGCAAAAAATGAAATCACTGCTTCATCGGGCGCTAATTGAGTTCGCAATTTCTTAATACTAAACAACGGCGGGAAACTAAACTCCGCCGGATTGGGTTCTAAGGCCATTCGCCGCAATAATATTTCCTGAGCAACCGTACCTTGGGCCAAAATGGGGAAGCCTTGTTTTTGCAGTGCTTGTTGGTCCGCCTGTTCTGGTTTCAATGGCAAATCAAGCAATTGCTTCTTTACATTATCAATGGTAAGACGGTTTTGTTGATATTTTGGATAGGCTGCTAATAGTTGCTGCCGCTGTTGCAGGGCAGTTGCTGATAACGATTTTTCGGGACCTTCCAATATCCAACGCAAGCTTAATACGCGGCCTCCCATCGGCAGTGATTTATAGAATCGATGCCGACGTATACGGTCAGTAATCTCAACTGCACGCTCTACTTCACGGCTATTCAGTGCCAATTCAAACCACCGCTGCATCACTAGTTCATGATTGGTTAACAAGTATTTCAGCGAATCACGAGGTGCGTAAATCCAATCCATCTTTGTCGGGTCGCGTAATACCCGTTCATACAACAAGTCAGCTGCACGCTCAGTTACATTTCCGTTTCGATACAAAGCATCGGCATGGTCAATTTGCAATAGCCAAGCGGAAGCGTTTTTTTGGAAGACCATCAATTTGGCCATCGATTGCTCGCCCGCTACTAAATTGCCGGTCTGGAATTCCGCCAACGTGTTAACGAATTGCAATCTCGCTCCTATTTCGCCGTTGAGCATCTCAGCACGGCGGGCAATACCACGAGCCTTATCAATCATCAATCTGGCATTGGCGGTATCTGCTTGCCGCACGTAATTCTCTGCAGCGGAAACATGAACCGATGCCGACAACCAATCGGATTCTAACCGAGCATAATTAGCAACTTGAACCAATGGCCGATATAGTCCGGGTTGCCCAGAGGCTACGTGATTCATAACTCCCCAACGCATCGCTTCTTCCACAATATCATTGGATTGGTAAACAGCCGCACTTAGGGAAGCTTCAAAAAAACTTTTCGCTGCAGCGACATGTTGTTGCTGTTCAAATGCTATTTTTCCAAGTTCTAACAGAATGAGTCCGCTAAGCTCGTGGTCTAGTCGCCCAAATGAAATAGCACTTTGTAATTCAGCAACGGCAGCCTGCGACTGGCCGACGGAATGTTTTGCTAACCCCAACATTAAACTAATCCAGCCTTGCGACCAATGATTGGCGGGAGCCGGACGTAATTCCAATGCTCCTAATACGTGCTTAGTCAGAGGCGAGTATCGGGAAGTCAATCCAAGGATTTCGGTTCGCCGGCGAATCGCTAAAGCGGTGCAACGGACAATTTCTCGAGCATTCATCGGTGTCAACATCGCCGGTTGAACGGTACCGCCTTGCTGGATGACTGCAAAATTATTTAGGTTGCCACGAAAAATGGATACGGTATCTGGTGTCTTGCCCAGTGTCATCTGCCGCATCGACGGCCCCCACGTGACTTTCCGTGTCGATCGATAACTTTGAGGCAGAACGTTCGGTATATATAAACGCATGATCCACTGTTGATTTGCTACAAATATATTCAACGCTTGGTCATACTGCTGTAGTGCCTGTCGTGCCTGACCCATCTGAAAATAGCACTCACCTAACATGGCGTGGTGACAAATTGAATCAATCCACTCACCGTCGGAACTTTTCACTCGACTCGTGCGGTTAAATTCCGTCGCAGCTGTGCGGAATTCGCCTTCGTGAAAAGCACTCATCGCAAGCCAATAATCATTACGCGGATATCCGGAACTGCCTTGCCCATAACACGCGGGAGCCCATGACACGAATATTATCACCAGTAGACAGGACCCCATAAAGCGAGTCGGTGTTTTTCTAGATTCTAATAGTTTATTTAACCAACGGCTGTTTACCATCGCCTTGCCCCCCCTGTGTGCCAATCATTACTATCCATGATGGATACGTCTGTATACGTTATCGGCCTTTTTGTGAATTTCAAAACACCACGCTTATCAATGATACGAACTGTTAGCCAGTAAATGCGAGTCTTTTAAGAAACAAAATCAATATGCCGTTGCCTACCTTCCCCACAGTTCCTATATGCGCGTAAATAGCTTGATAAATTGCCGTCCAAGCAAACAACTTTTTTATCACAATTAAGACAATTAATCCAAAGATCGTGACGATCGCAGACGATTTGAAGTTTCGTTAAGTCAAAGAACCCGTTTTCTCACGTTTGAATTCATGGAAAATACCGAAAGCATGTCAAATAAAAATCACCGCTTAGCATTACGTCTATGCACTGTAATAGCGATCACCGGACTCGGTTTATTTACCGGTTGTCAAAGTCAGATTGGTGGACAAACATTGCCCAGTCCGCACTATCTCACAGACGACGTTCAATACTTTGCTCCGACAAGCGAAATGAAACTGCAGCGAGAAGCTGCTGTTATGCAAGAATACAATGCCCAGCGGAAACAAAACAGCAACTAGTGTAAGTGGTTCCCCCCCCCTCGCACTATCTCCAACCTCGGTAATAGTTCAATCGGCGAATTCTTACCGAGGTTTTGCTGCGCAGCGTGTCAGCTTTTCACGTCGAGTCATCCGCGGTTTTTTCTCTTAGAGACAATCGTCTACGATCCTAGAACCTCATGCAAGTGAAAATGGTGTTTCCCAAGTTCACCTCCATAATTCCCAGCTCCTATTTGCAGAATGCATTCTCCAGCAATCGCTCGTGCAGCTGCTGCCATACCTTTTTCAACCGCTGCTTCATCCACTCCATCTACAACAATCTCATAAACAGCGACTGTCTCATCCAACAACATTGATTCAACACGTCCTCGCAGCGTCGGACAATATGCTTCGGCTGTGGAAGCCGGCAAAGATTTATAAATTGAACCGACTTTACTGCCACTACGAGCCACACCTCCTGGGAATGGTGCGATCACACCTGAGCACGCGGCAACAGCTTCAGCACCTCGCCGAGCGGCCGCCAACGCCGCAGTCTTACAGGAACTCTGGAGAATGACATTTCCGCCACCAACTCCTCGACCTACATTCAAGGTGTCTTGAACCAAGAACTCACCATCCATGACCGGGACGCGCCAATAGCGCCGATCGGCGACCATTTTCGCTTTTTGAAATCCATCGCCAAAAAACCGTATTTGTTTCCCTAAGCCAATTCGTACTTCTGAATCTGGATTGCCGTCATAAACTGCGGTCGAAGGACATGTCATAACGCATTGCCCAACTCGGTTCGGTACTGCTTTCTGTAGTGCATCAGCCGAGAACCCAAAGACTAGTACCTCGGCACCAATCCGTCCATCAGGCGTGTCAACCGGATCAAGTCGAGTGGAAATACCGGTTTCAGCATCACAGGAAATTACCGAAGCGCTGTATCCTGTCACTTCGTTTAGAGCTGCATTGAGCCAATATTCATCTGCAGCCGTAATAATCAAACTAACAAAATGCATCGCGAATGCTTCCGCAAATGTTTCTTGAATTTCCGTTTCACCTATCTTCACGTAAATACTCTCCAATTCAAACTAATGCTATCCCCAGCAACCAACATTCTCATAATGACTCGCATCGCAAACCTTGCCAAGTGCAAACGGTGACAGCACAATTTCGGGTGCATCTACTCTCAATATGCGTATATACTTTAGATGTCGCATCACGTAAAACAGATTGATCCAATAATATATCACAACTAGCAACAGAAAGGTCTTTTCAACGTGGCGGAGCAATTCGATCCTTATCGAAAATGGCTTGGTATTCCCGACCAATCTCAGCATCCTCATCATTATCAATTACTGGGTCTTGCGCTTTTTGAGGATGATCCCGACGTCATTGAAAATGCGGCGAATAGGCAGATGACTCACGTCCGATCATTTCAAACCGGCCAATACGCAAGTTATTCTCAGGACTTACTAAACGAAATTGCACAAGCCAAAATCTGTTTATTGCAACCAGGCTCAAAAGCGAGCTACGACTTACAGTTGCAAACCAAATTAAAATCCACCGCTCCCCATCCAGGGATGGATCCTATGACACCTGTTGCTACAACAGCTATTCCAGTCGCTGCGGCAGCTAACACTGAAGTGGCAACGTCAGTTAGAGCAGCAGCGACTGAACAAGCAACACCCGTTCGCCCAAACAACCCGGTGGTAGAGTTGCCCAACCAAACAAACGCTGGATCGAATCCAGTGTCGCGGCGTGCTCGCAAGCGAAAATCTAATGCCGGGCTGCCATGGCTGCTGGCCTTAGGTGCACTTATCGGCGTAGGTCTCCTAGTCGCTGTTCTCATGCTCCTTTTAAATAACAACGATATAGCCCCTAAATAGCACTCTCAACTGGGGATTTTCTGATATGACCAAACATCGCATTTTACTTACCGATGTTGCTTGGCCCGATACAAATATTGAACAATCGTTGTGTGCCAATGCCAATTGCGAACTTGTTATATCACCAAGTACGGATGAAACCACATTAATCGAACTGGCTGAAAACGCGGATGCGATTGTCACCTGTTGGGCCGAAATAACCGCGGGGGTGATTGCTGCAACTCAAGGACGTTGCCAAGTGGTGAGTCGTTTAGGAATCGGGCTCGATAATATCGATGTGAACTACTGTACGCAACATCAAATCCCCGTCACCAATATTCCAGATTACTGTTTACAGGAGGTTGCTGAACATACCATCGCATCCATTTTCACCATGGGCCGACGACTTGGCGCCTTTCACTTGCGAACAAAAAACAATGACTATCGCCGAGAGGTTGAGCCCCCTATTCGCCGCATTCACGGCCAAACGTTGGGAATCATTGGGTTAGGTAATATTGGCCAACGGGTAGCATCTCTAGCAAATGCCGTCGGACTAAACGTCATCGGAACTCGACGTGACATGACGCAATTGATCGCCGGCGTCCGACTCACAAATCTCGCTGAGGTGATTAACATCAGCGACTTCGTTTCACTACATTTACCACTCACACATGATACCCAGCACATGATAGGGGAACCTCAATTCGCCGCGATGAAGGATAGTGCCTTTTTAATCAACACGGCACGTGGAGGCCTAGTGGATCACACCGCGCTAGCCGCTGCACTGGAGAGCAAGCAGATTGCCGGTGCTGTTTTAGATGTACAGACCCCCGAGCCTCCCGATCTGACAATCCCGCCCTACAACGATCCACGCGTAATTGTTACACCTCATACAGCATTTATTTCTACGGAATCCATAACCGACCTCCGCACTCGCTGCTTTGAAAACACACTCAGCATCTTATCCGGCGCCCCAGGCAAATTCGTCGTTAACCTCTAAACGTCAACAACGACCATCGGCGGGAACATTTGTGTTGAGTCGTAGCAATTTTTGCCCTATTTCAAACCAACTCAATTTACCTATACTTATGCCGTAAATTGAACCAGCTTTTGTTTACCGAAAGGTAAAACCGTGACAAGCCACTCGCAATTCCCATTCTTCTTCGCTTTGATGCTGATCGTTACAGCAGGGTGCTCAGTCGACCGCGCCATGCATGCACCTTCTAAGAAGAATCTAGATATTCTTCAAAAAGGCAGTTCGCGTTACAAGCTAATTGGAGAACTTGGACCTCCTGTTTATACGGACTCTAAAAATGAAATTATCACGGATGTCTTTATCTTTGAGCAAGGACATTCTGATACTGCCAAATACTTACGTGCAGCGGGGTATGGAGTCGCGGCGCTTTACACAATTGGCTTATCGGAAATATTCAGCCCAGCCATCGAAGGCAACATTACATACTCTAAGATTCAAGTCGAAATTCAATACGATCAAAACCAGCAGGTATCACACGTAAAATTGACTCGAGACGGTATTGAGATACCAGCGGTGACTGCTGCAGCGGCGAGCGAAACTCTATCTACCACAAGCCAGCCTTAACGCTGGATGGCTTCTACGCCGTCAACAACTGGAGCGTCACTAACGTCTTTCAAATATAGCGCATTTTCACCCCCACGAGATCTCGTTCTGACAGCCATTTCATTCGCCCGTGCAAAATCGTTGGATATCAAATCACCAAACCCTAATGACGTCAGATGATCTGTTTGTTGCTGAGAAAGCGAGCCGGTTACGCCGCGGCGATGCAACATGGCAATCACCGCATATTCTGGATATCCGTAATCAAGCAATCCTATTAATTCATCCGGAGTTATGGGCCTGCGGATGTTAATAACAGCATGCGTCGAAACCCGTTCTCGCTGTCGATCACGCCATGCCCAATCCCACCAGGTGCCGATAGAATTCCCGCGCGTTTCCGCCAAATAATCCGTGCCGTAAATATAATCCGTATATAAAACAAAATCTTGTGTGAACCCGTTTTTCAGCAGCTGTTTTATTTCTGCAAAGCTCAACGGATATCCGAACGGATTTCGCCGCACATATTGATAGATACCATTTGTCGTCACACCGGCTTGCCTGAGTGCATATATCGTTCGGAAACTTGTCGGTTGCAACAATTCATCTTTAGTATTCTGCGGAGCAGTCGCCAACATCAATTGATTATATGAATGTTCAGCAAGCCCCTCGATTCCTAAACTGCCTGCATAACCAATCGAAACAATTCCTATTCCGGCAGTTAAACTTATTGGATGAAATGGAGCTAAAAGCACCATTGGAGTGACGACTGCTAAAACGACAGAACCAGTAACACCCGCAACATGGCGAATCTTACCTGAAGGATTTGCAGCAAACAGATTCGACGATGTTATTTTACTAAACAGTCCGCGTTCGGATTCTAAGCCCAACGGCGCCCATGGATGACTGTCAGAGTTATATCGATACGCATTACATGCGGGAAGCGAGAGGATGATGCCAATTAAAAAAATAGCGCAGTGACGGTGCACAATTAAACTCCACAAAAAATTCGTTGAACGCGAAAGATTGTCGTCGACAATAACTGTATTCGTCAATAGAAACAAACACAAAAATTCGTTATCCTATTAGTATAGATGTTTGCCTATTTAAACCTCAAAATCATTGAACTAAAATGCGCCTTCACCATCTCATTACAATCCTCATAGGTAATCTAGTCGCGATAACAATAGTGGCCGATGACGATATTGACTATATTCGTCAAATCAAGCCATTGTTAATTGAACATTGTGCGAATTGTCATAATACCGACCTGCAGGAATCCGGCTTTCGTGTTGATGTCGGTGCTTTACTTATTCGAGGCGGCGATCATGGAGCTGCGGTCATCGCTGGCAAGCCAAACGATAGCTTACTAATAAAGGCAATGCGTGGTACCAGCAAAATACCTCAAATGCCACTCGACCTAGACCCTCTTACCACACAACAAATCGACCTTATTGCTAAATGGGTTGAACAGGGGGCCCAGCTCCCGGATTCGGAAAGTGTTGATCCTTCAGCTCGACGACCAAGCGACCACTGGGCCTTTCAACCTATTATCCGGCCGACGTTACCGTCACCCAAAAACAAGCAGCAAGCACATAATCCAATTGATTTATTTATTCTCGCTAAGCTCCAAGACGAAGGTCTCGAGCCCGCCCCGGCAGCTGACCGTAACACGCTAATTCGCAGACTCTATCTCGATTTGCTCGGCATTCCACCAACGATTGAACAAATCAAAAAATTTGTCGACAACAACAATCCCACGGCCTATACAGAACTCGTTGACGAAATCCTAGCTTCACCTCGCTATGGTGAACGTTGGGGACGCCATTGGCTGGATCTGGCCCGCTATGCCGATTCCAATGGCTTTACCGTCGACGGATCACGTGAGATTTGGAAGTATCGTGAGTGGGTAATTCATGCACTCAATCAAGACATGCCCTTTGACCAATTCACGACCGAACAGATGGCGGGTGACTTGCTTCCAAATCATACCACGGACCAGTTGATTGCCACTGGTTTCCATCGCAACACGCTTATTAACCAAGAGGGCGGCACGAGCGACGAACAGTTTCGGGTCGAGGCGGTGGTTGACCGCGTGAACACGACTAGCGGCGTTTACTTAGGGCTTACCATTGGGTGTGCTCAATGTCACCAACACAAGTTTGACCCCATTTCTCAGCGTGATTTCTATGAGCTGTATGCAATTTTCAACAATTGCGAAGACAATAACGATGCTGCTGGTTCTGGACCAATTATCAAGGTCCCATCACAACGCCAAATAGAACTTGGTAAAAGTCTACAAACACAATTAACTACGGCGGAAACACCATTGGCGAAGCATGACAAACAATTCGCCGCAGGTTTTAGCGAATGGAAAGAGACGCTGGCCCAAGCTAATGCAATTCACTGGAGTACACTTCAGCCTGAATCATGGACGACTGCCAACGGAGCGGTGCTAAACATCGTCAATGAAAATCAATTGCTGGTAGACTTTAGTATTCCTGCAAATGACACTTACACGGTCCATTATTCGTCATCACCACAACGCGTCACTGCAATACGACTAGAACCCAAAACACACAGTAACCTTCCCAAAGGTGGACCGGGGCGCGCTAGTAACGGAAATTTTGTGCTCTCAGAATTCAAGGTATATCTGACAACCGCTGAGGGAGTACGGGAAGAACTGTCCATTGCCCGCGCCATCGCCGATCATTCTCAAGATGGTTATCCAATTTATCACGCCATCGACAAGAAAGACGGAACTGGATGGGCAATCAATGTGAATTCCGGAAACGCCAATGTAAACCGCGAGGCTACTTTCTTTCTCGCAAAACCTATCGATATATCAGCAACCGATAAGTTAACCATCGAATTAGAACACGCAATTAACGACAAATACCTCATCGGTTGCTTTGCCCTCTCGACCACTTCCGCCAACACGTCATTACTGCAAGTCCCCGCTAGTATTCAACAACTTGTTAAGAAAGAAAAACGGACTGAGGACGAAGATCAACAAATCGACAAGGCCTACAAACAAACCGACCTCACACGTACATCGCTGGTTAAGGTAGTCGATAGCATTAAAGCCAAACTCAACGCTCACAAAAAATCGATCCCTTCCACAATGATCCTGCGTGAACTCGAAAAATCTCGCACGACACATATTCAAATTCGCGGGGATTATTTACGTACAGGCGCCGTTGTTCAACCCTCCGTACCAACTGTATTACCACCAATCACCTTAGACGACCGCTCTATCAACCGTTTAGATTTTGCACAATGGCTGACCAACGATGAAAACCCGTTGACGGCCCGCGTCACCGTTAATCGATATTGGCAACGATTCTTTGGCTTGGGAATTGTAGAAACTGAAAATGATTTCGGCACCCAAGGCTCGGCACCCTCACACCCCGCATTACTTGATTGGCTCGCCAGCGAATTCCGTGATAATCATTGGGGCATAAAATCATTACATCGATTGATCGTTACCTCGGCAACCTACCAACAAGTTTCCATCGTCTCCGCAGAGCTCATTGCCAAAGATCCTCGGAATCGACTGCTGGCACGACAATCAAGAATCCGTTTAGAAGCAGAGGCTATTCGAGATTCCAGTATCCAATCTGCCGGAGTCCTTTCCACCAAAATTGGGGGCCGAGGAGTTTATCCACCTCAACCTGCCGGAATTTACGTGCTCACTCAACAGAAGAAAGCGTGGCCTGAAAGCCAAGGTAACGACCGATTTCGCCGCGGCATGTATATTTTCTTTTGGCGTTCAAGCCCCTACCCATTGATGCCGACATTTGACGCACCCGAAGCAAGTGTAACGTGTACTCGTCGCTCCCGCTCCAACACACCATTGCAAGCATTAACGCTGGCAAATGACCGTTCGTTTTTTGAATTCGCGCAATTGCTGGCTGAGAAAATCCTACAATCTGATGCTACATCTGATGCAGACCGTATTCAACTGGCGATGCGGCGAACGCTAGCCCGCGATCCAACCCAATTTGAACAAACCCGTTTACAAGCCTTCATAGACACTCAAAAAACTTGGTATGCCAAGAATCCACAGCACGCAAAAACAGTGGCACCCGATTTTATTCCATCCGATTGGGAAGTATCCGACGCCGCTGCTTGGACAGCACTATCTCGTGTTCTGTTGAACCTAGATGAATTTATTACTCGCGAGTAACCACTGTTATGAATACAAATTCCCACAACCAGAAAAACCACCGCGGCATGCGACTGCAAACTCGTCGCCATTTTTTTGGCAACGCCGGAGTTAATCTAGGATCGCTCGGTCTAGCTTCCTTGCTGCTTGGCGACGATCTGCAGGCCCAGTCCACCCCCTCGGCATCCACTAACGAACCACACTTTGCTCCCAAAGCCAAACGTGTCATTCATTTATTTATGGCTGGCGGCCCCAGTCAACTTGAATTATTTGACTACAAACCCAAACTACAAGAGATGCATGGGCAGGTCATTCCTGAATCTTACGTCGAAGGAAAGAATTTTGCCTTCATTAAGAAGGATGCCAAACTATTGGGCACCCAGCGTAAATTTAGACGCTGCGGGCAATCTGGACTGGAAATATCCGAACTGTTGCCCCATCTTGGCAAGCATGCCGACGATATCGCCATCATTCGCTCGATGAAAACCGAAGTGTTCAATCATGGGCCAGCAAAATTGTTTACTAACACAGGTTTTCAACGATTTGGCAGACCCTCAATGGGCGCTTGGGTGACATATGGAATCGGGTCCGAATCAAAAGATCTACCAGGATTTTTAGTGATGCACTCAGGTCCTCGTGGTCCTCGTGGCGGTACGCCATTGTGGGGTAGCGGGTTTCTACCGACCACGTATCAAGGAGTGCCGTTGTTAAACAGCGCAGACCCCATTCTAAATCTATCCACACCCGCTGGAATTGAGTCACAGGGACAAGCCGAGTTCATCGATGCCATCAGCGACCTAAACAACGCGCGGCTACAACAAGTCGGAGATCCTGAAATTGCAACACGTATCGCCACCTATGAAATGGCCTATCGCATGCAAAGCAGTGCACCCGAACTGATGGACCTTAAGAGCGAAACGCAAGAAACACTCATGGCATACGGGATTACCGATCCCGCTCAACCCTCATTTGCGAGAAATTGCTTGCTCGCTCGGCGACTCATTGAACGGGGCACTCGCTTCGTCCAATTATTTCACACCGACTGGGACCATCACGGAAATGCTGGGACCAATCTTGGAAAACCCCTCGAACAACGTTGTGCCGAAACGGATCAGCCCGCCGCAGCACTAATTCAAGACCTCAAAAATCGTGGGATGCTCGAGGATACGATCGTGATGTGGGGCGGGGAATTTGGCAGAACACCACAGGGTGAGCCACGTGAAAAAACCCCTGGTCGTGATCACCATATCGAGGCGTATTCGATGTGGCTTTGCGGGGGAGGAATCAAAGGCGGAACGAGCGTTGGCCAAACAGACGAACTCGGATATTACGCGGTTGAGGACGTCGTACCGGTCCATGATCTACAGGCAACCGTACTACATTGCCTCGGATTAGATCACAAAAAACTAACCTATCGATTTCAAGGCCGTGATTACCGACTCACCGATGTAGGAGGAAACGTTGTTACAAAAATCCTCGCCTGATCGGTAAAACAACTTACTCTGTAGATCAAATAATTTACTCGAACATCATGGTTAGATTCCAATCAACTACTTATGGCAACAATCAATCATTTAAAACGACGCTCAACGATGCGAATCATTTTCACTGCAATATTCCTGTGCACGGCGTACTGTATCAATTGTCCTGCGGTCGTAGGCCAACACGCTACGAAACCCACAGCAGAAGAAATCGAGTTTTTTGAATCCAAGGTTCGGCCGTTGTTAGTGCAGCATTGTTATGAATGTCACAGTGCCAAGGCTAAGGAACTCAAAGGGGGGTTGCGGGTCGATGGGCGAGCGTTCTTACTAACCGGCGGTGATACTGGACCAGCAATTGAACCGGGTAATCAAGACAGCCTTTTCCTCGATGCCATCGAGTATGGAGACATTTATCAAATGCCTCCCAAAACAAAATTGCCCCAGCAAAAGATCAATATTTTTAAACAGTGGGTCAAAATGGGAGCTCCTTGGCCAGTTGAAGAACCCATTGCGGCAACAACCGCCAATAATTTTGACATCCAACAACGAGTTTCAAGTCATTGGGTTTGGACAGGTCCTAAACAACAACACATACCAAAAGTCAAAAATAAAAGCTGGCCGCAACAGAAACTCGATCACTTTATTCTAGGAAAACTCGAAGGCCTGGATCTGCAACCCAACCTGCCGACAGATCGGGCTACGTTAATCCGCCGAGCCTATTTTGATATTACCGGATTACCACCCACGCCCGCTGCCGTTGAGAGTTTCATTGCTGATCCGGAATCCACCGAAACCGCCTTTGTAAAAATCGTCGATCAACTACTCGCTTCCGACCATTTTGGTGAACGCTGGGCACGACACTGGATGGATCTTGTTCGCTATGGAGAATCCTACGGACATGAATTTGATTATACGATTCCCCACGCCTACAAGTATCGTGACTATCTTATCCGGGCGATCAATGAAGATGTTCCCTATGACCAGTTTATTACGGAACAAATCGCCGGAGATCTTATGCCATCTCCTCGCCTTGATGCAAAACAAATAAATCAGTCACTGCAGGGTACAGGCTTCTGGTGGATGGGCGAAGCAGTCCATGCCCCTGTCGATGTCCAGCAGGATGAGGCAGATCGAATTGACAATCAAATTGACGTAATGGGTAAAGTTTTCCTCGGTGTAACGGTCGGCTGCGCCCGCTGCCATGATCATAAATTTGACGCCATCTCCACCAAAGATTATTACGCACTGGCTGGATTTATGCAGAGTTCACGGCGGGATATTCGTGCACTGTATCCGGAAGGAACAATCAAACCACTCGTGCAACAGATGGCCGGTTTACAGTTGCAGCTGTCTGCTGAAGTTGCTGCCAATATCTCAGCCGACACGGTTTTAGGCGGCGAGCAATTTTCTCGGTATCTCTTAGCCGTGCGGGAAATAAACCGTCGAAAACTCCTATTCGAAAAGACGCCTGATGACACCGTCGTATTTGAAGATTTTGAAAGTCCTGATTATGAAGGCTGGATTGTGGAAGGTACCGCTTTTGGTGACCGTCCGATCACTAAAGAGACCCAGGCATCTTATCAGGGTCCGCAAAAAGCCCATGGTTTAGGTTGGGCCAATTCACACAATATTCGTAAGCCTGTTGATGCAAAAACTGGCGATTCACTCAAGGGTCGTTTGCTTAGTCCCGCATTTAAAATAGACCACCGTTATCTCCATTTTCTGATTTGTGGCGGCAATCACAAAGAAAAAACTTGCGTTAATCTGATCGTCGACGGAAAACAGATATTCTCCCAAACTGGATTCAATAAAAATGAATTCTCACCGATACGGTGGGATCTCGAACCCTATCAGGGCAAGCTGGCACAAATTGTTGTTGTCGATGATCAAGAGGGAAGTTGGGGGAATATCGGCATCGATCACATTCTCTTTAGCCCCCACGAAAATCTGTCTGTAAAAAATAGCCCTGAGGCTCAGCTAAAAGTAATCGCCAAAGTCGCTGCTGAATTCAATGTCGCTGCTGACAAATTACAGTTATGGTTTTCCGCAATCATCTCCAAAGAAACAGATCCCGTCCAGCATCCGCTGCACATCTGGCGACAGACAATGGACGTTCCTACCAAAAACCTCAACGACCAATTGCAGGCAGCTAAAAAACAGAGTACCGCTGGAATCCAAAAGACCGCGGACCTCTTGTCAAACAGTCCACAACTTGATGGCTTTCAGCAGTGGGCGTCTCAGTGGTATATTCAAGGAGAATCGTTTCCTATCAAACCGACACCTTCAGGCACGCTAGATCTGCGTGGAGACGTGATTCAATTATTCAAAACCGGCAGCATCCACTCGGGGCAGTTATCCAATAAGCTACAGGGCTCGTTCCGCAGTCCAACATTCGAATTAAATCATAATGCCATTCAAATGAAACTCCGCGGTAACGGCGTGGAATCACGACTAATCATCGATGGATTCTTCATGTACCGATTCAACGGCCTGTTGTTCCGGGGATTTTCCACGACGGCAAATTCGCCTGATACATCACGCTGGCACCGCTTCCAGGGTGATGTCAGTCGCTATCAGGGACATACCGGCTATGTTGAATTTCTCGACCAAGGCAATGGCAGCATCTGTATTGATGATATCCGCTTTACCAATGCAGGCAGTCCACCGGAAATTCCCACTCCGTTACTGCAAGATCTAATCACACCACAACTCGACAACCATGAGGATTTTGCGCTGAGCTACGGCCGACAATGGGAAATCGCTCTGGAAAATTGGCGTACAGCACAACTCAATGACAACAATGTCGCCCTGATTAACTGGGCTTTTAAACACCAATTGATCGAAGTACCCGAGGACATACTTGCCCACTTAAGCGATCAGTGGCAACAATTCAGAAAATTAGATAGTGAGATTCCAAAACATGAACACGTTCTTGTCATGGCAGATGGCAATGGTGAGAACGAACAAGTCTTCATTCGCGGAAACCACAAAGCGTTGGGTGAAACAGCACCGCGGCAGTTACTGGCGGCCATCGTCGGAGAAAAAATAACGCAATCATCTGGCAGTGGGCGACTGGAATTAGCCGCCGACATTACGGATGCCAATAATCCCTTAACTTCAAGAGTCATGGTTAACCGGATCTGGCACCATCTATTTGGGCGAGGCATTGTTGCTTCGACAAACAACTTTGGTGTTCTGGGACAACGACCTACCCATCCCAAACTGTTAGACCATCTGGCTCGTCGTTTGTCCGACGAACATCAATGGTCTGTGAAAGACATGATCAAGGAAATTATGCTCAGCAGTACCTATCAACTGAGTAGTACTCCCAATCCCAAGTATCTCGATTCGGACCCTAACAACTTCCTACTCTACCGACAAAATATCCGCCGGCTTCAAGGAGAGGCGATCCGAGACAATATCCTGACAGTTTCTGGGCGTCTAAACAAAACAATGTTCGGTCCCAGTGTACCTGTTTACCTCACTCCGTTTATGACCGGCCGAGGGCGACCCAAAACCGGTCCATTAGATGGGGCAGGACGAAGGAGTATTTATATCAGTGTGCGGAGAAATTTCATGGCTCCCATGATGCTGGCCTTTGACACTCCCATCCCATTTAACTCCGTCGGAAAAAGAAATGTGTCCAATGTACCTAGCCAGGCACTAATCCTGATGAATGATCCATTCGTGATTGAGCAAGCTCAGGTTTGGGCCAAACGCCTGTCGGCCAATAACAAGCAAACTCCCACAGATCGGATTGATCAAATGATACGTGAAGCTTTCGGGCGCCCTGCTACCGAAACCGAATTGACCGACGCCGGCGAATTCCTTGACCGACAACGTGAGGAATATGCAATCGCCCAAGAAAATATCATGACCGACATTCGTTTGTGGGCAGATTTGGGCCATGTCCTGATCAATTCAAAATCATTTATTTACATTGACTGAGTAGGCTCCACATATGAACTTTCCTTATAGCCAATCGGGCTCCCTTTCACGAAGACAGTGGCTCCAACGTAGCGCTTCTGGATTTGGCGCATTGGCGTTGGCCAACATGCTGGCCAACGATGGGTTTGCAGTGGATGCGGGGCGGCGCGACACAAAAAGACCCTTTTTGCCTAGAACCACGCATTTCCCAAGTAAAGCAAAACACATTATCTACCTTTATATGGATGGTGCTCCCTCTCACGTCGATATCTGGGATCCAAAACCACGTCTAGCAAAAGACAATGGCAAACCGTTCTCGATGAAAATTGAGCCGACTCAATTCAATAACATCGGAAACACACTGGCAAGTCCCTGGAAATTTAAAAACTACGGCGAAAGCGGGATTCCCTGTAGCGATTTGTTTAAACATACCGCACAACATGTCGATAAATTTGCTGTCATCCGTTCCATGACATCAAACTTTTCGGAACACACCAATGCCAATTATTTTTTACATACCGGAATTGGAGTTCAGGGACGTCCCAGCATGGGCGCGTGGGCCGGTTATGGCATGGGCAGTCACTGCGAAAATTTACCCGCCTATGTCGTGCTCAATGGGGGACTGACACCACCGGGAGGACTTGACAATTTCGGCAGTGGATTTTTGCCGGCAAGTTTCCAAGGTAGTGTGTTTGGTGCATCGAAAGAGCCGGTCGCCTATATCCAGCGGCGGGAAGCAACGGCTAAATTGCAGCAAAACAAACTCGCCTTGCTTAAAAAGATGGACCAGCGTGATTCCGAGCGATTAAACCATGAGGATCAAATCGAATCTGCCATTGCAAATTATGAACTCGCTTATCGCATGCAAAGCTTTGTCCCTGAGTTGACAGACTTTGGCCGTGAATCCGCCGCCATTCAGAATCTATACGGTATCCATGCCAAAACGAAAGGAACGGCAATTTACGCCCGCCAATGTTTGCTGGCTCGACGACTTGTGGAACAGGGTGTCCGTTTTATTGAACTCACCTGTCCCAACGTTTCCCATGATCGGTGGGATCAACATGGAAATCTGCTTGCCGGACATACCGATAATGCAATGGCCGTGGATCAACCAATTGCAGGTCTGATTACTGATCTGGAGCAACGGGGACTGCTGGACGAAACACTGATCGTGTGGTCCGGAGAATTTGGACGCACTCCGTTTGCTCAGGGGGCCAATGGCCGAGATCACAATCCATTTGGATTCAGCTTGTGGATGTGTGGCGGAGGAATTAAAGGTGGAACGATTTACGGGGCGACCGACGAATATGGCTACAAAGCAGTCCAAGATAAATTGCAAATTCACGATCTACATGCCACTATGTTGCACCTCTTGGGCATGGACCACGAGCAACTAACCTTTCGCTTTAGTGGACGTGATATGCGATTGACCGATGTCCATGGCGAAGTTATTCATGATATCTTGGCCTAGGCAATCACAAATGTCGCCTCGCCTTGGCGGACCATTGGAAATGTCTGCATGACGATAATTCGCCCAGTTTGTTGAGCAACAATTTCGACGATCTCACTACCATCCATAGTGCGCACGCGCCCCAAAACATCTCCTGTCGAAACTTGATCACCAAGCTGGAAACAGGAACTTAGTACTCCATCTAACGGTGCTGGGTTGCAAATTTGCATGTGCCCAGAACCCTCTGCGGCGTCTTCAATAGTAAACTTAATACGACTCGCGGGTTGCTGACGTTCAATCATCCCCAGCATGCCCATGACATTCTTACATCCATCAACATAGGCAGTAACACCTGCTTGCGAACATTGTGCCGAACCTAGGTATTCAGTATAGATCGCCGGGATGTTATTCTCGCAGGCAATCGACATCGAACGTCCCTTTAGTCGCCAATCTGTTCCCCACACAAATGGAAGATTAAAAGCTTGTGCCATGGCTCGACTTCCAGCCAAAGCTTCCTCATTGGGATTCAGCGGATAACCTGCCAGTGGAAACACCGCTAAGCGGGTGCCGCCTGTATGCATATCAATATAATAATCTGCCGAACATATTAGTTCAGTCAACTCAGAGGCAACCCGTTCGGTCAGACTTCCTGCGGGATTTCCTGGGCACGTTCGTGCGAGATCAAGCCCATCGCCGCCCATTCGCTGACCCAACAGAAAGGCAGCTTCGTTGATCACGGGTACTAAGACGACCGTTCCTGATCGCAAATTCGCCGGAACCCAATCTAATAATTGATGTACACACTCAATGGATTCGAATTCGTCACCATGCACTCCCGCTGTAATGACTAAACGAGGGCCTGCTGCGCCGCTGTCACATGACGTAACCGAGAATAAACTCATCGTATTTGTTTGCCTTTTTGAATGACTACTTCGGACGTTATTATTTTTCCGGTTCTCTGACTGCCGAGGCAATCAGTCAAAACTTGCTCATCGTCGTCCAAACTGACAATCTGGAAATTTGCTGGTGTTCCGTTGCGGAAAACCTTGTCATTATCGAACCCTAGAATTTCTACCGGACGGGTCGTGATCGCCCGCAAAACCATGTTTAACGGCATCCCAATTGCCATCATCTTACTGGCAACTAATACTAATGTGTGAGGCGGTTGCATTTCAATATGCCCACGTTGTAAATCGGTCGAAATCGTGTCCGGCAGGAAACCGGATTGAATTGCAAATTCAGCAACATCAAAATTGAACGATTGGCAGCCGTGCCCTACGTCGAACACAATGCCACGCTGCCGCGCGTTACAAATCGCCCGCAAAACACCGGTGGCATCAACAATTGAATGAGGAGCAGGGCGAAAACAATAGGTAACTATATCTCCGGACCGTAATAGACGCAGTTGTTCATCAATCGGCCAATCTGCATTTCTTCGCATACCATATAGAATTGGCAAACCCAATTCCTCCGCTGCCCGAACCGCGAGTTTTAGAACCTTTTCAGGATCTGCGCGGGAGCAACTGTTGCGACTGACGTTCACACTCACGGCCACAATATGCTTAGTAAACTCTTGACCCGCAGCGATACACAGATCAATATCGACATCCTCAATCGTCGAGATCGATGGTCCACCACGACTTTCACCATATTTTGAAATATTGATTGCCAATTTGACATCGGTTTGGCTGGGGGTGATGACTCGATCTACAAATTCCTCGGCGCCTAACGCACCGGCATCCCCCTGTGATACAACTTGATTGACACCGGCGTATAGTGAATATCGGTCGGGGTCGCTGCCAAATCGACTGGCGTAATGATCTGGATGTGTATGTAAGTCGGTTACCGCCGGTAATAGAATGCCATCCGACTCAATTAAACGATTCGCGTCCCAGTTCAATTCCGGTCCAGAATCCACCAGAACACCGTCAGTGATCGCCAACTGCAACGGTGAGTTGTGTAATTGGAATCCATCAAACCACTGCCGAACGTGCAGCAACAAATCACAAGCCATCTGAGATTCCATGATGTTCACGACAACTCCACTATGGCTTAACGGTCAGCACTGTCCTCAAATGGGAACAGCGGTCGTCGACGGTGTTGATAATCAAGCTGATCCATATCAGCAGTTGTGGATCCCGCTGTATTAACACGTAATAGATGCTCACAAACAGGCTCGTAGGCGGCAATCGGAGCGTTGACTCCTTTGGCTATCAATATATGAAAATCCGTGGGATCAACATCGAACGTGGTTAGTTGCTTTAAACTAAAGGGAGGTTGCCGCCGGGAGGTTGCCATGATGGTGATCCCGGATTGGTGTCGCAACACTGCCGTCGCTCCTTGATCACAATACGTCGCACCGCCGTGACGAGGTTGAGGTTCATGGAACTTACCATCATATAACCCCACTAACTTGACTTCACCACACCACGGTTCTCCATGATCATTATCCGTTTTACCACCAACGGACACGCTCAATAAATCACCTATTTCACTTGCGGACGCTTGCACCACAACCGCTGGATCATAGAGACAGACGAACATATTATGCAAACCTAGCTTGTCACATGCATGCAATAAAATGGTGCTATCTGCCGGTGAACCACCTCCGGTATTATCACCCATATCCAATAAACAGATGGGCCCCTTGAGTTGGGCAGACTGTTCAAGTGTCGTCTTCATCGGTTCCAACTCTGCCTTAAACCCGTCGCGATGTGTGTCGAGGAAATCGGCGAGTTCTGTGGCACAACGTTCTGCTAAGTCCAAGTCGTTATTAGTCACGACAATAAACGCGGACCCCATTTCAGCTACATCCGCATAAGGAAACCCGAGCATGATGCTATTTGACAAGACTCCCTCAACAGCAAGTTGCAAATCTGCTGTTTGGTAAAGTGGCAAGCATGGCGGCACAGTCGATTCTTGTTTTTGGATATTAATGGCTATTGCCGGAGTTGCGATCGCCATCGTGGGTTGGACGTCGCCGCGCAATGTATCAATCAGAAGATTCGCCGCTGAGACACCCACTTGGAACTGGTCTAAATGTGGATTGCTCCGATAAGCGACCAATGCATTACAAGCTGCTGCCATTTTTTCCGATAAGTTGCCGTGCGGGTCCAACGTTGCGATTATCGGGACATCACTTCCAACAACATTACGTACCAGACTCATCCAGTGTCCATCCGCGTCGCGATAATCTTGTGAAACGGTTGCACCGTGCGGTGCTAGCAACAGCCCATCAAGTGGCAATGCAGCTCTCAATAATTCAATAATTCGACTGGTAATCTTCTCATAGGCAGATGCACAAATCGTGCCGTAGGGCATTGCGCGGGCAAACAAGATGGGCACAATTTCAATTTCGTCCGCAGCTGCTTCTAACCGTGAAATGAAGCCTGCTGTTTCATGATGTGTGCCTGACATCCGTTCTAGAAAGGCGTCTCCTTCAAGCAAAAGATCGCTGCGGAAATGCTCGTAGGTTGTTAGTTCGGAAATGAACGTATTCGATTCATGAAGAAAGCCAATAAGGCCAATTCTTTTTTTTGACATCCTGTAGTACCCTATAAAACACCGTACTTGCGGTAGGCATCGGTGGCCAACATGCCATCGATAATAGCATCTCGAGTGATGTTTTCATCGTGAACTTTTTGCCAAGCGTTACGAATTGCTTGTTCTTCAATTTCTTGGGGCACAACAACAATGCCATCTTGATCTGCCAAGACTAAATCGCCCGATCGAAAAGTCACTCCGTCGATTTCCACAGGTTCATCAACGGCGATAACACGTTGTCGATTGAGACTATCGTAAATGCAGCGAGCTGCAGCAAACACCGCGAATCCCATTACTTTCATCTTGGTGATGTCTCGTACGGCGCCATCGACAATCGCACCGATACAGCCCCGGTTTTTAGCTGCCGTAGAAAGTAGTTCACCCCAAATGCCCGAACGCAGACTGCCGCTTGCAGCGCAAATCAACACATCATCTGGTGCACAACTGTCCACAGCCTGTAATTCTAATTCATAGGGAGCAGGATCTTCAAAATCAATGTCTTCCCAGCTTGTCGTACGACACCGTCCCACAAGTACTGCGTCTACAGTCAGGGACAAAAGTTGCGTTCTGGGAGATTGATTCGTAAAACCCAGTCCATCGAGAGCGTCACAAACGACGGCTGAGTATAGCGATTGCCGCATCATATCCAAGGTGATCGTTTCCGGTTGATCCATTTTCGAATATCCAAGCTTAAGAGTTAATAATTCTAACTGGTCTGTTGTTCTCGGTTGGTCAATCTATACCGCATCCATCAAGCCACGCATATAACCATAGGCATGTAATCGCCCGAGTTGCGTGTAACCTGGTTCACCATCGTCTTCACCACAGAGCTGGGGAACATGATCTGGACGAATCGAGCCGCTAAATCCAACCTCTTTATACGCTCGCATTGCCGCCGCCATATCCGTCGGCCCATTATCATGAAACGTCTCAGTAAAATTATCGTGCGTTCCACGAACATCACGAAAGTGTACATAGCGAATATGAGCGCCAAGCAAATAGATTGTCTCAGGAATCGCTGCTCCCATTTCCACAAACGATCCTTGGCAAAAGCAAATTCCATTGCGCGGACTATCTACCAAGCCAACTAAACGTTGAAATCCTGCGACACTATTCATGATGCGGCTGCGGCCAAGAAACGACTCCAATGGTGGATCATCTGGGTGCATCGCTAAATCAATCCCTAAACGCTCGGCGTGTGGAATAACTTGCTCTAAAAAATAGGCGAGATTTTCCCATAACGTGTCTGCCGTGAGGACTTCACTTTCGAGCGATCGCGAGGCATCGTCGAGTGACATCGCTTGATCAATTTCAGCAAGATTGAATTGCGTAACAACGGCACCACCGCGTTCAGGAACATCTAATCGAGTCCGCACCCAATCGGTGCCAGCCATAAAGTTGTAACACAATACCGGGATTTCAAGATCGGCCATGATTTGCAGCAACGAAATTATACCAGCGATTTCTGTATCACGAGCGTCGCGGCCACAGATGATATTTTCCATGGCAATGGCGTCTTCCACAGCCGCTGGCTGCAATCCAAAAGACCGTATCCGCTGTAGTGTCGGCTCCCAATCAGATTTCTGAGGGCCTTGGTAGCGTATCGTAATCGTTTCCACACCGGTTTGAGCGGCTAATGTTAGATTTTCATCTGACAATGGAGTCAGGACCGATGCTAGTTTCATGTTTGTTCGCCGTTGTCAGTTTCCAAATAGGGTGAACTATTTTTCTGAGTTACAATTCGATCGCTTTTACGCAGGCCTCAGGTTCTCGACAGGAAATCAAATATGTTTTGCCGTTGCGAATCTTAATTTCAACAGCTTTACCAAAATTTACAACGTATCCAATTCGTTTAGTTGCAAACCCAATTCTCCACCCCATCCCCAAAAACTCTCTGAACTTCGCTTCGTCAACTTCAACACTCTCAATTTGCTCAACGGTCGTGCTGACATTCCACCATAAGTAACCGAAACGGATCGTTCCACGATCGACCTCAATAAAATACCGACTGAACGCCATTGCCAAAAAACCCATAAAAACTGTGACAAATCCTGTGACCGAAATACCAACAATATATCCCATCCGCTCATCACCGGAAAAATCTGCTCCACCAGAATCTGTTGCTGCGCGAAAATCACTCACCAATGGAACCAAACCAACAACCGCAGCAAGCACGGCAACTAATAAAAGCCAAGTAAACCACGGTGTATAACGTTCGCAATACATCTATTTCACCACTCCTTTTGTGATTCCATCCCAACTGTCTGTACGAAAGGGTGTGGCCGGTAAATGCTCTTTGTTTTGTAAATTACAGATTGGATTTTGGGCCCAAGCGTATCGCACGGAAACTGGAGCGGTAATAGTATCACTCCAAACCTCAACTTGATTCCTACCAACAATCCGCGCTGAAGCATTCACAAACTTCTTATCTTCACCAGCGATTGCGAACCCGCGAACCTCTCGCACATCAAAGGTATCAAGTCCTCCGCCCACATGGTCAAACGTAATGACTATGCGATTCCCCTTTGTTTCGGAAGATTTATAGAGAGGGCTGCGGTAAACGAGTTCGATTCCATAGTCTTTTGCGAGTGCCCAGCGTGCCAGACGTTTAGCCACATCCTGTTTGTTGCGCGGGTGGATGTCATGAGATTCACCCAAGTCGGTGATGATTGCCTCACCCGTATTAGGCAACTTGCTCATAACCATGGTCTGAGCTTCGCGTAGTTCGGCCCAACTACTGCCTACCGGTTCAGCAACCTCATCTTGAAAATCTGCCAGCGAGACCCAATAGAAACTGAAATCACCTTGACCCCATTTTTTACGCCAAGTGTCGATCATCAGCGGAAACAGATTCTGATATTGATACGCACGACCTGCATTATGTTCACCCTGATACCAGATGGCACCACGAATCCCATAACCGACGATAGGATTTAAAACACCATTGAATAGATTTGCGGGGCGGTGCTGGCCGGTCAAAATATTGCGGGGCGGACGTGGCCGACGAGGCATGGGTTTCTTGTCTTGCAGCGCCTGTGCCATGGCAAGTTTCCAAGCCGCCAGTTGCCGCTCATATCGTTGAGCGGCCGCGGCGGGGTCATATGCTTTGGCCGCATCGTCCCATTTGGCAAGCAACTCCTGATATTCGCCCGCTTCCTCTAGAACCTCACGGGGCACCCAGGCTTCGCAAGCCGAACCTCCCCAGGCTGTGTCGATCAGGCCGATGGGAACATTTAAAGTTTGGTGCAGTTGTCGACCAAAAAAATATCCCACGGCGGAAAAACTCTTGACCGTCTCGGGGGTAACCGTTTCCCATTTTCCCTGAAAATTATCCAAGGGTGTTTGGCTGCCAATCTGGGGAACAGAGATAATTCGGATTTGGGGGAAATTTGCCGAAAGTGATTCCAAATCCGGGTCATTTGCTGAACTAACCGCAAACGCCATGTTGGATTGTCCTGAGCAGACCCAGACTTCACCGATGAGGATATCGTTAATTTCAATTCGGTTGCTGGCTTCGATGACTAATTTATGTGGCCCACTGCCAACGGATAAAGCCGGTAATTGAACTTGCCAGCGACCATCATCATCGGCTTTAGTTGTTTCCGTTTTTCCAGCAAGCACAATAGATACCTGCTCTGCGGCAGATGCTTTTCCCCAAACGACAACAGGTACGTCACGCTGTAGGACCATCTGATCGGTGAATAAGTTTGATACAGAGACTTCTGCCGCAACGGGGGTGGGTGCAAACGTTGCTACAATCAATATTGCAAGAGCAGTAAATAAATAATTTGTGTGGCGCATAATAATATATCCTGTTGATAATTAGTGAGTATCTCACCAGTAAGGTTCAGAGTTTTTTCGGGTTGATGACAACGTGTTTCACCGTTTGGCGGCGCCAAGTGTAGGCGACGTGGATGATACCATCGGCAGCCTGAATGACCGCTGGATAGGAATATTCACCTTTATCGCGTTCGAGTGTTAGTACTGGGTGCCACGTTTTGCCATCTTTGGAAATGGCGACATTCAACATATTACGACCAGCGGGAAATTCTCCGCGGCGGATGGTGTGGTTATAGACAAGCAACTGCCGGCCATCGGCAAGGGTAATTGCGTCCGTTCCAGAATTTGGGTTGGGGAGATGTGTGGCGGCCGGTTGGGACCAAGTCTTTCCCCCGTCGGTCGACCAGCTCTGGGCAATCACGCCTTCTTGGGTGCGGCACATTACTTGCATTGAACCGTTTTTATAAGTGAGGATGCTAGGTTGAATCGCATTGAACTTTTTGCCGTCGTGAATAGGGCCAATGATTTCCCATGTTTTGCCTTGGTCCTTGGTTAATTCAAAATGAACACGCCAGTTGTTATGCTCGCTGCTCGATGG
>LWDU01038902.1_pt1 | contig 110211 bp, 100 predicted proteins | sample 727161 | NCBI WGS metagenome assembly LWDU01 (sample SAMN04566230, study PRJNA314399) | hydrothermal vent metagenome | isolation source: deep sea hydrothermal plume seawater | place: Mexico: Gulf of California, Guaymas Basin | collected 2004-07-11
GCGTAAAGACCATTGTTCCCTCTTGCCTGAACCGGCGCAACGGCGGAAGCCGAGCGAGAACGCCGAGAACCCATTTATAGGCCTACGCTTCCCTCATCGGCACATCGGCCGTGAAAGATCAGCGGTATTCTCGGACGCTCATGCGCTTTGGCGGCAAGCCCGCTGCGCAGATGGCTCTGGCGCTACCAGCCGTACACGCTTTCTCCGCTGTCGGGCTGAGCGGCTACGTCCGGAGTACCGGATGCCGTTGACGCGGTGTAGACAGACGATCGACCGATAAACTCGATCTCTTCCTCACCTCGAAGCGCTGCCGGCGTAATCACGTAGCTACCGCGCACCGCACGGGTGAGCACGGTATTCGCGACTTCTGAATCGCCCGCCGAAAACAGCCAGGCGCAGCCCGCCACAGCCGTGCCGCCAAGCGAGTAAGCCACTTTCACCGGCCCGTAGACAAGGCTTGCCAAGGCGGCCGCAACCCCCAGGCCCCCCTCGTTGGCGGCCTCGCTGACTTCGTTTGCCCCAGCGCTCATGGGTGCGCCTAGAATGAGCGCGGCACCCACCCAGCCGCACACGATGCGCCGTGACGGTGCCAGTCTCATGGTCAAGAAATGCTTCGCAATCAAACCCTTCATACAGCCTCCCCCTAGGCGGTTTACCCGCCAAGCTTCCCCCAAGCCGGGATTGTCCCCTTTTGCAAGACAATCTGCAAGCGCAGAGGCCTTCCTCGTCCTATTCAAGAGAAACGCGGTTTCCGCTCAGAAGATATTTCGGGTATCGAGCAACAAAGTCACCGGGCCCTCATTGACCAGAGAAACGCGCATCTCCGCCTGGAACCGCCCAGTCACGACTTCACATCCGAGTCGCCGGGCTTCGGCGACCACCCTTTCGAGCAGAGGGGCCGCGCTCTCGGGTCGTGCGGCGTCGCCGTAAAAGGGCCTACGGCCGTTCCGGGAATCCCCAAAGAGCGTAAATTGCGAGACGACCGCCAGGCTCCCTCCGGTTTCGAGGAGCGAGAGATTCATTCGCCCGTCGTCATCATTGAAAACACGAAGTTGCACGATCTTGCGCGCCAACTTGACCGCATCCTCCGCGGTGTCGCCCCCGCCGACGGCAACAAGGGCCAGAATACCCGCTCCGATCCGGGCGATAGTCTCGTCGCCGACTTCTACGGTGGCTTCGCTGACTCGCTGTAAAACGGCGCGCATACTCGGTCAGGTCGCTTCCGGCCGGGCTCGGGGTCCGGAGTCCGGGGCTTTGCGCGAAGTTCGTCGCGAAGTTCGTCGCGAAGTTCGCGTTGAAAACCGAAGAATCGCTTGGGGCCCCGCGACTCCCGGTCCGGGTCCGAACGCATTCTTGGTTGGATTTTGCTTCGAGTCAGACATGGCCGAGAGCATGATACCCTACGGCCCATGGCCCACCCCTACTTCAATACGCCCACCCCCTTGATTCTCGGGCACCGGGGCGCGGCGGGAGTCGCTCCCGAGAACACGTTGGAGGCCTTTGAGCGGGGCCTCAACGACGGTGCGCACATGATCGAATGTGATATTCACGCCACCCGGGATGGGGCCCCAGTCCTGATCCACGATCCCGACTTGGAACGCACCACGAATGGCCGCGGGCCCGTCGAGCGAATTGACCTCGCCGATCTTCAGGCCCTCGATGCGGGCTACCATTTCGTTTGCCCGGAAACCCAGTTGACATCCTTCCGCGGGCGGGGCATCCGAGTGCCCAGCGTCCGGGAGGCCTTCGCGAAGTTCCCCGATGCGGCCTTCAACATGGAGATCAAAGGGGCGCACCGAGACCTCGTCGACAGCGTGCTGTCCCTGATCCGCGATTTCGGCCGAGAGGAGCGAACCCTTCTGGTGGCGGGCGCCGACCCCATTCAGGCGCAAATTCGCGAGGGCATTGCGCGGGAGGGGATCTGCCCCGCGCTGGGGGCGAGCCTGGGCGATATCGTCGAGATCGTGGTCGCCGCAAAGCAGGCCAAAGCCCATGCCACCGACAGTATGGCGATCCAGATTCCCCTCGACTTTGGTACCGAGCGCCTGGTGACACCGATGTTGATCGACCATTGCCACACGCATGGGGTGCAGGTGCATGTCTGGACCATCAATGCACCCGAGTCCATGCGGGAACTTCTGGACTTGGGTGTGGATGGGATCGTGACCGACTTCCCCGGTACAATGGCCGAGGTCATCGCGAACGCCCCGTGAACTCACCCTCCCCCGCTTCCCCACTTTCTTCCGTCTCGGCGCATTTCAGCAACCAACGGGATGCCCTGCTCGCCTGTGCTGCCCTCGGGCCGGTCGCCGATCTCGCCTGTGGCCGGGGACGCCACGCCATGGCGGCCGCGGGGTGGGGACTGCCCGTTCTCGCGGTCGACCGAAATCCCGCCTTCCTAAGCGAACTCAACGGCCGAGCCCGCGTCTCGGGCCTGCCCCTTGCCTGCATCCGAGCTGACCTCGAAGCGCCCTCTGCCACGTTGCCTCTTCAATACGGCGCGTGCGGGGCGGTCTTGATCTTCCGATTCTTATTTCGTCCGCTGGTTCCATCGATCGTGCGGTTGCTGGCCCCGGGCGGCTTGCTCGTCTACGAGACGTTCACCCTCGCCCAGGCCGAGCGGGAAGGCGGCCCCAATAACCCAGCCTTCATGCTGAGGCCCGGCGAGATGGCCGAACTCTTTCCCGACCTGCTGACCCTCTCCTGCCAGGAGGATCCCGTCGGTGCGTGCGCGCGTTTGGTCGCGCGAAAACCCGCCTAGGAGGGGACCGAAAAACACAGTCCTCAGAAGTCACGCACCGGGGATCACAACTGGGAAAGGGCCCAGCGCGCATGCTGAGCCAGCAGTTCATCATCGCCCAAAGCAAAACGTTCGATCTGCGGAATCAGTGCTCGGTCGCCCCGATTGCCCGCTGCCACCAGCGCATTGCGCATTAACCCGCGATAGCGCGAGCGCCTCAGTGCACTGCCCTGAGTGGCTTCGCGCCAGCCTTCCTCGTCGAGAGACAGCACCCAACGCAGTTCCGCTCGAATCCACCGCGGGTCGGGTGCAAGCCGGGCACGCAGGCCGAGAGGGTCGGGAAGATCCCCCGGCTGGCGACGGCGATTCCAGGGACACACGTCCTGGCAAATATCGCAGCCGAAAACCCAGTCGCCGTGCTGGGCTCGCAGGGCCGGATCGATTCCCTCTCGCAACTCGATTGTGTTGTAGGAAATACACTTTCGCGCATCGAGCACATAGGCGGACTCGAAGGCCTGAGTGGGGCACGCATCGAGACAGGCGCGACACGTTCCGCAATGGTCGGTCTCCGGAACATCATGGGCGAGGTCAACGCTGCACAGAACGACTCCCAGCAGGAGCCTAGATCCAAGTTTTCGGTCGATCAGAAGCGTGTTCTTCCCCTGCCAGCCGAGACCGGCCCGAGCCGCAAAAACCCGTTCGAGTACGGGGCCCGTGTCGACGTAGCAACGGGTCTCCATGGGGCCGGGCGAGAGCGCCTCCATGCCCGTGGCCAGGGCGCGCAGGGGCTCGATCATGACGTCGTGGTAATCCTCGGTGCCCACGTAGCTCGCGATCCGAACCGAATCCGGAGCCTCGACGACCTCGGGCGGATCATGGGCCAGAGCAACAACCACGATGCTCTCGATGCCGGGCATCAGGCGCGACGGATCCTCGCGCTCATCCAGCCGCCGCTCGATATACCCCATGGATGCAGCGTGGCCACGACGAACCCACTCGCGCACAAATCGGGTCTCGGGGCTGGGCTTCGCCGAACAAATCCCCGCACGATCAAAGCCCAGCCCCAAGGCCAACGCCTTGATCCGATCGGACAATCCAGGGGGCGACACGATCCCGTTGGCCGGTCGGGTATTCAACATCCAGCCTCCGGGGCGGCTCTGAACTGCACAAGTTTCGTTTGCAAAACACTCCCGCTCTTGCTTGCCCGCCGGGTTGTTCCGTCGCGCTTCTCGCGTGCCCGGCGCTACGGACTCTGACTTTCCCGCCCGGTCCAGCCCCAATCTGGGGCTTGGACTGAGACAGCCTGTTAGACTGCCCTTGCCTCCCATGGGCCCTCGCCCATGCACGATCGTCGGGAATACGGGAATAATAAACCTTGCAGGAAAAACTTCTCTTCATCATAGCGGCACCGCGTTCGGGCTCGACACTGCTCAACCGCATGCTGGGCGCACAATCGAAGATTCACGCCCCCGCCGAACCCCATATTCTCACCCCCCTCGCCCATCTCGGATACTACGAAAGAGTCGACGAAGCGCCCTACGACCCTATCATCAGCCAACTCGGCATTCGCGAACTCGTCCCGAATCTCCCGGAGGGAGAGACCACCTACCTTGAGGCGCTTCGCCTCTACTGCGATCATTTGTACTCGGGGCTGCTCGCCGGAACGCCGAGCCAGTACCTGCTGGACAAGACCCCCGCCTACGGGCTGGTCCTCGATTTCGTAAGGCGCCTCTATCCCGAGGCGCGATACGTCGTACTCACCCGCAACCCGATGGCAATCTGGTCGTCGGTGGTGGACTCCTTCTACGACGGCGACCACGCGATGGCCCACGGGCACAACCCCATCGTCGAACGCTACGTACCGGCTCTGGCGCGATTCCTCCGCGATCCCCCGTCGCGCTCGCTTCATATTCGATACGAAGAACTCGTCGCCAACCCCGAAGCGCATATGCGCGATTTCTGCGCTTTTGCCGACCTGGACTTTGAGCAGGGCATGGTGGACTACGGAAAGTCGAATCCTCAGGCGTCCGCCGCAAGGGGCCTCGGGGATCCCATGACGGTCGCGGGGCAGAGCCGACCCGTGACCGATTCCCTGGGCAAGTGGGCGAAGCAATTGGCGGGCCGCCCCGAGCGCATCGAACAGTCCAGGGAGATTCTCTCGCGACTCGACGACCGAGATCTCGCGATCTGGGGATTTAGCCGGGAATCCCTCGCCGCCGAACTCGATGCCATCGATCCCGGTGCAGCCCCGCCTCGGGCCCCCAAGATGAGTCGACACGTTTTGGAGCGCCGTCTCACCATGGCGGCCCGCCGGCGGGTGGGCGACAACTGGCTGGGTCGGGGAGTTCGAAAAGTTCGAGACATTTGCGACCTGCTCTTGCGTTGAACCCTTTCAGCCGAAACCGAGATATCCGATGAAAAATTTTTGGACCCAGCTTCGAGCGGCCATCCGGAGCTATTTCATGACCGGACTACTGGCCTTTGCCCCCATCGGGATCACGCTCTGGGCCATTGTCTGGATTGTTCAAAAGCTCGACAGCCTACTTCTCCCCCAAGTCATTGCTTGGTTGGCGCCGTCCCTGGAAGAGCCTACGAAGCTTCCGCCTCTGGTCGGGGCAGTCTTCACGTTTGTGGTCATCCTGCTGGCCGGGGTGGTGGTCCGTCACCTTTTTGGCCACCAACTCCTGCGCTTGGGTGAGCGAATGCTTGACCGGGTACCCGTCGCGCGCAGCATCTACTACGGGGTGAAACAACTCTTCGAGGCGATTTTCTCGAGTTCAACCCACCAGCAAAGCTTCAGCCGAGTTGTGCTCGTGGAGTATCCCCGGCGCGGAATCTGGGGCATCGCTTTTGTCACCGGAGCGGTCCGGGGATCCGTCGGCGCGGCCTTTCAGGACGAGTCAATGCTGAACTGCTTCATCCCCACAACGCCCAATCCAACTTCGGGTTTCTACCTGCTGGTGCCCGAACACGAGACCCGCGAAATCGACCTCAGCGTCGAAGACGCTTTCAAGGTCATCATGTCCGCCGGCCTCGTAACCCCCTTGGAGGGGACCCGGCAAACATCGCTTCCCGGAATCGAGAACTAGTCGACCTCATCCCCCCGGGCCACCGACAGCGGGATTTCTGCCGCTGCCCAGAGCCCTGCGGCGCGGCTAGCCCGGAACTGGGTCGGTAGGAACGTATGCCACGGCGACAATCTCGTAAGTGATTCCCCCCTTTGGCCGTCGAACCGTCAGCTCGTCGCCGACTGATTTTCCGAGCAGGCTGCGACCCACCGGGGAGTCCATACTTATGAAGCCGTTGGCCGGATCCGATTCATCCGGGCCCACCACCCGATAGCGCACCCGATCCCCGGATTCTTCCTCGAGGGTCACCCACGCGCCGAAGAACACGCGGTCCCCCTCCCTCGACGAATCAAACTCGACCACCTGAAGAGCTTCCATCCGCTTCTCGAGAAAACGAATCCGCCGATCGATCTCACGTAGGCGCTTCTTGCCATAAATGTAGTCGGCATTTTCCGAGCGGTCCCCCAAGGCAGCCGCGACGGAAACTTGGTGGGTGACGCGCGGGCGCTCGACTTTCCATAATTCCTGGTGCTCGGCGCGAAGACGCGCGTAGCCCTCGGGTGTGATGTAGTTGCTCTTCCCACGGTTGGATTGCTCGCTGGCCGCCACGGGGAGACCATCGCCTCGGTGTCGGACCGGGTCAAGGTTAGGTTCCCAACCCCATGTCGCCTGCACGAGATGGAGTGTTATGGTCCCGGCATGGCAGAAAATGACACGACGCCCGCCCGTCGAGATCCGAAAGAGCCCGGCCCGCCGCCGACTCCCTTTGATCACCCCCTTTTCCTCCCCGCGCTTCTCTCCGCGGGTGTCGTCTGGTTTGGCTACGACGGCTGGATCAACACCGACCCGGATATGCTCGAACACCAGACTTTCAACCGCTACGGCTTTGGGGTTCTCCTCATTCTGAGCGGGTGGTTCGGCTTCAAGGGCTGGCGAGAATGGCAGGACGACCGCGCCAACGCCGCGGGTGAGGACAGCACGGATCACCTCGAGGACTGAGGGAATCTGGATCAACGAGTCCTCCCTTTTGTTCTCGTCTCGTCCGTTCTCGGAGCGATCTCGTTCTCGGCGCAATCGGGCATCTCTCTCGCCTTTGGGGTGTAGAAACGAATTCCGGCCCCAACCGGCCCCTTGGGTCTCGGGCAAGCGGTCCGAAGGGTCCCCGCAATCTGTTAGCCTGCCCCGTGGACCCGATCGCGCTCCAGTACACCGGGAAGAGCTATTCGCGAAGAAAGAGAACGAGGAAAAGATCGCCATGCTGATGGATCGCTTCAAACTCGATGGCAAGGTCGCCCTGGTCACGGGCGCCGGTCGCGGAATCGGCCAGGGCTGTGCACTCGCGTTTGCGGAAGTCGGCGCGAATGTGGTCTGCAGCGCACGCACCCCCGAGCAGATCGAAGAAACGGCGGATCGCGCGCGGGGCTTTGGAGTCGAAGCGCTGGCGGTGCCGTGCGACGTCAGCGATGCAAAGCAACTCGAGAATGCCGTAACGAGGACACTCGAGCGCTTCGGGCGCATCGATATCCTGGTCAACAACGCCGGTGGTTCGCCCCCGCGACCCGCTCTCGAGACCAGCGAGGACATGTTCAATCGTGCGTTTCAGTTCAACGTTACGACGGCACTGAACCTGACTCGAATGGTGGTTCCCCATATGCTGAAAGGCGATGGAGGAGCGGTGGTGAATATCTCCTCCGCCGCGGGCCGGCTCGCCCAGCCGGGGTTTGCCGCCTACGGAACCGCCAAGGCAGCGCTTTCTGCACTCACTCGTTTACTGGGTCAGGAGTTTGCACCCCGGGTTCGCGTCAATGCCATCGCGGTGGGGTCCGTCGCCACCTCGGCCCTTCTGCCTTTTCTCGATGCCGACACCCGTTCGAAAATGGAGGCGCTGACTCCAATGGCGCGAATGGGCGAGGTGGATGACATCGCACTCGCTGCTCTCTATCTCGCATCGCCGGCCTCGAGTTGGGTGACCGGGAAAATCTTCGAAGTGGACGGGGGCACCGAATCCACAAATTGGCCTTTCGAGCAGCCTTCGATCTGACGGAGCCCGAAATAACGATGCCGACTGACCCCTACCGCACGTCGCCGGTGGCTTCCCACCGCGTCCCGAGCGGTATCCCCTACATCGTGGCCAACGAGGCCGCCGAGCGCTTTAGCTACTACGGAATGCGCGCCATCCTGGTGGTCTTCATGACACGCTACCTGGTGGATGGCTCGGGATCCCCGGACGTCATGACCGACGCCCAAGCCAAATCGTGGTATCACCTCTTCTCCTCCGCGGTCTATTTTACCCCCCTGCTGGGCGCTCTCCTCGCCGATGTCTATCTCGGCAAATACCGCACGATCCTCTCGCTGTCCGTCGTGTACTGCCTAGGACACCTGGTCTTGGCACTCGATGACACGCGAACGGGACTCGCCCTGGGGCTCAGCTTGATCGCCTTGGGTTCCGGCGGGATCAAGCCCTGCGTGTCCGCCCATGTGGGCGATCAATTCGGCGCCAGCAACGGGCACCTTCTGGCCCGAGTCTTCGGTTACTTCTACTTCGCCATCAACTTGGGGGCGTTCGCGTCCACCCTGTTAACGCCGCTTCTCCTCGACCAGTACGGCCCTCATCTTGCCTTTGGGCTGCCGGGGGGGCTGATGCTGTTGGCCACCGTCGTCTTTTGGGCCGGGCGCCGGGAATTCATCCACGTCCCCCCGGCGGGCCGGGCGTTCACTCAACAACTTCTCAGCGCCGAAGGGCTGTCCGCGGTGGGAAGGCTGGCGATGATTTTCGCGTTCGTGGCGATGTTCTGGGCGCTGTTCGACCAAACGGGCTCGGCCTGGGTACTCCAAGCCGAGCAAATGAACCGAAATTTTATGGGGCTCGAGTGGTTGCCGTCTCAGATTCAGGCCATGAACCCCATCCTGATCCTGATCTTGATTCCTATTTTTAATGGATTCGTCTATCCCCTTGTTGCCCGCTGGGCGGCCCCGACCCCACTCCGAAAAATTGCGTGCGGATTTTTTATTACCGTGCTCGCCTATCTGCTCAGCGCGCAAATCGAGGCGTGGATCACAGCGGGCCAGGCTCCCAATATCGCATGGCAGCTGTTCGCGTACCTGATTCTCACCGCTGCCGAGGTGCTGATCTCGATTACCTGCCTCGAGTTCGCCTACACCCAGGCCCCCAACGCCCTCAAGTCCATAGTGATGGCACTCTTTCTGCTCTCTGTTTCTCTCGGGAATCTCTTCACCGCCGCGGTCAACTTCTTGATCCAGGACGCCAACGGCGAGAGCCGTCTCGTGGGGCCGGATTACTACCTGTTTTTTGCTGGGGCAATGTTTTTGACCGCCGTGGCGTTTGTTCCGGTGGCCTCTCGTTACCGGGAAAAGGCCTACCTTCAGTCAGAGAAGGCGAGACCCCCGCCCGAAGCCACAAAGAACTCCAATGCAACCTGATTCTTCCGCTGAAAACCGAGCCCTGGGCATCGTCATCAACCCGGTTTCGGGGCGGGACGCCCGGCGTCTCTTCGCCCGGGCGAGCCCTTCGACCCACGAGAGCAAGCGCAACCAAGTCGAGCGTCTCATCGTGGGCGCAGCCGCAGCTGGGGTCGAGCGAATCGTTCTGGTCCACGACGCATTTCGAATTGCCGACAGCGCGGTGGAAGCTCTGGGTGTCGAGGTGGAAATCCAGTTGGAGGATATTGGGGTCCGGTGCAACGCCTCGGATACCGTTGCCGCTGTGAGCTTGATGCGCGACGCGAACTGTGGCGCGCTGGCGGTACTCGGGGGAGATGGAACCAGTCGCATCGTCGCACGCAGCTGGCCCGACGCGACGATCCTTCCGCTTTCCACCGGAACCAACAATGTTTTCCCTGCAATGCTCGAAGCCACTGTGGCCGGAGCGGCGGCCGGCTTGGTGGCGGCAGGCCGGGTATCTCGCGCGACTGCGGCCCGGCGGGCGAAAATCGTCCGGATCGAGATCGAGGGGGAAGAAGACGATCTTGCCCTGATTGATGCGGTGAAGATGGTGGACGACAGCACGGGCAATCTGCTCCCCTTCGATCCCGCGCATATGCGCGAACTAGTGCTTTCCCGGGCCCTCCCCGATGCCGTGGGAATGTCTCCGGTGGGCGGGCTCCTCGAACCCTGCACCGCAGAGGACGATTTTGGAGTTCTGGTGCAGTGCGCTGGGCCCGGCGAAGGGCGGCATCGACTCCTCGCACCGATCTCGCCCGGGCTGTATCGCTCGGTGGAGATCGCCATGCATCGGCGGCTCGTGATGGGCGAGCGCGTAGAACTCGAGGGCCCAGGCCTTATCGCCTGCGACGGCGACCGCGAACGCGCGCTGGCGCCCGGACAAAGGGCGTGGCTCCGGGTGGAGCGCGACGGGCCGTACGTGATCGACTCGAGCCGTACCCTTGCCGCGGGGGTTCAAACGGGGGTATATCTTGATCGAGGCCACTGGCACGATCATCGCGACGGTACGGGATTCGATTGCTGCTAAGCCCTCGTACTATTTTTCAATCATCGCGTTTCACGCGAAGGCCGAAGAGCCAGAGGATCCTCAAACCCATGAGCCATCCATGTTGAGCCAATTGCGCTGGATTTTCGCTACCGCCATCGGCGTCGCCATCGTGATCGCGGTCTGGTTGGAACCCGAGGTTCGGGACCCCAGCGGCGAGCCCGCAACGCCGCGAACCGCCCCGATCGGCGGCTCGTCGGCGCACGCCCCGAGCGGGCAGGCCCCCCAAACGTCCCCTGGTCTGGCTTCCGAACCGACGGGTTCGTCTTCGGTTTCTCCAGGCGACTCCCCCTCTGTCGAGTGGCAGGACCGACTCCGGGCGTATTGGTCGGATGTGGATCGGATTCTTGCCCGGCGTCAAGGCGACAAGGCCGATCACGACAAAGTTCGCGAGGCCTTGCGGGCGCGGCATTTTACCGTGGAGGAGCGACCCACCGTCCGCGCGTTGGACGCCAGCCGGGACCGCTAGACCCAAACCCCTGGATTGCGCAACGACGCGAAGCCGTCAGAATCAAACCATGCCCGATTTTCACGGAAACGACCTTGAGGCGGCTATCGCCGAAGCCTGCGCTTGCATCGACGCCGCCGAGCGCATCGTCGTGCTCACGGGCGCTGGGGTATCAACGGATTCGGGAATTCCTGATTTTCGAGGCCCTCAGGGAGTTTGGACCAAGAACCCGGAGGCCGAGAAGATGGCCACCCTGGCGCACTACATGAGCGACCCCGAGGTCCGGCGGCGGTCCTGGAAGATGAAACTTGAGCACGTTCGGACCGCCCGCGCGCCGAATCTCGGTCACCAAGCCCTCGTGGACCTCGAGCGGAAAAACAAACTCCATACGCTGATCACTCAGAACGTTGACGGTCTCCATCACGATGCGGGCAGCGACCCCGCCAAGATCATCGAAATTCACGGCACTCTGCGCGAGGTTGTCTGCATGGAATGCGACGAGCGGGCCCCCATGGAGCGCGCGCTGATGCGAGTCCGAGCGGGCGAGAGCGATCCGCCGTGCCGCTCTTGCGGGGGAATTCTTAAATCCGCCACGATTTCCTTCGGCCAGGGTCTCGTCTTCTCCGACCTTGAGCGAAGCGAGAACGCCGCTCGGGATTGCGATCTCTTGCTCGCGGTGGGGACCACCCTGGGCGTCTACCCCGTGGCGGGGGTCGTGCCCGTGGCCCGGGAATGCGGGGCGCGAGTGATCATCGTCAATGCCGAACCCACGGAGATGGACGCGCTGGCCCACGTGATCCTGCGCGGCTCCATCAGCGCGATCCTGCCCCGGATTATTTAGCTCGACGCGGGACACCCGCCCGCTTGGCCTAGAAGCGGTCCGATCGCGTCAAAGCATCGGCGCCGCCATCGACGTACCAGATCGAGCCGTGCACGAAACCGCCATGGGGGCCCATCAGGAAGGCCACTACCTCGGCGATTTCCTCCGGGCGACCCCAACGGCCCACCGGAACCTTGAACTCACGGATTGCGTCGCCAATCCCCGGAGTATCGAGACCCCCTTGAAGCAAGGGCGTTTCGATCGGCCCCGGCGCCAAGGCATTGATTCGCACCCCGGCGTCTCCCCACGCCAGGGCGCGGCGACGAACATCGGTTCCCACGGCGTTCTTGCTGAGCATATAGACCAATTGCCCAGAGCATTCTTCTTCGGCCACCCTCCGGGACTCCGGTTCGTCCCTCGCCAGCATGGCTTGAACCAAGGGCGTGTCGATCGCGTTCGGAACGAGTTGCGCGCTGTTCGAGCACATCACCACCGCTGAGGGTTCCTCGCCGCGCTGAAGCGCCGGAAAGAGCCCATCCAGCAGTTCCGCGACACCAAAATAGTTCACCGAGGCTACCGTGGCGTTCTCGCCAATGTGTCCGCCAAGCCCGGCACAGAGCACCGTCCCATCGAGTCGACCCCCACACGCCTGCAAAGTTTCATCGATGGCGCGACCGCGACCCTCTGGCGTGGAGAGATCCGCCACGACTTCGACGTCCCGCAGATCGATGCCAATGACGCGATGGCCATCGGCCTCGAATCGCTTTCGGGTTGCCGCGCCGATTCCCGTCGCGCAGCCGCTGATCGCAATAGTTCCCATGCTTTGGAGTCTCCTTGAGTGATTGGAAGGTTCCGCGATCCGGAGGTAATTTGGGGGCTCTCAGCCTGCGATCGGCTTTACTGGGCCTGAAGATTCCCAGAGCGGAGGCTTTCCCGCGACGCCCCGGGGCTTTCGGAGCAAAACCGGGGATCGCGTCGGCCGAATCCGGACCCCAGGGATGTAACCCAATCTCGGTCCCCTGCCCAGTTTGGGCTTCACTGCACGGGTTTCCGGCACGGAGACGGGCTGGCCGCTAAGCTACCGCCGCCCTGCATAGGCCTTCCATCCACCCACTGCCCCGGCTCGATTTGCGGGCCTCAACCGGTCCAGTCCCCATGCCTCTTCCTTGCATCGATCTAACAACCGCCCTGGGCCGAGAAGCCTGGTTCGAGAGACTCCGGGGACTCCGAAACACCGCTTCCCTGACGAGCGCCGAAGCGGAAACCGTGGCCCGGTTGGTGGACGACGTCCGCGTGCGCGGCGATGACGCCGTGGTCGATGCCATGCGGCGCTGGACGGACCCGGATTTCGCCGCCGAACGCATTCGGGTGGATGTGCGCGAAATGGAGCGGGCGGAAGCGGAACTCGACCCCGATCTGCGCCTGGCCCTGGAAGACGCGATCGCCAATGTCCGGGCCTACCAGACTCATATCCGCCCCACGGATCCGCCAACAATGCAGCGAGCCGGTGCCGAACTCGGGCTTCGGTTCACTCCGGTCGGCAGTGCGGGCCTCACGGTCCCGGGAGGCGTGGCCGTCCTCGTCTCGACCCTTGTCATGCTTGCGGTTCCCGCCATCGCGGCGGGGGTGCACCCCCAATCCCTTCGGGTCGTGAACCCTCCGCCGACTCGACGTCCGGGCGGGGCGTCGGCGGATATTGCGCCCGAGGTGATGGCGTGTTGCCGCATGCTTGGAATCGACACCCTCTACCGCATCGGGGGCGCCCAGGCCGTGGCCGCCCTGGCTTTCGGCACCGAGCGCGTTCAGGCGGTGGAGATGATCGCGGGTCCGGGCAACATCTTTGTGCAGCTCGCCAAGCAGACCGTCGCCGGCGTATGCGGGACCGATGGCGGCTTCTATGGGCCCAGCGAAATCGTCACCGTGGCCGACGCCAGCGCGAATCCGAGCTGGGTGGCTGCGGACCTTATCGCCCAAGCCGAACACGATCCGGGCAAGTGCTTTCTTGTCGGCTGGTCGAAAGAAGTCCTCAAGGCCATCTCCGACGAAGTCGACGCACAGCTCGTCGAGCGTGGACGCGCCGAGGCCATCGAGACCGCACTTGAGCACGAGTCGGCTGCGCTCCTCGTCGATGGCCCCGAAGCCGCCGCAGAACTCGCCGACGAAATCGCGGCCGAGCACGTCAACCTCGCGGTGGAGGACCCCCAAGGTTGGTTGGACCGTCTCCGCAACGGGGGCGAATTCTTCCTCGGCGATCAAACCCCAGTGGCCGCGGGGGACTACTATGCCGGCCCGAGTCATTGTCTGCCCACGGGCACAACCGCGCGCTTTGCCAGCGGAATCAGTGTCTACACGTTCCTCAAACGAAGCGGAACGGTCCACTACCCGGCGGGCATGCCCGACAAGGCCATCGACGCCATCGCTCGTCTGGCCGAGTTGGAAGGTCTCGACGCCCACGCGGCCTCGGCGCGCATCCGGCGAAAATAGCGTTGGCGCCCAGCTCGTTCAGAAGGTTGCGGCCACTACCCTGAACTCGATCCCGTAGTCCTGAAGGCTCTTGTCCCCGGCCTCCTCCACATCGATCAGGCGAAATCCATAGACGAACTCGAAGCGCAACCGAGGCGAAGGCGACCACACCGCCTCAAGACCCACGCTTGCCAGATCGACGTGGCTGCTCTCATCCCCGCGCTGCTCGGTCCATGAGCGGCCCGAATCGAAAAACGGACCCACCCGCAGCACCGTGCGTCCCGAGGGCGCGCGGAGAATTGGAATTCGCGCTTCTAGGCCCAGGGAATAGCCATTGTCCCGCACCTCTTGATTTTCCCGATACCCCCGCACGCTGGAGCGGCCCCCCACCGAAAAGCGCTCGAAAGGAAGCAGGGGATCGAGGGCCAGTTGCACATTCCCGCGCGCGAAGAACTCGATCCCGCTGCCCTCCAAGCGCCGCAACCACTGAACCTGCCCCAACCAGGAAGTAAAAACGCCCGTGTCGCTGTCGCTCGACGTGGCCCCCAAGGTGTTCAGTCCCAGATTCCAAGTAGAACGAAAAGCAAGCGCGTCATTGCCCGTCTGCACCACGAGGCTTTGGGAAAACCGAATCACGAAATCTCGCACGCTCGCATCGGCGTCGGCTGCTGGAGAGAACGCGAAGGGAAACCCCAGAATCGTCGACCGACTCTCCCTCCACTCGGCTCGCAGCCCCGCTTCGACCTGAAACAGCTCTCGCTGCCAGACCGGCTGCGAGAGCGTCAGGGCGGCGGCGATATACCGCGTGCGAATGTCGAGATCTTCCAATGTCGCGTCGACGATCTTGGCCTCGCTGTAGCGAAAGTCGGCCCCGATGCGCGTACCCCCCGAAGTAATCGGGATCCCGTAGTCGAGTTGGAGGTCCGTCAACCCCTCGGAGAGCCCGACCAGCAGTCCAAAGTGGTCCCCTCGACCGACCAAGGGGTTCAGGGCGTTCAGGCCGAGATAGCCCCCCATCTCGCCGATCAGTGGGTTGAAAATATCACCGAACTCAAGACGGGCATTCAACCGCGATGTTTCCCTGACTTCGGCGAAGAGCACCGCTTTGTCACGGCTAACGCCGGGGCGCAAGACCGCCTGGATCGATCGAATGCCCGGCTGCGCCCGGAGCGCCCGAATGCGCGCCTCGAGGTCGAAGGCGTTCAACGGTCGACCCGCAGGACCCATCAGTCGGCCGCGCAGATAGTCGGTGGTGTAACCGCTATTCCCAGTCACCACGACGCCGGCCAACACGCCCTCAATGATCCGAATCTGCAACAGACCGCCCGAAAAGTCCTGGTCGGGCAAGACCGCCCAGCTATTCGCGTAACCCGCACTGACGTAGAGTTGGGTGAGCGATTCCCGAAGCGCATGCAGATCCTCGCTGTTCAGGAAGCGAGCCACATAGGGGGAAATAATTTCCGCCAAGCGCTCGGGGGCGAAGATCGAATTGCCCTCGATGGATATCTCGTTCACCCGGATGCGAAGTCCGGAGCCGGGGCTTTCATCCTGGGGCCCGGGGCTCTCGGGCAAAACCAAGGTCTGGGCCTTCGGGTGGAGGGTCGGCTCGGGGAGAACCCGCGGACGGTTGCCTGGCAGATCGGGAAAACCGGGTGAGTCCTGGGCACCCACGCGACTCGTCAACGCGCCCAGAAGCAGGACGAACAGCAAAGCAAACCCCAGCACCGAGCCCGTTGCTCCCCGAAGCGCCCCGGCCTTCCTCATCAGCCCCGACCTTTTTCCATCGGCACAAATGAGTCCTTCCATCAGAAGTTCGAAGAGCACCGTCGCGGCATTGGGATGCAGCCGGGAGTATGCCCCAACCGATGCAACTTTTGCCCTTTGCACAAATGTCGGCCCCGGACTCAGCCGCCATCCAGACCGCTTTTTCGGGCCCGCGTTGCCGATCCCTGGGTAGACTCTACGCTCACGATGTCGAGGACGGCCCCTTTTTTCGGTGGGCCAAGGAGAAGACTGGATGGCGATTCGAAAATTTGAGACCCTGGAGGCGAACGTCGACGGCGACCGGGGCCGCCTGACATTGACCCAGTCAACCCGTCTCAACCCCCTGGGTTCCGACACCCTGCAAGAAATCTCCGAGGCCGCCCGTTTCTTTGACACCCATCCGAACCTCAAGGTCGTGGTGGTTTCGGGTGAGGGGCGGGCCTTCTCGGCGGGAGCCGACGTGAGCCGTTTTGGCGAACCCGACCCGAATGGCGTTCAGGACCTGCGCCACGACGCCGACCTAGGACGAATCATGGCCGACGCCGTGGAAAACATGAACGCCGTCACCATCGCCCGAATTCAGGGCCACTGCGTTGGGGGCGGACTCGTCTTGGCGGCGGCGTGCGACTTGCGGATCGCCGCCAGCGATGTGCGCTTTTCCATACCCGAGATCGATCTGGGGATTCCCTTGGCGTGGGGTGGGATTCCCCGCCTCGTTCGCGAAATCGGTCCTGCCCTCACCAAGGAGTTGGTGATGACTTGCCGTCCCTTTGGCGCGGATGAAGCGCGAGCGGCCGGTTTCGTAAATCGCGTTGTCGATGCCGAAGCCCTCGACGACGCGGTGGAGAGTCTCGCTGTGGCGTTGGCCGAGAAACCGAAACTCGCCCTGCTCTCCACCAAGCGCCACACCAACGCGGTCACCAACGAAATGCTCGGGCTCACAAGAGCCTGGTCCGACGCCGACGGACTTCTCGCCGGGCTGCGCGACCCCGAAGGTCGGACATCCGCAAGCCGCTATCTGGAAAACCTCCAGGCCCGGCGCAACGCCAAGCGCTGAATGGGCTCAGAGGGGCCCATCGGGAATCGCGCGAACCACCGGCGCTCGTTTGGGCGTGCCCGGCGGCCGCTCACAACTTCGCGACGCGTAGTGGGCAGAAATCGCACGGCGGCACTCCTGGGTCCGATTGCGCCCGCTCCCATGGACAAGGAGCGGATGCATGAACAGCGTGTCGCCCGGGGCCATTTCGATATGAACCCGCCGCCCGACATCCACCCCTTCGGCGGCATGAAACCCGCGGTTTACAAACTCCCAATCGGGCCGCCCGTGCACGAGCAGGCCCTCTCTATGACTCCCGGGGATCACCGCCAGACAGCCGTTATCACGGCTAACCGGCGAGATTGCCGTCCATGTACCCACGATCGAGTCCACCGGTCTCAGAGCGAAATAACGAAGATCCTGATGGAGGGGATGTCGCCCATCGATCTCGGGCGGTTTGTTGAAAACGTTCGTAGAGATCGTCTGCAATTCGTGCCCCACCAGAGCCCGTACGACGCCGAGCAATCCGGCGTCGAGCGCATAGGCGAAGAGCGAGGGATCGTTCTCGAAACTCAGAATCTTGTTCACCCCGCGGACCGCGCTCCGCGCCTCGATGGCCCCTTTGACAACCATGACATCCTTCATGATGATCATGGACTCGGGAATCGGGACCGAGCCCGAGGCGATCTCCAGGAAACGGGCCTCCAAGCCGGCCACGGCATGCGGGCTCAAGAGCCCGGGCACCCGCAGATAGCCAAATTCCCAGTACTCGGCGCGATTCGCGTCACTGAGCCGGGTGGGGGTTCGGACAGGCATGGGGATAGCCAAGCGCAGGCGCTCCCCGGCGTCCAGTCGAAGGCAGCAAACTCGCTCGCTCGACCTCGAGCGGGCTGACTTATTTCGAGTCCAGGGGTACGCTGCCCACCACGAGCCAAACAAGGGCACCGGAACGCGAAAATCCAACCTCAAGGGGGTATCGAAGCCATGCAACGGGTACTGATTACGGGTTCCAACTCGGGGATCGGAAGGGCAACGGCGATTCTCCTGGCCGCCCAGGGCTACGAGGTCTTCGCGGCGATGCGGGACGTCAGCAAGGCGACCAAACTCCTCGAGGGCGCCGCGGCCGTAGGCGCCGAGCCCCGAGTCATCGCTCTGGATGTCAATGACGGTGCCTCGGTGAGCGATGCGGTCTCCAAGATCGAATCCAGCGCCGGGCCCGTCGACATCCTCATCAACAATGCCGGTATCGCGCTGAATGCTGCGGTCGAGGACGTGGATATCGAGGTCGGCAAAGCGGTTTTCGAAACCAATTTCTGGGGGATCATTCGCTGTACCCAGGCGGTCTTGCCCAAGATGCGCGAGCAAGGAGCGGGACACATCGTCAATATCAGTTCCGTGGCCGGGCGAATCGCGGCGATTGGTCAAGTGGTCTACTCCGCGTCGAAGTGGGCCGTCGAAGCGATGAGCGAAAACCTGGCCCAGGAGGGGGCGCCTTTCGGAGTCCGGGTTTCCATCATCGAACCCGGCGTAACCCGCACCGCCATACTTCCCAAGAACATGGGCCACCCCGAGCCCACCGCCTATGCCGACGCCTACCGCCGGATGCTCCAGTTCTACGCCCGGGGGATCATGGCCAATACCCCCGCGGAAGAAGTCGCCAGGGTCATCCACGGTGCCCTGCAAGACCCGAATCCAAAGCTCCGCTACCCCTGCGCATGGGGCGGGGTAGAACTTTGCACGGGACGAGCCGCGATCAGCGACGAAGCCTGGATCCGGCTCGGTGCCTGCAAAACCGACGAAGAGTACTACGCAGAGTTTGAGGCGTGTTTCGGTCTGGACCTTCGCACCCCGGCGCCCTGAGTCCCGAGAATCCCCGGGGCGCATCGAGCCCAACACCGGCTTCCCAAGAAAGCTTCGAGCCCGTTCAGATGCCGCCGTCTACCCGGGGAACCGGATCGCCGCGCAACCACGCGCTGAGCAGCGCGTTGACGATTTCGGGCTCATCCTGCTGGACCCAATGCGAAGCGTTCGGCAAATAGCGCTGGGTCAAATCGCGCACGAACGGTTCGGTGCCCTCGCTGGTTGCTCGACTCAATGCGCGATCCTGCTCGCCCCATAGAAAGAGCGTTCGCACATCCAGAACCGGATAGCCCAAGGCGTGCTGGCGGCGCTGACCTCCCCCGCGAAGAAAAGCCCGGTAGTAGTTGACCATTCCTGTCAGCGCGCCGGGTCGCAGAGCAGCCTGGCGGTAGAGGTCAAGAATTTCTTCGGGAAAACGCTCGGGGTGACAGGCCATTTCGACGAATCCCCGCGCCACTACGCTCGCATCCCGAGCCCCGATAATTTTCTCAGGCAAAATAGGCAGTTGGAAGAAGAATGCGTACCAGGACTTCAACAGTTGTTGAGGCTGGCGGAAAACCCGAGCGGAGGCCCCCGGATGAGGAAGGTTCATCACCACCAGCCCGCTCAGGGGACGAATTTTTCGCAGCGCGAAATACCAGGCAATGATCCCCCCCCAATCGTGGGCGACCAAAAGGACTTCCTTCGCCCCGGAAGCATCGATCAACCCGGCGACATCCTCCATCAGAATCTCGATGGCGTAATCGCCCAGCGCGCGGGGTTTCTCGCTCTCTCCATACCCGCGCAAATCCGGTGCCCAAACCCGCCAGCCCATTGCGGCCAGCACCGGCATCTGATGCCGCCAAGAAATCCAGTACTCGGGAAATCCGTGGAGACAGAGCGCCAGGCGGTCGCCGGCGCCGCATTCCGCCACGTGAAATTTCAATCCGTTCGCGTCGATTTCGAGATGGCGAAGACCCTCGATTTCAAGACTTCTATCCCTCAATGATTCGCCTCCCCAGCCAGGTCATTCCTTCGCCTTGCCCTCAACGGCGAGTCAGTAAAACGCTGCCGATGGAATAACCCGCGCCAAACGAACAGAGCACCCCGAAGGCGCCGGGGCCGAGGTCGTCCTTGTACTTGTGAAACGCGATCACCGATCCCGCGCTGCTCGTATTCGCGTATTCGTCGAGAATCACGGGAGCTTCGGACGCGCTGGCCTCGCGGCCAAGAACTTTTTTGGAGATGAGCAGGTTCATGCCAAGATTCGCCTGGTGGAGCCACATTCGATCGAGGTCCTCGGCACTCCGTCCCTCGTCGGCCAGGTGGTCTTCGATGTGCTTGGCCACCATGGGACAAACTTCCTTGAAGACCTTTCTTCCCTGCTGGCGAAAGACGAGTTCGTGCGCGTCTCGCTCGCCATCCTCCGAACGATTCATAAAGCCGAAATCGTTGCGGATATTGTTCGAGTAAAGGGTCTGCAGCCGGGTTCCGACCACCTCCCAACCCGCTCGCGGTGAATCTTCGTCGTCGGCTTCGATGATCACAGCCGTGCAGGCGTCCCCAAAAATGAAATGGTAGTCGCGCAATTCGAAATTATTGTGGGCCGATGTGATCTCCGGGCTTACCACCGCCACACAGCGCGCCGAACCGCCGCGCACCGCATCCACAGCGGCCTGGACGCCGAAGGTCGCCGACGAGCAGGCGACGTTCATATCGTACGCCCAGCCCCCCGCCCCCAGCGCACCTTGGACCTCTACAGCCACCGCGGGGTAGGCGCGTTGAAGATTCGAACAGGCCACAATCACCCCGTCCACATCTTCGGGGGCTCGGCCGGCCTGGGCCAGGGCCTCGCGAATCGCCACGAGGGAAATTTCGCATTGAATGGAGTCTTCGTCCTCGCCGCGTAGAGGGAGATGGGGACGCAATCGCTCGGGGTCGAGTACGCCCTTCTTGTCGATCACATAGCGGTGGTGGACCCCCGAAGCGCGAACGATGAAGCGCTCGTTGGGGGCATCGCGCTCCTCGATCTCTCCGCGCTCGATGGGCTCGGCCCGCTCGGCGTTCCACACTTCGACGGCCTGGGAGAGCGAGGCCACCAATTCGGCGTTGGTGATCCCCTCGCTCGGTGTCCAGAGCCCCGTTCCTGTCACGACTGCTCGATTCACGAAGTTGCTCCTCATCACGGACCCAGGCGACCCACCGCATCCCCGCGCACCGGATCGTACATCTGCCCAAAGCGTCGAAGAACCAATCTTCCCCGTCACTCCGTGGGCTGTTCGCCTGAAGCTAGCTCTGAGCGCGCTTCAGGCCAAACCCCGAAGAGCGGTTCAAGCTTCGGCGATGGGATAGAGTCCAGCGATGGACACGCATACGCTCGCGGGCAAGGTCGGAGTCGTCACCGGTGCTGGAAGCGGAATCGGGCGTGCCACCGCCCTCGCCCTGGCCGAGCGCGGGGCCAACGTGGCGATCTGCGATATCGACGAAGCCGGACTCGGGGAGACCGCCGACCGCATCAAGGCCAAGGGCCAAGAAACTTTTAGCCAAGTCGTCGATGTGGCGAACGCCAGCGAAATGCAAGCCTTCGCCGAAGGCACGCGAAGTGCATTCGGTCGGGTGGATATCGTGGTCAACAACGCGGGCATCGGCGTGGCCGGCCTCTTTGTCGATGTTCCCCTCGAAGCCTGGACGCAGATTCTGGGCATCAACATCAGCGGAGTGGTCCACGGCTGTCACGCCTTTCTTCCGGGCATGATCGAGGCGGACCAAGGGGGCCATATCGTCAATATCGCGTCCATGGCGGGCTACTGCCAGGCACCGGGCATGACCGCCTACGGGACCACCAAGTTCGGGGTGCTGGGGTTCTCCGAGTCTCTTCGCGCCGAATTGTCGCTCCACGGCATCGGGGTCACCGCCGTCTGCCCCGGAGTGATCAACACGGCCATCGTGCGCACCAGCCGGATGTATGGCCTCAACGAAGACCCCGAACTCCGCGAACAAGGCATCCGCGCCTTCGAGCGCCGCAACTACTCCCCCGAGCGAGTCGCTCAAGGAATCCTCAAGGCCATTCACAAGAACCGCGGGGTGGCCCCCATCTCGCCCGAGGCCTGGGCCGGATATTGGGTCAAGCGGCTCTTTCCGCCTTTGGTGGCTTGGTTCGCCCGACGCAGCGCTCGCGCTCAGCAGCAGCGATCAAACTAGATCGAGCGCCACCCAGCTGCAGCCATCCAGCGGCATCCGCGGCTACTCGTTGATTTTCGACTCACCCTTGGCCGAATAGATCGTTCTTCGGGCCCTCTTGAAGACGGCGCGAACTGCGGGTTCAAAACTCTCCAAAGGCTCGGTTGGGTACCCGGGGTCGAAGCTGTTTTGATCGTACTTCTCGCAAAACTCCGCGCAGTCGCCGAACCATGCATGGTCTCGGAACTGCTCCCGCATATTCCGATCTCCCTCCAGATGGTGGAAAAAATAGTAGCCTTGAAAAACTCCGTGCTGTTCAACGATCCAGCGATTGCGTTCGCTCACGAAGGGCTCGAGTAAAGTCGCGGCGAATTCAGAATGGTTGGCCGGCGCAAGAATGTCGCCTATGTCGTGGATCAGGGCGCAGACAACGTATTCGTCGTCTCGACCATCTCTTCGCGCCCGGGTTGCCGTCTGCAGGCTATGGGTCAAACGGTCTACCGCATAGCCTCCGGTGGTTCCTCCCAAAAGGCGCAGATGCGAGAGGATCCGGTCGGCCAGTCCCGCGAAAAACTCGGCGTCGTATCGCGCAATGATCTGGTAGTCTTCGCGGGTGCTATCCCGCATCGCGGTAAACGATGTTCCTTCGGATTGTCCCTCGCGCTCTTGGAGTGAAGTTGCTTCCGATTCAATTTTCGCCACTCTTATACTCCACCCATCCGCCGGCCTTTTGCGATAGCTTTCATCGGCTTCCGTCATCGAGCCAGATTTTGATGCTCTGTCACAATAGCAGGGCGGATCAATTCGTTACCCCGACCGGATGCGTACCCACCCAGTGAGCCCCGCCATGCCCGTGAGCCCCGCCGTGCCCGCCATGAATGAACTCGGCTATCCCGCCTTGGGGAGCGACCCGGAAACCGTCGACGAAATTCGCCATGCCCGGAAGGTCGAGGTCGCGCTGGGCTATCGCATTTTCGCTGCCCAGAATTGGGGCGATCTGGGAGACGGGCATATCAGCGGACGCGATCCCGAACGAACCGACTCATTCTGGATGCTCCGTTACGGGGTTTCCTATCACGAAGCGCGTGTGTCCGACCTCGTACTCGTGGGTCCCGACGGAAAACTCCGCGCAGGCGAAGGCACCATCAATCGCGCCGCCTATTTCATCCACCACCCGATCCTCAAGGCCCGGCCCGATGCCGCGAGTGCCGCTCATGTCCATACTGGCTGGGGGACCCCATTTTCAGCCGAGGTACGGCCCATCGAGCCCATCTCCCAGGAGTCCTGCCTTTTCTTCGAAGATCATGCCCTCTTTGATGACGAAGAAGTCCAGATTCAGGACACCGATGGCGGCAGAAGAATTGCCGATGCGCTCGGCGACAAGCGTGCGATCGTGCTCCGAAATCACGGACTGCTCAGCGTCGCCGCGCGGGTCGATGAGGCCGTAGGCAGTTTCGTCGCGATGGAGCGCGTCGCCGAGGTTCACATGAAGGTGCGCGACCCCAAACCGATCTCTCCCGCCGCCGCCCGCTACGCACGCGACGATCTGACTCGTCTCGGCCTGGGCCGGGTGGGGTTCTGGAATCTGGTGGCCCGCCATATCGGAAATCCGGACGTTGTCCTCGAGTAGCCGCCCCACCCCCTCCCGCCCCACCCCCTCGATCTGAGTCGCCGCGGTCCGAATGGAACTCAATCAGGAGCCAACGATGAATTGCAATGGAGCACGACTCGCGCTGAGAGCCGCCGAAGCCGCTGGTGTGGAGGTTTGCTTCGCCAACCCCGGCACCACCGAAATGGAATGGGTCACGGCACTCGACGAAGTCACGGGCATCCGGGCAGTGCTCTGCCTTTTTGAAGGGGTCGCCACCGGGGCCGCAGACGGCTATGGGCGCATCGCCGGGAAGCCCGCCCTGACCCTGCTGCACCTCGGGCCGGGCTTCGCCAACGGAATCGCCAATCTCCACAATGCCCGGCGGGCGGGAACACCCGTCGTAAATTTGATTGGCGACCATGCCACGTGGCATCTCGCCGCCGACGCGCCGCTGACATCGGATATCGAGTCGCTGGCGGCCCCGGTTTCCAAACTCGTTCTTCGCACCGACGATGCCCAAAAATTGAGCCACGACATGACGACGGCCATCGCCGGAGCAAAGGGCCCGCCGTCGGGAGTCGCCTCGCTCATTGTGGCCCAGGACGCGGCATGGACGCCTGTGGACGACAAGCCCCACGCTCCTCCCCAGAACATCCGCTTTTCTCCGGACCACGCCGCCGTGGCTCGCGCCGCAGAGCAGCTCGAGCGCGCGGGGGATCGCGGAGGACTCCTGCTGGGTGGAGTGCTCGGACGCGAGAGCCTCGAGGCCGCCGCGCGCATCGCGGCGAAGCTGGGTAGCCGCGTCGTCGTCGATACGTTCTTGCCCCGGCTTCGCGAGGGACGAGGCGTCCCGGCATTTGCGGGCCTCCCCTATTTCCCCGAACAAGCCGCGGAAGCGCTTTCGGATCTCAAAACCCTGGTGATTGCCGGCACACGCCCTCCCGTCGCCTTCTTTGGTTACAGGCACATGGCGAAGAGCACCCTCGCACCCGACGATTGCCCCAGTGAAGTGCTGTCGGGGCTCGGATTGGATTCCGCGCCGGGGCTCGTCGCTCTGGCCGATGCCCTTGGGGCCGATGCGTACGTGCCCGCTGCCGAGATCCCCCTGCCCCCGGCCCCCAACGGCGATCTCGATGCGATGAGCCTCGGACTGACCTTGGCGCGTTGGTTGCCTGAAAACGCGATTCTGATCAACGAAGCAGCGACCTCAGGGCTGGGCTGGGGGGTTCATGGCCGGGCCGCCGCACCCCACGATGTTCTCAACCTCACCGGCGGAGCCATTGGCCAAGGGATCCCCAACGCGGTGGGAGCGGCCATCGCAGCGCCCCAGCGCCGGGTCGTCGCGCTGCAGGCCGATGGCTCGGGGATGTACACCCTGCAAGGCCTATGGACCCTGGCCCGGGAGGCGCTCGACGTCACTGTGATCGTCTGCGCCAACCGCGCCTACCGTATCCTCCAGGCCGAATTGGGCCGATCGAGTTCCACCCCACCGGGCCCGGTGGCCCTCGGGTTGACGGAACTCAGCGGCCCGCATCTCGAGTGGACCCGGCTCGCCGAGGGAATGGGCGTCCCCGCCTGCCAGGTCGCGGGCTGCGAAGATCTCCGAAACGCGCTCGAGCTCCGAAGCCAAAGCTCCGGCCCGTATCTCATCGAAGCCCTGTTGTAAGCCAGATTCCTGGGGACTCGCCCTGGAATTCGGCCTAGAGCATCTCGACGGCAACCCCTCGATCCGCCATGACACCGACTAGGTCTTGAGCCATGAATGCTCGGGCGTCGGCATCGTCTTTCAGGCAGGCATCCATGTGCGCCAGCCCAAGCCCCTGAAGGAGCGCATAGGCGTGCTCGCCTGGGCAGAGTTCCGCGCTCGCCTTCATGCCCGCAAGAACTTCTGTCATGTCGGGCGCGCCCTCCACCGAGCCCACCATCATGGGCCCCAAGGTCTTGAAGAGATCATGGGTCTGCTCGACGCGATCGCAAAAGTGAAAGTGGTCGGCGTTCAACAAATTGACCCCCCGTCGAGGTTTTGGGGTTCGACTGTGCAGATCGCGCATCCCGTCCAGGGGCAGCAATGTGTCGAACTCGGCCACCAAGTAAAGGGTCTCCACCGGGCGTTCCCAAGTCAACGCCAGGGCATCGGCCATGTCGTTGGCAAACCCCGGAGGCGTGAGCGGCGTTTGTCCCCCCGCCGGCGCCAAAGGGAGCGCTGCGCGAATCCGATTGTCCCGGGCGGTGGTGGCCAAAGTCGTCCAGCCCCCGAAGCTGTGCCCGGAGATCCCAATGCGCTCGGCGTCGATCTCGAGGCCCGATTCGCCGGCCAGAGCGCGGTCGATCACGAACGACGCATCGGCGGGACGATCGACGATGAACTGGGCGATCTGGCGGGCGGGTGTCGCCGCCCCTCCGGCCGCGGCCGCCTGCATCATGTCCAGAGCGGTGTTGCCCACATGGTCCATGGCCACCACCGCGTAGCCATGGCTCGCCCAATGGGTGCATAGGTGGGTGGTCTGACGCCGCTCGCCCCCGAAGCCGTGAGAAAAGACGATCAAGGGCCGGGCACCGGTTTGGGCCTCGCCGTCCCGAACGGCGGATTGAAAAACCTCGGGCGCCATCGGCATGGGCTTATACCGGTCGCACCGCGCCTCGTCGAGATCTTCGCCGCGATGGGCTTCGCTGGCCGGATACCAGATCTCCACGGGGAGCGTCCGATCCCGGCTGGCATCCGTCCATTCGCCGGTCCGTACGCCCACCGGGTGCGGGCCTCGCTCAAAAGGGTCGTATTGGCTCATGTCGGATTGGCTCATGTCGGGTTTGCTCCTGTCTTACTCCCTCATATTGAGAAGCTCTCTCGATTGAAATCATAGAGGCCGCGTGACTCAAAAACCCCGGTCCCGAAAGCTCTGTCCCTCGGCGACCATTTCTTCGAGGAGAGGCGCGGGTGCGAAAGCGTCGCCGTACTCCTTGGCGAGATCCTGGAGGCGACTGAGCACCGAGCCCAGACCCACCTGCTCGGCGTAGAACATCGGGCCGCCGCGATAGACGGGCCAGCCGTAACCACTGATCCAGATCACATCGATATCCGAAGCGCGAATCGCTTTGCCTTCGGCGAGAATCTTCACGCCTTCGTTGATCATGGGATAGACACAGCGAGCCAGAATTTCATCGTCGGAGAAATTTCGAGTCTTACGCCCATCTCGCGTGGCGAAGTCCTGGATAATTTTCTCCACGATGGGCGAAGGCGTCGCGTTTCGGCGCTCGTCGTAATCGTAGAAGCCCGCGCCCGTTTTCTGCCCCCGGCGGTCCATCTCGCAGAGCACGTCGCGCACGGTCTCGCCCTTTGAAGTTTTCTTGTTCCATCCGATATCGAGGCCGGCGAGGTCGCTCATCGCAAAGGGGCCCATGGGCAAACCAAAATCGAAGAGCACGCGATCGACATCCCAGGGCATCGCGCCCTCGAGAATCAGCCGGTTGGCCTGGATCTGGCGCGCACTCAGGATCCGATTGCCCACGAATCCGGGGCAGACCCCCACCAGCGCCGCGTTTTTTCCGATGCGCTTGGAGACCGCCATGGAGGTGGCGATGACCGCATCCGAGGTCGCGTCTCCGCGCACCACCTCCACCAGTTTCATGACGTTGGCGGGGCTAAAGAAATGCAGCCCGATCACCGACTCGGGGCGGGCGGTGGCGGCCGCGATTTCGTTGACGTCCAGTGCCGAGGTATTGCTCGCCAGGATGGCCCCGGGCTTGGCGATGGCATCCAGGCGCGCAAAGATTTCCTTCTTGAGCGGCATGCTTTCGAAAACCGCTTCAATGACCAGGTCCGCCTCGGCCAGGTCCTCCATCGCAAGGCTGCCCGAGATCAGGCCCGTCCGGGTCTCGACATCCTCGGCCGAGAGGCGGCCCCGACTGGCGGTGCGTTCGTAGTTCGCCCGGATCACCGCCAGACCGCGGTCCAGCGCTTCCCGGCTGGTCTCCACCAGGGAGACCGGGATTCCGATATTCGCGAAGTTCATCGCGATTCCGCCGCCCATGGTGCCGGCGCCGATGATGCCCACCTTTTGGATGTCGATTTTGGGGGTGTCCCGGGGAACGTCCGGAATCTTCCAGATTTCGCGCTCGGCGAAGAAGACATGCCGCTGGGCGAGGGATTGGGGACCGGTGAGGAGTTCGCGGAAAAGCCGTTGTTCCACCGCCATGCCGCCGGCGAAGTCCTGCTCCACTGCGGCCTCGATGCAACGTACGTTGTACTCGGGGGCCAGGAAGCCCCGAGTGCGCCGAGCAATGCTCGCCCGGAATTCCTCGAAGATCTCCGGGCGTCCGCGAGCGGCTTCGAGTTTCCCATCGATTTCGCGCACCTTTCGCAGGGGGCGACCTTCGGCGACGACTCGCTCGGCGAAGGCGATGGCCCCCGACTCGAGTTCGCCTTCCGGGGCCAGTGCATCCACCAGGCCCAGTTCGAGGCACTCCGGGGCCGGTACATGCCGACCGCTGGTCATCATTTCGAGAGCTCTTTCCACCCCCACCAATCGGGGCAATCGCTGGGTTCCGCCGGCTCCGGGCAGAAGTCCTAGATTCACTTCCGGAAGCCCACAGCGAGCGGATTCCAGGGCCACGCGATAGTGACAACAGAGTGCGACCTCGAGGCCACCGCCCAGGGCAGTACCGTGAATTGCAGCGACCACGGGCTTGTCCAAGTTCTCGATCGCATCCTGAACCTCGCCAAGCCCCGGGCCCTTGGGCTTGCCACCGAATTCGGTGATATCCGCCCCGGCGATAAAGGTTCGGCCACGACAGATCAGCACCACGGCGCGTACGGCCTCATCGGCCGCCGCCTGCTGCATACCCCCAAGCAAGCCGGTGCGAACCGCGGCCGAAAGGGCGTTGACCGGGGGAGAGTCGAGACTCAGGATACCGATACCGTTGATGACGTGGAACTGAGCGACTTCGGGGGTGGGGGACATTTGGGTATTCCTCGTTATAGGGGGAGTGGGTAGGAATAGGGGGAGTGGGTAGGGCAACTGGATAGGCGAAGTGCCTCTCGGGTTCAACGAGCCAGTGCGACCCCACTCGAGGCGGGACCGTCGGCGAAGAGGGCACGCTTCGTTCGTGGAACCGTCGAATTGACATTCTTTTATTGACATCTACTATGCCATAAGATTCTTGGCGGCGAACCCGCCTCGCTCCCTCTCCCTCTCCATATCCCTCCCCCTCTCCCCACAACCCACAACCCAAAAAAAGGAGACTCAGCCATGGACGTCCTCCGCACCGCCGACTCGCGATTCGAAAATCTCCCGGGCTACCCCTTCGCACCGGTGTACACCGAGGTCCCGGATGGCGAAGGCGGCCGACTTCGCATCCACCACGTGGACGAGGGCGACGCCGACGCCCCGGCGGTGCTCTGCATGCACGGTCAGCCGACCTGGAGCTACCTCTACCGCCACATGATTCCGCTGCTGACCGGGGCTGGGCTGCGGGTTCTCGCGCCTGACCTCGTGGGCTATGGGCGCTCGGACAAACCCGCCCGGCGTGAAGACTACTCCTACCAACGCCAGGTCGATTGGTTGAACGCCTGGCTGGTCGCCAACGATGTGAAGGGCGCGACCTTTTTCGGTCAGGATTGGGGGGGCCTAATCGGCCTGCGCATGGTGGCGGAAAACCCGGACCGATTCGATCGCGTGGTGATTGCGAATACCGGCCTGCCCGTACCGGGCCCCCTACCCGACGCGATCGTGGAGCAGGTCCGAAGTTTTCGAAAAGAAGGGCCCACTCCCACCTTGCCCGAAGTTATGGCCGCTCTTTCCAACACCGAGGGAGCGCCCTTTCCCGTTGCCTTTGCGTACTGGCAGAAATGGTGTTGGGAGACCGAGGACCTTCCCGTTGGGCTCGCGGTGACGGGGACGCTGGACGGGCGAACAGCGACCCCCGAAGAGACTGCGGCTTACGATGCCCCCTTTCCGGATCCCCAGTACAAGATGGGGCCAAGGGCCATGCCGAGCCACGTGCCCTCGCTCCCCGGCGATCCCTCCGAGGAAGCCAATCGGCAGGCGTGGGCGGTTTTTGAAAAATGGGAAAAGCCTTTTCTCACGGCCTTCGTCGACAACGACCCGGTTTCCCGGGGAGGGGATGTCGTGTTTCAGGAGCGCATCCCGGGTGCAGCGGGTCAGCCCCATCAAACAATCCAGGGTGGCGGGCACTTTGTCCAAGAGGGACGGGCCGATGCTTTGTCCCAGATCATTGTTGATTTTGTGAAGGCACGCTGAGACCCCGTCGGACGGCCTCGCTGCATTCCAGTCAACGGTTGGCGATCGTGCGAGCGGTCAAATAGCATAGGGCGCCAATTGCCTGGACGATCCGGCGTTGGTCCCCCGGCGAGCGCCAACTCCGCGTAGCGACGAAAGCGCCCTGAGAGGATGGGATCTTGGAAATTCGCGATCGAATCGCAGTCATCACGGGCGGAGCGAGCGGAATCGGTCGCGGCTTGGTCGAACGTTTCCATGCCGACGGCGCCCGTCACTTGGTCGTCGTGGATCGGGACGAAGCGGGCGCGAAGGCAGTCGCCGAATCGGTGGGCGGGACAGGCGTAGGGGTCGATGTCTCCGAAGAAGAAGCCATTCGCGCTTTGGTGGATCGGGTCGAAACCGACCTGGGCCCCATCGACTTGTTCTTTTCCAATGCGGGCTACGTCACGCTGGGGGGTCTGGAGGCGCCCGTTGCCGATCTTCAGCGCATGTGGGAGGTTCATGTGCTTGCCCACGTCTTCGCCGCTCGGGCGATGATTCCGCGCATGGTCGAGCGCGGCGGGGGTTATCTGATGAGCACCGCATCGGCGGCGGGACTGCTCTCGCAATTTGGCTCGCTCCACTATGCGGTCACCAAACACGCCGCAGTCTCCTTGGCCGAGTGGATCGCCATCACCCACGGCCATCAGGGGATTCGAGTCTCGGTCCTGTGCCCCCAGGCGGTGGCGACCAATATCGGGGCAAACAGTCCCGACGCCGAGAAAATGGATCTCGAGGTCGGGGTGGCCAGCAGCGACGGCGTACTTCAGCCCGAAGACGTGGCCCAGGTCATCGTCGACGCCATGGCGGCGGAGCGCTTTCATATCCTCCCCCACCCCGAAGTCGCCGAGTACGTGAAGCGCAAGGGCGCCGATGTCGATCGCTGGATCGGCGGTATGCAGCGCTGGCAGGGGAGCCTCTTCCCCCCGGAACAGCACCCCGCGAACTTACTCAAACGCGACTAGGCCGCTCAAGCGCAGGCGTGACTGGCGTCGACCTCTTTCTTGAATTTTCTGAAGACAAGAACCCGGGATTCGGAGCTTTCGCTCTTCGTACCGCGCATGGACTCAATCCTTCATTGACACACCGAAAGCGAGAAAATTCCCTTGACCATTCAGAGCGACCTCTTTGACCTCAGCAACAAGGTGGCGGTGATCACCGGTTCCTCCAAGGGCATTGGCCGCGCCATCGCCACCGCTCTGGCCGAGCACGGCGCTCGGGTGGTGATCTCCAGCCGGAAGCCCGACCCGTGTGCGGAAGTGGCGGCAGACATCAACGCGCGCTGCGCCGATCACACTGGCGAGGCCATCGCCCTTCCCGCCAACATCGGGGTCAAAGAAGAGTTGCAGGCCCTGGTCGATCAAACCCGGGCGCATTGGGGACAGATCGATGTCCTGGTGTGCAATGCCGCGGTCAATCCATATTATGGCCCCGCCATGGATATTCCCGATGGCGCCTTCGACAAGATCATGTCGTCCAACATCAAGTCAAATCACTGGCTGTGCCAGATGGTCGTGCCCGAGATGATCGAACGCAAGGACGGCTCGATCATGATCGTATCCAGCGTCGGCGGTCTCAAGGCCAGCACCGTAATCGGCGCCTACAACATCTCCAAGGCAGCCGATTTTGCCCTGGTGCGAAACCTCGCCGCCGAGTACGGACCCCACAACGTTCGGGTCAACGCGATTGCGCCCGGACTGATTCGCACCGACTTCGCCCGAGCGCTCTGGGAGAATCCGGAAATCCTCAAGGCGGCCACTTCCACCACACCGCTACGGCGAATCGGGGAACCCGACGAACTCGCCGGCGTCGCCGTTTACCTCGCCTCGCGGGCGGGCTCTTTCGCCACCGGCCAGAATTTCATCGTGGATGGCGGCCAGACCATCGTCTGAATCTTCTGAATCCGGGAACGGTTCCCTTGGGAGGCCGCTCTACGATTCGCCCCCTACTCTCTCCCGTCGACTCTCACCCCAAAACCACTCCTCAACTCGCGATGCACTCGTCCGGATCCATCCCGAGCCAGTGCCCACGAAAATCCGGCCTGAACCCACCCGGGAGTTCATTCATGCAAGCCGATACAGCCTCACCCACTCGAGAAGACGAAAGACTCGACGAGACTCGCCTCTCCGCCTACCTGGCCGAGCAGGTTCCCGAATTCCAAGGTCGACTCGAGGTAGAGCAGTTTCATGGCGGTCACGCAAACCTCACCTACGCATTGACCATGGGCGGTTCAGAATTTGTTCTGCGACGCCCTCCCCTGGGCCCGGTGGCCCCGCGTTCCCACGACATGCGCCGGGAGTTCAAGGGGCTTTCGGCCCTGGCCCCCGTTTACCCCCACTCCCCCCGAGCGATCCACCTGTGCGAGGACGAGGATGTGATCGGCGCGGTTTTCTTTCTGATGGAGCGCCGACGCGGATACGTCATTCGGAACGCTTGGCCCGAATCCCTGAGCGATGATCCGGCCCTTCGTCGGCAGGTGAGCGAGTCGCTCATCGACGCCCTGGCGGACCTGCACTCCGTCGATGCGACGCTGCCCGGGCTCGCCGAACTCGGCAAGCCCGAAGGCTTCGTGGAGCGCCAAGTTTCGGGTTGGTTCGGCCGCTGGGAAAAAGCCAAGACACGGGAGATTCCCGCCATGGAGGAACTCGGAGCCTGGCTGCGAGAGCGGATCCCCGACTCGGGCCAAGTGGCTGTTCTCCACAATGACTTCAAGCTCGACAACGCCATGTACGACCTCCAGGATCCCGGCCGACTGGTGGCGGTCTTCGACTGGGATATGGTGACCGTGGGCGACCCCTTGGTGGACCTGGGCACGTTGCTCGGCTACTGGCCCGATCCAGGCGACACGATCCCTCGGGGCTCGGGCCAAGCAGTCAGCCAGTTGCCGGGCTTTCTGGATCGCGCCGCTCTGGCCGATCGCTACGCGGAGCGCACGGGTTTCGATCTCGGAAACCTGGCCTTCTACGAGACCTTCGCCCTGTTCAAGACCGCCGTCGTGATCGAACAAATCTATGTGCGCTGGGTGCGTGGCCAGACCAAGGATGATCGATTCAAGCCCATGGGTGCTCTGGTTCCCCTGCTCGCCCAGGCGGCCCAGCAAGTGTCCGCCCGGCCCTGATCCCCAGCGGTTAAGCGTCGAGCCGGTAGGCATCCCCATCGCGAACCAGCCGTCCGGCCGTGGGTCCGGCGAAATGCGTACCGATCACCAGGGTGGGGGTGTCCGCATAGCGGGCCATGAAATCCCGCCGGGTTCGGTCGGCCAGAGCCGGATCGCTATCGGCTTTGTCCTCCCAACCCGGCTGGGCAAATTGCGCCGGGTGATGGACCAAATCCCCGGTGATCACCGCCTCCTCGCCCCGGGAAGAAATCCGCACCGCGACGTGGCCCGGTGTGTGGCCCGGCGTCGACTCAAGCCGGACCCCCTCCGCAACTTGGGCGTCCACCTCCACGAGATCGACCAGACCCGCATCAAAGATCGGCTGCACCGAATCCCCGAGTACGGTCTGGGTGTGATCGTCTTCTTCCTGGGACCAATGTTCCCATTCGGGACGCGCCACCAGGGTACGCGCATTGACAAAGGTGGGAATCCAGCGGTCCTCCACGAGCCGAGTATTCCAACCCACGTGGTCCACATGCAGGTGAGTGCAGACCACCGTATCCACGCGCTCTGGGGGGAAACCCGCCTCGGCGAGGTCTTCAAGAAACGGACTCTGTCGCCGATGCCACATTTTCATGGGCAAGCGTTCCTTGTCGTTCCCGATACAGGTATCCACCACGATGCAGCGCTCGCCCACCTCGAGGATCAAGGAGTGAACGCTCCCCACGGCGTCTCCGCCCGCGTCGACGTAGGGGCCGATCCAAGGAATCTCGGCCAAATTGTCCACGGTGGCCTGGGGCAACAGGAAGCGCATACCCGGCGCTTCGAGTTCCTGGACCCGGGTAATTGTTATATCGCCGACCTGCCAGCGCAAGAGTGAGTTCATCATGGGCCCAGCCTAGCGACCCGGCTCCGAGCGATGCAAACCCTCGGTCATTCGCCGAAGTAGCCCGGGGGCGGCACGAAGGCGAAACCGGCGGCCTCGAGATGTCCGGCCAGGGCAATGGTGGTCAGATCCCCGAATTGAGGCCCGATGATCTGAAGCCCAATGGGCAGTCCGTCCTCGCCCGGCCCAGTTGGGAAAACCGTCGAGGGCAGATAGCTATTGATCGCCAATCCGGCCCAGAAAATCTGCTCGAAATAGGGGCGGGCCTCGCCGTCCACCTCGATCTCTCGCTCGCCAAAACGTCGATGATCGTGCTCAAAGGCCGGGGTCGACATGATGGGCGCGATCAGTGCGTCGTAGTTCTGGAAGAAAGCATGCCACTTCCAACGCAAATGGGTTCGGGCGTTGTTGGCGATCAAATAGTCGCGATGAGACGCTACCTGCTTGCGCAGGGTTTCGGCGCCTTCGCTGTGATCCCCCGGCTTGAGCCCAGAAGCCTGCGCCACCAAGCCTGCAAACTCTTCGTCGCTGGATCGCGCAGCCATGGTGGCCCAAAGCAGAGTTTGGTAGATCGAATGCGCCTCGTCGACGTCGAAGTCCGGGCGTGCATCGAAGTCTACGCTGCCTCCCGCCTTCGCGATCGTCTCGGCCACGGTCTCCACTCGCATCTGAGTTTCATGGCTAACCGGTGCCCGGTCGTGGTTTTTCCAGATCGCCACGCGATATTCAGCCAGGTTCTGGGCACGGGGTTTCGGAAGATCGACCTTCATACCCGCCGCCTCGATGGGATCGGGGCCAGCCATGATCTTCACCCCCAGCGCAAGATCTTCGGCGCTTCGCGCCATGGGGCCAATCACCGAAAGATCCGATTGAGCGACGATCCCAGGCAGCGAATGCCCCAACGGCGGAAGCAAACCCCATGTGGGCTTGTGGCCGTAGACCCCGCAATAGTGCGCGGGATTTCGGATCGAGCCACCGATATCCGAACCCGCATCAAAGCCCGTCAGGCCCGCCGCCAGAGCGGCTGCCGATCCCCCGGAAGAGCCGCCGGGAATTCGATCCAGGTTCCAGGGATTTCCCGTTCGGCCGTACACTTCGTTGTAGCTCTGAAAGTCCGCCAGGTTGAGCGGAACATTGGTCTTCCCGAAGAGGACCACGCCCGCGCCCTTCAAGCGCTCCACCGAGAGCGCATCCACCGGCGCAATGTTCTTGCGCATCTCGGGTTGCCCATAAGTGGTTGGCGTCCCCGCCACGTTGTAAGACTCTTTGATCGTCATGGGCACACCGTGAAGTGGACCCCACGTCTCGCCCCGGGCGAGCGCTTCGTCGGCCTCCCGAGCCCGGACCCTGGCCCGCTCCGCGTCCAAGACGACGATCGCATTCAGCCCCGGATTCAGACGTTCGACTCGCTCCAGAAAGTAATCCAAGAGTTCGAGGCATCCGACCTCTTTTGCCTGGATCATCGCGGCCAATTCCACCGCCGACTTGAGGGCCCATTCACCCATAAAAGTTCTCCCATCTATATTTCGCGGTCTCGCGCTGAAACGGAGAAACCACACGACGCGCCGCCGACCGAACGATACGACCGAGCTATACCACCGAGCTAAGAACTCTAACAACCCCGTACCGGGTCCGCTCTGCCCCTGGACGGCTGCAACGCGAAGTGCTCAGGGGCGAAGTGCTCAGAGCGAAGTGGTCATGCCGAGGTGCTCAGGGCGAGGTGCTCAGCAGGCCCTTGACCACCGGCGCTGAGGAGATGGCGTTCTGTCGGGGGGGGGCCGGGGGAAAACCGTTGGCGATCCCCGGCTCCGGGTTCATCGGCAGACTTGATGAATCAGTTCGACCGCCGTGCCCAGGGTATCCAGACGCTCGCGGGGTCCACTTCCCATTGGATGCAGGGTCAAGTCGTTGATCCCGCAATCGCGATAGAGCGCGATCCGTTCGCGCAGGTAGGCTTCATCGCCGATCAGGGTAGTGGCTCGCACCATCTCATCGGGCACTGCGCGGATCGCGGCGGCGCGGTCGCCCGCCAGCCACAGGTTTCTAACTTCTTCGCAGGTCTCGGAAAAACCCGAGCGCGAATACGCATCGTTGTAAAAATTTACGGTGGGCGACCCCATGGCAGAGAGCTGAAAGGCCAACATGGGTTTCTGTTTTTCGATCAGGGGAGCCGGATCGTCCCCGATGCCCACCATGACATCGACGGATAGACGCAGGTCGTCCAGAGTTCGCCCTGCGCGCGCAGCTCCCTTTCGAATATGAGCGAGATGCGCCTCGGGGGCGTCCGGGGTAAAGGAAGTTCCCAGCCAGCCGTCCGCCAGTTCGCCCGTCATTTCCAGGGCCCGGGGCGCCAGGGTCGCTAGATAAATGGGCACCGGAGTGGGTTCGTGGGCCAGCCGCAGGGCCTTGCCCTCGCCACCCGGGCGCGGCAAGACAACGCGCTCTCCCGCAAGGGAGAGTTTTTCCCCGCGACTCGCCATGCGGATCACTTCGATGGTCTCGCGCATTCGCGTTAACGGACGGTGGAAGGATTCCCCGTGCAGTCCTTCCACCACCTGAGGCCCGGAATTGCCCAGACCCAAGATGAACCGGCCACCCGTTACCGTTTGCATGCTGAGGGCCGTCATGGCGGTACTCGCCGCGGTGCGCGCGCAGACCTGCATGATGCCGGTTCCCAGTTCCATTCGTTCGGTGCGCGCCGCCAGAAAAGCCAGGGGTGCGATGGCGTCCATTCCCCATGCTTCGGCGCTCCAGGCCTGGTCCACGCCAAGCTTTTCCGCCTCCTGGGCAAACACCAGCATCGCTTTGAACTCGTCCCGCCCGCCCGAAGCCGGTCCACCTACACGTATTCCTGTTTTCATTCGGGATCTCCATCTCCGATATCGGGAAGCCCGCGTCCAACGCGCGGCGAGAGTCTCCCGATCCTCACGGCGGCCAACCGCCTGCCGGCCACGATACCCCGGCGCCAGGTACTTGTCGTTGTTGCGCCGCCACCCACAAGCCGCCACCGGCCAGCGGACCTGCGCTCTACCCGACCCACATTCCAAGACGAGTACGGGTCGCTATATTTTCTCAATGCGCCCGATGCGAAGACTCCTCCTGAGTGCCCTGGCGTTGTTTTGCCTGGGTGTCCTCGTGCTCGGAATAATCCTCACAGAGGGCCATCTCCAAATTCGGGGGATTTCGCCGGCGCTTCCCAGCGAGGCGGCCCTCCGCACGGCGGTTGCCTCGGGCGAAGGGCCCCGACACCTCTATTCGATCAATACCGCATCCCAGGCGGTCACCCCCTCGCAGTCGATGACCTTTCCCGCCTTCGTTCTCGAGTGGCCGGGAGGCCGGCGTTTCATCATCGACGCGGGCATGGAACCCGAGGCCGCTGTGGAGTTCGGCAAACCCATCGAATGGTTGACCGGTGCCGATCCGGTTCGGCCCCACGGTTCGGTGGGGGAGCAGATGGGAGCGGAGAGCCAGACCGTCGCCGGCGCCGGATTCACGCATCTACACTCGGACCACACCGGAGGGCTTCGCTCGCTTTGTCCTCTTCGGGACGGGCAACTCGCGATTTTCCAGGTCCCCCTCCAAGCCGACGAACAAAATCACACCACCGATCCCGGTCTTACCCTCCTCCTCGACGCGGACTGCGTTCGCTTCGAACGCCTGGCCGGCGGGCCCATTTATCCGATCCCCGGGTTTCCGGGCCTGGTCGCCGTGGCGGCCGGCGGGCACACGCCAGGGAGTACCGTGTTTGTCGCTCAAGTGGGCGACCGACTCTGGATCTTTTCGGGAGATATCACGAACAGCCGATCCGAACTGGAGTTGGACCGAGCAAAGAGCTTTTTCTATAGCCTGCTCATCGTTCCCGAGGATCCCGAGCGGCTGAAAATTCTCCGGGCCTGGCTTCGCGAATTGGACCGGGCTCCGGATGCAACTGTCGTCGTCTCCCACGATCTAGAAGCCTTGAATCTCCAGGGCGAAGATCCCGCCATCCCTGGGTGGCGGTGAAGCCGAAGAGGTCTTTTTTGCTCCGTCGCGTTCTCTACTTCGTCGCAGGCACGGTTTCCCTGGCTCTTGTGGCGGCAGGAGGATTGGTTCTCCTGGGCCGGGGCGTCTTTGGCGCGCACGAGGGTCCGGGAACGGTCAGCGCCATCGCCCGACCCGCTGCGGTGGTCGCCGAACGGGCCAGCGCCACACGCCGGGCCGCCGCCGCGGTGGGGGCGGCCGAAACCGAGATCCTCTTCGGCGACCTGCATGTACACACTACGTTTTCGTCGGACGCCTTCGTCATCAGCCTTCCCCTGGTTTCCGGCGAAGGGGCCCACCCTCCGGCGGATGCCTGCGATTTTGCCCGGCATTGTGCTGCCCTGGACTTCTGGTCGATCAACGATCACGCCGAGTCCCTGACCCCAGAGCACTGGCGGGAAACCATCGACAGCATTCGGCAATGCAACGCTGTCGACCCGGCGCGTGAACCCGACACCACCGCATTTCTTGGATGGGAGTGGACCCAAGATGGATCGAGCCCTGCCAACCATTGGGGACATAAGAACGTCCTCCTCAAGGGACTGGACGACGCGAGTATCCCCGCGCGCCCCATCGCGGCCCTGCATCCCGACGGCGATATCGTCACGCTTCCCCCCCTGGCCCGAGCGGGCCTCGCTCTCCTCATGCGCGACCGGCGAACCCTGGATTTCACCCGCTTCCTCGAAGAAACCGCGTCGGTGCCGCCCTGCCCAAGCGGGATTGGGGTGCGAGACCTCCCCGTTGGCTGCAAGGAATCCACCCGGACACCCGGCGAACTCTTTGACAAACTCGACGAGTGGGGGGTCGAGGCACTGGTGATCCCCCATGGCACGGCTTGGGGGAACACCGCGCCGCCCGGCGCCACATGGGATGGCCAGATTGGCGGGCCCGACGACGACCCCCAGCGGCAGATTCTCTTGGAGGTCTATTCGGGCCACGGGAATTCCGAGGAATACCGCGCTTTCTCTGCAGTCAAGTTCGGTTCGAACGGCGAATCCTACTGTCCCGAACCCCAACCCGGGCCCTCGGGCTTCCTACCCAATTGCTGGCGGGCCGGAGAAATCATTCGCGAGCGCTGTCTTGGCGAGGGAAGCCCTTTGGCCGAGTGCGACCGTCGCGCCGCTCTGGCCCGACGCAATCATTCCGCGGCGGGCAAGACCGGATTTCGCACAGTGCTCGGGGCATCGGTGGAGGATTGGCTCGACTCGGGACAGTGTCGGGACTGTTTCCTTCCCGCCTTCGACTATCGACCCGGCATGTCGGCCCAGTACATGCTGGCACGCAAGGTTTTCAATGTCTCACCACCGGCATCGACCCGCATGGGGTTCATCGCATCGAGCGATAACCACACCGCCCGTCCGGGAACCGGCTACAAGGAACTGAATCGGAGCGAAATGACCGAGAGCCAGGGTCCCCGGGCTGATGCCCCGGATTTTTTGGGCAAGGCGAAGACGCCCTCGGCCCACTCGGTCCCCCTGGACCTACAACCCGCCCACTCCTTCGCAACCCGGGACGTCGAACGAATGTCTTCGTTTTTGACCACCGGAGGACTGGTGGCCGTCCACGCCCGGGGCAGAGGGCGTGAGGCCATCTGGACCGCACTCCAAAAGCGAGAGGTCTACGGCACGAGCGGTGAACGAATCCTGCTCTGGTTCAACCTGCTGAATCCGCCGGATGGATCCGAGGCCCCGCTCCCCATGGGCTCGGAGGTCGTGCTCAAACAAGCACCGGAATTTAGTGTGCGCGCGGTTGGGGCGCGGGAGCAAAAGCCCGGCTGCCCGGAATTTGCCCGGGAAGCCCTCGGGGTAGAGCGCCTCCACGCGCTCTGCCGGAATGAGTGCTACTCGCCGGGTGACGAACGCAGGCGGATTGCGCGCATTGAGGTCGTCCGGATCCGTCCACAGGTCCGCGACGGGGAAGACCTGAGCACACTCATCGACGATCCCTGGCGCTCCCTGCCCTGCCCGCCCGACCCGGCGGGCTGCGTCGTGGAATTCAGCGACCCGGACTATAGAGCAGCGGGGCGGGATACGGTCTACTACGTCCGAGCGATTCAGGAGCCGACACCGGCCATCAATGGCGGGAACCTTCGCTGCAGCCGAGATGAAAACGGAAACTGCATCGCGCTAAACCCTTGCCATGGCGGCGAAGCTTTGACGCCATATCAAGACGACTGTCTCGAGACGATCGAAGAGCGCGCCTGGTCGTCTCCGATCTGGATCGACCGCCCCCCCCCCTCGCCACGCGGATAGAACACGGGATAGAATTCCAGTACCGAAAGGATCGCAATGAGCCCCCAACGCAGCCTGACTCCAGAACAGATTGAAGACTTCCGTCGCGATGGCTTTCTCGTCGTTGAAAATTTCTTTCGCGACGATGAAAGGCAGGCCTTCGGCGCCGCCGTGGACACCGGAGTCGCCGGCCGGACATCTTCGGACACTCGTCCCATGGCGGAAAAGAGCCTGTACGAGCAGAGTTTCATCCAGTGCATCAATCTCTGGGAAGACGATCCGGAAATTCGCGCCTTCACGTTCAACCCGGATCTCGGAAAGATGGCCGCAGATCTTCTCGGCGCCGATGCGGTGCGCATCTGGCACGATCAGGCCCTCTACAAGGAAGCCGGGGGCCGTGAAACCGATGCTCATCAGGACCGGCCCTTCTGGCCGATAAAACCGGCCGACCAAGTGACGGCATGGATTCCATTCGACGGCTCGCAACGAGGCGCAGGTGCAATGGCCTACTTGCCCGGCTCGCATCGGGTGGGTTTGGAACGCTTTGTCGATATCTCGCACTTTTTTCGAGAGCCCTACGATATCGTCCATGATCCTGCCGTTGCCGATCTTCAACCTATCTGGGTTGAAGCCGAACCGGGTTCTGTCGTTTTCCACCATTCACTCACGGTCCATCAGGCGGATGCCAATTCGACTCAGAAAACACGCCGGGTCTACTGCATCATCTACTTCGCCGATGGATGCGTCCGGCGCGCTGGGATTCCCCACATCGTGCCCGACCGGCAGGGAATCGCGGTGGATGCGCCCATTCGCGGCAAAGTTTCCCCCATCGTGTGGCCTCGAGAGGAAAACGATCTTCCGCCGGCGCCGAGCGATCGTCCACCCAACCTCGGCTTCGCCTGAGGGACGCAGCCGGTGGAACCGGCCTGGACCCCCATCGAGATCCGCTGCGTGCTCCCCCCTCGACGGATTCTCAACGCTTGGATTCATTCGCTTGCATGGATAGACTCCCACCATGCGGATCTGGATCGATACCGACATCGGCAGCGATGTCGACGACGCGCTCGCATTGGCCTATGTGCTCCGGCACCCCGACTTTGAGTTGGTCGGGGTCTCGACGGTCTTCGGCGATGTCACACTTCGGAGCGAGATCGCCCGCGCGCTGTTGCAAGTCGCGGGGGCCCCCGATGTGCCCGTCATCAGCGGTTTGGGCGCCCCTCTCGCCCCAGGCCGCCAGGGCCTGATGTTCGGCCACGAGGGCCAGGGCATCATCGAGGCCCCGGCGCCCCGACTTCGAACCGATCCCGAGGACGACCGCGAGGCGCGAGTGGCGACCCTCGCCGATGCTCTCGCCGCGGCCCGACCCGAGGTCGTGCTCGCGATCGGCCCGCTCTCCAATCTCGGGGCCCTAGTGGACAGCGGTCACTCCTTGCCCCCCCTGGCCATCATGGGCGGAAAACTCACCGATATCGTGTTGCCGGGCATGATCGAGGGAATCTCCGAATGGAATTGGTTCTGTGACCCTCTCGCCGTACAACACGTCATCGGCGCGGCGCATGGGGTTCTGCCCCGGGTAATCCCCGCCGAAGTCACCTTCCGGACGGCGCTGGAGGAAGGCGACGTCGAACGCCTGGCGGGCGGGGATGCACTGGCCAAGCAACTCGCGGTTCTGTGTCGGCGTTGGCTCGAATTTCTTCGTGGGCATTCCGGCCATCCGACGCCCCGAGTTGCACTCCACGATCCCCTCACCGCTGCCGTGCTGGTCGAAGAGACTCTCTGCTCATTTTCCGAGCGGCGGATCCGAATCGATGACCGCGCCGTGACCGAGAGCGAGTCGGGAGCCGCTAATGTGCGAGCGGCCACGGACGTCGATGCAAAAGCTCTCCGCGATCATCTGATGAATACTTGGCTCTAGCACCCCGACTGATTCCCTAAGAAGGCATCCATGAACCGACTCGTGTCCCTCTTCATCCGCTGGATCCCCGATGCCTTCGCGGTCGCGCTGGGCCTCACCCTCCTGACGTTTCTATGCGCCGTGGGGATCACCCGGTATCCCCTGAATTCGGCCATCCAGTCCTGGGGCAACGGATTCTGGAACCTGCTTCTCTTTACCAACCAGATCACCCTGACCCTTTTGCTCGGATTCGGGTTGGCCAACACCCCTCCAGTCAAGCGCGGGCTCCGGCGAATCGCCCAGGGGGTCCACTCGGCGCGAGGGGCCTATATGACCGCGTGTGCGATCACCGGAATCGCCGCGCTGCTTTCCTGGGGTCTCAGCCTCGTCACCGCCGGCATCATGGCGCGAACCCTCGGCGAGCGCTGTCGAGACGGCGGAATTCGGGTTCATTACCCGCTGCTCGTGGCCTCCTCGTTCTCCGGATTCGTCATCTGGCATCAGGGCCTCACGAGTTCGGTGGGCCTCGCCGTCGCCACGCCTGGCCATTTTCTCGAGTCCCAAATCGGGTTGATCCCCACGAGCCTCACGCTCTTTACAGCGTGGAATATCACCGTCGCGATGACGATTCTCGTCACCCTTCCGGTCCTGATGGCGTGGCTGCGCCCCCGAGACCCCGAGGCAATCCAGGAAATGGAAGGCCCGGGATTCGTCGACACCACTCCACAACGAGAGGGCGCGAGTGGATCCAAGAGCCCAGCCGAGCGCATGGACAGCTCCCCATGGCTGATCGGAGTCATCGTCGTCATGGCCGGAGTCTATATGTTCGACCACTTCTTCCTGCGCGAGATGGGCCTTGAACTCAATATCCTCAACTTCGGTTTTCTCTTCGCCGGGCTCGCCCTGGCAGGATCGGCCGTGCGCTATGTCGAAATTCTCGTGGAGGGTGGCCGGGTCGCCGTCCCTTTCCTCCTGCAATATCCCTTTTACGCGGGCATTGCCGCCATCATGCTCGATTCCGGACTGGTCGCGATGATCATCGACTTCTTTGTGTCGTTTTCCAGTGCCACCACCCTCCCGCTATGGGCTTTCATCTCGGGAGGGGTTCTGAATATTTTTATCCCATCGGGAGGTGGCCAATGGGCGGTCCAGGGCCCCCTCATGATGGCCGCCGCTCAGCAGGTGGGGGCGGATCTGCCGCGGGTCGCCATGGCTGTCGCCATGGGGGATCAATGGACCAACTTGATCCAGCCCCTGGTTTTGGTCCCCGTGCTCGCCATCGCCAAAATCGGTGCTCGAGAAATCATGGGCTACACGTTCGTCGCCCTGAGCTTTTGCGGGGTCATCTTCGGGATCGCGCTAATCCTGTAGCGAACACCCGACACACAACCGGCGGATTCAACCTGGGATATCGAAGATCTCGTGCTCTTCGGTGAGAAATAGTCGGGAATCCGCAAAGTCGATGAAGTGAGACTCGTCGATCTGCAGGCGCTTTGCCGCTTCTTGACCCTCGGCCGACGCCGTACCCGCAACGAGTTCGTCGATGCTTTCCCACCAGACTTCGGTGATGCCGTCAAAAGGGTCACCCAATCCCCGCCCCTCGGAAAGACTGGCGTTGACCCCAGCCGCCGTCGAGTGACTCTGGACATAGCGCCGAGCCCTCAGGACATGGGCCACGCTCTTGACCAGCGGGCCGTGCTCCTCGAGCCAGTAACGATAAAACTCGCTCTCCGTAATTTCGGCCTTTCGCCGAACGCAGTAGACCAATTTGATCATCTCACTTCACCTCCTGCCCAATCGACTGTCCAATAAACCACCGCTTGCTGTCCGCGGTCACTCAATACCTTCGACCCGAAGTTCCCCCTTCTCGTGCCGCGCCCGGAGCACCTTCTTGTCGAATTTTCCGACACTGGTTTTCGGTACCTCATCGATAAAGGTCCAACGCTCGGGAAGCCACCATTTCGCGACCCGGGCCGCCAAAAATTCGGTCAACTCTGCGGCGCCCGCCTTGGCTCCGTCCGTGAGAACCACGCACGCCATGGGGCGCTCGTCCCATCGCTCGTCGGGAACCCCAACCACGGCTGCCTCCACAACTTCCGGATGCGCCATGATTTCGTTTTCGAGTTCGACCGAGGAAATCCATTCCCCCCCGGATTTGATGACGTCTTTGGCGCGATCCGTGATCTGAATAAAGCCGAGGGAATCCACGTGCGCGACGTCACCCGTTCGAAGCCAGCCATTCTGAAACTTATCGTCCGACGGATCCTTGTAGTAGGAGCCCGTGATCCACGGACCGCGCACCTGAATCTCACCCACCGACTCGCCATCCCAGGGCAATTCCTTGCCCTCGTCATCGACAATCCGCAATTCAACCCCCGCTGAAATGCGACCGGTTCGTGTCCGCCAATCCATCTCTTCCCCGGGGTCGTGCCCTCTGGGCGGGTGGGCGATCGCCGCGAGTGGACTCGTCTCGGTCATTCCCCACGCTTGGATCATTCGCACCCCATGTTTTTCCTCCAATGCCTCCATCAGACTTCGGGGTACCGCCGAGCCGCCACAGACCACCATCCGCAGGCTCGACAAGTCGACGGAATTGCCCGCCGAATAGCGAAGAATTTCGTTCCAAACCGTCGGGACAGCGCCCGAGAAGGTCGGCCTTTCCTCGGCGATCAGCCGACACAGCGGCTCGGCTTGCAAAAATTTCTCGGGGAGAATCATGTCGGCCCCGGCCTGCCATGTCGCGTGGGGGAGACCCCAAGCATTCGCGTGGAACATCGGAACGATCATCAACGCGCGATCGGTCTGGGAGAGTCCGAATGTCGCCGCCGAGTTCGCCGCCATCGAGTGCAACACGCTCGAGCGATGGCTGTAGACTACCCCTTTCGGATTGCCAGTCGTCCCGCTCGTATAACACATGGCCGCCGCTTGCCGTTCTTCGATCTCGGGCCACGAGTAGCCGAGTGATTCCGCTGCGAGCAAATCCTCATAGTGAAGCACCTCGCCCAGCGCGGAAGCGTCGCCCTCCCCGACTAGGATGAAAGTGGGTCGCTTCTTCAAGTCGTCGACCACCTTTGCGAGGAGCGGCACCAAGGATGCATCCACCAAGATCACGTCATCTTCCGCGTGATTGATCACATAACTGAGTTGCTCGGGAAAGAGTCGAATATTGAGGGTGTGAAGCACGGCCCCCATGCAGGGCACCGCGAAATATGCCTCGAGATGTTCCTGATTATTCCACTGGAAGGTCCCCACCCGATCGCCGGGCCGCACGCCCAAACGCTCCAGAGCGGCGGCCAGCTTTTCCGCCCGCGCGCCCACCTCGGCGAAGCTCGCCCTACGACAGCTCTCACCCTCAAAGGTGACCACCTGGCTGTCCGCATACACTCGCCGCCCAAATTCAAAGATCGAGCGAATCGAAAGGGGCGCGTCCTGCATGGTGCTCTCTAACATGGGTTCTCCTTGAAGCCTTGCGGAAAGTTTCGGCGTCTGAATTGTCTCGCATTCAGCGATTTTCACCAGTAGGACCCGATTGGCCCGTGGCCCGACACGAGCCGGCGCTTCGGAGCGAGTTCCACGCCGCCGCCTGCCCCCAACCCAGTTGCACCCGCTAGTCTCTCACAGCGAAACTGCCGTTGGAAGGAGTCAGTCAACAATGCGGAAAACGCTCCTCATTCTCCCCTTGCTGTTCTGGAGCGCTGGGGCCGCTGGGCTCACGGATGACGAAACCATCGGCCGTATCTACCAGCATATCTCCCAGTTGGAGGAGAAGTACCCAAATATCCGTTTTCGCCGAACCATGACTGTTCGTGAACTTGATCCCGACAGTGGCAAAGTCCGCAAAACCTCGGTTTCGGAGCAAGATGTCTTAGCCCACGTCGGAGAGCGTCCTCAAATCAAGATTCTCAGTTGCACGGTAAACGGCGCGAGCGCCAAGCCCGAGGCGTGTGAGCGCAAGGAGCGCGACCGCAAGCCCCCCCTCCGAATCTTCGGCCCCACTGGCCATCAGCACTATCGGTTCGAACTTTTACCCCAACAACTCGGGGGTGACGCGCCCTTCTATCGCCTAAGAGTCATCCCCAAACAGAAAACGGAAAGACACTTCGAGGGTGTGCTGGAGTTCACAGCCAGCGATCTCAGCCTTCATTCCTCCCACGGCACCATCGCGGCATTTCCAATGGCGATGAAAAAAATGGAGTTGGAATTGTTCTTTGACGATCTCGATGGGCGGTCGGTGCCGTCGAGAACCCGAATGGACATGACCCTCTACCTGCCCTTGGTTCTGAACTCTCGCGTGATCAGCGAATCCGTAACGTCTGAGAGTCGGATTCCAGCCGACTAGCCTGTGTGATAGGCTCGCTCTGATGATTCGGCCCATAATTCTTTCGATTTTTTTCATCTCAGGCGTTGCCGCGCTGGTTTATGAAGTCGTATGGATGCGCTGGTTGGCCCTGACGTTCGGCGTGTCCACCTACGCGATATCCACCGTTCTGGCTACCTTCATGGCGGGGCTCGCGGCGGGCAGCTTTTACTTCGGCCGCTGGATCGATCACCGGAGCAACCCTCTGCGCGCCTATGCGGTCCTCGAGTTTCTCATTGGACTCTATGCCCTGGCCGTCCCCAGCTTATTCACCGCCATGCGAGCGATATTTGTCGAGTTGCATCAACTCGAACTCCCCCCGGCCCAATTTGCCCTGGCCCGTGCCCTCCTGGCAGGGGTTCTCCTCTTGCCCCCCACCATCTTGATGGGCGGAACGTTTCCAATTCTCGTGCGGTTCTTCGTTCGGCACAGGGCGGAAGTCGGAAGAAGTGCCGGTCTTCTCTACTTCCTAAACACCCTCGGAGCGACCTTCGGCACTCTCGCCGCGGGTTTCTATTTCATCGAGCATCTCGGCCTTGAGCGGACCAACTTGCTCGCAGTGGGGGTTAACTTTTTCGTTGCGACCATCGCCGGGTTGCTCGCCTGGCGACAGGCCGGAAAAAATGCGGACATCGCCCCAAAGGAAAGCAGCGCCCAAAGCACTGGCGACAGCGAATCCCAGGAGGAATCAATTCCGAGCTTCGTGATGTGGCTCGTACTGGGCTCGATCGGTCTCTCGGGATTCGCATCCCTCGCCTACGAGGTTCTTTGGACCCGTGCCCTAACGCGCTTCCTCTACAACTCCACCTATGCCTTCACCACCATGCTGGCCACGTTCCTCACCGGCATCGCCCTGGGAAGCGCGATCTACAGCGTTTGGCTCGCGCGACTCCGGCGCCCTGTCCGACTCTTCGCCGTGCTTCAACTCTGCGTCGGGCTCGGTTTCCTTCTCTCGAGCTTTCTATTTCAGGACCTGTCCAAGATCTCCACCGACCTGATCGGAAGTGTAGAGGTCACCAGTTTCCAGCAGTCGATCAGCACGATGTTCCTTCGCTCGGCGCTTATTCTCTTCCTACCTACGGTCTTTCTCGGAGCAACACTTCCCCTCGCGACCGATATCTGCACCCGGGGCGTCGAACGGCTGGGCTTTGGCCTGGGGCGGGTCTACGCGGTCAATACCGCGGGCTCGATCCTGGGGTCCCTGGGCGCGTCATTCGTCTTGATCCCCCTCTTGGGTATGCAGCAGAGCATCGTTTTCCTGGTGGTTTTGAACTTCGCGATTGCGGGAACCCTCGCGGTGACAAGCCTGGAGGGGTTGCAAGCCCGCGTTGGCTTGGGCGGATTGTCCGTCGCATTCATCGCGGCCGCAATCTTCCTCGTGCCCCACGACCTGTTCACCAGCACCTTCAACACCCCGGACCAGGATCTGGTGTTCTACCACGAGGGCGCTACGGATACAGTCGGGGTAATCGAATACGGGCCGAATAAGCAGCGGACAATCGTCTATGACGATCAACGTGGGACCGCCGGCACCAACACCGTTCCCTGGAATTTCTTTTTTGCCCACTTGCCCATGCTCCTCCACCCCGGCGAGCCCAGCCGGGTGCTCCACATTTGCTTCGGAGTCGGAAACAGCCTTTCTGCAGTGGCGTCCTATCCATCGGTGACGCTCGTGGACAATGTCGAGCTTTCGCCCAACGCCATGCTCGCAGCGCCGTACTTCTGGACAAACGACGATGTGCTCGCCAAGAGCAAGGTCCGCACTCATGTCGAGGATGGACGTACTTTCGTTCTCGGCACCGAACAAGTATACGATGTGATCCTGTTGGAACCGCCCGAGATATTTACCGCAGGCGTCGTGAACATCTATACGAAGGAATTTTATCAGGATGCCGCCAAGAGACTCGCGCCAGGAGGTCTCCTCATCCAATGGCTGATGGTCGGGCAGCTACCGGTAGAGGACGAGGCCATGTTCTTTCGGGCTCTCTCCGACGCATTCCCCTATGTGACGGCTTGGCAGCAACTTTCGAGAGGACCCATTCTCCTGATTGGGCACAAGGAGCCCTTTGAGGTCGACTTCGCGAAGTTGCTGGAAAGAATGAAACGCCCCAACGTTCTGCGGGACCTGAAGCGAATCCCGCTCTACGGGCCAGAACATCTTCTCTCGTTCTTCATCTTCGACACTCCGGCCTACCGCGAATTCGTCCGCGACATCCCGCCCGTCACCGAGGATCGTACGGTGGTCGACTTTACCGCTCCTCGATTCGCCGGCTCGGGGTATGGGTTCGGCCTTAAGGTATACGGCCAAAAGCCTCCGGCCTGGCGAGGTTCTGTCCGATGGCTCACGGTGCGTGGGGCTTTCTACGAGGATATGAGAGTTTCGGTGATGCCCTATGTCAAGAACCCCGGAGATCGCACCCTTGAACTCATCGAGTCTCGCATTCAGAAATTTCAGAAACGGCAGCCTCGCCTGCAAAAGCCGTTGCCCGAGGCTCGATGGCGCGAAGTTCGGAGCCAGTAAACGCTCGAGAGCCCGCTCTTTTTTGAAAGCCCACCTCCTTTTCAAAAGTCCACCGCTGTCTTGAACTCGAAAGTCTACCCCTAAGGACGAGTCGATTTTTTCTGGCCCGGGCGTCTTGCCCCAGGAATGCCGAACCGACTCCTCAGCGAGCCAGAGAAAGCCAGCCCCCAAAGTCACATCGGGGTCTCATGCAAAATATTCCTGTGCAGTCGCGGCCGCGACGAAATTTTCCTCGAGGTGGCCGAAGGTCTGCATATCGGCGTTCACCGCATCCAGCCCATGCTCAAGCACGAAGGCATAGCTCCTCTGGAATTCGTTCAGATTCGCAGCCATCAGCTTGGCGTCGTAGTGGCTATCGAATGCTTTCGGATTGCCCCACCCCAGCCATTTTCTGCCCGCAAGAAAACGCCCCGCCTTCATTCCGATCAGGCCGATCTTCGCGGCACGCGCTTCGGCCAATACTGGTCCCAGACCCACCATATCGGGTGAATCAGCGACTACATTGCGGTCGGCCCAGCTGTACCAGCCTGCAGGGGTGATCGCGATCTGGGCGAGAGAAAAGCGCTCGGTCGCTGCAGCCGCCAGTACTACGTTTTGGGCGTTTTCATGGGTACTCAGTCCCCAATACGATGTCTTCCCGGCCTGCTTCGCTTTCAGGAACGCCTCGTACATTTCATCACTACGAACCACCGATGGGTTATTGGCACCCATCATGTAGTAGGCGTCCACACGTTCGACGCCCAAGTCCGAAAGGCTCTGATCGAGGAGTCCGAGCCATGTCTTGGCACCCTGCTTCGCCTGGGCGGAGGTCACTTGAGCTCCGGGCTCGATATCGAGATAAACGCTCGCCTTCGATATCAGAAGGATCTCGTCCCTGCGTTTTTTGAGGAAGACCCGGAGATTCTGTTCGGCATCCTTGTAATACCGCCGCGTTCCCACGTCAAACACGTTCACCCCCGCATCGAAGGCGCGGTTGAGAAGATCGTCACGGGGCTCCTGGGAGAGCGCAGCCCCACACCCAAAAATGAGTCGACTCCCCAAAAATCCGGTCTTGCCCAACCTCCGATACGCCATTTTCGGCAGAGGCGTCCCCTCTCCCTCCTGGGTCTCGGCGATCGCCGCGCGTACGTCGCCCGACCGCAAGAACGTGCGCCCCGCAATGGCCAGGCCAGCCATGGAATGAATGAACTTTCTTCGGGTGGTACGCAGGTTGCGGGCCATACATTCTCCTTGCGGAGACCGCCGGAATGGGATCTCCGCTAATTTCGACCCAGTGTAGCCGCCTCAGGCGGCATCAACCCCCTATTCACCCCACATCCAGACACGCCCGAACGCTCCCAGAAGCACACAAAAGCTTCCACTCGGGCGTCCGCCGCTGTACTATCGATTGCATGAAATTCGGAATCTTCTACGAGCACCAGCTCCCCCGACCCTGGTCCGAGCGCGCAGAATACGAACTCCTGCAGAATTCCCTCGACGAAGTCGAACTCGCGGACCGCCTGGGATACGACTACGCGTGGGAGGTAGAACACCATTTCCTGGAAGAATACTCGCACTCCTCTGCGCCCGAGGTGTTCCTGGCTGCGGCAAGCCAGAGGACCAAGCAAATTCGCCTCGCTCACGGAATCATCCAACTGACCACCAATCACCCTGCACGGGTGGCAGAGCGGGTCTCGACCCTTGACCTCCTGAGTCATGGCCGGGTCGAGTTCGGGATTGGCGAGGGCTCCTCGGTTACCGAGTTGCACCCGTTTGATCGTCGTTTTCGCGACAAGCGGGCGGTCTGGGAGGACGCAGTACGCGCCGTGATGCCGATGTTCACCTCGGAATCCCATGAGTACCACGGCGAGTACTTCGATTTCCCTCTCCGAAATGTTCTCCCCAAGCCCTACCAGAAGCCTCACCCCCCGCTCTGGGTCGCTTGTTCGCAGATCGAAACCATCGAAATGGCGGGACGCAGAGGAATGGGCGCGCTCGGCTTTCAATTCGTTTCCTCCGATGCTGCGGTCGCCTGGGTAAACGCCTACTACAATTCGTTCGTGAAACGTCAGGAAAAACTCGCCGACTACGCGAGCAACCCCAATATCGCAGTCGTCAGCGGTTTCATGTGCGCTGAGACCGACGAGGAGGCCTACCGCAAAGCCTCCGGATGGACCTTCTTCCAATTCGCTTTACGCTTTTATGCCACCCATGGGACCATCGCGCCGGGTTCGGTGAGTCTCTGGGAGGAGTATTTGAAGTGGCGTGAAACACCCAAAGGCAAGAAGCAACGAACAACCGGATTGATTGGTTCTCCGGAGACCCTCCGGCGCAAACTACGAAAGTTCGAAGCTTCCAATGTCGACCAGGTTATTCTGCTCAATCAGGCAGGAAACAACACACACGAGGACATCATCGCGAGCCTGAAATTGTTTGCGGAAACGGTTATGCCCGAATTTCACGCGCGTGAGTCCGATCACCAGGCGTGGAAACGCGACGTTCTTTCCGGAAAAATAGAACTCGAAGAAGTCGACACCGAAACGCATACGATCCGGGGCGCTTCGCGACCGACCCTGGCTCCCGATGGTACGCGTGCATCGGATCCGAGTTCCTGAACGGGGGTAGCCTGGAATTCCCGCTGCAAAATCTTCGTGTCCTCGACTTCTCACGAGTGCTCGCCGGCCCCTTCGCCGGTCGTATGCTTTCGGATATGGGAGCCGAGGTGGTCAAGCTCGAGCCGCCCGAAGGCGATGTCACCCGGGGTTGGGGGCGGATGCGGGCGGGCCTGTCGGGCTACTACACCCAGCAGAACGCAGGGAAGCGAAGCGTCTGCGTAAATCTTGAATCCCCGGGCTCCACGCCGCTTGTACGTCGACTCGCTGGCCAGGCCGACGTGTTGATCGAGAATTTTCGGCCGGGGGTGATGGCGCGTCATGGCCTGTCATGGCAAGACCTTTCCCCAGACAACCCTCGCCTGATCATGCTCTCGATCTCGGGCTTCGGCCAGCAAGGCCCTGAGTCCCACCGGGCGGCCTACGCGGCGGTGCTTCACGCAGAATCCGGCCTCGTCGCGCGGCAAGCGGGCGAAGACCAACGCAGCCCCAGCGACCCTGTGCTCTCCATCGCGGACATGAATGCCGGCCTGCACGGCCTCGTCGGAATTCTCTCAGCCCTCTATTTACGCGAACGCGGGGGACGAGGCCAGCATATCGACATCGCGATGCTCGATACGATGCTCCTCACCGACGACTACGCGAACTTCACCCTGGACGAGATTCCGCTCACTCGTGGCGGTGGGCAGGTATGGGACGCGCCGGGTGGGCCGATCATGATCACCGGTGATTTCCGCATCGTTTGGAAACTTCTCGCCAAGCATCATGGAGTTGTCGATCCCACTCCGGCCGGCGCGCCGCTCGAAGAAAAAATTCGTTTGCGACGGAAAGCAGTGGGCGATTTCTTCCTTTCGTTCCCGGACCGACTCGGCCTGATTTCGGCCCTCGATGCCGTGAATCTCGCGTGGGGGGATATTCGATCGAACTCGGCTGCCTTCGCCTCGCCCACGGCTCAAGCCCGGCGAACCGTGGCCCAGGTGGACGATCGTGCGGGCGGGACGCGACCTGTGGTGGAGTCGCCTTACCGCTTTTCCGATGCACCCTCGCATGTGGCCCGCGGCCCGGCTTATCGAGGCGAGCACAATCGTGAGGTCCTTGTGGACTGGCTCGGTGCCTCACCCAATGAAATCGAGGCACTCGAGCGCGACGGAATCCTGAGCGCCGAGCCGATGCCCTGAGATTCCTCGCTCGAAAGAGCCGGCGACTACAAGCTCCCGAGTTCAACCCAAGATCGTCCAATCAAAGAAATTTCTCGCAAACCGGAGAGTATTCATGGATCGACTCGCAGGCAAAACTGCCATCGTCACCGGAGGTGCCAGCGGAATTGGTGCCGCCACTGTTCAACTCTTCGTGGAAGAGGGAGCCCGAGTGCTGATCGCCGACACACAAGTCGAGCGCGGCGAGAAACTCGCGAGTACGATCGGCGAGGCCGCCCTATTCTGCCGCGTTGATGTCACCCGGGAAGACGATCTGCGACGCGCCGTAGACGAGTGTGTGAGCCGGTGGGGCCGCCTGGACTGCATGTTCAATAACGCGGGCTTCGGAGGGGCACTTGGGTCCATCGAGACCACCACCGTCGAAGAATTCGATATCACCTTTGACGTGCTTCTAAAGGGTGTATTTCTCGGGATCAAGCACGCAATGCGGGTGATGCGGCCCCAGGCAAGCGGTTCGATCATCAGCACCGCTTCGGTTGCCGGCCTCAAGACCGGGGAATCTCCCCATCTCTACAGCGTCGCCAAGGCCGCTGTCATTCACCTCACGCGGTCGGTGGCATTGGAACTCGGCGAGTACGGGATTCGAGCAAATTGCATTTGCCCGGGAATCGTGGCCACCCCCCTGGCCGCAGGAAGTCCCAAAGTCACCCCCGAAGCGCTGGAAAAACTCGCCCACGGTCTAAAGAAGGCTCAGGCCCTGGGCCGGGTGGGACAGCCCCAAGACATCGCTCGGGCAGCGCTCTGGCTCGCCAGCGACGAGGCCGAGTGGGTGACGGGCCACGCCCAAGTGGTCGATGGCGGCGCCTACGCGGGGAGGCCCTGGCACCGCCAACCCGATTGGATCACGGCCGATCGACCCCTCAAGCTCTATCGTCCGGAGGGCCGATAGTCCATGGTGAAATTGATCGCTTTCTTCAAGCGCAAGGCAGGCCTCTCCGTACAGGCCTTTCAGAAGCATTGGCGCGGAGACCATGCAGAGCTTGTGATTCGTCAGGCCGGACTCCGCCGCTATGTCCAAAACCACACCCTCGAATCGGCGTACCAAAGTCGGGAGCCGGTATACGACGGCGTCGCCGAAGCCTGGTTCGACGATACCGAGAGCATGCGCGCCCTGGCTGGATCTGCGGAGTACAAGGCCGTTCGCGATGACGAGAGCCGATTCATCGACCCAGGCAGCATGGGAGTTCTCATCACGGATGAAGTCGTAGTCGTTGACGGCCCCGAATCCAAGATCAAGATGGTCACCTTCCTCAACAAGCGGACCGACGTCACGGCAGAGTTTTTTCAGCATCATTGGCGTGAAAATCACGGACCCCTGGCGGCGCAGATTCCGGGCCTTCTGCGCTACGTGCAATGTCATGCTCGGCCAGGGATCTACGCTGCCGGAAGAAGTCCGCTCTTCGACGGGATTCCGATTTCGTGGTTTGAAGACATGCAGAGCCTCCGGGATTCAGGAGAGAGTGCAGCCTACAGCCAAACACGAGCCGATGAAAAAAACTTTATGATCTCTGGCCGATTGCCCTTCGTGATCACCCGAGCACACGAAATCGAGGTGCAATAGATGAGCGAAACCGGCTTGGATCTCCTCCTCGACCGCATGGCGATCAGCGATGTCGTTCACGCATACGCCACCGGCCTTGACCGAAGAGACTGGACCCTCTTCCGCTCGATCTTCACCGACTCCATCGAGATGAAATTTGATTCGGCGGGCATTCGATCGGGCACGTATTCAGCAGACGCCTGGGTTCGCAGCGCGAGACGACTCTTCGCGGGCTTCTCCGCTACCCAGCACACGAGCAGCAACCATGTTCACGACGTCCGCGGAGACGAAGCGACGTGTGTCTCGAATATGCAGGCGGAGCATTTTGTCCACCGCGAGGAAGGCGATGGCCTTGCCGACGGGGACGAACGCTGGACCCTCGGGGGTTATTACGTCAATGAACTGGTTCGCCAGCCCGGCGGCTGGAAGCTCGCCGAAGTCACCCTCAATGTCACCTGGCGCTCCGGGAATCCGGAAGTGCCGAAGATCGCGATCGCGCGCGGGCGCGCCGCGGAAGAGTAATCGCGGCTGCCGCATGGGTGTTTGAGAGCCAATTCCTCGTGGATGACGTCTCGAGCGCCAATTGGGTCTTCCCGAAGCCTTTCGAGCAATCCGCCCGATTATTTCGCCAGACCGACCCGGCACCCCTCTCCCGGGCCACTCCGAAGTGTGCCTATCGACTCTGGGGCAGCGGTAGGCGATTATTCCCGGGCACGTGGCCTGACTCCCGGATGCCGGCCTAGGGCTCGCCCGAACCGAGAAAGCAAATCCGATACTGATGGCCAGCGCTCCTCCGAACAGCGATCTCCAGGGCCTCCGTCGCCTAGGGGACGGAAGCAAGAACGATCGGCTGCGGATGCGCCTGATCCTTCGCATTCTCATCCGCTGTCTGAGCCTGCTGGTCCCGGTTCGAAAGCACGTGATCCTGCTCTTTCTGGGCTTCGGAACGCTTTCCCTGCTCCTGCTTCCCCTGGGTCTGCTCTTCATCGACACCCTGTGGACCCGGGTCCTCCAGGGCAATCCGATGTTGGAAATCGAGGCACAGTTCTTCCGGGTTCCTGTCGCCGCCGCCACTCACGTCGACGGCTTTGGTCCGGACCTCCGCAGGCTCGTCGCCGAGCGACTGGTTGTCTGGGCAGCCGTGCTCTCAATGGCAATCGCTCCGCTCTTTATTGGCCTCTACTACTACCAGGTTTGGATCCTTCAACGCGTCAATCAAAAGCTTCGAGTAGACCTTCTCTCGCACCTCCAGAGCCTTTCCCTGCGCTTTCATGCGGACAACACCGTCGGCGACGCGGTCTATCGCCTGACCCAGGACAGCGCAATGGTGACTCAGCTGATCCAAGTTCTCGTCTTGACGCCTTTCACCGCCATTCCCCAGTTTTTCTACTCCGTCATCGTGATCGGCCTCTTTGCACCCCAACTCGCCTTGATTCTTTTAGGCGTCCTCCTTCCCAGCCTGGTGGGCGGCGCATGGTTTTCCCAACGCATGCGCTTCCAGTTCCGCCGAGCTCGGGAAACCAACGCGGCGCTGACAGGACGGATCCAGGAAACCCTTGCGGGCATCAAGGTCATCAAGGCCTACGGGGCCGAACAAACCGAAGAGGAAGCCTTTCGCGGTGCGAGCCATGCGGCGTTCGATGCGGCCTTCGGCGCTCGCAGCCTCTATGCCATCTACGGAATGGGAATGTTCTGGATCTTCGGCACGTTCGCGCTTTTCATCACTGCCCTGGGCACTGTGGAAGTCATGCAAAAAACCGAACTCGCAGCCACGGCCGTGGGTTTTACGATTTGGAATCTTGGCCTCTACAACTACTTCAAGGCTCGACTGGGTGGTTCTGTCGAGTCTCTCAAGGATATTTTTCGGACCTGGGGACGCGCTCAGGATATTGCCATAGGCCTCGACCGGGTATTCGAGGTTCTCGATCACGAACCTGAAATCCAGGATGCCCCAGACTCGATTCGCCTCGAGGGCGTCCGCGAGGAAGTTCGGTTTGAGAACGTCTCCTTTCACTACCAGGCGGATCGCCCGGTGCTCCAAGGAGTCAGCCTGACTGCCCAGGTGGGCACAATCACGGCCATTGTGGGTCCCACGGGCTCGGGGAAAAGCACCTTGATGGCACTTCTGCTCCGACTCTTCGATCCCACGAGCGGAAGGATCGAGATCGACGGGACGGAGATTGTGCAGTTCCAAACTCAAAGCCTACGAGAGAATATTTCCATCGCCCTGCAGGAGAACGTGCTCTTCGGCAACACCATCGGCGAAAACATCCGTTTCGCCGAACCTCGGGCCAGCGACGCTCAGGTCCGTGAGGCGGCACGCATTGCCCAAGCAAACGAGTTCATCGAGGCGCTGCCCGAAGGCTACGACACATTGCTTGGCGAGCGGGGTTCAAAACTCTCCACGGGGCAGCGACAACGGCTGTCCATTGCCCGTGCGGTCCTCAAAGACACCCCGATTCTGGTGCTCGACGAGCCCACCGCGGCCCTGGACGCCTCCACCGAGCAGAAAGTTCTCAAGAGCCTCGCCGAATGGGGGCAGAACCGCGCGGTGTTTCTCATCACCCACCGTCTCTCGACAATTCGCCAGGCGGATCAAATCGCTTTTCTTCAAGGGGGTACCCTGGCCGAACTCGGGACCCACGACGAATTGATGGCGATTACCGATGGCGCATATCGAACCCTTGTCGAAACCGAGCGCCTCGCCGCCGAGGCCGCCTCGCGATGAGTCGACGAAGCCGGATGGAGGAAAGCGAAGATCTGACCCACTGGGAAACCGTCCGCGTCATCGGCCGTGCGCTTCGTTTCATCGCCCCTTTTAAGCGTCAGTTCGCGGTCAAGGTAGGGCTGATGCTGATCAGCCTTCTCCCCATGCTCATGCTGCCCTGGCCCGTGAAGATCATCATCGACAACGTCGTAGAGGGCCACCCCATAGACGCTCCGCTCCGTCCCTACCCCTCGATGGTCGCGCCCCTGATGGACTCCTTGGCGATCTACTCGCCCACCGAACTGCTGTTGGTTGTGATCGCCTTTCAGACCACGCTTTTTCTTGTCATCGGCGCCTTTGGGACGTCGGGAAGCGAAGGCGAGACCGCCGAGGGGTATTTGGCCAGCGGCTACGACACCGCGAGCCGAACCGAGAACGAAGCCAATTCGGGTTTCAGCTTGACCGGGGGGCTGCTCGGACTCTTCGATTTTCGCTGGACCATGCGACTCACCCAAGCGCTCAACCACCACTACCGAACTCAACTCTTCAGGCGGGTCCAGACTCTTCCCATGACGGCCTTCGATGACGAGCGCATCGGCGATGCTGTGTTCCGCGTCATGTACGACACCCCAGCCATCACCAACGCCTGCTACCGAATTCTCCTCACACCCATCACCGCACCTCTCCATATCCTGCTGACCGTAACCATTCTGGGGGCACTCTACGGAGACCACCCTGCCCTCGTCTACTCCGCCCTGGCTTTCCTTCCCATCGCCCTCGTGGCCACCCTTCCCTTGGCGGGCGCCGTGCGGAGGACGAGCGGACGCAGTCGAAAAGCCGGCGCAACCGCGACTTCGACCGCCGAAGAGGGAATGAGCAATATTCTGGCGGTGCAGAGCCTCGGTGGCGAGGACAGCCAACGCGAGCGCTACGAGGCCGACAGTTGGGACTCGTTCAGCCGCTACCGCGACGTCTTTCGCTTGAGCATCTACGCCGTTCTCATTGGAGGAATCCCGGCCCTTGCGGTGGGGGGGTACGCGTATTTCGTCGCCATCGATGGCGTCATCGCCGGGCAACTGAGCCGGGGTGATTTCGGGCTTCTGATCACGTATTTCTTTCATATCGTGGCGTCGGCTCAAATGTTGGGCGGGCTCTGGTTCAGCGTCCAGGCATCCGCCGCCGGGCTCCATCGCGTATTTTTTCTCATGGACATGCCGGGCGAGACCGACGACCCGGACCTGCCCGCTCTGGCGCCCATTCGCGAGAGTATCGAGATCGATCGGGTGGATTTCGGATACCCGGATGGCGCCCCGGTGCTCGCGGGAGTGCAACTGCGCGCCGAGATTGGGCAGATGATCGCTCTCGTGGGGCCGGCAGGCGCCGGCAAAACCACCCTCGCTTACCTGCTTCCGCGCTTCGTGTCGCCCAAGCGCGGACAGGTCCGTGTCGATGGAGTCGATATATCTGGAGTCTCTCTCCGGTCACTCCGGGATCAGATCGCTTTTGTGTTTCAGGAAACGGTTCTCTTCGACGGAACCGTGGAAGAAAATATTCGCATGGGCCGAGCCGATGCGACCGACGCGGCGGTCCGTGAAGCCGCGAGACTCGCCGGAGCGGCCGAGTTCATCGAGGGGCTTCCTCAGGGGTACGCCACCCCGCTGGGCCGATCGGGAGGGAAATTGTCCGTCGGCCAGCGACAGCGAGTCTCCCTGGCCCGGGCGCTGGTACGCGACGCACGAATTCTGATTCTCGACGAACCGACTTCGGCGCTGGATCCCGAGACCGAAGCCCGCTTCGTCGAAACTCTGCACGCGCTGCGCCGAGATCGCATCGTGGTGGTCATTGCCCATCGGCTATCGACTATCCGCTCCGCCGACGAAATTTTCTTTCTCGAAGACGGGCGAATCCAAGAGCAAGGCAGCCACGCCCGGCTACTCACGGTTCCGAACGGGAGTTACAGGCGTTTTGTCGCCCTGCAATCCGGAATCGCCGAGTGATCCGCGCCCGGCTTCAGCTTCAAGCCCGCCGGCGGCGCCTCCAGGACAGGCCAACAAGGCCAGCCCCCAGCAACACCCCCGTACCGGGCTCGGGAACAAACGTTCCCGTCATGCCCAGGATGTCATGGTTTTCCGCTGCGCCCCCCGTCTGACCCGACCATCCCAGAGTGGCTGTGTTCAGCGCGGAGAGATCAACCGTGTAGTTGAGAATACCCGTCTCACCTAAAGTACCGCCAGGGACAATCCCCTGGTTGATGACGTTCACCGCCAAACCACCGAGTCCGTCGTACGTCATGACTGCCGTGTAAATATTATTGGCCACCGGACCTATACCCGACAGGTCGAAACAACTTCCCACTTGGGCTCCGTTGTTGTAGATATCAAGTCCGAAGGCGCATTCGCCCCCGTTATCCCAGGTGTCGATGACCACCGACAGGAAGTTGGCCCCGAGCCCCTGACCCTGGATGAACGTGTCGGCTGTCGTTCCGATTTCCTGGAGATGAAACGCGAGACCGTCCGCCCCGCCTCCCCCTTCATAGGTGATCTGGAAGTCGAACTCGGCGTTCCAAGCCGCATTGGCCTCAACCGTCGCCCCGTTGTACCAAGCGTTGCCTCGTTGTCCGCCGCCATTGCTCGTCAAGCGGAGCCGCGTGGGGCCCCCGTAATCGTTGTTGATACCGGGATCGTCGGCCCAAGAAGGGGAAGTGCCCGGGTCACCGGCTCCGTGCACCCCGGTGATCAACGGAGAGAAGTAATCCGCGTCCGTGAAGTCCAAATTGAGGTTGATCGGGCCGGCTTCCGCTGCCCCCCCAGCAAGCAACGTCCCCCAAGCAAGGAGACCCACCCGCAGCAGAGCAAATTTCGAACGCATAGCCACGACTTTGACTCCCTTCCCGAGAACTTCAGACCTCAGTCTCTCACTATTGCCGGTGCGATGTAAAGTCAAAAATCCGCATTGTTTCCCCACCGGGTGCTGAACCGCCATCCGATCCAAGTACGCGCCCGGGGTCCATGGTGGGCAGCGAGCAGACATCCCCCTGGGAACGGCGGGGACCCCAACATGGCCTCGGCGCGTTGCTACTCTGCTCGCTTCGTCAGCACCCACGCTGACGAGACCAAGGGAAACGCATGCAAAACCAACCGATCTATTCCGCCGAAGAACTCCTTTCCAACCACCCGATCGCGGAACCCCTCATCGCGAACGGCGTCCGCTGCCACGGCGGCTTTGACAAAGACGGCGCCTACAGTTCGCCACGCACCCTCGCCCGGGTTCCGGCGATCGCGGCCTGGCAGGCCCAGCTCGCCCGGGACGGCGCGCCGCTCATCGAAATTCCTCGCGACCTCATGCCCCCCCAATACCCCAACGTCGCCCAGGCCAAACTCCTGCTTCGAAACGGCGTCCGCGAACCCTTGGTTCGGGCCCTGACAGTCATTTCCATCGTCGAGGGCTTTGGGGCCATGATTCGGGACGTCCGTGTCCCGGACCTTCCGAGTCTCTTCGTCGAGCCCATCGACGGAACGGCGCTCGCCCATCTCTCCGGCGGACTCTTCGAGGCCCATGCCCGGGACGAGTCGGGGTACCGGGACGAGGGCGGCCACAAGCAAATGTGGGAGGCGGCTCGAGACGCCGCGCTCGAGAACCCCAAAATTCCCGGAGACGTGCTCATGCGCCTGATGGGAAGGCGCGGACGAAGTGGCCCCCCCAAGGCAGCTTTTCCGGAAATGGGTGAAGACCTCGAGCGGATGCTCGGATTCATGGCCAATGTCCTAGTCGTCGAAGTCTTCGCCGAGGGGACCTTCCAGTGGGGCATCGACGTGCTTTCGGATCCCGACGTCTCGGCCGCGCCCGAGGTGGCCGGCGATATGGTCCGCAATATCCAGGCGGACGAGAAGCCCCATGTCGACTACTTGCGCACGGCGCTCTCCGAAGTCTCCGCTCGAACCCTCCACACGGTGGACGGTAAGAAAATCGCGGGGAAAGTTGTCGTGGACGGGCTCTTGCATCGCGTTCTCTCACAGATGACGAAAAATCGGCCCAGCGATCAACGAGAGGATCTGAACGAGGGTCTCACCCATGCCATGCAGACCGCCGCCAACCCGATGGCTCTACGAGGCGAATTCGATGCCTTGGAATCACCCTGGACGGCGCCGGAGAAGACCGGCTTCGAACCCACCGACAGCGCAGGCTGAAGGATGGAACTCGGTACGAGAATCAGCCGAAGTCTGAAGGTGGGCTGGACCGCTTCCTGGGTCTGGGGGATGTACAAGATCCCCAGCTGGGGGCGACGGCTTCGCGGCGTCGAGATCACGAATGAAGAACTCTCGCCCACGCATCAGCGCGCGGCCGGTCGCATCCTGGGCCTGGCCTTGAATCTGCGCGGAGTGATGATCAAGCTGTGTCAGGCGGTGGCCACGCGTTCGGACATCTTTCCAAAAGAGTTCATCGAACAACTGAAACAATGTCACGATGCGGTGCCCCCCAAGCCTTTCGAGATCGTGCGCGGTGTCGTGGAGTCCGAGTTCGGAAAGCCCCTTGACGCGGTGTTCTCCAGTTTCGAGCCGACCCCCCTCGCTTCGGCGTCCCTCGCCCAGGTGCACCGTGCGCGACTCCTCGACGGCCGTGAGGTCGCGGTCAAGGTCCAGTACCCCGATATCGAAGGCATCATTCGGACGGATTTGGCGAATATGCGCCGGGTCTGCCGAGTCTACGAGTTCTTCGACCCCCAGCCACTCCCCCTGCAACCCCTTCTCGTGGAGTTGACCCGGCACCTGGCCATGGAACTCGATTTTGTCCGTGAGGCCGACTGCGCGGACCGGGTGCGGGCGCTTTTTTCCGACGATCCCCATGTCAAGATTCCCGAGATCTACCGCGAGTGGAGCACACGCCGGGTTCTCACCATGGAGTTGGTGGGAGGTATCAAAATCACCGAAAAGGCGACCATGCAGGAGGCCGGACTGGTTCCCGGAGAAGTGCTCCAGAACCTGATGTACATCTATGTCCGCATGATTCTGGCAGCGGGCTTCTTTCACGCGGACCCTCACCCCGGGAATCTTTTCGTCACCCCAAGCGGCGAAATCGTCGTCCTCGACTTCGGTCTTTCCAAGGAATTGCCCGAAGGATTCGGCCTCGGACTCTTCGAACTCATGTTCTCCCTCATGACCTTCAATGAGTCGGCGATGGTGCGCGCCTTCACGGAACTCGGCTTCCGATCCAAGACCGGGGACACCAGCACGTTCGTCGCCATTGCCCGGCGCATGGTCGCGCGCAGCGATACCGGCGCCTTCGAGGGCGAGTTCACCGAGGACATGACCGACGAACTCTTCGAGGCCATCCGCGAAGATCCGGTGGCCGAGGTCCCCAGCGACTTCGTGCTGGTTGCCCGGGTTTTTTCCCTTCTCTCGGGCATCGCACACAGCCTCGGAAGCCGTGCCAACATCCTCCAGGCCATGAGCGGCGGAGGCCCCAACGGCTAAAACCCGATGAAAGCTTCCTGCGGGACGGTCCTTGCAGCCTAAAAGCTTTCAGGAAAGCTCATAGAGCAGATGCTGCTTCAAATTGCCCATCAGGTCGACGAGCATGATCCGCGTATCGAACCACCAGACCCCCTGGATGCGGTGGAACGTATCGTGATAGCGACCCGAAATGATCGGCTGCAGCGGAAGAACCTCGGTCTGCTGGACCACGGTGAAGTAGCTCCGCGCCGAAGCGCGGTCCGCACCCTCATCCACCTCGACAATGGCGTTCGTCGTGAGGTGCCGCGTGCGCGGCGTTCCGTCCGGGTAGAGACGCGTCGCGGCCTGATACATCTTCAGAACCGCATCTCTCCCCCGAGCCACAGCTTCAGGCCCCGCGTCGGGGCCTGGTTTGATACATCCGTGGGCGAACAGGCTCGCGACACCCTCAAGATCTCCCGAATCGATGCGCTCGGCATACGTGTAGAGAAGGTTCTCGATCGCGCGGTCACTGCTGCTCATGAATGAGAAATACTGCCAACTTGCTCAATGCGCAACAGAAGAGCCCGCATGAACCCCTCAACATCTCAATTCGACGAAGCTGAGATCCTGGCCGAGGCCAAGGCGAGAGCAGGACTCACGCGGTTCGGAAGCGACGCGTTTCGCGAACCTTTGCGGGTTCTTCTGGCTTCACTGGGCCAGAGCCCGCTTCATCCCCTGGGCGCCCAGCTCCTGCGGCGATCGACCCTCTGGAGCCTGATATCGCGACTAAGGGCCCAATATTGGTTCGAAAAACACCCCGAGATCGAAGACGAGCGAATCGAAGCGCCGCTGGTGGTAGTCGGGATGATGCGGTCCGGCACAACCCTCATGCAACGCCTCCTCGCCAGCGATTCGCGCCACTACGCGGCGCTCGGCTGGGAAGTCCGCGCCCCGGCGCCCAAGCCAGGCGCCTGGCCGGCCTCGCCCGATCCCCGGATCGCGCTGGCCGAAAAGGAGTCTGAGCAGACGCGCCTCCATGCCCCGGAGCTCTTTGCCATCCACCCCTCCTACGCACGCCAGGCCGAAGAGGAAATCGTGTTTCTCGCGGATGCCTTCCTCTCGCATGTTCCCGAGGCTTCCTGCGACCTCCCCCATTACCGATCCTGGCTCGACGGCCAGGATTTTCGGCCCGCCTACGACTACCTCTACCGCATGCTCCAGCTCCTTCAGTGGCAGAAGAAGCAGCGCGGAGAACGCCGCGGCCGATGGATCCTGAAAACTCCGGCTCATCTGGGCTACCTGGAAGACCTCTTCGCCCGCTTCGATGATGCTGTGGTGATCCACATGCACCGGGACCCCCAGGCCACGATCCCTTCGGGTGCGAGCCTCAACACCACCCTATGGCGAATGCATGCCCACGACGTGGATCCCGGTCGCGTCGGGCGGCAATGGATCCAGCGCATGGCCTGGGCCAACGAACGGGCCATGGCCATACGCAGCCGCCTCCAAGAGAGGCGAGGGTCGTTCATCGATGTATCGTTTCGCGACGCCGTATCCGAGCCCGTCGCCCAGGTACAGCACATCTATGAGCGGGCCGGAATCGACCCGAGCCCAGAAGCCGATAAGGCCATGCGCGCCTGGCTACGGGACAATGCCCGAGAAAAATTACCGCGCCACGAGTACAAGCCGGAAGACTTCGGCCTCACATCGCAGGAGATCCGCGAAACCTTTGCGTCCTATACGACGCGTTTCCTTGCGGATCAAACCGAGGACAATCGATGAAGCATCACCCCATTGCCACACCGGACCAGCACGCACACGAACTCGAGGCGCTCGAGTTGATCGAGCACCCCATCGTCAAGGAGGCCTACGCGCGCGTGAAGGCGGACTGGTTGAAGAAAGCCGATCCGAGCCCCGCCATGCGGGAGTGCTTCGATGGGGCCTTTCACGAGGTGATGTTCTCCGCTGCCGTCTGGTCCTCCAATCAGGATCCGTTGCGGCCCAAGGTCGTCACCATTACCCGGCTCGCGCACCCTGTGGGCGACGTCGCCATCCCCGGTTCGCGTTGGGGCATAGACAACCCCGATTCGATCTACCGGGTCATTCCCATATCGGGTGACGAGGAGTACCGCATCCACGGCCGGGTCGGCGTGAACCGGATGACCGAGAACTACTTCACGCTTTGGGACGAGAAGATGAATACGGTCGATGTCCTTTCGGGTCACGACCTGGTCGTCAACGAGGATCGGACATTTACCATCAGCGTCGACTCCGAACCCGCGAACGGTCGCCCCAACCACGTTCGCTCCGCCCCGGAGGCCCACGAGTTCTACATTCGAGACGTGATGCTGGACTGGTCACGCGACGAGCCCAACGAACTGAGCGTCGAGCGTCTGGGAGCCGCCCCCCCCACGCCGCCCAAAACGCCCGATGAGCAGGCCCAGTTGACCGCGCAATTCATGGCCCATTACGCCGACTTCACACACCGGCTCAGCCAGGGCTCGCTCCACGGCAAGGCCAACCGGTTCAGCCTCGGGTGGTCCGCCGATACCGGCGGCGCCCTCCGCAAGCAAGTCTACGTAGGCGGGCATTTTCGCCTGGACGAGGACGAGGGCTTCGTCATCCACGTGAGCGATGGCGGCGCAGCCTATTTCGTCGTCCCCATTGCGAACATCTGGGGGACGACCCTGGAAATCGTTCACCGCACCAGCAGCCTCAACAAGGCGCAGTCCGTGGCCAACCCGGACGGGACCTACACCTACGTCCTCTCGCGAAACGATCCGGGCGTGCATAACTGGCTCGACACCTGCGACATGAACGAAGGGATGCTCACCCTGCGCATGGCCGAATTTCCCGAAGCCGGGCCGCGCGAGGATCTCGCCGCCCGAGGCGAGATCGTCAAGCTCGCCGACCTGCCCTCCTCTCTGCCCAAGGGCACGACCTTCTTGAGCCCGGCGGAGCGCAGCCAACAACGGGCCCAGCGCGCGGCGGGCTACCAGCGCCGCTTGCCGGAGGTTTGACTTGGACAATCCGGCAAGAGAGAAGTCGGTCTGGTTGGTCACGGGCTGCTCGACGGGCTTCGGGCGGGAGATCGCCCTGGCCGCACTGGCTCGGGGCTATCGGGTCGCCGTCAGCGCCCGCAACCCCGCCGCCGTTGAGGATATCGTCGAGCGCTTTCCCGAACGGGCCCTGGCTCTTCCCCTCGACGTCACCGATCGCGCCCAGATCACTGCGGCTGTGGAACTGACCCGGAAACATCTGGGGCCACCCGACGTACTCGTGAACAACGCCGGCTACGGGTATATGGCGGCCGTTGAAGAAGGCGAGGATCACGAAGTCCGGCGCCTCTTTGACACCAACTACTTCGGCGCGGTCGATCTCATCAAAGCGGTGCTCCCCGGAATGCGAAAACAACGACGGGGGCATATCATCAATATCTCTTCGATGACCGGGCTCGTCACGAACCCGCCGAATGTCTACTACAGCTGCACCAAGTACGCGTTGGAAGCCCTATCCGAGGGCCTTCGCAAGGAACTCGAACCCTTCGGCATCCGAGTCACGGCGATCGAGCCCGGCGCCTTTCGCACGGATTGGGCCTCTCGGTCCATGCGTGAGACGTCTGCGCCCTTGAGCGCCTACGATGAGACCGTGGGCGCTCGCCGGGAACTCATCAAGGCCACGGCCGAGGTGCTCCCCGGAGACCCTCGGCGTGCGGCGGACGCCGTGGTCATGGTCAGCGAACTCGATGATCCGCCGCTGCACCTGCTGCTCGGGCGGGACGTACTCAGCGCATTCCGCGCAAAATTGGAAGATCTCACGTCTTCCATTAATCAGTGGGAGCCCGTGACCAAGGATGTGGGGTTTCCCAAGGACTGAAACGAGCCCACGACCGTGGCCCTGGCCATCCTCCAATAAACGTATTTCGCTGAAACATTCATTCACCACCCCGCGAGAGAGTCGAATTTGAAACCAAGGTCGCCATCGCGCAGAGGCGTGCAGGCGTCCGCCACTGACCCAAGGAGCCTTCATGTTACGCTTGCTACCTTTCCTCATCGTCCTGACCCTGTCCTCGAGTTGGGTTTCCACAGCGGTCGCTGATGAGGAGCAATCGGCCGCCCTTCCCTACTCCGAGCTACAGAGCGTAATTGCTTTCGACCAGTTGATGGGAAAGTTGCAGGAACTGCGAAAAGCGATCCTCACCGACGCTCGGAGCGAACGCGAAGCCGCCGAGGGAATGCGATTCATCCTACGGACCTTGGCCATGAGCCAGGATGTCACCGGCGACGGTTACGCTCCTGCCCCCCACTTCGCGCGCATGGACACGGGCAGGCGGAAAGTAGGCGGAGACAATCCCGACGGCGAGTACCACACTCTCGCTTGGGACGGAGAACGGGACTACAAGATCACCGGAAATATCGGAACCGTGGATCACCTTTCATTCAGCGTCCTCGCCATGCAACGCACGGGCCGCAGCCAATCCCTGGGCTACGCGAACGAGCGCACTCTCGGCGCGGATGCCGATGGAAATTTCACGCTCTGGCTCAGTACTGAGAAGCCCCAAGCCCCGGGTGCCTGGATCCAGACGCGCCCCGGCTTCGGCTCGGTTCTCGTTCGACAATACTTTGGCGACCGGGAGGAGGAGAAAGCGGCTGAGTTCCAGGTGGAAGTGGTGGGCCGTGAACGCTTCGATCCTCTGCCGGCTTCCACCGACGCCGAGGTCGCCCGGGCAATCCACGGCACCCGCTTCGCCGTGCAAGGCATTGGTCTGCTCCATCGCTACGTATCTCCTTCCATCGATTCCCCGCCCAACCGATTCCTGCGACGGAACAGCGATGATTTTGGGGCGGATATCAGCAGCCCCGACAACCTCTACCTCATCAGTACCTACGCGATCGGACCCGACGAGGGATTGCTGGTCGAAGTCGAACCCCTGGACGTGCGTTTCTGGAACTTCGCCATCGAGAACCCCTGGCACGAGTCGGTGGACTACAACCAGAGACGAACTTCCCTGACCCACGACAATGTCCAACCCGACCCGGACGGCATGGTGCGCTTCCTGGTCGCCCAGGAGCCCACCGCCCACGCGAACTCCCTGGAAACCGCGGGCCACGAGCGCGGCTTCATGACCTTTCGCTGGGTCGGGGAGCGCGACACTGAGGCTCCGCTTCCCAAGGTCACGCGCCTTCCCCTGGCCGAGGCGGTCGCGCGGGCCGCAGCGCTGGCCCGGGGGCCTGAGCCCGGCTCGGACCCGTAGGGCGAATTCGAGCTGCGCTTCCGCGATCGGCTGCGGACGACTCGACGGAGGGGACGGTAGGTCTCTCCATCGATGCGAAGTCGTCGCGAGCGCTCGCGCCCGATACGAAGTCAATGTCGCTTTTCCCTTCCCGCCGGGCGTCCTGCCGCGCGTCGCCTCTGGTGCCAGACGAAAAGAGCGATCAGTCCGAAGGGAAAGGCGATCGCGCCCGCGTGTTGCCGCCATGGCTTGGGCGCAGGAAGCGTGTCGAAGAGAAAATTCAGTCTCGCCTCCGCTGCGCTGGACTCACCGACTTGGGGCTTGATCGCGATCGCGACCCCCCCGCGACCCGCCTGCGCCAATCGAACCTGGATGGAATAAAAGCCGGGATGCCTTCCCTTTTCGGCGCGGCCGACCGATGTCTCCGGCATCCCTCCGTCACCTTCTACGCCCATGTCGACACGCGCGTCACCTTCTGCGCCCACTTCGACACGCACGTCCAGATCGGTGCGCACCGCTCCGCTCTCGCGCTCACGGATGAGAACACTGAAGACGGCGTCCCCCACCCGGAGCGGGGCCGGAAAGGCGACCAGGTCAACCCGGTAGGGCCCCGCCATCCCCGATCCCAGGGGAAGGCCCATATCCGCCGCGGCACCGGGAACCCCGACAAGCGCGAGCACAAACACAAGCACAAACACAAGCGCAAACACAAGCGCAAGAAAATTCGCTCGCCGCCGCCAAGGTCGCCCTCGCCCTTCCGAACCTCGCAGAGCCCAGGGCTGCGCCGAGGAAGCGTCGTCGCTCGTCGCCCATCCCCGCATCAAGCGCCCATCCCCCGCATCTGCATGGGAGCAAGAAAGGTCACCAGCCCCAGGCCCCAGAGCGCGAGCGCCAGGAGCGACCAGGGAAGGATCAGTCGCAGCGCGCGCCCGGGTTCGGGCAGGATCTCTCGACCAATTCGCCAGAGAACCCCCAGACTGATCACGAGACCGAGACCAAGAACGAGGAGTTGGGCATCGGTCAGCCAAGCCAGGTTCAAGGGCGCTCGGGTAACCGACACCATCGACTCCCCAGAGAGTGAGCCCAGAGCGCGCCGGCTTGCGGGAATAAAACTGAAGAACCCCGTCGCCAGGTGGAAACCGAAGTGCGCGACCCACATGGCAAGTCCAAGGGGCACCAGCGCCGGAACCACGCGAGACACCATTTCGCCCATAGAAAGAGAAGTGCGTGCGAGCCAGCGCCCCGCCACCGCACAGAACGAAAGAAAGAAGACCGGCGCGAGCAAGAGCACCCCCAGCAGCACAGCCGAATCGAAGCCGAGGCCCGAGGAAAACCCCAATTCGTGGGCAAGCGCAGCCTGGGCCCGAACGAAGGGGCGCGACATCCCCATAGCGTTCACGAACGCGCCCCAGACAAAAAGCACGGTCAGCACACCCAAGTCAAGGCCGTATACCCGGGCCGCCGCGCGCCCCTGGCCCAGCGAGCGCCCGGGCGTCACGCTCACCCACCCGGCATTGTCGTGAGGGCATGCGCGAACACAGTCGAGGCAAAAGGTGCAGTCGAGATTGCCCTTTTTTGCGGGCAGATAGAGCTCCGTTGGGCACCCGGGTCCTTCCGAGCCGCCTCGAAGGCAGTCGTGGGTGGTGCAATCCGAGCAGATCGAAGGCGAGAGCGGGCGCACTTCGTTGGGGGACAGGGCCGCATGAACGAATTGAAACTGCCCGACCGGGCATACGTAGCGACAAAACGTCCCCCGCCGAAAGAGGCCCTCCACCAGGAAACAGAGCACGAAGAAGCCGGCGATCCAGGCCGCCGTCGCACGGGGACGGTCCCATAGGTCGAGCATTTCGTAGCTCCACAGGTAGAACACGAAGAGCGCCCCGGGTAGCCATTTGTTCTGGAGCCATTGGGGCCAGCGAAAGGGCCGACCCAGAAGACGCGCCGCGAGGTTTCGCGACAGGGTCAGCGGACAGATCCCGCAGAACAGATTGCCCAGGGCCAGAAGCGCGAACAGCGAGAGCGGGCGCCAATACGTCCAGGGAAGAACGCCGGCAAGATTCTCGCTACTCGGAATCTGGGGCCCCAGAAAGCCATCGAGCATCACCCCGGCCGCAATGGCGGCCAGGACCCACTGTGCTCCACGGCGCAAGCGCCGTGAGACGATCCAACTTCGCCCGGACCCGACCCGGGGCGGCGCTGCCCGCTGGCGTCGCGGCACGCGCCGGGAACCCAGTTCGCGCGGGGCGAGACCCGCGAGGGCCAGGCCCACCGCAGCCGCAATCATGCTCAGGCTTCCCGCAACCCACATGAACGCGCCCGCCACGTTCTGGTCCTCCAGGACGTCGATCGACCAGGGACTCGGGACCGAGGCATAGAGCGAATAGAAAGGCGCCGCGGAAAAAGCAAACGCCGCGGAAAAGAGCGAGTTGAAGAGCCCTGCCCCCACCACCAGGAGCAGACGCATGGGAAAGGGTGTGGGCGCCCTGACGGGCCAGGGCTGGAGGATGCAAAACCAAAGCAGGAGGGAAGAGCCCAGAAAACTCAGGTGTTCCATGTCATGGGCGGCTCTGGACTGGAGCGCAAACTCGTAGGCGGGGGGCCAATGCCAACCGAGGGTCGCGAGGATCCAGAGTCCCAAGGCGACGCCCGGATGGGTGAAGATCCGCACGCCGCGCTTGAGCGTCGGGGATGAAAGCAGCGGCCCCGCGCCCCGCGACAGCCAGTCCCCCGGAAGGCCCCGCAGCAAGGGCACGTTGGGTGCACCCGCCCAGATCAGCGGAGGCACCACCATCATGAGCAGCCAGTGCTGCACCATGTGGGCCGTCAGGAGCAGATCCGCCGCCGCGTCCAGGGGAGAGGCCAGCGCAACGAGAAGCAGACCCAGACCCAGAAGAAAGGCAACCCGCCTCCAGGGTGGAAAATGCCCAGGACTTTGCCGGCGTACCCGCTCGAAGCCGCGCAGGTAGAGCCAGGCCGAAATCGCCAGCGGGAATAAAATCCCAGGGCCCAGGGACCAGTTCGTAGCCCATAGCGCCGATGCGTTCATCGCGGTGCCGGCGACTCCCGGGAGGTCCGAGCCCAGGAGGCCGAGTCCCGGGCCGGGGCCAGGCCCTCGTCATGAAGAGTCGTCAGGAAAGCCACCAGCGCGGTCACCTCGTGGGGGGAGAGTTGGTTCCCGTAGGCGGGCATGTTGCCTCCGCCCTGGAGCACTTGGCGAATCAACTGATCTTCGGTGAGGCGAGTCGCGACGCCCGCGAGGTCCGGCCCTCTTTTGCCCCCCGCCCCGTCCAGGGCGTGGCAGTTCCTGCACTGCTTGGCTTGCAGAACCGTTGCGCCCATATGCTCGAGGGGGGAGCGCCCCTCGACGTAGCGCGACTGCACCGGGACCCCGCTCCATGCATCCATCTCGGGCGACCACGGAGAAAGAACGCCCTCCCAGGCCAGGGTGAAGAGCCCGGTCACCACCAGGATCACCAGGATGACCGCTCCGGGTCGGCGGCTGGGATGGCGCTCGCCGCCTCGGGAAATGAAGGGCACCGCGAAAAGAAGCACCACCGCCAGGGGCATCACGTAGACGATGACAAAGCTCTCGAGATAGGGCGGCATCAGGGCAAAGGCGGCAAAGAGCGAGAGGAAATAGAAATCCGGGCGCGGCACGGTGTGAATCAGCGAGGGGTCGGCGGGACCGTTGGGGATCTTCGGGCCGATCAATGCGGCGCAGAGCACGATGCCGAGCAGTACCAGGGCCGAGAACACCAGGTCCTTGCCTCCGCCCTCGGGCATCAAGCGGATTCCGGTGTGCTCCACCACCTGCTCATAGTCCTCGGCATAGGTCTCGGGATCGACCGACTTCCCCGGCTGCGGGTACTCGCTGATGCCCAGGACCAGCACCAGTCGAATATGGATCACCAGCAGGCCAATCAGCGTGGCCGGGATCACGAAGACATGGAGGGTGAAGAAACGCGACAGAGTCTCGGCGCCCACAATGGGGCCACCCTGGAGCAGGTGGGTGGCGTATTCCCCCACGAGCGGGAGTCGGCCGAGAATCGAAACGATGATCTCCACGCCCCAGTAGGCATCTTGATCGAAGCGCATGGTCTGCCCCGTGAACGCCATCCCGATGGTCGCCAGGAAGAGCGCGCTGCCCACCACCCACGTGAGTTCGCGCGGATATTTGTAGGCCCCGAAGAGGAAGACCTGGACCAGGTGAATCGTCACCAGGGCCACCATGAAATTCGAACCCCAGTAGTGCAGCCCGCGCAGGTACCAGCCCAAGGGTTGCTCGTAGTCCAGGTACTCGAGGCTCGCATAGGCCTGGTCGGGGGACGGCACGTAGACCAGGGCAAGGCAGACCCCCGTCACCAATTGAAGAATCAAGCAGAGCAGCGTCGCGCTGCCAAATACGTACCACCAACTCGAAGAGGAAAAGGGAATGCGATGCCCGAGGGTATCATCGTAGAGACGCCCCAAGGCCAGCCGATCATCGAACCATTTTCCGATTGCCCGAAGTCGATTCATGGGGTCATCTTCCTAGACGGGCTCCGAGAGATTCGGGGTCTGGCCGCCCCTGACCTCGAGACGATTGCGACGCACGCGGTAAGCATATTCGAACAAGCCCCGGGGCGGCGGACCCGAAGCCCGGGACCCGTCCTCGTAGTAAACGCCGCCATGGCACGGGCACATGAAGAGACCCGATTGCGGAAACCAGCGGACCGGGCAGCCGAGGTGGGCGCAATTGATGGCGAAGACCTGGAAATCTCCATCGGGCTTGCGCCGGACCCAACAGGGGATGTCCGCCGTGGCTCCATCCCAGGGCGTAGTGAAGGGGTTCCTGTAGGATGCGAGGCGGGTTTCCCCGGGTGGAAACTGAGCGATCTTGCCCAGGGCGATCCAGGCTTGCTGCGCCTTGGGCCTGAAGAGAGCCGACGCGATATAGCCCACGATGGGAATGCCCACGAAAGCCGCGGCGATCGCGTTCAAGCCCAGACCGAGCTTGAAAAGAAAATCCCGGCGCGTCACCGGCGGCACGGCCGGCGGGAGCGGAGGATGTTCGTGGGGCTCCATGTTTTCTCTCCTGCCTCTTCTCAGTTCACTGGATGGACGCGCCGGGTGCGACGACGACGGGGGAAATCCGATGCGACCCCAGCCAAGCGACGACTTCGGCGACTTCCGCGGCGGTCATGGGTTTTTCCCCCGCGCTCTGCCATCCCGGCATGCCCAGGTCCTCGCGCCCCACGATGACCGTGGTCCGCAGGCCCTGGTCGCTCACCAGGCCCAGGTACGCGGGCTCAAGGAGCGAACCCCCCGAAGCGCCGCCTGCGCCCTCTACCCCATGACAGCGCGCGCAAAAAGTCGTGTAGGCCCGCGCGCCGCGCGCGACCTGGCCGGGTGACGGGCTGCCGCTCGAAGGGGGTTCGGCAACCAGCGGGGGCGCGCCAGCCAGCCTTGAGGCGGGTTCCGCTCCATTCAGACCCGCCTTCAATCCCGCGGCGAGAATATCGATCTGCTTTTCGCTGAGCGTGCCCCCGTGCCGACGGGCGAAAACCGGCATCGGGGTTCCCGTGACCCCACCCGCGATGACCCGGCGAATTTCGGCGGGATCGGCCAGGGCAGCGAAGAGCGGGTCGCCCAGATTCGTGGCCGGACCGTTCCGGCCCTCGGCTCCGTGGCAACCCGAGCAATTGGCCGCATAGAGGCGATCGAAATCCTCGACTTCCGAGGGCCGCTGATATCGCTCCGCGGGATCCGGGCGGCCCGGAAGGGAATCACACCCCAATACGGCAGCGAGGGCGAAAGCGAGCAGAAGCGGCGTTCGCTTCACGGGCTCTCCTCCTCATCGCCCACTTCGAGACCCGCCCGTGTCGTGAGTGGATAGGACTGAAGAGTCCGAACGGGTTCGCTTCGGGAGATCACTTCGCCCGCCGTCAGGCCGAACACCATCTGGAGAAAAATGAAAACGAGCCAGTTGATCGACTGGACCGCACCCGGCACCACCAACTCGACGCAGACGAAGCCGGCACCGGTCCAGACCAAGGGCGCCACCACCCCACCCCAGAGTCGGGGATGACCGGGCAGCATGGGGAGAACCGCTGCATAGACGAGCCCGATCCCCAGAGAAAGCAGAATGTGAATGATGCCAGCAGCGAGCACGACGACTCCATGAAAACTCGTCATATCGCTGGGCGGCTGGGCCCCGAAGAGCGGCAGGACCAGCGCGGCGAAACCATTGAAGGCATGCCAGAGGCTCCCCTGGACGATCAGCCCGTGAACCCCGGCCACCGCCACCATGGCGAGCCCGCCCGCAATCCCCGCGCGCAGGCCGGCACTGTAGGGGTGGTACTCCAGGGGCAATCGTGCACGATGGCGATCCGCTCCGCCCGCCGGGCCCGGCGCCCGACCCGGCGTGGGAACCACCGGGGGCGCACGATCGGCCTCGGCCTGGGCAGGGACGAACGTTTCATTTTCTCGCGGAAGAACTTCGCCCCACCATCGGATGCCGCCCCAGAGCACGAGCATCACCCCGGCGAAAACAAAGAGCACGCTGGTCACCAAGCTGACCCCAAGGAACGCGAAACCCAGGGCGAAGTACAAAGGAGCGGTGGTATTTGCAGGAAGTTCAAGCCCCTCCCCCTCGCCGGCATGGGACACTTCCTGGGATCCTGTCTCTGTGCGCATCCCGCTAGACCCCCACCACGTAAACGGTCGTGAGGACCACGATCCAGACCGCGTCCACGAAATGCCAATACCAGGTCACCATCTCCACCCGCTCGGCGTGTTCGGCGCGCACCCGGCCCCCGAGCGTCAGAGCCAAGACCAGCGAGAGCATGAGCAATCCGAGAATCACGTGGGCAGCGTGAAAACCCACGAGTGAATAGAAGGTGGTGCCAAATAGATTCGTTCCAATGGTGAGTCCATATCCATGGATGAGCCCGGACCACTCCTGAGCTGTCGCCGCGATGAATGCCGAACCCAGGCCCACCGTCACCGCGAGGTAAGCGCTCGCGCGAAGCGTTTCCGCCCGAGCCAGGGCCGCCACAGCCAGGCCCGCGCTGACACTGCTGGACAACAGGCACACCGTGGCGAGCCACGGGAACTCCAGCACGTCGCCGGGCTGCGGGCCGGTGGCGCTCTTCCCCAGGTAAAAGAGATAGGCCACCACGAAAACGCTGAAGAACGTACTTTCGCCGAAGATGAGGCAGGCCATCCCCACCCGTCCCCGGCTCCAGGCGACTCGATCCATCGCCAACACAGATGCCTGACTCACAGACACATCCTATTCGTGCTCCCAATCCGGGTCGTCCGGATGCTTCAAATCCCAGAGCGGACGACGGCTTCGAACCTCGGGCAGGGTGAGAAAGTTGTAGGCCGGCGGCGGTGAAGATGTCGACCACTCGAGGGTCCAGGCGTTCCACGGATCGGGGCCCGCATCGGCGGGACGCCGGAAAGCCGCGATCACCGCGATCAAGAAGCAGGCCACACCCAGCCCCTGGAGAATGGCTCCGGCCGAAGAGATCGCATTCCAGATCTCCCAACCCCGCTCAACGGGATAGGTATAGATCCGTCGAGGCATCCCGAGAATGCCCTGCACGTGCATGGTGGTGAAGGTCAGGTGAAAGCCGATGAAGAAGAGCCAGAAATGCCAACGGCCGATCTTCTCGCTGAGCATGCGCCCCGTCATCTTGGGAAACCAGTAATAACAGGCCGCAAAGATCGTGAAGACCAGTCCCCCAATCAGAACGTAGTGAAAGTGGGCCACTACGAAATACGAATCGCTGAGCTGCCAGTTCAGCGGAGCCCCGGATAGCAGGATCCCCGTAAGGCCGGCGATCAGGAACTGACCCAGGAACGCAATACAAAAAACCATCGGCATGCGCAGTTGAATTCGGCCGCCATACATCGTCGCGATCCAGTTGAAGAGCTTGATGCCCGTGGGTACCCCCACCAGCATGGTGATGACCGCAAACCAGATATTGAGGCCCCGCCCCATTCCCACCGTGAACATGTGATGGGCCCAGACACCCACCGCCAACAGCCCGATGGCCAGGGTCGCCGCCACCATGAAGGAGTAGCCAAAGATGACTTTGCGAGAAAAGACCGGGATGATCTCCGACGCGTAGGCGAAGCCGGGGATCATCAGGATATAGACCTCGGGATGGCCAAAGAACCAGAAGAAGTGTTGCCAGAGGACCGCATCCCCGCCCGCCTGGGTATCGAAGAAATGAGCGCCCAGGAAACGATCAAAGAGCAGCATGACCTGCGCACCCGTGAGAACCGGTAGGGCAAGGAGCATGAGAAACGAAACCACCAACATCATCCAAACGAAAAGCGGGAGCCGGCTCATCGTCATGCCCGGGCAGCGCATGGTGAGCGTAGTGGTGAGCATGTTGATCGCCCCGGACACGCTGCCAAAGCCGCTGATCAGGATGCCGAGAATCCAGTAGTCGGTGGCATTCCCGCGCGAAAATGCCTTGCCCGAAAGAGGTGAGTAGGCGAACCATCCGACATCGGGCGCGGTGCCCGCGCCGTAGAGCCCCATGCTGGCGAAATAGCTCATGTAGAGCACGAGGCCCCCAAAGAGGAACATCCAGAACCCCCAGGCATTGAGCCGGGGAAAGGCCATATCCCGGGCACCAATCATCAGGGGGATCAAGTAGTTCCCAAAACCCGTCACGATGGGCATCCCCACCAGAAAGACCATGGTGGTGCCGTGCATCGTGAAGAGCCGGTTGAATTCCTGGGGCTCGAGCAGGTCGTTGGCGGCCTGGGCCAACTGGGCCCGCATCATGATCGCCTCGACGCCGCTCACCACAAAGAAGAGCAGGCCCGCCGCGATGTAGAGAATGCCGAGTCTCTTGTGGTCGACCGTGGTCACCCAGGCGTGCACAACGGAAGCCGGGCCCTCCGCGCTCGAGGTCCCGCGGGCTGCATCTGCTCCGAGGCTGGCTGACATCTCCCCTGCTCCCTACTCGAGACTCGACAGGTAATCGGCCACCTGAGCCACCTGGGCCGAGTCGAGTTTCATCGCCGGCATACGGGCCCCGGGTTTGAAATGGTCGGGGTTCGTAATCCAATCGATGAGCTGCCCCCGATCGTTTCTGGCCGCACCCGCGGCCAGTGTGGTTCGGCTCATCAAATGGGTGAGATCCGGGCCGAATCGGCCGATTTCGGAAACCCCGCGCACCGTGTGACAGTTCACGCAGGCCGTATTGGCAAAGATCGCTCTCCCGGCCTCGGTGCCGGGGAGCATCCGGGCTTCCTTCTGCTGACCACGTGCCCAACGCTCGAATTCCGCCTCTTCGTGGATGAATACCCGAAGCAGCATATTGGCGTGCTGGGTTCCGCAATACTCCGCGCACTGCCCCACCACCATTCCCACCTGGTGCGGTTCGATCCACATCGTGTTTCGGCGATTGGGAATCAAGTCGGTCTTCCCCGCGAGTTGGGGAAGCCAGAAGCTGTGGATCACATCCTGGGATTGAAGTTCCAGGAAGGCCACTCGGTCCACCGGAAGGTGCAATTCGTTGGCGGTGGTGAAGCCGAATTCAGGATATTCGAGTTCCCACCACCACTGGTGACCCGTGACCCGAATCGCCAAGCTGCCAGCGGGGGCCTCGTTCTTTTGAAGCGCGACGATGCGCCCCGCTGTGATGAGACCGAGGACGATCACCACCAGAACAGGCGCAACAGTCCAGGCGATTTCGAGTTGGTCGCTTCCGTAGACCTGAGCCGGTTCGTGGTCGTCGTCTCCTGCCCGGACGCGGAAGCGGATCACGGTGACCAGGAGAGCGCCCATGACGAGAACAAAAATCACGCCGCAGACCAGGACAAGGACAAGCCCATAGTCCAGCACCGCCTGGGCGGGCTGTGCGATGGGCTCAAGTATCGAGGGCACAGGCCCCTGGGCGTAGACCGGACCCGACCCGATCCAGCCTCCCAACAGCACGGCAACGACTGCCCGGCCCCGACCACGCCCCTCATTCCCAGGGTGCGAACTCACCCCTCCGCCCATAGTTTCCGCCCATTGCATCGTCCGAAAGGCCCTCAGCGACCCATGACTAGAAAACGTTCGCCCGAAATTCGTCGCGCCAAGCTTTCCAGACCTCGTGATCTCCCTTCAGCCCCAGCAGCGCCTCCTTGACCTTGGAGATGCCGAAGCCATAGGCCTCCTGCGGCGATATATGCGGGGGCATGCTCAGCTCACCCGCGCTCACGATGGCATCGATGATAAACGGCTTCTCCGAGGCCAGCGCCTGGTCGATGGCAGGAAGAATCTCATCGGCATGCTCGACCCGCACACCGTCGCCGCCGCAAGCCTTGGCAAACGCGGTAAAATCCGGGTTCACCAGGCTGGTCGCGGCGGGGAACGTGGGCAGACCTGCAACTTCCATTTCCATCTTCACGAAGCCGAACTCACTGTTGTTGAAGACGATCACTTTGATGGGCCAATTGAAACGCACCGCCGTCACGAAATCGTTCATCGACATGGCGAATCCGCCATCGCCCGCCAGGGTCCAGACCTGCCGAGACGGGTCCAGGGCGGCAGCCCCCAGCGCTACGGGGAGCCCCGCGCCCAGGGAGCCGTGGTTGAAGGATCCGAGCATTCGGCGGCCGCCGCGCATCCGCATCTGCCGGGCCAGCCAGATCGTGCACTCGCCGACATCCAGCGCGAACAGGGCATCGGCGTGGGCGCGATCGCTGATGGCCCGAGCGAAGAGTTGGGGATGCAGCGGCTCGTCGGTGCGATCCAGGGAGGACTGCTTGTCCATCCGGGCCAGCCATTTCTGCGTCATCTTCAGCAGGTGCTCACGAAAACGCGACGGCGGCTTCTCGTCGACAAGGGGCGTGAGTTCAGCGAGGGTTTCACGCACGCCCCCCACCAATCCGAGAGTCACCGGGGCCCGCAGTCCGATGCGATCCGCTCGGTGGTCCACCTGGATGATTTCGATGCCGTCCGGGAGGAACTCGTCGTAGGGGAAATCCGTCCCCAGCATCACGAGCACGTCGCAATCCCGCACGGCATGGTAGCCGCCGGGGTTCCCCAGAAGCCCCGTCATTCCCACGACGCCGGAGTCGTCGTAGTCGAAGATATCCTTGGCCCGAAGCGTATGGGCGATGGGCGCGCCGATCCGGGTCGCCAGAGCCACCACGTCGTCCTTGCAATCCCGGCAGCCGATGCCGCAGAAAAGCGTCACCCGTTTTCCTTGAGCGATGAGTTGACTTGCCCGCTCGATGGCGCTCCGCTCGGGGATCAGGTCGGACTTGAAGCGGACCAGCGGCCGTTTGAAATGTTGACTCGGAACCGGGGCGCCGATCACGTCCGAGGGAATTTCGATGCGCACGACCATGCGCTCGGTCAGCGCCTTCTGTACCGCGATCTCGGCCATGCGCGGCATCTGGGCCGGGGAGTCGATGATGGCCTGGTAGCCGCAGATGTCGTCGAACATCTTGGCGAGATCGATTTCCTTGTGAAAATCACTCCCCCGCTGGGCCCGCGGCACCTGGCCCGTTATGGCAACAACTGCGCCCCCTTCCTTCTTGGCGTTGTAGAGACCATTGATGAGATGGAGCGCCCCCGGCCCCGTGGTTCCCGCACACACCCCGATGCCTCCGCTGAGTTCGGACTGGGCGTAGGCCGCGTAGCCCGCGTGTTCCTCGTGGCGAACGCCGATCCAGCGAAAGCGGTCGTCGGTGCGAATGCACTCAAGGAGCGGATTCAGCGCGTCCCCGGTGACGCCAAAAATATCTCGGGCACCCGCCGAAGCCAAAACATCGAGCAGGCTCTTCGAAACATTGTCCGCCATCTTGGAGAGTTCCTCCCATCGTTCATGTGTCGCAACGTTTAGGGTAACATCCCCCGACGATTCGCAAACCTTCCATGGAAAGGTCGACCAATGGATTTTCTGAACCGCATCCGGGGAGGGGTGATGCCCGGCTTATTTCTGCTCCTGCCGACATTCGGCCTGCTGGGGCTCCGTTGGCCGATCTTCTACTTCGCGGTCGCTGCCACGGGCGGACTGCTCGCGGTCGGGGCCTACGACCTGATGCAGCGAAAGCACAGTATCCTGCGCAACTATCCGATCCTCGGGCATCTGCGCTTCCTGCTCGAGAGCGCTGGGCCCGAAATCCACCAATACTTCGTGGAGAGCAACACCAGCGGTCGCCCCTTCGATCGCGATGCCCGGGATCTGATCTATCGGCGCTCGAAGGGCATCGAAGCCGTGAAGCCCTTCGGCACCGAACTCGATGTGTATGGCTATGGGTACGGCTTCATGAGCCATTCCGCACGCCCAAGCAGCGCAGTGGAGGATCCGGGGAGAAACCTCCGGGTGGAGGTGGGGGGGCCGGAGTGCGCACAGCCCTACTCCGCCTCCCTGCTGAACATCTCGGCCATGAGCTTCGGCGCCCTCAGCGCGAACGCCGTGCGCGCCCTGAACATGGGCGCTCTCAGAGGTGGGTTTGCCCACAATACGGGCGAGGGGGGATTGAGCGTTCACCATCGCGAACCCGGGGGCGACCTGATCTGGCAGGTGGGAACGGGCTATTTCGGGTGCCGAACCGATCAAGGTGGTTTTTCACCCGACCTCTTCCAACACGAGTCGTCCCTGCCCCAGGTCAAGATGATCGAGTTGAAGCTCTCCCAAGGCGCGAAGCCGGGCCACGGGGGCATCCTGCCCGGCGCCAAGGTCTCCGCCGAGATCGCCGCCGCGCGCAAGGTGCCAATGGGAGAAGACTGCTTTTCACCGCCCGGCCACAGCGCCTTCTCGACGCCCACGGGCCTACTCGATTTCATCCAGCAATTGCGGGATCTCTCCGGGGGCAAGCCGGTAGGATTCAAGCTCTGCGTGGGCGACCCCCGGGAGTTCTACGCGATTTGCAAGGCCATGCTCGACACGGGGATCACCCCGGATTTCATCACCGTCGATGGCGGTGAAGGCGGCACCGGGGCCGCGCCGCCCGAGTTCTCCGACCACCTGGGCTACCCGCTCCGGGAGGGCCTGCTCCTGGTCCACAATGCACTGGTGGGAACCCACCTTCGCGATCGCATCAAGATCGCCGCCAGCGGCAAGCGCTTTGCGAGCTACGAGATGGCCTCGGCGCTCGCGCTCGGAGCCGATTGGTGCAACGTGGCCCGGGGCTTCATGTTCTCCCTCGGCTGCATCCAATCTCAACTCTGCGGGACCAATCTCTGCCCGGTGGGCGTCGCTACCCAGAACAAGCGCCTGCAAAGAGCCCTCGTGCCCGAGGACAAGGCCGAGCGCGCCTATCTCTTCCACAAGGGAACCCTCGAAGGCCTGGCCGAAACCACCGCCGCTTGCGGCCTCGAACACCCGGATCAATTCGAGCCCATCCATCTCTACGAGCGCACCACGCCCCACCAGATTCGGCGCTTCGATCAACTCTACGATTTCCTCGAACCCGGCGAGCTTCTGGGCAGCGATATCCCCGAGTCGGTCAGCCCCTTCTGGCAAAATGCCCGGGCGGACAGCTTCGATCGCTGAAGCCCGGGGCCGGAAGGAAAATTTTGCTCCCCCAGGCCACGTTGCGACTGAACATGACGGGTCTTTCCGAGGATCCGGCGGTGGAAGCCGATCGCTACCGTGCGGCCATCGAGATGGCGGTCTACGCCGAGGCGCATGGGGTTCAGACCGTCAACCTCGAAGAGCACCACTGCGCGGATAACGGCTGGCTGCCGGCCCCCCTAACCCTGGCGGCGATGATCATCGCCCGTACGAAGCGCGTGCGCGTCAACGTCGGCGCCCTCCTCGTCACGCTCTACGATCCCATTCGCCTGGCCGAGGACATCGCCATTCTCGACCTCGTCGGTGGGGGTCGCTTCAGCTTCGTCGCGGGCCTGGGCTACCGACCCCTGGAATACCACGCCACCGGCCGATCGTGGGCCGATCGCGGTCAGCTGATGGACGAATGCCTCGAGACGCTCTTGCAAGCCTGGTCGGGGAAGCCTTTCGAGTACCGCGGCAAGACCCTCCGTGTGACGCCGTCTCCTGTCTCCCGGCCGCATCCCTTCTTCATGGTCGGCGGCATGAGCCCGGTGGCCGCCCGCCGAGCGGCGCGCTTCGGCCTCCCCTTCCACCCCCCGACCGAGCGCCCGGACCTGGAAGAGATCTATCGCGACGAACTCGCCCGCCAAGGCAAGCAGGGCCTCTACGTCAGCCCGGGCAAGGGCAATACCATGCTGATTGTTGACGAGGATCCCCATGCCGCCTGGCCCGAACTCGCCCCCTACTTCCTTCGGGAGCTGCAGGAGTACAGCAGTTGGAAGCAGGAGGGCGTCCCACGCCCGGGCGAAGACGAGGTGCACAGCGTCGAGGACCTGAGGGAACAGGGGCGCTTCACGATTCTCAATGCCGCCGATTTTCGCTTGCGCTTCCAGGGCCCTGAAGCGGGGAGCGCCGTGGTACACCCGCTGGCGGGGGGGATCCCCATTGATCGCGGTTGGGAGATCCTCGAGCGCTTCTGTGAAGCGTTGGCCTGAAGGGGCCCTGCCGGCTCGGACCGCCTTGATCGGGCCCCTCGGTGCGGGGCCGGACGCCGAGCGCTGAGGCCGGTTTGACCGCGCCCCCGGAGTTCGCTCGGCTTTCGGCTAGCCCGTCCACAGGGACCCACGCGGCCAATCATCAACCGGCTTCCGCCCGCGTCTTGTGCTTGCAGGCCACACACCCTCTTCTCAGCACTCGAAGCCAGTGCTTGAAGCCAGTAGTTGAAGCCAGTGCTTGAAGTCAGTACTTGAAGCGCCTGCGGACCCCGGCACGGCGCCCTGCAACCTGCTCTCTCCGCCCCTTCACGTCAATCCGAGGGGTATCCGGCGGAAGAAAACCTTCGAGTTCACCTCCGCTCATCTGGCTGCACTCGGGTCGCGGATTTTCCGCGGCGCCCATCCAGCGAAAGGTGATATAGCCCTCTTCGTGGCCGCTCGGATCGAGCCAATTGGCCACACCCGGATCATCGTGGCTGATCACCACGGTGAGCATGCCGTCGGGTTCGAGAGCGGCCTGGTGGATGTTGGTGCTGGATAGCCGCCAACGGTAATCCATGGTTTCCCACCAATAACTCCCAAACTCGCAATTCCAATAATCGCAGTCCGGAGGCCGGACCCGAATCACCAGGGCCTCGTCCTGCGAAACCTTCCAATAGCTGATCAGGGGCGTGCCGCCGGGGGTGGCGTCAATTTTCGCCGACTCCATATCAGCGAAAGCGATGAACTCGTTGGGACGCGCCTGCCAGGCATCGAGTTTGTCCGCCCAATAGCGGGTCGAAACCTGCAACCAGCGTGCGGCACTCATCAGGCCTTCATCGAGGGCATCCAGGGAGAGCGGCGGAGGCGGATTGCCGTCGCCGGTCAGGCACTCGATGGCGGCCTCCATCGGGCTCTCGCTTTGCCAGTCGGCAAAGAATTGTCGAAAAGTCACTCGATAGGTCGCGGGCGTAGTGCGGATCCAATTTCCGGGCCGCTCGTCGGGCCCCAGCCACAACTCGAAATTTCCTTCGGCATCGACCTCGAGTTCCGAGCCGAAGAGCGTTCCGACGACGCCCCCTCCCCAGGGCGTTTCGCCCGTCTCGAGCACGGTGACCGCGAAATACGCCGCGCTGCCCCGGTACCCCTGAATGCGATAAGTCTCCCGCCCGTTGATGGGTGCCCCGACGTAGAGCGCATCGGTGTTGTCGCCCCCCTGCTTGCGGAGCGGGTCAAAGTAATGGAGCAATTCGGGATGAAGAGGATCCTTGTTCTCCAACTCGAATTGGAGCGCGAGGGAGACATTGCGCGCCAGCAGGCGCAGACCCGCCACCCGGGTGACTTCGCTGTCCGGGGTGGTTTCACGCAGGACCAGGTCGCCCGCGTCCTGGAGTTCCTGACAGAATGAATGCCAGATCTCAGTCAGCCTCTGATCCCGTTCGTGATAGCTTCCCAACCCGATCTCCCTCTTCATGGTCCAGAGAGAAAGGATCGCGAATGCGACCGGACCCAGCCAGCGGGGCTAAGGGGCTAAGGAGCTAAGGGATTAAGCCGAATCCAGGAAGCCGCGGCTCATGGCAATCGTGTGCGGCTTTGCGGACACTCCAGCCGAGCCCCTGCACACCTGCAGGGCAGAATCCGGGGCCCTTGCATGAACCTGTCACTCGAAGGGAAAGTCGCCATCGTCACCGGCGGAAGCGGGGGCATTGGACGCGGTCTGGTGGGCTGTCTTGCCCAGGAGGGCTGCCGGGTCGTCATCGCCACCCGAGACGCCTCGGTGGGGGCTGCAGTAGCCGAAGAGGCCAGCGAGGGCGCCGGCGAAGCCACGCTCCAGGTGACCGATGTCACCAACCGCGACGCGGTGAATTCCCTCGTGGAGGAGACCACCGCCCGGCTTGGCGGGGTGGACATTCTGGTGAACAACGCAGGGGGTACGCCCGGGCCCTCGGCCTTCCACGAAGCGGAACTCGATGCGATCCAGGCCGAGATCGACCTGAACGTCTGGGGAGTGATTCACTGTACCCGGGCGGTTCTGCCGGGCATGGTGGAGCGCGGCGGCGGCTCCATCATCCAGATCACCTCGAATTCTGGACTCCAGGCCGAAGCCGCGAATAGGGTGGCCACCTATGGCGGCGCGAAGGGCTATGTGACCGCGCTATCCCGTGCCCTGGCATTCGAGTACGGGCCAGCGGGGGTTCGCATCAATTGCATCGCCCCCGGCTGGATCGTCCCCTGGGATCCATCGCATACCGGCGAGGGCAGCTTCTGGAATCGATACGGCTACGAACTCTTTGGTAGCCCAGACGAGATGGAGGCCGCTGCAAAGACCGGGCGCCTTTTCAACGTGGAGAGCCAGCGAATCCGTCGCATCGGCCGCCCCGAGGACATCGGCCATCTGGCCTGCTTCCTGGCATCGGACCTGTCGAGTTACATCACCGGGCAGACCATTAGCGTGGGCGGGGGAGCCTACATGCCATGACGCCCACCGTGCCCCCGAGGACAGATCTCGCCGCGCCCTTCGAGCGACCCGACTGGTTGCTTCGCCTCAACGGCGTCGGCCGGGACCTCGCGCCGCCCGGGGGCCGACTCGTCCCTCTCGATGTCGACTCCCTGCTCGACTCGGCCAGCCAGGCCACTGGCCTGGACGATTTTGGAGCGGCGGATTTCCGCGAACCCCTCGAGATCCTCGTGGACTCCCTCATCCACGATGCCGACGCCAGCCTGATGGGCGATCTCCTCGCCCGGGCGGATCTCTCGAACCTGCTGGAAAACCGCCTTCGCATCGTGGCCCAGCGAAAAGAGAACCCGGCGATCGCCGGCGAGACCATCGAGGCGCCGATCTTCATCGTCGGCCTGCCCCGCTCGGGCACCTCCATTCTCCATGAACTCCTGGCCCGGGACCCCCGGCTCCGCGCTCCGCTCAGCTGGGAGGCCCATAGTCCGTGTCCGCCTGCCGGCGGCGAAGCCGAGGCCGCCTGCATCGAGCGAGCCGAAAACGTTTTTACTTTCTGGAATCGGCTCGTGCCCGCTTACGCGACCATGCACGAAATGGGAGCGCGCATCCCCTGCGAATGCATCTGGCTCACCGCCCACTCGTTTCGCAGCGAGGAATTCCTGGGCCGGAACCGGGTGCCGCGCTACGGCGCCTGGCTGGCGGCGGCCGATCTCACGCCCGCCTACACGATCCACCACGAAATTCTGCAGTTGCTCCAGCAGCGCAAACCCACCGGCCGCTGGCTCCTCAAGGCCCCGTCCCACATGATGGCGCTTCCCGCCCTCTTCGCGCGTTACCCCGATGCACGCATCATTCAGACCCATCGCGACCCCGTGCAGATCATGGGCTCCAGCGTGAACCTGCTGCGCGCGCTGTGCTGGATGCGCTCGGAAAGCGTCGACCCCGAACTCATCAAGGCGAGCTTCGCCGGGGAAGGTCTCGCGGCGCGGCTCTTTGCCGCCCTGGACTACCGCGACAGTCCCGGCGCACCCGTCCATGCCTTCAGTGATGTTCTCTTTTCTGATCTCATGAAGGACCCCCTCTCCACGGTGGCGCGAATCTACTCGGAGCCGACATGGGCGATTACCTGGCCGCCAAGCCACAACACAAGTTCGGAAAGCATGACTACCGCTTCCAGGACCTGGGGCTTAACCTAGGCGAAGAGCGCGGACGCTTCAGCGACTACCAGGCACGCTTCGGCGTGGTCTCGGAGATCGAGTGAGCCCAGCACGTGACCGAATAGGCGACCCTCCGGCCGGCGATCTTTTGAAAGGCGGGGCCGTGGTGGTGACCGGGGCCGGATCGGGGATCGGCCGTGCCTGCGCCCTGGCCTGCGCCGCGGAAGGCGCGTCGGTGGTGGTGGGCGACATCGACGACGCGCTGGCCCTCGCGACCGCGGAGTCGATCGCGCGAAGGGGCGGGCAAGCGCGGCACCACCGGGGCGATGTAGCCGAATCGGCAACCCACGAAGCCCTCGCCGAGATCTGCTCCCGCGACTTCGGCAAGATCAGCGGCTGGATCAACAACGCGGCATTCTCCGGCGGCGCACTCCTGGGGGAGACCACGGACGAAGACTGGCAAAGAATCCAAGCGGTCACCCTCGGCGGCGTTTTTCAGGGCTGCCGAAGTGCGATCACGCGAATGATCGAAAGCGGCGCCGGCGCCATCGTCAACATCGCTTCCAGTGCCGGCCTGGCGGCGGAGCCCGGGCTTGCCGCATACGGCGCCGCGAAGGCCGGCGTCTTCTCCCTGACCCGCAACGCCGCGGTGGAATACGCGGGGCAAGGCATCCGGGTCAATGCGATTTCCCCAGGACCCATCGACACTCCGGCCCTGGGCTCCTGGCTCGAGGCATTTCCGGGCGGGCGTTCCGCATTCGAGGCCCAGATTCCCCAGGGCCGCCTGGGCAGACCCGAGGAAATCGCCCAATCCGCCGTTTTCCTGCTCTCGGACCGGGCGAGCTTTATCAACGGCGCCGCCCTGGTGGCCGACGGCGGGATTCATGCTCGCCTGGCCTCGCCGCGCTCTTTGCCCGGCTAGGCGTCGGTTGGGGTCGCGCTGCGAAGTATCGCGCTTCTCCCGGACACTTCGCCCGCCTCAACCCGGCGGCGCGAATTCGCTGGCCTCTTCGCCCGCGATGCGGCTGTGATACATCACTCGCGGCTCGCTCATGTCCCAGGGCCGTGCCCGGTGAAGCAGGCAGCGATTGTCCCAGACCACCGCGTCCCCGGGCGCCCAGCGGTGGTGGTGGATGCGGGGCGGCTCGCACGCAGCCACCACCAAATCCGCCAGGAGCCGCTCGGATTCGGCCGGATCGAGGCCGGGGATCCCGTACGCGTGGCGGCCCACGGCCAACGTGGGCCTTCCGGTTTCCGGGTGAACCTTCACCAGGGGCCTGAGCGGCGGAGCGTGACCTTCGAACCCGTATCCACTGTAGTCATCGCGCGCGGCAGAGCCCCGCGATTTCGCGGACGCTTCGGGTACATGGCCCAACTTGGCCTGGCTGTACTCCAGCGAGTGAAAGGCTGAGAGACCGCTGATTCTTTCGCGCAACCCATCATCCAGCGCATCATAAGCGGCGCGCATATCCGCCCAGCCTGTTTCTCCGCCCGCAGACGGAACCCGGTGCGCCGTAAAGACCGCGCCCTTGGCCTGGATCGGCATATAGGTGCTGTCGGCGTGCCATCCCATATTGCCCTTGAGGATATAGACCACTCCGTCATCCTCGTTCTCCGGGCGCAGGCTGCCATCGCTGCGCACGTTGCTGAGCGGCGCCAGATCGAATTCCAGATCGCCGAAGCGGCGAGCAAACGCCACCTGCTCGGCATGATCCAAGTGCTGACCCGGAAAGATAAGCAGCGCGTGCTCGAGCCAGAGCCCGTAGATCTCTCGAAAGGTCTCGTCGTCGAGCTCTGCCAGGGCCAGACCGCGCACCACCGCCCCGAACGTCGCGTCGAGCGTCTCGACCTCCAAACCCCTGGTTCCCGACATGCTTCCTCCGCACTGGCCTCCGAGCGTCGCGGCACCCCATCGTAGCCCCTGCGGATTCTTGCGCGAACTCCTTTCGCCCGGTCGCGGGCCCGATCCGAGTATCCGCGGCGGAACTGGCGGCGGAACGCGGTCTCGGGGAACATGGCTCGGCCCCAGAGGAGGACCCCGCGTGCCCCAGGCCCTCGACATCGCCCCCTTGGAAGAAGCCGCCGAGGCCGCCATCGCTGATGGCCTTCTCGCGTGCCAGGTCGCCGTGGCAAGGGCGGGCGAGATCGCGTGGACCCGAACCTTCGGCAGGGCCAGCGAAACCACACGATTTTGGGTGGCTTCGGCGACCAAGCCCATCGTGGCCTCGGCGATCTGGCTACTCATGGATGAGGCGAAGCTCGACATCGCGCGCCCGGTCGCCCACTACATCCCCGAGTTCGCCGCGCACGGAAAGCAGGATGTCACGGTGGAGCAGGTCCTTCTCATGACCTGTGGCTTTCCCGATGCTCCCATGGCGGCCGCGGACGGGGCCGACCCCGCTAGGCGTGTCCAACAACTTGCCGATTGGCGCCTCGAGTACCCGCCCGGAACCCGGTACGTCTACCACGGGATGTCGGCCCACTGGGTCCTGGCCGAACTCATCGAACGCCTCGCAGCCCAACCCTTCTGCGATTTCGTCGAGGCGCGTGTGACGCGTCCCCTGGGCCTGCCCCGAATACTCGGCATCCCTCGCGCGGAGCAGAGCCAGATCGCGCAACTTTTGCCCGAAGCCGGCGACGAGGTCCACGAACTCTTCGACTACGCGACCAAGATCGAGATCGGAGAGCCCGGCGGCGGCGCGGTGATGACCGCCGCCGACCTGGCGCTCTTCTACCAGGCGCTGCTCCACAACCCGGGCAAGCTTTGGAAGCCCACCACCCTCGCCGACGGAACGGGAAACGTGCGCTGCCGACTGCCCGACCCCCTGATGAATCTACCCGCCAACCGCACCCTCGGTGTTGTGGTCGGTGCGGGCTTCGGCGCCACCTGGGCCGCGTCCCCCACCGCGTTCGGCTGGCCTGGGGTAGGCGGTCAGATCGGGTTCGCCGAACCCGCCACGGGAATTTCCTTCGCGTTCTTCCAGCTGGGCGACCTCGACACCGTATCGCCCTTCGTGCGGGGCGTCGCCATGACCAACCTCGCCCTCGAACTGAGGCCTTGAGGTCTCCCCCGGGCCCGGAGCTCAGCGCGGCAAGACGCGAAAGACGAACGCCGGATCCAGTTCACTGGGATCCCGGTAGAGGCGACCCTGGCTCGCCCAGACCTTTCCGAAGCGCGCGATCTCTGCGGGATCGGTGACGCGCTCCGCCGAAGCGAGATAGATGCGGCCGTCCAAACGGATTCGAATTCGCGGGTCCGCCGCGATGTTCTTGACCCACTGGGTTTCGGTATCGCCCGCATTGGCGTACATCTGCCCGCCCACCAGCGTGTAGTTGATGTTCACCGAGTAGGGATCCTCGGGCCGGGTCTCCAGCTGCATCTGGCCGTATTGGCCGACCGGGTCCCACTCGGCGGACGGCGCCGTGGTCTCGCCCGAGAGCTTGCCCCCCGGCAGAACGCCCAGCGGGCCTCCGCACCCGAGTATCACCACGAGGCCAGCGACAAAGAAAAGCCGCGAATACATTGGAATCCTCCGGGTTGGAATCGGCAGGAGTTGACTTGCGCTACTGGACCGACGCTACTGAACCGAGTAGTCCCGGGCGTCCATGCACGCACTGAAAGCCCGGTTGAATGTCTCCTTGCGCTCTTCCCCCGCCGCCTTGGCCTGCTGGACGGCCTGCTCTTCCGCCGCTGCATGGGCCTTCCTCTGCCCGCGCCGTCCGCGCATGGCACCACCGACGGCCCCGGCGGCGGCCCCGTCACCGGCCTCGTCGAAGATCGCGCCGATGGCCGCACCCCGCGCCGCACCGCCGGCAGCCCCCTTGACTGCCCCGCCCCTCTGCTTCGCGACCGGCTGGACCGGCGGGGGGGGAGCCGTGGGATCAATCCCGGTTCGCTCCTTCGCCGAGTCGTAACAACTCCGCGAATCGCTCGCCTGAGTCGCCGCATCCTGCTTCGCTTTGGGGTAGACGTAAACACCCAGGGTGGACTCGACGTTGATCGAGCCCCCCGGCGTCTGTTGACTCATCGCTGGAGCACTCACTAGGGCTAGTGCCGCGATCAAGAAAAACGCGACTCCTGCTCGACTCGCTTGAATCATGCACTTCTTCATCTTTTCTCCTCTTCCTTCTCGTGAAAATCGGCTCCGCCTACCCGGCAAAAGGATGCTCACCCTGGGAGCGGATTGCTAAATTTCAAAACCCCGTCCTCGAGCGGTTGGTGACGAACCATCTTTTTGTCTGCCTTGTAGTTCTGGGTATTCAGCCAGGGCGCCTTGTCCCCCTGCTTGGGGAAGAGGTGCATCGTGCGCGCCATGTAGCCCGAGGAAAAATCGGTGATCCAGGGCCGCTTCGTCATGCCCGCATCGGTGTCGCGCAATCGTGGCGTGCACTGCCGGACTCCCAATTCGTCCATCCGGTTGATCAAGCGGCAGCAATACTCCGCTGTCAGATCCGCGCGGAGGGTCCAGGATGCATTGATGTAGCCGAAGGTCTGCACCATGTTGGGCACGTCGGAATAGAGCATGCCCTTGTAGGCAAGGGTCTCCGAGAAATCCACCGCGTCGCCGTCCACGCTGAAATCGACGCCGGACAGGAGCTTCATCTCGAGTCCCGTAGCCACGATGATGATGTCGGCGTCGAGATGATCGCCGGATTGCAAGCGGATCCCCTTCTTGGTCACGCAGTCGATGCGGTCCGTGACCACGGAAGTCTTACCCGCATTGATGGACTCGAAGAGGTCCGCGTCGGGAATCAGGCAGAGCCGCTGGTCCCAGGGGTTGTAACTCGGCGTAAAATGCTTCTCGACATCGTAGTCGGGACCGAGATGCTTACGCACCTCTTCCAAAAGGACCTTTTTCACCTTCTCAGGGTTGGTTCGGGTTTTCTTGTACATCCAGCTCTGAAACTGGACGTTCTTGAACCGGGTGATCGCGTAGGCAAGCTTATCCGGGAGGAATCGTCGCAGCCCATTCGCCACAGCATCCTTCGCAGGCCGCGAGACAACATAGGTAGGCGAGCGCTGCAGCATGGTGACGTGCTCGGCATCCTCGGCCATGGCGGGAACCACGGTCATCGCGGTCGCGCCGCTGCCGATCACCACCACTCGTTTCCCCTTGTAGTCGAGATCCTCCGGCCAGAACTGCGGGTGGAACATGGGCCCTTCGAAAGCCTCTTCGCCCTCGAAAGCCGGGCGATAGGCCTTCTCGTAGTTGAAATAGCCGCCGCACATCAGCAGCAGATTGCACGTGATGGACTCCACCCTTCCGGGCTCGTCGCAGCAGGCGAGTTTCAAGGTCCATCTGCCCTCCGCCGTGGACCAGGAAGCCTCTTCGAGGCGGCGCTGAAAACGAATATGCTGGCGAATATCGTTCTCGTCGGCGGTCTCGTTGACGTATTCGAGAATGGCGGGCCCGTCCGCGATGGCATTCTCGGCGCGCCACGGTTTGAAATTATAACCCAAGGTGTGCATATCGCTGTCCGAGCGGATGCCCGGGTAGCGGTAGAGATCCCATGTTCCCCCGATTGCGGGGCGGGTTTCCAATATCCCGTAGCTCTTGCCTGGACAATGGGTCTGTAAATGAACGGCGGCACCGATGCCCGAAAGCCCGGCGCCCACGATCACGACGTCGAGATCATTTTCTTGATTTTCATGCATTCGGCGATGTTAGCATCCCCGGGTTCTTTTTTGAAGCACACCTTGGGGGCGAGGATGTCCCCTGAGGAGGCAGCGGTGCCGCAAATCAATGGGTCAATCGAGGGTGACGAAGATCGATCGGCGAGGCCGACCGTCGACCGCGCGGCTCCGGTGACCGCGGCCCGTCGTATCCTCCGCGAGCAGCACCTCCCCCGGACCCACTACGCGTTTCGTGCCGTCGCCCGTTTCCAATTCCACGGCCGCATCGAGATTGATTACGTATTGCCTGCGCGGAGCGTTGTGAAATCCGAAATCGTAATCGCCTTCGGTCTCGCGGAACACGATCCCCGTCGCGGGCTCGAGAGTCGAGATCCGACCGATGATTCCGAGATCCCTCAAGTCGACCTCGATGTCCTCGAAATGGGATTCATCGTCTGCCCCCGTATAAATCCGAGTCACCTTCATAATGCATCCATGTCGTCGATATCCACCGTCACTCCGTCGTCGGCGACTTCGACCCGGGCAATTTCGTCACGGTGTCGGCCCAGCAGGCTGCGCGCCCCGACATCCCCGCGCAAACGGCAGATGGCATCGAAGAAACGCCTGGGCCAGAGAACGGGATTCCCCTGCCGATCGCTGTAAACCGGGACACAAATGGGGCCCGGCCGCTCCGCGGCGAAACGGTTCACCAGGCCGCGCAGATGACTCGCCCGCACCCAGGGCATGTCGCCCAAGCACACCAGAGCCGCATCGATGTCTTGATCGAGAGACTCGAGGCCAGAGCGCAAGGAACTGCTCATTCCCTGGGCGAAGCTCGCGTTATGGACGAGTTCCAGCGGATAGTCCCGGAGAAGGTCGTTGACCCTTTCCGCTTCGTGGCCGGTCACCACCCGGACCGCAGCCAAACCCGATGCCAACGCGGCCTCGACGACGTGAATGAGCATCGGCTTGCCCTCAACGGGCAGCAGCAACTTATTGGCCCCGCCCATCCGGCTCGAGCACCCCGCTGCCAGAATCACTGCCGCCACGCGGGGGGCTTCCGAGAGCGTGCGCCCCGGCGAGTCCGTTCGAAGCGGGCCCGATTCGTCCGCGGGAGACCCAGAACGGGTCACGACGAGTCACTTCGAAGAGCCCGGATGACCTCGGCGAGAATCGAGACCGCGATCTCCGCCGGGGTCACGGAACCGATGGCGAGCCCCACCGGTCCGCAAACCCGCTCCCGATCGGCTTTGGCGAAGCCGCGACTTGCCAATCTTTCCAAGCGGGCGCGGTGGGTCTTCTTCGAGCCCAGGGAACCAATATAGAACGCGGGTGAAGCCAGGGCCGCGTCAAGGGCCGGGTCGTCCAACTTCGGGTCGTGGGTCAGCGTCACCACCGCCGTTCGCCCGTCGAGGTCGAGTTGCTCCAGGGCCTGAGCGGGCCAGTCGGTGGAGATCTCGATTCCCACGAAGCGATCGGGGTGAGCGAAGCCCTGCCGCGGGTCGACCACCACCACCTCAAAGCCAGCGAGCCGCGCCATCTCCGCCAGGCTCTGGGCGATGTGCACGGCGCCCACAATGATCATGCGCGGACTCGGATTAAAACTCCGGATAAAATAGGTCTCACCGTCCTGTTCAAAGGGAAGCGAAAGATCCTTTGCCAAAGCGCGAAACCCCTCGGCCACCACCTCTCTGGGCAGGTTCGCCGCCTCGCGATCACTCGGACGGAGCAGCGCGGCGAAGCCATCGTGCAGGCGGGTCACCAGGGCGACGGACCGCTTGGCGCGGCGATCCGCGAGCAGGCGATCCAACATCTCGGCTTTCAAGACAACTTTTCCAGATAGATGTCGACCTCGCCGCCGCAGGCCAGACCCACTTCCCAGGCCATCTCGTTCGTCACCCCGAAGTGCAGGGTCCGACTCTCGCCCGTCTGGATCACCTCGGCCGCCTCACCGACCACAGCGCCCTCGATGCAGCCGCCGGACACCGACCCCCTGAACTCGCCGGTCGCGTTCACCACGAGTTGACTTCCCGGTGGTCGAGGAGAAGAACCCCAGGTTCGGGTCACCGTGGCAATGGCCACCCCCCGGCCTTCCCGATTCCAGGCCGCAGCCTGCTCCAGCACGTCATCCACTCCTGGGCTCAGATCCTTGTCCACTCTTTCTTCTTCCCCGTCTCCGTGACCGGCCTCTTATCGCCTCGACCGAGGCGACCCTCTCCCCGGGCTTGGCCTCGAATCCCGCTCAGGCGCCCGTGAAGGCCTGGATTCCCGTCTGAGCCCGGCCCAGGATCAGAGCGTGGACATCGTGAGTCCCCTCGTAGGTGTTCACCGTTTCGAGGTTCATCAGGTGGCGCATCACGTGATATTCCTCGCTGATGCCGTTGGCTCCGTGCATATCCCGCGCCTGGCGCACCACGGCCAGGGCCTTGCCGCACGAGTTGCGTTTGACCAGGGAGATGTTCTCCGGTGCGCACGTTCCTTCATCGAGCATCCGCCCCACCCGCAAGCAGGACTGAAGGCCGATGGCGATCTCCGTTTGGATATCGGCCAGTTTCAGTTGAATCAACTGGTTCGCCGCCAGCGGCCGTCCGAATTGCTTGCGCGCGAGGGTGTACTCCCGGGCTGCCTGCCAGCAGAACTCGGCGGCGCCTAGCGCCCCCCATGAGATTCCGTAACGGGCCTTGTTCAAACACCCAAACGGACCCTTCAGCCCGGAAACCTCGGGGAAGAGGTTCTCTTCGGGTACGAAGGCATTGTCGAGCATGATGGAGCCGGTGATCGAGGCCCTCAAGGAGAGCTTCCCCTCGATTTTCGGGGTGGAGAAGCCGGGCCCTGCGTTGCTTCGCTCTACGATGAAGCCGCGGATTACACCGTCGAGTTTGGCCCAGACCACCGCGATATCCGCGATCGGCGAGTTCGTGATCCACATCTTCGAACCGGTGAGGCGGTAGCCCCCATCCACAGGCGTCGCCCGGGTGGTCATCGAACCCGGATCCGATCCGTGCTCCGACTCCGTCAATCCAAAGCAACCGACAGATTCGCCCGTGGCCAGATGGGGCAAAAATTTCTGGCGTTGCTCCTCGGTCCCGTAGGCGTGGATCGGATGCATGACCAGGGAAGACTGCACGCTCATGGCCGAGCGATAGCCGGAATCGATGCTCTCGATCTCCCGTGCGGCCAGCCCATACGCCACATGAGATACACCGGCGCCGCCATACTCCGCAGGAATCGTAGCCCCGAGAAGTCCCACCTCTCCGAATTCGCGCATCAGGTTGGGGTCGAAGCTCTCCTCCCGAAAATCTTCCACGACCCTGGGGAGCAGACGGTCCCGGGCAAAGCTGCGCGCGGTTTCCGCCACCATGCGTTCCTCGTCGGTGAGCTGGGCCTGCAACTGAAAGGGGTCATCCCACAGAAAGGCGGCTTTTGACATCTCTTACCTCGCTTCGGGACTGAGAGGTTGACCCGGCCCCGTCTATTCATGAGTGCGGCTCAATGAGTGCGGCTCGTGAGTACGGCTCGTGAGTACGGCATGCCGGCCCGAGTGCATGGGCGAGCAGTGGCGTGGCACAAGCTCCATTCCGCCGGGTCATGCGTGAAAATCGAGGACCCACGATACAACGAAAACATCCCCGGCGGTAGCAGAGAACCCCGGGCCAAGCGATCCGCCCTCCTTCGAAAAACGGAAAGGCGCCAGCCAAACCCTTGGCGCGATCACCCTGCCGTTGGCAAAAACCAGATCGGCGAAGACCAAGCCCTTTCCTGGATCGTCGTTTCGACATCCGGCCGGGGGACGTTCCCCGTGCGCAGGGCATCCCATGTCGACCAACGGCAGGTCGGGTTTTCGAGAATACGAACGTAGTAGAAAGCTCTTTGGTCCGGGTTGAAATCCGGGTCCTGCCAGAGCGCTTTCAGTTCCGCACTGCCGACGTTGCTCGAATAGGAACAATCCGAAAGGTCAACCCGAGCCCCATTGTCCGGACAGCGATGGCTCAATGCATCCGGCACCTCGCCATCGGAGCACGCCACGTCGTAGACGCGCTCGAAGGTTTCGTTTCCATTCGCCCAGCCCTTGACGATCTGAAGGCGCTGGAGGGGGGCACTGCGTGAATCGCCGGTGGCCCAGGCCGCGAAACGAGGCGCGGTCTCACCCTGGGCCGCAAGGTCGCTCCCCATACTGACGCCACCCGCGTAGCCCCGCGCAACAGCATCGGGCGCCTCCAAGAGACCTTCTTCGAAACCGTAGCCCGCAAAGAAGCGAACCCGAATTCGTGGCCCCGACGTGGCGAAAGTTTCCTTGCGGCGGAATGCTGCGTAAATCGACTCTCGGGTATTCTCCTCGGCCCAGACCGCCGCCAGCCCGGAGGCGCCAAAGGTCAGAACGGGGGTTCGGGTATAGGCTTCGCCATCCACCTCCTCCACCTGCTCGGGTGCGACCAGGCCGAACGGAATCGACTGCCAGGCCGGCAGGGGAACCGATCCGCGAAGCTCCGGGGTGGCATCCAGAACCCCGATCTTCGAGAAAAAATTCGCTTCATCGTCGGAGATCGCGCCCGTATGGGTGTCACTCGCGCCCACGAAGCCAAATCGGTAAGGGCTCACGGCCCCCGCCTCCTCGAAGGCCAGACCCCGGCGGAGCGCCTGGCGCACGTAGCTTCCATCCACCTTGCTGGGCAACATGCCACCGACTCGGTAGGGCATGATCTCGAACTCGGCCCACTCGTCATTGTCCGAAAGCGAGGGATGGGTCTCCGAAGTTCCCTTTACCTGGGTGATCTCCACCAGGGGTTCGTTTCGCATTCGCCGCATCGCATAGGCGTCGTCCATGGGGTTGCCCGCCCAATCCACCAACTTGAACATCTGGCCGTTCGAGCCGTTGGAGTTGTGGGGAATCGCGAGGCTCTCGATCCCCTGGGCGCGCAGCCCGTCCATCCAGTCCCAGAGCCCTTCAGGGTTTTGCGAGTGGAAGCGTGAGAAGGGCTCCGCGGGCAAGCGATCCGCCCCCTGGAAAATCACGTTGCGGTGAAGATTGCCCCGATCGTCCGTGGACGAGGTGTACTCGAAGGCAACAAAGGTCGTGAAGTGACCCGGGCTGTTGAATTGCTCGGCCGACTCGATGATGTCGCTCCAGGTGCTGCGGGCAATGCCGGCGGTGAGCTCCGGATCGACTGTGCCATCCATGATTCCCGCCAGGAGCGCGGGAACGAATGTGCCGAAGGATTGGAGCCGCGGAACGACGCTCAGAAAGCCCTTGTTGTCGTCGGCATTCATGTCGTGCAGGGGCTCGGAAAAAGGAAATTTCGACATCTCCGTCCGGGTATCTGCGGCTTCGCGCGCAACGCCGAGAAAGAGCGCATGGTCGGTGACGGCATAGAAATCCAACGGTTCCCGAAGCGTCAGGTCGAAGCCGCCGGGGTGCTCGATGGTTTCGCCAAGCGCATAGCGGTAGGCATCCCGTGGCCCCACCGTCGTGCCGAACACGAATGCGTCGAAGGAGTAGGTGGTGTGTACGTGCAGGTCGCCGAAATATGCGTTGCGCTCGGGGTTCGGCTCGGGGGGCCTCATGTCGAGGATCGCCGGGTTGACCTCGAGCAGGCGCTCAGGAACGCTGCCGCGGGCCGATGAACCCAGTGGCGAATCGTCTTCGGCTGATTCCGGGGGTACGCAGGCAAAGAGGCCCACCACAAGTGCCATAAGTATCCAATGCTCGTATCGCCTGCTCATTGATCCCTAGTCCCCTTGGTTGATGGCTCGAGAGTCCATGTTCACGCCCGCTGTGGTCGGAAGCGGGGAATCGCAAGGTCTTCACTCATGTCTTCCCATACGACTTCGAGCGCCATTCCGATTTCGACGTCATCGGGATCCACCTCGACCAGATTCGAAATCATGCGCAACCCTCCAGAATTCTCGAGAGCCACCACGGCAATGACGAAGGGCAACTGCTGATCCGCCGCGATGGGCCGATGCACGATGGTAAAGGTATAGACCGACCCCGCACCGGGCACTTCCGTCCAATCGAATTCGGTCGATCGACACGCGGCGCAGACGGGTGCCGGCGGAAGCCGGGTGGCCTGGCAATCGGCGCACCGCTGAACCACAAGGCGGTGATCTGCGGCCGCTTCCCACCAGGGCAGCGTGGTGGGGTCCGCCAGGGGCGGAGGCATGCCGTCGGGGAAATAGCGCTCGCTCATGCTTTCCCCAACAAAACCGCGCTCGAGGGAACACAGGCCGCGCTGGTCACCAGGCAAACTTCTGCCCCCTCTACGGGACTGGTGGATTCGCCTCGCAGGGATCGGACCCCTTCCACCACGTGATTGAGCCCGTGGATATAGGCTTCAGAAAGGCTCCCGCCGTGGGTATTGGTGGGTAGGCTCCCGCCCTGCCAGGCCAGAGCGCCACTCTCGATAAAGGGTCCGCCCTCCCCCCGCTCACAGAACCCGTAGTCCTCGATCTGCATGAGTACGCAACCGGTGAAGTGATCATAGAGTTGGGCCACGTCGACGTCGGAAGGCCCCAGCCCGGACTTGCGCCAGAGCCGACCCGCCATCTCTTCGCAGCCGCCCGTGGCGTAGAGTTCGTCGGCGATATTCGCATTGGTAAACGGACCGAAGCCATAGCCCTTGGGCGTACCCTGCTCGCTGGCCAGGATTTCCACCGCCGGCTTGGCGAGGTCGCGCGCGCGTTCTCGGGTGGTCACCACTACCGCGCAGGCGCCATCGCTTTCGAGGCAGCAGTCAAAGAGCCGATGGGGATCGGCGATCATGGGCGAGGCTTGGTGATCCTCCAGGGTCAGCGGACGCCCGCCCATTACGGCGCGCGGGTTTCGACTCGCATGCTCACGGAAGGTCACCGCCAAAAGACCGAGCTGCTCGCTCGTCGTTCCGTAGAGGTGCATATGCCGGCGCGTGGGCAGAGCGTACGCGGCCGCTGCCATCAATAAACCATACGGCATGGCAAACCCCATAGAGGCCAGCAGCAAGGAATTCGCTTGCTGCAGACTGGGCACCGGAGGTTCGGCCTCCGCATCGACACTGACGCCCCCGCTGCCAAATCGAAAAAACTGCCCTTGACAAAGGGATCGGTAAACCACCACGACTTCGGCCTGCCCTGTTTCCACCGCCATCGCGGCATTGGAAACCGCAGCACACCCGCCCCCGCCTCCCGGCATCCAGACCATGTTGCCAAAACGGAGCGTCGGCAAACCGAGTTCGGCGGCGAGAAAAATCGCCTCGTTGCGATCCTCGGCGAAAGACGCCAACCCATCGACGTCGTCCATGGAGAGTCCGGCGTCGTCCACCGCCCGAGCGATCGCCTGGCAGGCCAAGGCGTGCTCGGTGACATCCCCGATTTTTCCCCATCGGGTGTACGCGGACTCGCCCACCCCCACGATATGCGCCGCCGACGGATTCACGGGCCGCTCTTTCGGAAACCCGGGCGCCCGGGGCGTTCATCGTGCATGGAAGAACCTCGCAAGGGGACGTCGGTAGGCCTGGAAAAATAAAGGGCTGGGCGAACCATTACGACACACGGGGTAAAGAAACGACCACCGTGCCCGTCGCGTGATCGCCGAGATCATTCGCAGCCCGAATGGCGACTTCAATGATCCGCTCTTCTCCCTCGTCGCTCGCCCGAGCGACCTCGCCGGAAAAACGCAGGGGCAGCCCAGGAATTGCCGGCCCCCCCAGGCGAATGGCGATCTTTCGGATCATGGCTTCCGGGCCGGCCCAATCCGTAATAAAACGAGACACATAGCCGTTCGTCGTGAGAATATTCATGAACATATCGGGCGCTCCCTGGGCCTGGGCGTAGGCCGTGTCGTGGTGCGCGGGCATGAAATCGCGCGATGCGACGGCCCCGGCCACGATCACCGTCGAGGTGACCGGCAGAACAAAGGCGGGCAAGACATCACCCTCGGCGACTTCGCGGTCGCTCGAAGCCTGTTCGTCGGAATCACTCATGAAGTCCCTTCCGGCGAAGCTTCATCTTTGGGCGCTTGACCCTCTGTACCCGCGCCCATGGTCGAAGGATCGAATTTAAAAATGCGAAAGAGCTGTCGGCCCACATCTTCATCGTCGGCAGTTCTGAACGTTGTGATCCAGGTCACGAAATAGCCCAGGCCCAAGCCCGTCTTCTTGCGCGCAGAAATCGACTCCAGGGAGTTCGTCGTGTGCAGCAGATCGCCCGGCCGGAGATAGCGGAAAAACTCGAGTTCGGAGTTCGTCGCCAACGTGCCCACATAGCCGGCTTCATCCAGGGCGGTCACAACATTTTCAGATTTCATTTCATCGGGAGCGCCACCGCGCTCGGCGATTCCCTCGATCCTTGGCCGAGGCATCGACCAAGCTTGCAGCATTGCGGGAGGCGCAACGACCCCACCGAATCGTGTTGCCGAGGCCACCTCGTCATCGAGATAAACCGGGTTGCGATCGTCCAGCGCATCCACCCAGTGCCGAATCATCGGCACATTCACCGCTTCCGGAGCGGTGGTCGGTGGACCCATCGGCTTCCCGATGAATCGCTCGAGATTATCCCGCACCGTATCAACTTCACCTGTGGACAAACCGGCTCTCTTCCCCGTCAGAGATCGAAAGGCCGCGAGTGTAAGGGATCGAAGCCGGCCCGGCATACTCGATGAAGCGCCCGATTCAGCGCCTTCGGCGGAGCGATCGGTAGGGACATTGGCCGCGCTCGAGCCTTTCTGGCGCGAGCGCGGCCTACTGGCCTTTGTCCGCCGGCGGGGTGGGATGCAGCGAGGCGACGATTCTGTGCGATGCTCACCGGGCTTGAGGGCCGCGGCCGTCTGGAAACTTTTCAAACTCAAGGGGCCAAAAGATGAGCCTTGACGGAATCCGAGTGCTCGATTTTTCGGACCAGCTCGCCGGGCCCTATTGCTCCAAGCTGCTGGCCGACGGCGGAGCCGAGGTCATCAAGGTCGAGTCGCCCGACGGCGATTCCCTCCGCGACCGGCCCCAACCCAACGAAGAGTCTATCCGAGAAAGTTCTCCCCTCTTCCGTTTCCTCAACGCGGGCAAGCAGTCGCTGGTCGGGTTCCCCACGGATGCCCGGGTCCAATCGCTCATCGCCCAGGCGGACTTGGTCATCGAGGCACACGGTCTCGAGTCCGACGGGGGACAAGAACTCGACGTGCCGACCCTCCTCGATGCCCATCCCTCCTTGGTCGTCCTTTCCATCACACCCTACGGGTTGATGGGCCCCTGGGCCCGGCGAAAGGCCACGGAATTCACTCTCCAAGCCGAGTCCGGTTCTATCGCGCTGCGCGGACTCATGGGCGGCGAGCCCTTCCAGGCCGGGGGCCGGATCACCGAGTGGGCCGCGGGCAGCTACGGCGCCGTCGCCGCACTGGCCGCGACTCTTCGGGCTCGCCGGTCGGGGCGCGGCGAACACATCGACTTGTCCATGCTCGAAACCGCCAACCTGATCTTCACCAACTTTTCCGAATCAATGAACCGACTGATGAATGCCGGAGCCGAAGACCCCCCCCATGCGTTTCTCGGCCAGTCTGTGGAGACCCCTTCCATCGAACCCACCGCCGACGGGTATGTGGGGTTTTGCACGAACTCGCGGCAACAGTTTTCAGATTTCCTGCTCATGATCGATCGGGTCGATCTTCAGGAAGACGAACAGCTTGCCCAATTCGCCGGTCGCTTGATGCGCTTCGAGGAGTGGAACGCGATTACCCGAGCCTGGCTCGAAACACGGACCACGCAGGAAGTAATCGAAAAGGCTTCGCTCTTGAGAATTCCGGTTGCACCGATCTGCAACGGCCAGACCGTTCTGGCTCACGAGCATCTGGCCGAACGCGGAGCCTTCATCCCGGATGCACGCGGCGACTTCATGCAACCGCGCCGGCCTTATCGGATCGATCACACCGACCCCCCCGCCCCACGCCGCGCGCCGGAGTTGGGGGAACACACCGGTTCGGCCGCATTCACCCCCCGAACCCGGGGGTCCGGCGTGTCGACCACCCGGGGAGAAAAGGAAACGGAGGACGAGTCCCTCCCCCTGGCGGGGCTTCGGATATTGGACCTGACCGCGTGGTGGGCCGGTCCTTCGGCGTCGCACATCCTGGCCACCTTCGGCGCCCAGGTCATCCACATCGAGGCGGCCTCACGACCCGACGGAATGCGCATGGTGGGAGGCATGATGGCGGGCCATTACCCGCAATGGTGGGAGGCGAGCCCGCACTTCCTCCAGGCCAACTCCAACAAGCTGGGCCTGACCCTCGATCTCAACACCGAAAAGGGCCACGGACTGCTCGAGGAGTTGATCCGAAAGAGCGACGCTGTGGTCGAGAACTTCACGCCGCGAGTACTCGAACAATTCGGCCTCACCTGGGAGCGTATCCAGACCCTCAACCCCAAGGCCACGCTGATGCGCATGCCGGCTTTCGGGCTCTCGGGACCTTGGCGAGACAATACGGGGTTCGCCCAGACCATGGAACAACTCTCGGGCCTGGCCTGGCTCACGGGCCATGTGCGCGACCAGCCCCGCATTCCGCGCGGCCCCTGCGATCCCATTGCCGGGATGCACGCGGCTTTCGCATTCCTCGTGGCTCGGGCTCACGAGGACGATTCGGGCGCCATGGCCCACCACGTGGAAAGCACCATGGTGGAGAGCGCGCTCAACGTGGCGGCCGAACAGATCGTTCGCTGGAGCGCCAACCATGAACTCATGGAGCGGGAGGGCAATCGTTCGGCCCTCGCCGCTCCTCAAGGACTCTACCCGTGCGCGGGAAGCCAACCCGGCTCGGAGAATTGGCTGGCCCTGTCAGTCGCGTCGGATCGCCAGTGGGTGGCCTTGCGAGGCCTGCTGGGTGAACCCAACTGGTCCCTCGCCCCGGCCCTCGAGTCCCTCGAAGGACGCAGACGGGCCCACGACACCGTGGACGAAGAATTGCGCCGATGGACCCTCGGGCACGAACGGGATTCCTTGCTGATCGACCTGCGTGCCCTGGGCATTCCCGCATCCGAAGTCGCCAATCCCTGTCGCCTCTACGAATCCAACCCGCAATTCCGGGCCCGGGGCTACTTCGAAAGGCCCCATCACCCCACCGTGGGCCGCCTGCCCCTCCCCTCGCTTCCCTTCCGCTACAAGAGCATCGGTCGCTGGTTGCGAAGCCCAGCGCCGACCCTCGGCCAACACAATGCCGACGTTTTGGGGAGCATCCTCGGTTTGTCTCTAGGCGAAATCGCCGACCTCGAAGCCGAGGGCATCATCGGCACGCAACCGACGGGACTCTAGTCAGCGACAGGCGAGGAAGGGCCGCTCCAAGCATGATCGGGGGCTTCGACGCCGTAGAGTTCCGCCGCGTTGGCAAAGAGCACCTTTTCGCGAACCTCGGCGGGCATATCCCCGAAAGCCGCATCGATCTTCTGGCGCACCTCATCGCCGTAGAGACAGACCGGGTGCGGGTAGTCGGTCTCAAACAGGATCCGATCGGCCCCCACCTCCTCGAGCACGCTCTGCGGTCCGATCTCCTCGAAGAAAGTGCACGCCCACACTTGGTCGCGCATGTATTCGCCCGGGCGACGAGTGAACTCGGGCTTTTCGGTTCGCACCCGCGCGTACTCGAAGCCGTGATTCAGGGCTTCTTTCACAAAGGGCATCCAGCCAATTCCGCTCTCCACCGAAACAAGCTTGAGCCCGGGGTTTCTGGGCAGAATTCCTGACATCACAACGTCCATCAACTGGATCGCGTTGGTGAGCAGGATGGACATGGAGGCCGAGACCGTCGTGGGGCCGATCCCGTGCGCGGCGAAGCGCGCGGGATTCATCAACTGGTCCTGAAAATCTCCGCTCCCGATATGCAGGCTGATGGGGAGATCCAGATCCTGGGCCGCGGCCCAAACCGGATTCCAATGGGGGTCGCCAATAAATGGCATCCCGAAATCCTGGGGCGCGCTGGTAAAAAGAATCGCCTTGTGGCCCAGCGCGCGGCAGCGCGCGATCTCGGCCACGGTGGCCTCGACATCCCAAAACGGCGTTGCCATCACGGGAATAAAACGCCGGGGATCGGGTGCGATCCACTCGATCAGCCAGTCATTGTAGGCCCGAACGCAAGCCAGCATTAATTCGGGATTGTCCAAGCCCAAGAAGGTCTCGCTCCCGAAACCCCCGATGTTGGGATACAGAGCCATGGCCCAGGCTCCAATCGAGTCCATGTATTCAAGCCGGGCCGCGGCGTCGTAGGCGGCGGGCGGGCACTCGTCGAGATTCTTGGGGATCGACGGAAAAGGTTCGTGCCAGCCGGCCATCGCGGTTGCGCCCACGGGAATCAGACGGCTCCGGGTGCCAAACTGCCAGAGATCGACGCCTTCGTCGTTGCGGATCATGCGCGGAGCTTCCGCCTGAAATTTTTGAGGGAGGCGCGCCGTCCAGACATCGCCCGGCTCGGTGATGTGCGTATCCGCATCGATAAACCAATCCAAGCACTTCACTGTCCATCCTCCTCATGCGACAGCTTTGCTTTGGCCTGGCCCGCCCGAACATGCAGGCGCACGCCAACGATCGCCTCCAACATGGCGGCTCGAAACGGCTCCGGCAGCCCGTTGTAATCCCAACTCGAATCCGGCGCCTCGAAGCGGTCGATCATCGCGGCGACCATGGTCCAGATTTCATCGGTGTCCCGCACAACCTCAGCCGTAACATACGGCAACTCTAGCGCTTCACGGCGCCGGTCCACCCGGCCTCATTGCCGGCAGACCGATTGCCGGCAGACCGATTACCGGGCGCCCGGGCGCGGCTGCAGCCGTACTCCCAGTATCCGTCGATCACGCGCCGGTCGGCTCGCCTGGCGTCGAAACGCTCCGAGTCTGGCCATCGAACCCGTAGTCGCGCACGAGCTCGCAAACCTGAAGCCGGTACTCGGAATAGAAGCGTTCGCGCCCAGCGCGCTGGGCTTCCAAATGCTCTGGATGATCGCGCCAGGCCTCCAGAGTCGCGATGCTCTCGAACTCCACCAGGGACACGCGCTCACCGTCCTCGGCCGAAAAAGACTTGAAGTTCACAAAGCCGGGCATGGCGCGGGCAAGATCGAGCATACGCGTGGCCACCGCGCGGTATTCCTCATTCTGCCCCGACCGAAGCCTGGATCGAAACAACGCGACAATCATCGATTTCCTCTCCCTTCTTCAACCGCTGGAATCTCTGGATAGTTTTCCTTCACGGGGGCTCTGTCTGTGGAGAACGGATGCGAGAATGGAGCGCGAGTCCGGATCGCCCCGCTCCCTCCACGGGCCGGCTTACGCCGGGAACTGCCGGTCCCAAGGTAGCGATGACGCACTCGGGTTCAATCGCGGATGGAAACCCAAATGCATGGAACTGACCTACAGTCCAGCCGCACCGACAAGACCCAGCCCGAACCCATACCCATACCTATACCTATACCCATACCCATACCTATGCCCATGCCTATATACCCATAGCTAGACCCATAGAGGAAAGACATGAATCTCGAGAATCTGTTCTCCATTCAAGGCAAGGTGGCTGTCGTGACCGGTGGCTCCCGGGGAATCGGTGAAATGATCGCGGCCGGCTTCCTTGCAAATGGGGCCAAGGTCTATATCAGTTCGCGCAAAGCCGAGGCCTGCCATGCCACCGCGAAGCGCTTGGTTGAACAATATGGAGGCGAGTGCATCGCGATTCCTGCCAACCTCGCGGACCTGTCGGGGGTCGATGCGCTCACGGCGGAACTGAAGAGCCGCGAGAACCGCGTCGACATCCTGGTCAACAACGCCGGCGTCTCCTGGGGGGCCGAACTGGAGGCCTTCCCCGAACTCGGCTGGGACAAAGTTATGGATACCAACGTGAAGGGCGTTTTCTTTCTCACCCAGCGGCTGCTCCCCCTACTCGAAGCCGGAGCCACCCCCGACGAACCCGCTCGGGTGATCAACATCGGCTCCATCGACGGGATCAAGACGCCGGTCTTCGACAATTTTTCCTACGGACCCTCCAAGGCGGCAGTTCACGCGCTCACCCGGCAACTGGCTTCCCATCTCGTCCAACGCAACATCCTCGTCAACGCCATTGCGCCCGGCCCCTTCCCCACCTGGATGCTCTCCACAGGAGTCGGCGGTGGGGGTGACGTCGAGGCCACCGATTGGGATGCCGTGGGAAAGGTCAACCCGCGCGGGCGGGTGGGCACGCCCGAAGACATCGCCGGCTTGGCCATCTTTCTCAGCTCCCGTGCCAGCGCGTTCACCGTGGGCGAAGTCATCAGCTGCGATGGGGGCACTTTGGTGCGATGAAGACCCGGCGTGGCCAAGGACGATTCAAGTCCCCACAGGCTTGGCGTCCGTTGGCTTGATGGATCCGCTGGCCCTGCTCCTCGGCCCAGCCCCTCGGCCCAGATCGCGTGCTCATCGGGGGAACTTTCAGCCGTTGCGTGGCGTGCCCACCTTGGTTTTCTGCAAAGCCTGAAGGATCGCCACCAAACCGCGGTCCCGCTCGCGGACCAGATCGGCGACGCTCCGACCCGCGGCCTCCTCTTCGCAGCCGGCCACAGCGGCGTCGCGCAGAGCCGGAGTCAACTCCGGGGCCTCAAGGCGAGTCCACGGCGCGCTCAGCGAAGGGCCAAAATGATCCAGCATATGCGCCATGCCGCCTTCGCCTCCAGCGAGATGAAAGGTGAGCATCGGGCCCATCAGCGCCCATCGCAGACCCGGCCCCGCGGTAATCGACAAATCGATTTGCTCTACGGTGGCCTCGCCGTTGGCGAGCATATGGAGCGCCTCCCGCCACATGGCTTCCTGGAGTCGATCGGCCACAAAGCCATCCACCTCGCGATCGAGGCGCAACACGGTTTTCCCCGCCATCGAGTAGAAGGCCGCAGCCCGGTCCATGACCGATCGGGACGTGCCCGGACCCGCCACCAGTTCGACCAGCGGCAGGAGATAAACCGGATTGAACGGGTGGGCGACCAGTACCCGCTCGGGGGCCAAAGTGCACCGCGTCGTCAATTCGCTGATGAGATAACCCGAGGTCGAGGAGGCGATCACTGCACCCGGATCCGAGCCACGGTCGAGATCCGCCAACAGGTCCTGTTTCAATTCCAGGCGCTCGGGCGCACTCTCCTGGACAAGACTCGCGCCCTCCACGGCTTCGGTCGCGCTGTCAAAAAAGACGACCCGATCGGGCGAGGCCCCGGGCGCGAGGCCCATCGCTTCCATGGCGGGCCAGGCCTGAGCGACGGTGCGCTGGAACAATCCCGCGGCCTGGGGATCGGGATCCCATGCGCGCACATTGATTCCGCGACTTGCGAAATAACACGCCCAACCGCATCCGATTACCCCCATCCCGATGCACGCCACGGGTTCGTGCGCCCAATGGGATTCAGCGATTGCATGCGACGACTCAGTCAACGCGGACTCGATCACGAAACGGGCCCCAGGCGGCAGCCCCCCGCGTCGCCGCCGAAACTTTTCCGCGCGTCCGATCCCATGTACCCACGGTTCGCCGTCCCCGATCCAAAGCCACGCCAACATACAGCACGCCGCGGGAAACCGAAGCGACCCCACGAGAAAACCGGGCTAGCCTCCGGGCGTGTCAGCCCTCCCGCCAACCCTTCAGTCGATCCGAAATTCCGGGGCGACGGTCCTCGCTGGATGTAGCCTGGTCCTCGGACTTTTCTCATCGGTGAGCCCCCTTGGGCTCTTGGGGTGCGGCGCTTCGGAACCGGCCTCTCCCGGCCGCGTTCCTCCGTCGACCGCCACAAGCTCTAAAGCGAGTGCGGGTCCGACCCGCAACGGGCAAGAAATTATGGCCCGGGTCGACGGCCGAGCCGTGCGCGCCAAAGAAGTCGACGCGCGCCTAGCCCTCAAGCTCTACGATCTCGCATTGGCGGGGTACCGGTTGCGCGCGAGTTCGCTCGACACTGTCATCGCCCGGCGACTTCGGCTGAACAACGATGTCCCCGCAGACCTGGCCCACGAGCGGGTCGAAATTCTTTGGGCTCCCCCGGAGGCCCCACGCATTGAAATCCCCCTGATGGGGTCGCGTATTCGGGGCCCCGAGAATGCACGGGTCACCCTGACCGAGTTCATCGATTTCCAAGCGGGGCCAAGCCGCAGCCTGCAGCCGGTGCTCGAGCGAGTCCTCGAAGAGTACCCGGACACGGTCCGCCTTGCGGTGCGCGACCTGGCGCTCCCCTTCCACCGCTACGCGCAAAAATCCGCCGAGGCCGCGCGCTGCGCGGGAGACCAGAATGCCTACTGGCCCTACCACGAAATGCTCCTCATGGAGCAACCCGGCCTCGAGTCCGAAGATCTCCGGCGTTACGCCCTTCGCCTCGACCTCGAGCCCGCGGTCTTCGATCGCTGCCTGAATGAGGATAAACAGGCCGCGTTGGTCCGCGCGGACGGATCCCTGGCGGCTCTTCTCGGAATTTCCCGGGCGCCGAGTCTCTTCGTCAACGGCCGCTACCTACCGCCCCCTTTCACCTACGAAGGCCTGGTCCGGGCAATCGAAGCAGAGACCGGGGACCTGAGAAATTCGCCCGTCGCGGCCGAGAGGAAGAATGGCGCCCTAGAGCCAAGCGAACAGGCTGGGCCGAAACAGCGGCCGGGTGGCAATGGCTTACACGATCCGCAGTTCGACCCCGAAAGCACCGAATATCGCGAACCTGCCGATGCCGTGGGCTCCGGCGAACATTTGTTGCCACCCCTTCCCGAGGTTCCCCTGGATCGACTCGTCGAGCCCGAAGCGGTCCTCGACCTCGCCCGAGACGCCGTGGACCAGGCTCTCGAGGAGCGACCGAGGCTGGAAGCCAACCTGCAAACCAGCCCCGGTGTCTTCTCTGGCCGACGGCTCCTCAAACTCACGGAAATCCAGCCGGGCGATCTCTACGACCGTCTGGGCCTGCGAAACAATGACGTCCTGATGCTCGTGGATGACCAATGGATTACCGACGAAGCGAATCCACTTTGGGACGCCCTTCAGAACCAGAGCGAAATCACCCTGCTCGTGATGCGCCGGGGTCGCCCGCACCGCTACCGCTATCGATTTCGGTGAGCGTTCAATCGCGGAGCTATTTCCGCGGACTTCCGCTCCACGCTCCGGTGGCCAATAGGCTCTGCCCCTGAAGATTGGGGTGAAAACAATCGCCTCCATTGAGTTCGGATGCGCTGAAGCTCGTGGTGCCCACCGATGGGGTCACTTCATTCACGTAGTCGGCCACCACTTCGATCCCCAGAGCATTGCGCCCGTTCTCGTTGGTCGCATAGGCGAAAGCCTGATCGCGCAGAATTTCGTTGTAGCGCTTCACCCTGCTGGTGATGGCCGCGAGTCGAGTGGCGAGGGTCTCGCCGTTCAATGTGGAGCCGCGGGTGGCCACCTCGCAAACCCCAAAGCTGCTCCAGAAGCTCGTGCAATTGACACTGCCCGAACTCTGCTGCAGGACGATTCCCGCCGGACGGAGATCCTGTATTCGAGGGACTCCGAGCAGATAAACGGTGGCGCCGGGATCCAGAGAGCTGGGATGATTGAAACCCACCAGCTTGTCGAGGCCGGCAGTAAGGGCCGACTCCCATTCCGCGTCGGTATAGAGCGCGTTCGCGCAGTGGGCGGGGTCCACGCAGTCGCGATTGCAAATATCGTTGCCGCCCAATTCGACCACCACCAATTCGGGAAGCGGAGCCAAAGCGAGAATACTGTCGACCTGGCTCGAAAAAGTACTGACGCCTCCCCGCATCTCGGCGCCGCTCACCGAAACGCGAGCCGAACCGATTCCCGAACCCGGACCGTATTGCTCGACGTAACTCCCCCCCAAAGAGCCCCCGTCAAACCACGAGTGATGGGGCTGATCCCCTCCCGCCGGGCAGAGCAGGCAGATGAGCCCGAAAAAGCCCGCATTGCAAGTGCAGTCCGCGGAGAACGCTTGGGTAATGCTGTCGCCCGAAGCGGCCATGAAACTGGGAACCGGCGGCGCACCCACAGCCGCCTGGCACACCTGGGAGACCCCGGGCACGATACCCACCAGACCTTCACGCAGTGCCCACTCGTCGTTGACCTCGCAGTCCAGGCGTCCGCCCGCCACGCTGCACAGGTCGAGATTGCTGGCTTGGGGGGTCAACCCGGCGAGGTCGCGCTGGTAAACGGCGGCGTCCAGCAAGTCGACCCGGCCATCGGCGTTGAGGTCGCCGCACTGACAAACGTCCCCGATCCCATCGCCCCCGGAGCCGAGCAGGCCGCCGACATCCTCCTGGCCGGGGTTCGCGACGAAGACACAGTTGTCACTCGCGTCGAGGACTCCATCCGAATCGGCGTCTTGCGCGGTGGATGGACTCGCCAGGAAGAGACCACCAACGAGAGCCAACACAAGAGCCTCTTGTCCAATGCGGATGCCCGAGCTCGCCCTTCGGCGACCACGAACAAGTCCCGCAAGCAGGAACAGGCCAGCAGCCCAGAGCGAACCCGGCATCGGCTCGGGAACAGCGAGAACGGCGCCGGGAATCGCCGTCAGAGCGAAGCCGGCGTCCACCGCGGTCCCCCCCGCTACCTCTACGCTCCAGCCACTCCCCGAAACGTCGAGCACCACTTCGCCGATGCGAACGGGCCCGAGTTCGCCGACGATTGCATCGCCCCCCGTCGCATTGAGGGTCAGGCTTCCCGCCCGCCAGACAACGTCTCGCCCAAAATCCGGAATGAAGGTCTGCACGCTGGCCGCACCCGAAACCAGCAGATCGAATTCCCATGCGCAAATTTCATCGCCGTCGCCATCCACGCACGGCAGCCCCACCCCCGAGGCGATCGAACCCCCATCCAAATAGAGATACAGGTTCTCGCTCGGAGATCCAGCCAGTACCGGCGTTGCGCCCGGCTCGATGCCATCGTCCGCGACGCTGTGAAAGAGAGTCGGTATGCCCGCAGCCACGCTTGAGGCCAGAAAAACCATCGACCCCAGAATCGAGAGACTTCTTCCTAGCATTTTCCCGCTCATTCTTCGCATCGGACCAGCATACCCTCCAGCTCCCCAGAAGCAGAACTTAAATTTTCATAATCGTGAAAAAATGGGTCGCGCCCGGTGGCGAAGGCCTCTGGCC
>LWDU01044554.1_pt1 | contig 109899 bp, 90 predicted proteins | sample 727161 | NCBI WGS metagenome assembly LWDU01 (sample SAMN04566230, study PRJNA314399) | hydrothermal vent metagenome | isolation source: deep sea hydrothermal plume seawater | place: Mexico: Gulf of California, Guaymas Basin | collected 2004-07-11
ACAAATACAGACCCGCAGAAGATGGTGACGCAGAAGACACTGGAACAGGTACGCGTATAGCGACTTGGGCTCCTTAATAAATTATGATTTGCAAATAGATAAAAACGCCGGCACAAACCGGCGTTTTTTTTATGTCTAGATTCCAACAAGGGTTTACCATGATCGAGCTTATTGCCGTAATGGTAATTATGGCAATATTGGCCAGCTCAACTATTGGCAGTTATTCCGGGTTTAATACATCATTGCGGCTTTTTGAGGAAGCGCGCGATATGTCTCGTAAAATTCAATATGCTAGGGATTACTGCCTTGTGCGCAACCAGAGTTTTTTCTTGAAAGTGGACGCGGCTGCGACCCCATCTACTTATAGTCTTTTCTACAATAATAATTCCACAGCTCTTGTGTTGCCCAATGAAAGCAGCAACACATTTGAACTACCTGGATATGCAGATATTACTTCCACCAATGTTGCGGAAGCTGGATTAGAGTTTGACATACTTGGCGAACCTCAAATAACGGAAAATGCCAGTATTGTGTTTGAATCAGGAGAACACACCATTGTTGTTGTTACACCAACCGGATATACATATTTAGATTAATATGAGAAGACAAGCCGGATATGCTATTGCAGAAGTGTTGGTTGCAGTAGTAATTATTTCCATATCATTTATCGAACTTTCAGGTGCTGTAAGTAAAATTATGCGCAATGCCAACCAAACCATATTAATGGGTAAATCTATATTTGTCGCAAATAGCACTTTGGAAGAGGTGATGGCGCAACCGTTTGATGCCAAAGGAAGTGAAGCAAATGACTATGCTCTTATTTTTGACGGAAGTGGCGATTATGTTGATCTTGGCAGTGTATTTAACGGAGTACAAACAATATCTTTTTGGGTAGAAGCGGATGATATTACTTCTCGCACGGATCATGTGTTGGATTTAAATGGAACCGATTATGTTAAGATTGTAAATGGGGAAGTAACGGTAAATAATATTGATAATCCCACATATTATATAAATGGTGTATCTGGAAATCAAACTATTGCATCTATAGGTGCTTGGTATCATGTAGCCATTACTACAGCAACCGGGATCAATGCTTCCGCCGCAACCATTGGTAGAGTTGCGGGTCAAACCCCAGAATATTTTGATGGAAAGATTGATGAAGTTCGATTTTGGAATGATGTACGAACAGCAACAGAAATAATAGATAACTATAGAAAAAGCATAGCAAACCCATATAATGATTCCAATCTTAAACTGTATCTGCGTATGAATAATGGATCGGGAACAAGCGCATATGATCATAGCGCAAGCATGAAGCACGGAAGCATAACAAACGCATCATATACCTCTGCCTCCAATAGTTGGTCGGCAACTTTGGGGAAAGAAGGAGAATCAGGTTGGAACAACTTTAATGATGTAGATGATTTTTATAAGAGCGGGGGATTTTCTGATTCAGACTACAGTCAATTAGGAGGACGAGTGTATGCAAAATATGTTATTGTAGACCCAATATCATGGGCAGTATCAGATGCAGGCTCTGGGGTAATAACTGATTACAAGCAAGTAACAGTAAAAATAGGTATTCCAGGGAGCACAGACTCTACACAATTAAGCGCTATTAAATCGGCAAAAATTATACAGAACTATGGATTAACGTACTCTCCTTATGGTAATTAAGATTAACAAAATAAGAAAAAAAATACAGAGCGGATTCACAATGATCGAATTAATTGCTGCAATGGTTTTGGTATCTATTATGGCGCCAACAATAGGTCTGTTAGTGCAAAGCATTCTCCGATCAATGATGGTCAACAACGTAATGATACAGGCGACAGAAGATGCTGCATATGTAATCAGGAACTTCACCAAGCATATCGATGGCGTAAAGACATTTACCGATGGAAGCTTAACAGCAACAAATCTGAGCTTTACTAGCTATGCTGATGATGCTACATATTCATATCAGCTAAGAGACGGCGATAGAGATCTTATTTATTCAAGAACGGATGGGACAACAGAAACAGGAGCCCTTGTAAATAATGTTGTTGTTGATTCTAGCGATAATGATTTCGATAGCAAATTTATATACCGGGGCCATGATAATTCTGATTTGATTGATTCAGAAGTAACACCTACAAACGCTAATATAAAAAGCATTGAATTGGTGTTTGTATTATTAAAGAATAAAGACACCTATAAATATAATGTTTATGTTTTACCCGATAAGGAAGCACACATAAACGCAACAGGATTAGAGATATAGCAAATTGAAGTTCAAGAAGTCTCAAGAGGGTATGTTTATTGCAATTTTTGCTCTAGCTACTGTAGTGATTGTAGGAATTCTAGTAAGCTACATGAGTAATTGGGTAAACGATATGATATCCACACAAACACAAGTTTTTTTTAGTAAACAATCCTATTGGAATGCCTATTCAGGGGTAGAAATAGCAGGTTCAAAAAAAATAGCTGGTTTGGAGGGGGTTCTTAATGCAAATGTAACATTTGCAACTGGTACAATTACCGTTTCTAAAACTACAACCCCAGATGAATACCTTGGTGGTAACAAAATTAGCTCTATTACATCTGTTGGGAGCGATGTGCGCGGTCGGAGTCGATCTATGAAACTTACCATTGGAAACCCAAGCCCCGCAGAGTATGGATTATTTTTTGATGGTAGCACTGGTGATTTTGTAGAAATTGGCAGCATTAATGAAAAAATGGAAATGCAAGTGGACGACGAAACCAACGCAATAACATATGTAGTTGGAGGCGGTCAAGCAGATTTTTCCATTTCTTTATGGCTAAAACCTGATTATTCTGCAATGAACGATGATTATGGATATTTCTTTGCAGCAAACAACTGCACTGATGATGCTGGTGACTGCAATAATGAACGCGGTATTCTTATTGGATTGAGATCGGATAATAACTATTTACGGATTTGGCATCAAGGTGGCCTTGAGAAAGATTTTGAAACCCAAGCGCTCAGCGCTGATAGTTGGCATCATATAGTTTATACAAGATCCGCTGCAAACCCAGGAGCTGGCGTTGGGACTATGTATTTAAATGGCGTTTTACTAGATACAGATAGTCCAGATAATAGCTGGTTTAAATCTGCAGCAGCTGGAGAATCATGGTTTTTAGGAACAAATATTGATGCAGGGAACACAAAATCGGAAAATTATGCAGGATGCATGGATGAAGTAGCTATTTGGAGAACTGTTTTAGACTTGTCTCAGATTCAAACTCTTTATATTCAGGGTAAGTCATTTGATATTGCTACAAATATGGCAACTAATTTGGTTGCATATTGGGATTTTGACAACACTAGTAATGATGGGTCTGCCAACGGGTTTAACTCAACGGTTGCTGGAGCTATTTACACCGGATATTAAAAAAAAATGTTTCTAAAATTTTTCACATCCTTAGTTATATCAACATATTTATATGCTGATGCACCTATACGACCTATATCTACTTATTCTATCGTAGCTTATGATGAAACAACGGGAGAATTGGGTGTAGCGGTTCAGAGTCATTGGTTTTCCGTGGGGACAGTGGTACCCTGGGCGAAAGCTGGTGTGGGTGCGGTAGCCACACAGTCTATTGCGGAACCATCCTATGGGCCAAACGGCCTTGCTCTTATGGAAAAAGGAGTACCTGCAGATGAAGCCTTGAAATCATTATTAGCAAAAGATAGTGGTGAAAATGTTCGTCAAATAGGTATGGTAGATGCACAAGGCAATGTGGGTGTGCATACAGGGTCTCGTTGTATTCGTTATGCGGGTCATAAGATTGGAAAACATTATTCCGTTCAAGCTAATATTATGGAAAAACCTACAGTACCAAACGCGATGTCCAAAGCGTTTGAAAACGCCAAAGGAGATCTTGCGGAACGAATGTTAATAGCCTTGGAAGCCGCAGAACAAGAAGGGGGAGATTTACGCGGAAAACAATCTGCAGCTATATTGGTAGTAAGCGGTAACCCGACAGGCGATTCATGGAAGGATAGGGTTGTTGATATTAATATTGCTGATCATGAAGATCCTCTTGCAGAATTGCGACGCTTGCTTACTATAAGTAAAGCCTACTATCATGCTCAAAAAGGGGATGAGTACATGGAGAAAGATGAAATGGAGAAGGCATTGGTGGAATATTCGGCCGCAGCTAAACTGTATCCAGAGAACCCAGAGCTACCATTTTGGACTGCCGTAACTTTAGCGCAAACAGGGGATCTAAAAAAAGCGCTACCGATTTTCAAGGATGTATTTGAAAAAAACGAAAATTTGCGAGAACTTATTCCTCGAATCGTAGAGTCTGGTTTTTTAAAAGATGATAAAAAAATAGTACAGCAAATATTGAATCAATAAATCATGAACTATAAATCTGCACTAATATGCTCATTCTTTATTTTGCTGATTGCGAGCTGTGATCCATTAGTAACGGAGTTTTCTAGCAAAGAATCTGCCAAAGAGTACACCGCAAAAACCCTGGTTTCTCCTCCAAATAAAGATACATTAACAGTCGTTACTTGGAATATACGATTTGGCATTGGACGTGCGAAATGGTTTGGAGATTCTTGTGGTGATTTAGTCCTGTTTGATGATGAAACAATAAATAACGGATTGGAGTTGCTTGCCATCAAAATTGCGGAAATCGATGCAGATATTTTGTTATTGCAAGAAGTAGATACCGATTCAAAACGATCTGCATATATTGATCAAGTACAATGGTTGTTGGATCATACATCCATGAATTATGGAGTATATGGTTCCATGTGGGAGGTTCAATTTGTTCCTAGCGATGGTTTAGGCCGCGTAAATACTGGAAATGCAATTCTTTCCAAATGGCCCCTAAGTGAAGCGGAACGAATTCAGTTGTCTCTTCGTGGGGATCAAGACGCTCTTACAAAAGCATTCTATGTAAGACGAAATGTATTGAAGGCAGTTGTAAACTATCCTGGAAATCCATTTTGGGCAGTGGATATTCATGCCTCTGCATTTTCAAATGATGATACGAAGCAAAAACAATTTCTTGAATTCAAAGACGTGTTGGATGAAATAGACGCTAAAGGAGAATTGTTTGTTGCGGGTGGAGATCTGAACGAACTTCCTCCTGGAGCAGAAAAAAACAATTATTGTGATCAAGATCGCTGCCCGGATGAATTACCAGAAAATGATGAAGGTTGTGATTTCAGCAATGAAACCACCTGGATCAGTCCGCTTTATGATGCTTACATGCCCTCTGTTTCTTTAGTTGATTATTTACTGAATGAAAATATGTATTTCACACACGCAAGCACACACGATGATAACGATGAAAGATATCAGTGGAATAGAAAATTAGATTATTTATTTACAAACACTGCTTGGGTGTCAAGATCTGAAAGAACACACCAAGAAGCACAACTTGAATCAGATCATGTTGCCGTTTCGGCAAAGTGGGTCGTTCCATGAAGCAGGTTTTATTAATTGCTGTTATATTATCTTCACAACTAAATGCCCAGGATAAAAATTGGTCTTTAGGAACAGCGTATTCATTAAATAAAGGGCAGTGGGAAACAGGTTTATTTCAGCCGCTTAGGTATGGACTTAGCGATAATAAAGATATTGCTGTGCATCCGTTTTTTGCTGTAATAATTCCAAATTTCATGATAAAACAAACTTGGAAAGAAATAAACAACTGGACAATAGCTACCCGGCATAGTGCATATTATCCTACCCCTCTTCTACAATCAATCACAGGCACAGGAAAGTTTAAAATTGTTTCAGGGCAGTTTGAATTTCCGAATCTGGTGGGCTTGAATAATGAGATGTTGGCAACAAAAGTCATAGGCTCAGGATTGTTTACAGCAAAAGCTGGCTTGTTATTGGGCCTGGGAGGAAGCGATTTAAACCCTCTATCAAGCATTGATGTGCCGCTAGTTTATCCTCGTTTATCCGTTTATTATAATGGTTGGGGATTGCGATTTGGAGCTGATTACGCCAGATCATTAACTGGGCGCTGGTCCGGATTTATTGATGGAGATTTATTTCTGTATCCCGGGAGTTCATATGGATTATTTTATGAAAGTAAAATATTACTTATTTGGACCAAAAATCAACGTTTTCGCCTAATGCTTGGATATAAAATTACATATGGAGAATATCCGTATGGTGCACATTGGCAGATAATTCCACCAAAACTGCCGACATTTTCTAATGGATGGCCATTGCTAGACATTCAGATATCCTGGTAATATTTGGCTAACAAATCATTCGTATTACATAATAACAAACAATAACTTATAAATATGATCTCACGAAAAAATATTTTGTACATAGTTTTATTATTTCTCCAGCTTATTTATGCTCAGAATAGGATACGGGGCGTTATTCAAAATGAAAAAACACAAGAACCAATTATTGGAGTTAATATTTTACTTCTTGGCAGCGAAACGGGCACTGTTACCGATATTAGCGGATCATTTGAGCTTATAGCTCCTGATAATAAAAATCCGACTATACGACTTTCTCATATTGGGTATAATACAAGAGAAGCAATTATTGATTCAAGTTTCAATGGAATATTGTTTTTAACTCCCGCCATTATCAAAGGGCAAGAAATTGAAGTGGTTGGCGTAAAGTCGAAAACAGAGATGGACGTTGCATCATCGGTAGACATGCTAGATATTGCAGAAATAGAACTTCAAGGAGCTAGAGACATCGGCAGCGCATTGCGGCGGGTAAGCAGCGTAAAAATGGATTATTCAACCAGCGGTAAACAAACAATTAGCATTAGAGGAAGTAATGCCACAGATGTTGCAGTTTTTTTGGACGGTGTGCGATTGAATGATGCAAATACAGGGGTAGCCGATCTTTCAACTATTGATCTTAATTCATTAGAGCAAATTCAAGTTATTAAAGGAGGGAACTCTTCATTATTTGGTGGTGGAGCAATTGGTGGAGTGGTCAACATGGAGAGCAAAACCGCGGAAAAAAATTCTATTTATGTTAATACAGGATTGGGACAAACGTATGATGATGACATGGATCTTTCTATTGGAGCAACCACAGTCTTTGGCCCTGCAGGTTTAGGTGGAAGATATACGGCCAAAGCCAGAGCTTTTGGGGGAAGAACTATAACAACATCTTTATTTGCAAATGCCTTTGGTGGAATAGACTTTTCTTCCGGGAGGCTAGACTTACGAGGGTTTCAGTTAAATAAAAATTTACAATTTCCATCAGGGAGTGTAGATAGCGGAGATAGTCTATCCATTTTGAGTATGAACTATCGAGGTAGTATTTTTGGAACAAGCGGTTGGAAACTATTAGCTGGGTTAAAAAATTGGAGCTTAAATCAAAACTTTTTTTCTAGTTTAAATGAACACCTAAGCGACCAATCTCAAAATGTTCATATATCAAAACTAATGAACTGGCGCGATTTTGAAGGTACGGTACAATATGAAGCAGAGTATCAAACTTTTAATGGGGACAAATCTTATTTCAATATTAATGGAGATCCAACTGTCAATCATATTGCAGATATAATACGTAATACAGATGCGTTAGCTTTTGTTACACGCTGGTCTGCGGACGCAGATCATTCAAAAATTGATTTTATAAATTGGGAGTTTTCTTACCGAATGGATCAGGTAGAAACATTGCAAAATGAACATTATGAGTTCCCAATTTTAGAAACGGAAAATCAAAACATTGTTTATGATATTCCTGAATCACGTGAATTAACACATGTTTCTAGTAAACGCCTAGGCATACACGTTGAAGGAAGGGGTCAAAAATCTTGGTATTCCATCTTTGTAAATCAAGGGAACAATCAACGCCTCCCCACACTTGCTGATTTATTTCGTTTTACGAACACAGAAACAGACAGTTTAATTGACAGTCTTTTAACTAGAGAATATTTGAATACTACAGAGCTAAACATGCAATTACGAGTATCAAATCCTGAGACAGAACTCCCAATTGACGAAGTATCATTTGGTATAGACGTGTTTATGAATGGTTATACAAGTAAGATTGCATATAGAGCGTTTGAAGGATCCCCCTCCATTCCATTTAATGAACCAACAGCAGAAATTAGAGGGCTGGAGGCAACGGTAGGGTTGCGCATGCTTGAGGATAAATTTTTGATTTCTACTAGCGCAACCTTTTTAGATATAAGCTCACCCATCGCTTTCCCAAATAAGCCAGAATACCGTATTGTTTTTACAAGCGAGGTTAATTTAAACTGGCTAGTAATAAGCTTAGATCATGTTGATGAAGGCGAACAATATTATATTATTCCAGGCATAGGTGAGGGCATAAGAAAACCGCGAGAAAATGCAAACCTTAATATAACAATGCGTAAACAGTTTCTTGGACTTGATTGGTCATTATCATATACATGGCGAAATTTACTTTCTAAAGATGAATTAGATTGGACTTTAGAAGAAAGTTTGCGTAAAGGATTTAATTATTTTGAGAAATATAGAGAAATTTTATCAAGTATAGTATTAATTGTGTTTATATCGTGTGAAACACCTTTTTCAACAAAGCCATCTAATGATGAAGATTTGTTTGTCGTTTCTCATAATTATGATCAAAGTCCTATTTTTCATAAAACTGCAGTGCAGGTTTCGTGGTCAAATATAACAATTGAAGATTTTAAAGAATTCCGAATTGAAAAAGCAAAGATTGTGGGAGATGATTACATATGGACTGATTTGGCACGAGTGCCAGATTCATTGGCAACTTCTTTTATAGACACTCTTGATGATGATGGACAGTTTCAATATAGAGTTAGAGTAATAGATCAGCGCGATCAATATCGATATGAACTTTCCGAAGAATTTTCTGTTCCAAACGTATCTTCCTTATATATACCTGATCATTATAACGATTTAGAAACTAGCTACTACACCAAGTTTATTGATAATGGAGACAGTATTGTATTTCGCCCAGGCGTACATGTAGGCAATCATAATTTGATAGATAAAAATGTGGTAATAACATCGACACACGGACCAATTATTACAATTCTAGGCGGTATTAATAAAATAGAGGAAGGTTACAAAACCTAGGAATTCAAAATGGAAAAGGGCTTGCTGGGGGAGGCGTATGGGCTGGTGGTAGTGTAACGATATCAAATTGCTTTATTAAAAGCAACATAGCGCTAGAAGATCCTGATGCAAATATGCAAATCTACCCATCAGGACATGGAGGAGGAGTTTTTATTACAGACACTGCTCTAGTAGAGAATTGCAAAATTCTATATAACCGAGCAAGGAGAGGCGGTGGTGCAGTTGCATTAGATAAATTTGGTGTAATTAGAAATTGCATTCTTTTCAAAAACATTAATGATGTTGCGCCTTCAGGAGAACAAGAATATCCAGGCGGAGGAATTTTTGTTTCTGACCATTCTTTTGGAGTCACGATACAAAACTGTCGATTAACAAGAAATAGGACTGAAAACGCTGGAGGAGGAATATTTGTTGATGGATTAGCAACTATCACAAACTGTATTATGAACTTTAATTATGCAAAATTAGGAGGAGGAGGAGTATCTGTTGGAGCCGGGAACTTACTTAATTTGGAAAATTGTACATTATATAGGAATGGCTCACATGATTCGTACAGCAAGGAATATTCGGTATCTGCTGCTGGAGATATAGATATAATCAACTGCATTATTTCAAGAGGAGATCTTATTGATCTTGTAAATATCAAGTTTTACGCTATGAATAGCACCTATTCCTTAATACACGAGGTTACTAATAGTCCAGCAACAGGCAATCTAGTGGGTAACCCTTTATTTATTGACCCTGAAAACTCTAACTTTAACCTTGAGGCTGGCTCTCCAGCAATAAATGCAGGCCACCCCGGTAATCAATTTAAAGATAGTAACGGATCAAGGAATGATATGGGTGCTTATGGAGGTCCCTATGGAAACTCCTGGGATTAATCTATTCTATTAACCCTCTTATAGAAGTTATTTCCCAGTGTTTCATCGCAGCATTATCCGCTGCGAGCGTAACTGGATAAATGCTAACAGCATCTCGGTGAAAAAAAACATTTCCATCAAAACGGATGCTATCACCAGGAGATATGCTTATATCATGTCGAAAAAATAACCCTTTTTCTATCTGATCATTTATCATCGTAATTACTGTATGAACCTCCCATCCTGATATATTGTAGTCTGAAGTATTGGCGATTTCCCAATCAGCAACTATATACCCATCATAACCCTGAAACTCTAGCCCCCACAATTGTGCTTCAATAGAGATATAATTTGAAGAAGAATAATAAACTTCATCTTCACAGCTAAAGAATATTAGCGAAGTAAATAAAAATATTATATATCGAACCTTTATTAGCATTATTCTAGAATAATTTATGATGCTTTTTCCGTATATTAACTAAGAATTTCTTATGAAGAAGAGGTTTCTATTTTATAAAACAATAACAGTGCCAAGTCTTTTTTATTTTGTAAAAGCACTATTTTTTGTGCTACTTATATCAAACATAAACATTGTAGCCCAAGCATATTCATTAAAAGGGCAAATGTGGGGGAGCCTTTTGCGCGGCAATAATCCACCCATAGGAAGATCTAATTATGAAGAAAGCTGGTGATATATTCCAACCCTATCTTTCGAGAGAAATTTAATTAATAATAGTGTTATAGATTTAGAATGGGCCTACAAAATTGGCAAAATATATTCTGGAGATTATTCTATTGGAACGCTGGATGCTCCATATCGAATATGGTTTCGTTATTCAAGCGATCGAATTGAAGCTCGCCTAGGCCTTCAAAAAATTTCATTTGGTCCTGCGATGATTTTACGATCTTTATCTTGGTTTGATACAATCGATATTAAAGATCCAACAGGACAAACAGACGCTGTAGAAGCATTTCGATTGCGAATGTTTCCAAACAATTCTATTGGTTTGTGGCTATGGTCAATTAATAATGATCAAGATACATTATCTTTTGGCGGTCGCACAGAACTTAGTATCAATGCTGGCGAACTAGGGCTTACCTATCACACAGATCAAAGCACCTTACCACAGAGCATCGGCCAATCTCCTGTATATATATCTAACGCCCATCAACGGATTGCGTTTGATTATCGATATGATGGGTATATAGGGTTTTGGTTGGAAGCTGCAGGTGTATTATCAAATAGCAAAAGCAATATACGACCAAACCGATTTACATTATTTACTGTAGGGGCCGATTATACAATCCCAATTGGTCCTGGGCTTTTAGTTATGGTAGAAAATATGAATATAAGAGAATTTTCAACCATTACAGATAGTATCAACACACATAACTATACAGCCTTTATGGCAAGTCTTCCAGTAAACATGCTTATTCAATTGATGTTTATCGCCCAAGTTGATTGGGATAACAATAATGTATATAATTTTCTAAAGAGCAGTATAACATATGACCATTTTAGCATAAATTTGATTTTATCAGCTAGTCCAAAACGAAGTGATTTTGATATAACCGAAGAATATCTCCCAAAAACTGTTTCGGGTTTTGGGACAGGGATTCAGTTTATGCTTATATACAATCATTAAAGGTAAAGTAAATATGGAAAAAACTGTAGTATCTATAACAAACTTATTAAAGCAATTCCCAGTTGGCGGTGATTTTTTTACGGCATTAAAAGATGTTAATCTTAAATTGAATGAAGGGGGATTTCTAGGGCTGGTTGGTCCCTCTGGTTCTGGGAAAACAACATTATTAAATATTATTGGTGGTCTAGACTCTCCAACTCAAGGGGATGTCCATGTATTAGGACACTCCATGGATAATACCTCTCACAATGAAAGAGCGCGCCTAAGACGCAAATATATGGGATTCATTTTCCAAAGCTATAACCTACTTCCCGTTTATACGGTTTTTGAGAATGTAGAATTACCATTGATTTTAAATAATATTGATCCAAATGAACGAGAAAAGCTAGTAAGTGAAGCCATAGAAGCAGTTGGCCTAAGCCACAGGCGAAATGCAAGACCAACAACGTTAAGCGGTGGAGAATCTCAGCGGACAGCAATTGCCAGGGCAATTGTACACAAACCAGCATTGATACTCGCTGACGAACCAACTGCAAATTTAGATGCAGAAAATTCTCACCACATTATGAAGATACTTGTAGAACTGAATAAGGAACTAACCTCTTCTTTTGTATTTGCTACGCACGACGAGAAAATTATGGGCTATTTGAAAAGAATAGTATATTTAGAGGATGGGCAGATTATAAAAGATGAAACGATCAAATAAGCTGAAAGCGCTTAATTAATATGCTATTTAACATTGCACTAAAAAATTTGCTAGGCGCAAAGTTGCGGACTATACTGAATGTTTTTGTTACAGCATTTTCGTTTTTTATCATTTTATTAATGATGGGTATGTATGATGGCATGTTACAGCATGCAAAGAACGTTACAATAGACACTGAAATTGCAGGAGGAGCGTACTGGCACCCTGAATATGATCCATTAGACCCAATGTCCTATGAAGATGCGCATTCTAATTTGCCACAGGATATCCAGTTACTAGTTGATAAGAAAAAAGCATTTCCTGTATTAGTAAGTCAAGTTTCGATTTATCCTGGGGGTCGCATTATGCCTGCCATATTAAAAGGAATTCCTCCAGATCAGAATATTGTTAATATGCCAACACAAGCATTAGAAGGTATTAATGATGGGATAATACCTGTATTAATTGGGAAAGGAATGGCAAAAAATTCCAAACTAGAGGTGGGAGATTCTTTTACCATCCGTTGGATGGATGCAGATCAGACGTATGATGCGGATGAAGGTACGGTAGTATATATAATGGACACAGAAAACTTCAAATTAGACATGGGACATATATGGGTCCCTCTTAATGTTGCTCAGTCTATGCTAGAAATGAAAGAAGAAGCAACGTATGTAACCTATGCAAAAGGATTATCAGAAGATGTTAATAGCGGCGAGTGGATTTCTCGAGATGTTAATTACCTAGTCCAAGATATGGAGGCGATAATTGAAGCAGACAAGCCGGGAGCACAGATTATGTTCATGATTTTGTTAGCATTGGCAGGGATGGGGATCTTTAATGCACAAGTTCTGTCCATATTTAGACGAGGGAAAGAAATTGGTACGCTGATGGCGTTAGGCATGACCCGATCTCGAGTGGTAGGTTTGTTTACACTAGAAGGAGGCCTTAATGCTGTACTAGCAACAATTATGATGGTGATATTATTTGGGCCCATACTGTGGTATTTTGGATCAGAGGGAATTCCTCTTCCCATTGATTATTCTGAAATGGGATTGATTATGGCCAAGCGCCTGATCCCTGTATATTCAATTGGCCTTATAGGATCAACAATGTCATTAGTATCTATCATTGTATTAATTGTTAGCTATATCCCATCAAGAAAAATTACTCATATGAAACCAACTGACGCCCTTCGAGGAAAAGCAATTGCATGATTAATTTTTTGACGAAAGGATTGCTTCGAGATCGTACCAGGAGCTTTTTCCCTGTATTGGTTATTACGATATCGGTAGCAATTGTAGTATTTGCAAGCGGGTTTATGAGAGGCATGATGAATAGTTTATTGCTGGATACTGCGGTGATCTTCTCAGGTCACGAGAAAATTGTTACACGCGCTTACAATGACGAAAGTATGCTTATGCCTAACGATTTGGCTTTATTAGATACCGGTGAATTGATCGATAAATTAGAAAAGGAATACCCGAATTTCTTTTGGACTCCTCGTATTACATTTGCAGGACTTCTGGATGTTCCTGATGAAAAAGGAGAGACCAAGTCGCAGGGTCCTGTGATTGCCATGGGGATTGATTTTTTTTCCAAAGGATCCCGCCAAATTGAAATTTGGGAACTTGAAAGAAATCTTGTAAGCGGAGCACTTCCAGTAAATAAAAATGATGCCCTTATCAGTTCAAAGTTAGCCGATAAGCTAAATATTTTAGTTGGTGAGCAAGTTACATTCATTGGATCCACAATGGACAATGCCTTCACTACCTATAATTATAATATTGTAGGGACCTTTAATTTGAGAAAAGGTCAGACGGACAGACAAATGATGTTGGTGGATATTTCTGGTGCTCGTGAGGCTCTAGACATGGATAATGCTGCATCTGCAATTTTCGGTTTTATGCATGATTTATATTATGATGATGCCGCTGTTGTTGCGCTGCGAAGCAACTATAATAACATAGAAAGTGATAGTTTAGATATTTTTAGTCCATTAATGCTTGCGTTGCGAGACGGCAATCAAATGGGGACAATGGTGGATATGAGCAATGCAATGCTGGCAATTATGGGATCCGTATTTTTAGTCATCGTTATGGTTGTTCTTTGGAATATGGGATTAATGAATGGATTGCGCCGTTATGGTGAAGTTGGTCTTCGTTTGGCAATAGGAGAGCCTAAAGGGCATGTATACAGATCATTAATTACGGAAGCAGTAATCGTTGGTTTGTTTGGAACAATAATTGGCACCGGGCTTGGCCTTTCTATAACCTACTACGTGCAAGAAAATGGTATAGACTATACTAAAGGAATGGAAGCCCTTTCAAATTCTTCAATGGTAATGCCTAATATTTTCTATGCACAAGTGACACCTGACCTTTTATATATAGGGTTTTTCCCGGGGGTATTAGCAACTGTATTTGGGACCATGTTGGCGGGTCTGGCTATATATAAACGAGAAATGTCTCAATTATTTAAAGAATTGGAAACATGATAATTAAAATTATTTTCCTTATATTATTTACTTTTCTACTAGGACAGCCTAACGAATTAACAGTCCAAGAAATTATTTCTGCAATGGATGATAATCTCAATGCAAAAAGTCGTGTACTTACGAGCAAAATGATTGTACATGGTCGAAGATCCAGCCGGACAATCGAATCAAAAAATTGGGTGATTGGAATCAATCAGGCATTTACGGAATATTTATCACCACCACGTGAAGCAGGAACAAAAATGTTAAAATTAGATGATAAACTCTGGACGTATTCTCCCCAAACCGATCGGGTGATCCAGATTTCTGGTCATATGCTAAGACAATCCGTTATGGGGTCTGACATGTCATACAATGATATGATGGAAGATCGCCCTTTGTCAGAATTATATGATGCCATATTAGAAGGATCTATTATCATCGATGGGCGTGATCACTGGATTATGTTATTAAAAGCAAAGGCAAAGGGATTATCATACCCACAACGTAGGGCATGGATAGATAAAGAATATTTGCTTCCAATAAAAGAAGAGCTTTATGCAAAAAGCGGCAAACTACTTAAAACTGCAACCATGGATGGCATTAAAAAGATCCAAGGCAGATGGTTCCCTTCGCGATTTTTATTTAAAGATGAATTAAAGCGAAATAGCAAAGGGACCGAATGGCAAATTGTTGATATACAGTTTGATGTAGATATCCCGGATAGACGTTTTTCTAAATCGAATCTCCGTAAGTAGGTTGTTAAAGGATAATAGATATTATCTTTTCTTAAAATGAATATCCGAATTTATACGGCAGTAATCGTATTTATTTTTGTTACTCTTTTTTTGTATTACGCTTTATTAAATCGAGAATATCTCGAATATTATAACTTATCATCACACGTATCTTATGTAGGGAATGAGGAGTGTTCTTATTGCCATCAAGATATATATAATTCTTACTTAAGAACAGGTATGGGACGATCCTTTTATAAACCAAATGATCAACCGGAGATAGAAAACTTTACCACCGGAAACCGCGTGTTTGATAATAAAAACAATCTACACTATGAAGTGAGTAAGGATGGAGAAAGTTATTTTCAACTAGAATACCGTGAAAACGATAGTGGAGAACGCATTCATGAGCTAAAACGCGAAGTGGATTTTATTGTAGGATCGGGGAATAACAACCGGACATACTTAACCAATGTAAACGGCTATATTAATGAAATGCCTGTAACGTGGTATAGCGAAAAGTCTATATGGGATTTAAGCCCAGGATATGAAAATATAAATATGCGCTTTAACCGACCAATCGTTGAGGAATGTATGCATTGTCATAATGGTTATAATTCTTTTGAAAAGTTTTCTGTCAATCGTTTTACAGATAAAATCGCTGAAGGAATTAGTTGTGAGCGATGTCATGGGCCAGGCCAGCTGCACGTAGAGAAACATAAGAGCCCCAATAAGGAATCAAATGGGGACCATATAGATAGAACAATTGTAAATCCGGAACATTTATCTGCGGATTTACAGATGGATGTTTGTCGACAGTGTCATTTACAAGGAGAAATCAGTGTATTTAAATCAGGAAAGAGCAGTACAGATTTTCGCCCTGGTATGCAATTAAGTTCAGTGAAAACGGTGTTTATTGAAGACCAGCTTCCTAAAGGGGATTTTCGCATAGCAAGTCATGGTGGTCGACTTAGTTTGAGCGCATGTTTTGTAGAAAGCCAAGGAGCAATGACATGTACAACTTGTCATAACCCCCACGAGCCCGTACAAGATAGGTCGCGAGATTATTTTAATAATCAGTGTTTGAACTGTCATCATCCACAAAGACTAAGCAAGCTTGACAGTCATAGCATAAAAGGAGACTGCACTCGTTGCCACATGAAACAAGGAGCCACAGAAGATATCTTACATGTAAATTTTACAGATCATTGGATACGCAAAAATATTGAGGTGTTGACTGATAATGAAAACAGGATGTTGCGTAAACGAGAAAAAACAGTAAAACTAATTGATTTTTTTGATGAAAAGGATGATGCAAGTGACATTCGCAAGGGGATTGCTTATGTGCATTTTTATGAAAACAGACATAGCGATCCATCTTATCTTATTAAAGCTGGTTTATTATTGAATAAGGGTTTAGAGCGCTTGCCGAATCATATAGAAGGCAATTATAATCTAGGAAGAGCATACCAGTTGCAAGGAAAAAAAATGAATCCAATCGTTTTATATAAAAAAGTAATACAATTAGACCCCAACCACATGTGGTCTTTGTATCAGCTAGGGAAGCTTTATCTTTATGATGACACGCAACAATCACTATCATACTTTTTAAGAGCAATTAATTTAAATATGGATAATGCAAAGGTTTGGAAAGAATACGGAGATGCATTATTATTAACCGAAAATATTAAAGAAGCAAAAAGAGCTTATAAAAGATCCATAAAGATAGATCCATATTTTGCGACTGCTTACAATAAGATAGGGGAGCTTGAATTATATAAAAATAGCGATTTGCAATCTGCTACAATGAATTTTTTGAAAGCAATACAATATAACCCGGATCATGTATTTGCTATGCACAATATGGCAAATATTGCTATAATCGAAAAAGATTTTGATATGGCAGAAAATTATAGCAAGAGAGTTATTGCTTATGACCCTAGTTTTAGCGCCTCGTATGGTACGTTGGCAACTGTTAGCATGGAACGAGGAAAGAATGAAGAGGCAAAAGTGTTTCTGCACAAGCTAATTTCGTTAGAGCCAAATAACCAGCAGGCAGCTTCTATGCTTAAAGGATTAAACTATTAATAAAACTACACAATTACAGATTAATGAAATGCATTGTTCTGCATGTGTGAGCAAGATTGAACAGGCTCTTTCAGCTGTAGATGGTGTACTTATGGTTACCGTAGATCTTTCATCAAAAAGCGCTACTATTACAGGAGGCGCACAGCCAGATGCATTAATCAAAGCGGTGCAAGATGCGGGATATGAATCCCGCATCACTGAAGGGCAAATGGAAATAGCAAGAAAACAAAAAACAGATTCAATTTCTCAAATACATCAGTTATTTCCATTATTCTTAATATTTTTTTATATCACGGTATTTTCGTTGATTTTGAATAGGTCAAATTTTCAATTAGATGATTTTATGTATGATTTCATGGGTCTTTTTTATATAGTATTTAGTTTTTTCAAATTTTTGGATTATAAGAATTTTCCAGCTTCTTTTTCTATGTATGACCCCATTGCAAAGAGATTGCCATTGTATGGATGGATATACCCAATTATTGAAACATTATTGGGACTATCCTTTCTTCTAAGATATCAATTATTGATATCTCTGGTTGCCACAATAATTTTTCTTGGTATCACCACAATTGGAGTAACACGATCATTAATGGATAAATCTGAGCTTCAATGCGCATGCTTAGGAACGGCATTGAAGCTTCCGATGACAAAAGCCACCTTTATAGAAAACTTAATTATGATTTTAATGTCCGCTTGGATGCTTTTACGCGGAGATTTCTACACCATTTTTTAATAATTAAGCGGTTTAATTAATTTATATAATATTGATAATTACTTGACAGATTGTTTAAAACCTGCTAATATCACCACTACTGTGCAAATAGTTGACAGTAAAAGTCTAACTTTTTAGAGGGTTTACTAAAAATTTAATTAATATTGGAGACATAAGATTATGTATAAACGTTTCTTAAAAATATTTGGAATCATGGCAATTTTTTCTATGGTTTTAACCGCAGGTCAAACTGGGAAAATCACAGGAAAAGTTCTTGATAAGGAGACAGGCAATCCACTTCCAGGCGTTAATGTTCTTTTAGAAGGGACATCAATGGGAGCGGCAACAGATGCCAATGGAGAATTCTACGTAATGGAAGTCCCTCCAGGTCTTTATAATGTTCAGTTCTCTTTCATAGGGTATACTGCTTTACACATATCTAACGTTCGTTCAACCGTTGATTTGACAACGAATATGGGGACTGTTAATTTGGAACCAGCGGTTATTGAAGGAGAAGCAGTGTCGGTAACTGCCGAAAAGCCCCTTATTGAAGTTAATGCAACGAATGAAGTGCGCGTTGTTCGTTCCGAAGATATTAAAAATTTACCACTACGCGGTGTTACAAATGTAGTAGCTCTTCAAACTAGCGTAGTTGATGATGAAGGGTCTCTTCATATCCGCGGTGGGCGTTCTGAGGAAGTTGCTTACTATACGGATGGCGTTACAACCACAGATCCATACTCATTAACAAAAAGAGGATCAATCCCAAATATTAGCATTGAAGAAGTATCAGTTCAGGCGGGTGGATTTGGCGCAGAATATGGTAGCGCTGGATCAGGCATTGTAAATACAACCACCAAAACAGGTGGAAATAAACTTTCAGTTACTAGTGAATTAATTTCAGATATAGGTGATACCCAACCTAGCGAAGATAGGCATAAACTATATTCTTATGGGTATAAGTTAGCCTCATTTGGTCTTGGCGGGCCGATCCCAGTAATGGATTTCATTAAGTTTTATGGTGCAGTAGAAACGATTGATGAAGATGACAGCCCGGCAGGCGGCTCGTTTCCTGTACTAGATAAAAGCATGCTTAATTCTGTAAATGGTCTTCCAAATAATGGCGAAGCGTTTGTTGATGCTAATGGAAACACCATATGGGATGCCGGCGAATCCTATACAGATTCTGATGGGAGCGGATCTTATACAGCGCCAAACTATCTTCTCCTTGGCGATGATGACATAAAATTTGTATATGGTCCTAGAGCCGATAATTGGTATAAACGTTTAAATGCAAATTGGAATTTATTAGTAGACCTAGAGGCATTAATACCTTTTGCGTGGCGGTTAAAGTTTGGTGGCGCATTGTTTGATTCTCATAGTTCAAATTACTCGCACTCCAGATCTTTGTTCACTTATTATAATGATGCAAGCACAATGGATGGGGCAGGCACAACTGGAAGCCTAAAGCATAGATATAGCCAGTCAGAGAGCGAGATGTCCACTTTTTACACTCGACTTTCTGGTAATATTCCAGGTTTTGATAAAATGTTTTTTAATGTACAGTATAGTCGCGGTTCCATTAAAGATAATTCATATGACCCAGTCACTAAAGACGGGTATGGTAAATATGTATATGAAGATGGCTCTTTGTCTACAGGAGAGGTTCCATACATCCAGGGTGGAAAATATTATGACCTTAGCGGAACGCCTGAATGGGTGTATATAGATGAATCAGGAAATGAGGTAACGACAGATTACTGGGATTATAGTGGTGAAAGCGGAACTTTTGATAGGATTAATTATGATACAACATGGGTTAACCCTCTATACAGAGGAGTAAACCTTGCGCCGGTTACTAAGGTAGAGCTTGCAAATTATTCAGTTGCAGGTATAAATAGCGGGTATAGCGGAATTTATAAAGCGGAAAAGCTTCGCGATGAAATAAAAGCAAATCTTCTTTGGCAGTTTGGCAAGCATGAGCTTAAAACGGGGGTCGCTTCCGAAAAAGGAACTATAAGAAGTTATTCGGTTTCCGGCGGAAGTGTAGCTAGGTATTTTCATAGTAATAAACCATATTCTGAATCAAGCGATCGTTGGACATGGGATCCTGATTATAATAATGGTGCTGGTGCTCTCGTAGCGGGAAAAGATGGTGAAGCTGATTTTAAACAAGATCCTTCTGATACCTATAATGGCACTGATTATGCTGGGTATTGGGATGATTACCTTTTCCAAGCATATAAAGCGGCATATGCAAATAATGTAGGGTACGATGTAACAGGTGGGCCGGAGTCTTCATCGTTGATGCAAGATATTAATAAAGCTCGCACGCCGATTATCATGGCTGGTTATTTTCAAGATAAGTATGAGACAGATGATCTTATTTTAAATGTTGGGCTTCGTTATGATTATATTGATCCTGCAAACAAAGTGTTTAATCCCTTGACAGGCGGGAATAGCAATATTGTGATTAATAGCGAAGGATACTTGGCAGAGACTGTTTATTATAACGATATAAATGGTGATAACACTGCAGATCCATCAGAATATACTTCTGCAATACCAACAGGTGACGATTCAAACGGTCTTCCTCACCAGGTTAATGTTAAACCATCAAAACAAATTAGCCCTCGAATAGGGCTTGGGTTTCCAATTACTGATCGTACAGCATTCCATGCAACATATGGGAAGTATTTGCAGCCCGCACGTTGGGATAACTTATATATTAGTTGGAACCGTTTTTTATCTAACATTCAACAAGGAAATTATACTCGCTCAAACAATCCTGAGTTGCAACCAACCAAAACAACTGAATATGAAATTGGTTTCAAACAATTAGTAACGAATGATATTAGTATTGATATGACCTTGTTTTATACTGAGAAAAAGGACTTCATTCAAATAAGGAACATAGCTGCTTCCCCAACAGGGTATGCATTATATAGCAATGGAGACTTTTCAACTAATAAAGGGCTGGCGTTTTCTTTAAGGACTCGCCGTTTAGGGAACACTAAGATTGACGCAAATTATACCTTAAGCTATGCTGGGGGAACAGGTTCTAACGCAGATACCGGATACCGCATTGCTTGGTTGGGCGGTAATGATCCAACGTTTACATCTCCGTTGACTTTCGATCAACGCCACACTGCAAGCTTTATAATTGACTATAGAACAGGTAATAAAGGGCTTATTAAGCTCTTTGGTGCAAACATGTTATTCCGCTACGGAAGCGGAATGAAGTACACACCTTCAAAGCCAAGAACAGCAATCTTTGGTGGACAGTTATCAGATCAGCCTGTTGCAGCTCTTAACTCTGGAATTATGCCAGCTACGTTTAATGCTGATTTACGATTAGATAAAACATTTATGTTAAATAATGTCGCAGTAGGGGTGTTCTGTGTTGTGAATAATGTATTTAATACTCAGATGGTAACGGATGTATATAATTATTCTGGATTACCTGATAATGATGGATATCTTACCACGCAGGCCGGGCAAAATTGGGTTAATGATTATGCTATAGGAAGCGAGACGTTTGGTGAACAGCTTTATAATTCTCGCATTGCCTATCCAACCAATTATGCAAGTGCTCGCCATGTTCAAATAGGCGTACGGGTTGATTTCTAAAGATAAATTAGGATAGATAATTCCAAATAAAGGAGAAATTTTAATAATGAAATACTATCAACAATTACTTATCGCAATAATAGCAGTAGCTGTTTTATGGTCTGCAGAGCCTGCGGGGAGAGAAATTCATACTTCCTCCAGTGATCATCAGGCAAGATCAATGGCTGCTTCAGCGGTAGAACATAAGATTTGGGACGGAAACCAAATAAGTACTGTCCATGGAAATCATGGAGATGTAGTTAGTTATCATATAAGTGGAAATTCTGGATTAGAATGGCCGAAAGGGAGTGGAAAACTTGCTGTTTTTCAATCTGGTATATGGCTTGCTAGCGGACGGAGTAAGGCGCCTGGCGCAGATTGGGTTGATGAGATCCGTACAGCAGCTGCAGAGTACACTGTTGAGTTTGTTCCTGGGTCAATTGGATCAGCAGATGCTACCTCTGGTCATATATATCAGATCCATAAGAAAGAGGTAGCGGCGTTTTTAGATAATGATTGGGCCACGTTTCAAGCAATGTCTTTGGAGCTTCCAATAACTTCCGTTGAAGGTTCAAGTGCGTTTACGGAAGCGATTTCTAAATCGTTACCAACTGATGATTTTATGAACTGGCCTGTTCATGATGGGGCACCATGGAAAGATGTAGATGGAGACGGAGATTACAGTCCTGCTGCTGGGGATTATCCAGATATTTTAGGCGATGTATTTCATTGGTATGTTATGAATGATGGAAATGCTGCTACACATACTCCGCTTTGGGGAACATCTCCTATGAATGTTGATGTACAAACTTCTGTCTTTGGATTTGATCAAGCAGGTCCAATGGGAAATATTCTTTTTGTTCGTTGGGTAATAATCAATAAAGGTTCGGATGAGCTAGATAGTGTTTATGTATCCATGTGGCATGATGATGATGTCGGTGATGCAACAGATGACCTTGTAGGTTGTAATACAGATTTGAGCGTTGGATACACATATAATGATGCGGATGGGGATAATACCTATGGTGTAGAAGCTCCCGCAGCTGGTGCTGACTTTTTTCAAGGGCCATTGGTTAACTCTGTGGGAGACTCAGCAACAATTTTTACTTGGTCAAAAGAAAGTGGTTATCATTTAAGAACTTTTCATGATATGAAAAAATTGGGGATGACTTCTTTTGCGAAATATATTAATGGGAATCCTATTTTCTCGGATCCTGAAAATGCCCAGGAAACATATAATTATATGAATGGACTTGTCGGGACAACTGGAGAACCATATATTGATCCAACTACCGGTGAGGCATCTATTTTTGTCCATGACGGTGACCCTACTTCGGGTTCTGGTTGGATTGATGATGTTCCAGGCGATAGGCGATATTTGATGACATCAGGCCCATTTTATTTTGCTCCCGGAGATACGCAAGAGGTGGTTGGTGCGTTAATTATGGCTGCAGGATCCAACTGGGCGAAGTCAATTACGAAGATGTTATACTTTGATAATTTTGCTCAAGGGGCGTTTGATGCCAACTTTAATGTGTGTTCACCGCCCTCTCCTTCTGTAGAGCTTGCACAGCTTGATCGTAAAATTGTGCTTTCTTTTGAAGGAGGATCAGATGCAATTGAAAGTTATGTCTGTGGAAGTTATGGGTTTCAAGGATACAATGTATATCAAGGAGCTTCTTTAAATGGTCCATGGGAACGAATAGCTACTTATGATGAGGTAGATGGAGTAAAAACAATTCTTGATCTAGAGCTTGATGAAGATACTGGTGAGTTATTAGAGCTCCCATCGCAGTTTGGGACTGATTCGGGCTTAAGACATTTTATGGAAGTCACTTATGATAAATTGAATAGTCGCGATTTAATTAATAATAGAAAGTATTATTTTGCTGTTACAGCCTATGCCTATGATCCTAATGCTGCAAAGCGCATTATTGAAAGTCCAATTAATGCGGTTGTTGCTGTTCCAGGAGGTCCGGGGATTGGTGCTTCTTTGGCGAATCCCGCTAAAGATTCTTTGCGAGTTAATAGTTGTTGATCCCTATTTACTAACAGGTGAATCTTATACTGTATCCTTTGATGAGGTTGATTCTAATACATATTGGTTTTTGAAAAATACAGCTGAGGAAGTGTTGGGAACTGATATGTTGTTTCCAGCGTCTGAAGATTATTATTCTTCTTTAGCATTTGACAAGGCTCCGTTTTACTCTATTGTAAACAACATAACAGCCGGGTTTATTGTTAGTGCAAGAGGTGCAACATTTGATGCTCCTACAGCCGCATTAAATGCATATGCAACCGAAGATGCTAATGATTCTACATCTATTGTCTATGGGGGGATTGATCTTTCGGGCGATGGTACGTGGGCAGGTTTTGTGGAAAACACACCGTTCCTACAGCTAGACATTGAATTTAGGTTTACTAATGGTGGTTCTGTTGCCACCTATTATAACGCAAGTGTAAGTGTAATAGATACGATTCTGATTCCTTTTGAAGTATGGTCAGCTGAAGAAGATAGACAAATTAATGCTGCGGTTTATATGGCCGCTGGCTCAAAGCCGATACATGTAGCAGATGAAGACAATCCTGGTAGCTACAAATTCAATAAAAACTTTTTTATTATACCAGTTTATGAAAACTACGATGGGCTTGGAATGTCAGATTATTATTCAAACACAAATATGGGATGGATGATAAAGTTTGATAAGAATAACACCTCATTTGAATCCGGGAATAAGTTTCTTGTTGAATTTGTTAATCCATTGTTTTCTGGAGTTGACGTTTATACGATTGATGCGGTAGGTGCGTCTACAACAAGCGGTGACTCGTTAGAATCACAAGTGGAAGCAGTTAATGTGTTCCCAAACCCATATTTTGGGCAAAACCCTGAAGAACGTAATCAGCTAAACCGATTTATCTATTTTACTAATTTTGGTGTTGGTAAAGCGACCGTTAGGATATTCACTATTTCTGGTGATCAGATCAGAGTTCTAGAAAAGACTATTGACTCTGAGAATAGTTCTGATAGGCGTCTTCAGTGGGATTTGAGGAATTCATTTAATATTCCTGTTGCTAGTGGAATGTATGTCGCACATCTTTCTATGGAAGATGCTAATGGTAATTCCGTTGGAGAAAAAGTTATGAAATTAGCCGTATTCATGCCTGAAGAGCGGCTTGATGTTTATTAATCTTGTTGGAGATAAAAATGATAAGACAAAAATATATACATAATGTTTTAGCAATTACATTGCTACTTGGCTTAGTAGTAGATATTGTTGAAGCAGGGAGTAAAAAAAGAAGAGGCACAGCAGGTGCTCAAGAGCTTTTGATTCCTGCTGGTTCCCGTGGAACAGCCATGGCTGGCGCATATGTTGCTGGTATTTCCGGTTTGGAAGCTATTGAGTGGAATATGGCTGGTTTGGCTGGAATGAATAAAAGTGGGCAGGCGCTGTCTTCTTATTCAAGCTGGATAGCAGATATTGGTGTTAACTCCGCAGCAATAGCGTACAAATTTGGCGGGAATAATGTTTTTGGCGTGTCATTAAAATCGCTTGATTTTGGCGATATTCCTGTGACAACGGCAGTTTTGCCCGATGGTACAGGGGAGATGTATTCCCCAAGCTATTTAACATTTGGATTCCTGTATTCGAGGAAAATGACAGACCGAATATTTTTTGGCACAACGATGAAGCTTATTAGCGAATCAATCATGAGAGAAAACGCAAGGGGCTTTGCTATTGATGCTGGCGTTCAATATAAGTCAGAAACTGGTTTTAGTTTAGGGGCATCAATGAAAAATTTAGGTTTAAATATGCTTTTTAGTGGTCCTGATCTAGAAGAATTTCATACCCCTGAAGACACAGAACCTGGAACGAATACAGAACCACGAAGAATACATTTACAGAATTTTGAGCTTCCAACAACATTAGAGCTTGGTATTTCCTATAATGTAAACCTTGGTCCAGCGACTGGGGTTGTTGCCGCATCTTTTTTAAACAATAATTTTTCTTTTGATGAATATCGTTTAGGAGCTGAATTTCTTTTTGCAGAAATGCTATCATTAAGAGGGGGGTTAAGCTTGGGGTATGACCCAGAGCCATACGGCGCTGATGGGATAGAAAACACTTCCGATGACGCTGAGGATAAAGATGGTTTTGAATCAAACAGCGAAGAATTTATTTGGGGTCCAACGTTTGGCGTTGGATTAGATTTATCAAAATTAACAGGTTTAGGAGTTACGGTAGACTATGCCTACCGTACAGCAAAATTTTTCGATGGAGTTAGTTGGCTAACGTTAACGGTTGCCTTCTAAAATTTCGAAAAAACGTAAAGACGAAAGCAACGGCTATGTTATATTACCGTTATCGTCTTTCTTGCAAGAAAGAGAAAATAAAGGAGTAAATATGAGTAACAAGTTAATATCAGTTGTACTGATGCTCGTTTTTATGTGGCCTTTGACCGCTGCTGACCTTCCTGCGTATAAAAAGGAAGCTCATAAGTCAAATCGTCCCACAAAAGATCTTCGTAATATCGAAGGTGTTGGGACGGGGTTATATGTTATGGGATCAGATAACGACTATGACGTTGTTCATACGGAAGATAATGCTATGGTTGCGCAGTCATTTTATGGCAGAAGTCGCGGAACTGCAGATACACTACAATATGTACCTGCAGATGGCGCTTGGAATGGGCAGTTTATACAAAGCCCAGGAGATGGCATGATGGTTGTCTACAAAATGCCTGCCGATGGTATTATTAAAGGTATAAACGTCCCCGTTTATGAATGGGGAACCGGTGATCAACAACTAATGGTTTCTTTGCACACTATGTCTTATCCAATGACTTCAGATGGCGCACAATATCCATTGAGCGCTGTTGATGGTGATGGTTGGATAGGTGGTTATGATATGGATGCAAATGGACATATGACAATATCAGGAACTACGTATACACCTGGTGGTACTGCAGCCGTTTGTGATGACGGTAGTGGTGCTGGTCCAGCTGGAAACACCGTTGCTGGATCACAAGATCCTTTGGGTGATGTAGAAGGTACGGGCCCAGCTGGTGTTCCAACACAAGGTCTGCTTTGGCCTGATGGTTTTTCAGCGGCAGTTATGACCCCTGATGCAAACCCTGCTGGAGCATCTAATTGGTTCGCAACTGTTGATTTAGGCACTGAGCCTGTAGTAACAGCTGGTACATGGGTTGGAATCCTGTTTGCATTTACTGGAGCAGGTGATGGCACAGCGGATGAACCAACTGGTTTTTATTATGATGCTGCTGATGGTGTTGTAGATCCATGGATTTTCGCTAAATTCTATAATGGGTGTGGTGGAACTTCAGGAAATGGTGGATGGCACATTCGTCATTGGATGGTTAATGCACAGCTTGCTGTTGAATTAACAGGTGACCGTGGACCAGTCCTCACAAGCGTAAGTGCGCTTCCTACAACCTTGTCCACTGCAGATCGTGATATAGCAGTTAGCGTAACAGATGATAATCCTAGCGGTGAAGCTGCAGGTGTATCGACTGTAACGGTAAGTTATCAGCTTGATTCACTAACAGCTAATGTAGAATCTATTTCATTAGCACTTACAGACGGAACAAGTGAAGACGGTACTTGGACAGGTTCTTTTCCAGGACAAAGTCCAGGAACAACTGTATATTATTCAATATCAGCATATGATAATAATGCTAATGCAACAACTACAGCAACGGCATCGTATTTCATCTTTACCGCTAATGCAGGTAATGATCTGATTTTTAATAATCAGGATAAGCTATATGGAAGTCTTGCCTATTCGGCGCAGCTCTATTTTTATTGGGCAGCATTGAGTGCAACGGGCTTTGATATATGGGATGCTAGTTATGGTGGATTAACTGATGAATTAACAGGTCAATATGATGTTATAGTTGAAATGGCTGGTACTGGACCAACTTATATTAATGATGATGAAGTAACGAGTTGGTGGGCATCAGGTGATAAAGTATATCTGGTATTTGGCGATGAATGGCTAGGTGCGCGTTCAGGATGGGCAGATGGCTCAACTGCAGGCGGATCTGTAGCACGTGAAGTACTCGGTATTGACGCTGAGTATAATGATATAGCGCCGGGATCAGGCGTTTCACGTTTGATGGCTCTTGAAGGTGACGTTTATTCTGGAGCCCTATGGACTTTCATGCAGAATGCTAATGCTGATTCAAGCTTGGATACATTAGGCACTGTTATGCCGGTTCAGTTGAATTACGATCCAGGTTATGAAACTGGCGGTAGCAACTGGCTTGATGGTGTTGATGCATTATCTAGTCATACCGTTAACATGACAGGTCTTGGTGGCATATTGGATTCAACAGGCGCGCCAGCTGCAGATGCATCTGAGTATGATGTTATGATCTCAGGTCAAGCAGGTAATGGTGGAAGAAGTGCTTTCTTAGCTTTTGATCCTATTGCATTAAATACGCAAAGCGCGATGCCTCATGATGCTGGTTATGTTTGGGTTGGTGCACACCAATATTCAGGTGCAAGTGTTAGCCCTCTAGTATTGGCATATGAAGGCTTAGGTGCTGGTGTTAATACGGATAATGAGATTGCTATGCCTAATAGGTTTGAACTAAAAGGCAACTATCCAAATCCTTTTAACCCAAGCACAAGCATTGCTTACAGCATTGATTTGAACAGTAACGTAAATGTAACAGTATATTCACTTCTTGGTGAAGAGATTGCTACATTGTTTGCTGGTGATATCACTCCAGGGACTCATGAAGTTCGTTGGAATGGTGTTGATAATGCTGGTGAAGCAGTTGCGTCAGGTGTATATATCTATCGTGTTGAAGCTAATAATCAAGCCTTAACAGGAAAGATGATGCTATTGAAGTAACATCCATTTTATAATGGAGTTTATAAAAAGGGCAGCTATTAATGCTGCCCTTTTTATTTATCGATGATTTGTTTATCAATTTCCTTTTTTAAAATATTTAATCAGAATTATGAATCATATTTATAGAATAATAACACCACTTTTATTCTTATTATTCTTATCGTGTCTGGATAAGAGCTTACCCCCAGTTGTTGCTGTTGTTGATGGTAATCCATTGCGGTCCAATGAATTCTTTTCTACTATCAATAGAAACGAATTTTTTAAGCTTAAATATTCAATCCGCAGGGAAAAGATTATGGATTTTGTATATATTTATCTTGCGGAGAAGGAAGCTAGAAAAAATAAAATTGTTTTACCAATTGACGAAATAAACTTACTAAAGACTAAAAAGAATCAATTATGTATAGACTTATTAGCTAGACAAGTTATTAAACCAAAATTATTAGAAGTTGATGTAACAAATAAAATTATGGAATCATTAAAAACAGAACGATTTGTAAGCGAGATAGTTGTATTTCATAAATTTTCATTTGGACACGTAGAAGAAAGATCACCCCTGGAAGCAAGAAAACTATCTCAAATTATTATGAACCGCCTGCAATCAAAGAATATCACGTTTAATGAGGCAGTTTCTATCTATACTTCATTACCTGTATTAAAAATAAAAAATGGGGTAGTTGGGTTTTTACCATATGGATCATATCCAATAAATTATTGTGATGCTATATGGAATGCCCCCGAAGATACAATTATTGGTCCAATAGAAACAGATTACGGATATCACATAGTACAATTGGGGGAGATTAAACAGTTAAAGAATTCATTTACAATGGATGAAGTAAATCAAGCTATTCTAAATGGTAAATATGGTGTGTTTAGTAATAAGATGGAAGATTTTGCAAGTGATTTACGAAAGAAACATAATTGTACTATTGATACAGTAGCGGTTATTGATCTATACAATAAATTAGAATTGATAAGCACTCATAAGAAAATGATATTTAATGATTTATCTAAAGTTATCTATAATAAATCCATAGGATCATGTAACAATGAAGAGCTTTCTTTAGCTTGGTTTATTCAAAAAGCGAACCAACATGGACAAATAAATTCAGCAAGTATTCATGCCCCAATTGCCTTATTAAAAAATCTTACAGATATATTAAACCGTCATTTATCTGTACAATGGGTTATGGAAAATAATAATATAAATAAACTCCACATTTATCAAAAAGTTCATTTTATTGAATCAGAGATGTTAAAAGAAGCATATATAAAATCCGAATTAGAAAAGTCACCCGAATTAATTGAATCTAATATATTCAATCGCTTACTATTAGATCATGAAGTTCTGATAAGAGAAGATTTCTTAAATAAAAACTAGTTTTAAATATCTAAAAATAAATTTTTTATAAAAGGATAAAGCACATCATATTTTTCACCTTGCCCTAGGTAATATTCTCCTGATTTATTTTGCAAAATCATTTCCCAATGTAAATGGGCTCCTGTTTTTTTCTTTAGAGTGCTATCTTCTGTACCAGAATTCCCTGACCTGCCTATCTCTTGACCTCTACGAATAGTAGACCCAATCCTAACGTTTGAATTTATATGAGATAAATGAGCATAAATGGTTATCGCACGATATCCAGAAACAAGATCAAAACCATGATCAATATAAACTGCTTGTCCAAGTAATAAATGTTCAAAAATATCCGATGGCGTTCTGCCGAGAATTTTTGTATCATTTAACACATCAAGTCTAAAATCAGCTTCCATTTCTTGATATCCATGTTCTGCCCGGACAACTACACCATCTGCAACAGACCGTACAGAGGACCCCCAGTTCACATAAAAATCAATACCACGGTGTGTGCCATGCCTATATGCTCTAGGTGCATTAGGTAGAAGAAGCTGCTGATCCGGGACCTTAGTATCAATACAAGGAATAAGCAATTTTATGTTATTCAAATCTTTTAGTGTAGGAGGTGTTTTGGAAATAGAAAATAATGGTAAAATCGGGATCTTTTCCGGAGAATTGTATTTTTTTAGTATTTTATATACTGTGGATTCTATTTGATTCTGATCAAGCTCAAGATTTATAATACTAGAATTATTGATAGATGAAAAACTCTTTATGCGAAAGTCTAACGCATCTTCTGGTAAAGAATTGATAATGACATCTTTTATTTCTGAAATAATACTATTTTCAACTACACCATCTAAGTATTGATCTACTACTATCGTATTATCATGCTCCATTAACTGATGTAATGCTAATTCAAAAGAATTGGGCCCGTTTGAAATAGTTATAGTAGCAGACAACTTATCTTCTGAAAATGTTAAAATTGATATTCTATTCGTTCTTGATTGTGTTGAAATAGTTGGAGAGGTTGAACACCCAATAAAGAATGTTAGAATTAATAGATTTAATAATTTGTTAAAGGGCGTCATTCAGATAAGTGATTAACAAGCAAGTCTAATGCATCAATAAATATAGATAGTGGGTGACCGCATAAAGATTGAATGCATATCGAACTAAGAATCGATGAGTCCCTGTTTCTTTCAGACTCGTATTCAGGAGTAAAGAATACTTCATACATTGGTATAGATACTGCTTTAAGACATTCTTTTAATGAATACTCATATCTAGCCCAGGCCATTGGCGCAATAATAATTCCATTTGCCCAATTTTTATTACGATGTATTGATGTCATTGCTCTTTCAATTTTGTGAGATTGGAGAATTTTTAATTTGATTTCTTCTGGTCGTTTATGGGCTTGTTTGCGCAGTCCTTGATTGACCTTATCTAAGGTTACTTGCTCACCAATTTTTGATGAACTTAATCCTATGAGATTAAGATTTGGTCCTTGAATAATTAAGATATTCATAATAATTAATTCAATGGAATTAGATTTCCCATAATATATCCAATTATTATTCCAACTAGTATTGCAACTGTTAGGACCCTAGACTTCACCAATTCTTTTGAATAACCTTTTTTAATTGCTACAATACTTACTCCATGACCAAGAGCATTGATTAACCAAAAGAACGGTATAGTTACTATTTTTACTAAAAGCGGCCCAACGATTGGAACCATTGCAATTAATGCACCTAATCCGGTAAATACCTGTGTGAAAACACCTAGTATTACCGTTGACAGGACCACTATTTTTTGATCTATTCCATATTGTAAAGAAATAGTAATTCCTACTGCAATAAACAACCAAAGAACCAGGTGAAATTTATACTGTTTGAAAAATCTTTTCTTTTCATTCATTGATTATAATTGCCTCTAGAGGAAAACCGTATACCATTGCTGATGCTTTAATAATACGTTTATTATTATTCTTTTCCACCCAAATTTGTCTAATACTATTATGATAAATAATATTCTCCATAAAATAATCAGATTCTTCAACACCACATTTTTCTTGCTCAAGTTTTATTAGATCCAACCGAAAATGATCACACAGAATTTGTTTATTTAATGCAAGAACGCTTACTGTATCTGACCAAAGGAACCTACCTTTATATGTGCATGATTCATGATCCACTGGAAACCATTTTGTATCTAAATACTCATATGATTCTAATGAAACTCTTGCCAACAATGTGAATATGGTTTGTATTGAATCTATGATAGCGGTTTTTATATCACCAAGAACCAATGTGCTATCACCTATATTATACTTCCAAGTAAGCTCTTGCGTAAAATCGCCCTGCTTAATGTTTTTTGTATATTTTCTTAGTCCAAAGTTATCTGTATTGTAAAATGTTGAATAACTATTCTTATGTGGCCAGATATAATTTACTAATCCGATAGATTTAGTCTTAAAAAGAACTTCTCCTGGATTATTAATCATTTCAACTTGAGCTACCGGTATAGACCATAGAGATATATTATATTTCTCAGCAAATAAAAATGTGAAGCAGATTAAAATAAATAGAAATTTTTTATACAAATACATTTATATATTTATTCTTTCCATGTGAACCAACCAAGTAACCCCAATACACCAGTTAATGGTATACAAATAGGTTGAAAAATACTCCAAGTAATAAAATGAATTTTCTTAAATGAAACATTTAATTTTACGGAACCAGTATAGAGCACTAAGCCATCACTAATTATTTTTATAATAAATAAAAACAAAAATATGGAAAGCACCTTCTTATTCCATAATGCAATAATTAATACGGAATTAGATATAAAGGCTATAATCAAAAAAAATAGAAATAGAATATTTGTTTCCCATAAAGATCGTGAGTTAGAAGCCCATCGTATGCGTTGATTAATAAATGCTTTAATAGATGGAGCCGGCTGCGTGTAAATAAAGCTATTTGGATCTGTATTAAAATGTATATCATAGTGTCTAGATATAGATTGCACCAAATACATATCATCTCCAGAAACAGTTTTAGCGACAGGCAGGAAGCCCCCTATTTTTTCAAATGCGTTTCTTTTATATGCAATATTTTGCCCAGAACCAGACCAACCTTTTTTCCAACCAATAACTCCAGCATTTGAAGCCATAATTCCAAGAAAATCAACTGATTGATATTGATTAAAAAATGATGGGTTTGACAAATTAATAGATGATCTCCCCACAACAATTCCAGTATTATCATCAAACGAACTTACCATGCTGCGCGACCACCCTTTTGGGACTATACAATCGCCATCTGTCGATAGAATTATTTCTCCATTTGTATTATTTATTCCGCATGTTAGCGCATATTTCTTAGGGGTCATATGATCGGGTTTCTCTTTTAATTGTATGCCCTTTACAAAAGGATATAGGTTTGAGAAATTATTGATTATTTGCCAACTACCATCAGTGGATCGATCACTTACAATGACTATCTCCATCTTTTCTTTTGGGTAATCCTGTTCAACCAGGCTGTTTAGTAGTAGTTGTAAATTAGACTCTTCATTACGAGCTGCAACAACAATTGAAATTGTAGGTAAATATTCTTTTCTATTAAAAATTTTTAACCGATGTAATCCGATAGTGAAATATATTGTAAATAGAGAGTACAAACATAAACTACCGTACAAAAAGTAGATTAATATCACTTTAAACGCTTAGAAAATAATTTGCTATTCCTAAATATAATGATACCCCAAGTATATCAATGCTTGTTGTAACAAAAGGTCCTGTGGCAATAGCAGGGTCAACGTCAAGTCGTTGTAATAATAGAGGGACTAAAGATCCAAAAGCTGTAGCTATAAACATAGATCCCGCCATTCCAAGCCCAACAACTAAACCAAGATATGGTGAGATATCAACAAACTGTATTATGGCAAATAACCCTAACATTAACCCATATAAAATCCCAAGAATAATCCCTACACGTATTTCTTTTAAAATGATTGTTAAATTATTTCCCACATTCACTCGTCCTGTTGCGAGTCCTCGTACAACCAATGTTGATGTTTGAGTACCAATATTACCACCCATTCCAATTATTACAGGTATAAATGCAGCAAGAGCAAGGGTATCTTTTAATGTATTATCAAAGAAACCAATTATTGCAGCCGCACAAATACCACCAATCCAACTTGCGAATAGCCAGGGGAGTCTGCTTCTTGCATTATCCCATGAAGACCTCATTAGTATTTCTCTATCTTTACCTGCACCAGCCATTTGAAAGAAGTCTTCAGTTGCCTCTTCTCTAATTACATCAACAATTTCATCTACAGTAACTATACCAAGTAATTGACCTTCTTTATCAACAACTGGTACTGCAAGATAATTATATTGAGAAACAATTCGCGCTACTTCTTCTTGATCTGTTTCAGGGCGCACAGACTGCAAGGAACGTATCATCATATCTTTTAATCTTGTATTTTGCGGTGTTGTTACAAGATCTCGTAAAGAAATAACCCCAACAAGTATTTCACCATCATCAATGACGTATAGATAAAAAACCATTTCAGAAGATTCATGATCTTGAAGTGCATTAATAGCATCTTTAGCTATTGTATTTTCATGAAGTGTAAATACATCTGTATACATTAAAGAACCAGCGCTATCATCAGGATATCCCATGATCTCTTCAAGTTCTTCTTGTTCTTCACTTTTCAGTAGATCCAAAATTGCTTGTGAAGACCTTTCGTCAAGGATACTTAGAATAGATGTTTTATCATTTGAAGTAGTGAATTGAATTAATTCAGCAACATGCTCTGCAGATTCATTTTCTATAATTCTTTTTATAATTAATTCATCTAATTCTCCTAAGAATTCACCAGTATGCTCTCCTGGGCGCATAATAGAAAACAATTTATTTTGTTCGTGTTCATTGAAAAATCTAAAAAGTAGAGCCAAATCAGCAGGGTGGGTTTTTTCTATAAGCTTACCAAGATTTGTATTTGCTTTTCTTCTTAATAGTCGGCGAAAGGTATCCTTTAGAATGTTAATTTCATTACTTATCATCCTTTGTCGCATAATTATACCTGAGGTGATTTATTTAAATTATAAAAACCAAATGATAAACTACAAATTGCTAAAAAAAGAATTAAAGGTGACACATGGTTATTCCAAAGATAATAAGGATTAATTGATTCAGAATAATTTGTCAATATTAACGCCGCACCATTGTTAAGGCTATGTAGAACTAAGCTAGTTAAAATTGAGCCAGTTTTCCAAGCAAGATACCCAAGAATCACGCCTAACAAATAAATTTGTATTATCCATACAGGATTCATATGTATAAAAGCAAAAAATAAACTCGTCACTAATACAGCTCTAGTTATATCTTGCCAAGACTCCTCCAATTTCTTTTGTAAAAACCCCCGAAATAGAATTTCTTCTCCAAGAGGAGCCAACACAACAACGGTTGTAGATAGGAGCAACCCTATGAATGAGTAATCAATAATTAGAATATCAGTTAATTGAGCCAATTCTTCTTCAGCTCCAAAAATAAAGGATAAAATTCGATCCATTTCATCTACAATTGGTATTAGACCTATAGATATACATATTGCGCTTAAAAGTATAGGTGCAGATATTAACTTTAATCGCAAGCTATGTATAATGGGTTCCTTTCTGCTAATTAAAAATAACAAAAGGGGAATTATCATAAAACCCTGACCTACAAAGAGGGCAATGTAGTTGTATGTGTTTTGGCTATGTTCGTTAGGCTGTACGGTTCCTGCTGCCGCAATAATTGATGCTATTACGAGCGAAGAGAGCACAGAAAAAATGACCACTCCAAAGGCTAGTTTGACTGAAACAGTTTGGTTCATATGTTAATTCAGACCCAGGTTTATCCTGTTCTTGTAATTCCATTCACAAAAATTACGGTTATTGGCTTTTAAACGAAAGAAGTTCAGTTTATTTATAATTAATCAAGTGATGTATTAAAATACTACCGGCGACAGCTGCATTTAATGAATCCCCAGATCCACTGGAGGGAATGGATAAAAAATGTTGAATATATTTTTTGCTATTTTCTGAAATTCCATGACCCTCATTACCTATAACCAATACCCATTTTTTATTGTAAATAAAATCATACATTGGTGAGCCCTTTTGATCAGCGCCAATAATACAATATTGATTCTTTTTAAATTCAAAAAGATCCATATCTCCAATAATATTTAATGAAAAATGTGCTCCCATAGCTCCGCGTACAACCTTAGGATTAAAAGCATCAGCACATTTTGAAGACAATGCAATATTATTAATACCAAACCATGCTGCAGTTCGTAATAGCGTACCAATATTACCTGGGTCTGAAATTTTATCTAAGTAAATCCAATTATCAGTTAATAATTTTGTTATTTGACAATCATCTGGCAGGAGACAAGTAGCAACTATTCCAGCAGGATTTACAGTCTGACAAATTTTATTAATAATTTTTTCATCTAAAACTACAACATCTATATTTTCTGATATTAAACCATCAAGATTCTTGAAGTCCTCAGATGCTTTAAATCTATTTGATATATAAATATTATCAATATTTATGTTGTTTTGTAACCCCGATCGTATAATTCTATACCCTTCAATTAAAAATTTTCTTTCTTCCTTACGCCCTTTTTTTGTTGATAAGATTGATAGCTTTTTGATTTTTTTATTACTTATCATATTGGTAAACTATTTCACCATTTACAAATGTGTATAAAACTTTTACTTCTGGTATATTTTTAGGGTCTATCTCAGTTAAATTATTATTTAAAACTGTAAAATCTGCTAAATATCCTTTGCCTATTTTCCCATAAAATTTTTCAGCAAACATACTATATGCGCTCCATTCTGTGATGGATGATATTGCTTGATCAATTGTCATCCTTTCATACGGGATCCATCCGTTTTTAGGCCAATTATTAATATCTTTTCTTGTAATTGCCGCATATATCCCTAGCAAAGGATCAGGGATTTCAACTGGAGCATCAGAACCACCAGGAATAATTGATCCTGTATTTAATAGGGAATTCCATGGATATGCTTGATGGAGCCTCTTCGGACCTAATCTCTCATCTACCCAATACATATCACTAGTGCAATGCGTTGATTGCATTGAAGGAATAACTCCTAACTCAACAAATCTGTTAATATCATCTGCATGTATTATTTGAGCATGTTCTATGCGATTTCTAGATGATTTATTACCTATTTCTTCAAAAATATCTAAAGCTATTCTATTGGCCTTATCGCCAATACAATGAATAGCAACTTGAAACCCAGCTTCATTAAAAATTTTAACTTTTTTACGAATATGATCTTCATTTGTTATTGTAAGCCCAGCATTATCTGGATCATCATAATATGGTTCCAAAAGATATGCTCCCCTGGAACCCATAGCTCCATCAAAATATATTTTTATACTATTTACAAATAAAAAATTATTAATATGCTCTGGTCCATTATTTATGTAAAAATTATAATCATTTACATTATTATTAAGCATAGCGTTAACGCGAATAGAAAGTTTATTTTGTTGAATTAATTCTTTTAATATTTTTATTGTTTCGATATCTGTTCCTGCATCATGAATACTTGTTAATCCAAACTTATTTAAACTTTTGAGCGCTCTTTCAATATATCGTTTTTTATCAATTGAGCTATCTACAGGGAAAAATTTTTCAATTAAATTAATAGCATTATCAATAAATACACCTGTTGGAGACCCATTTATATCTCTTATGATTTTCCCGCCTTCCGGGTCTTTTGTTTTATCGTTGATTCCACAGATTGACAACACTTTTGAATTTACCCACGCTGCATGCCCATCAATTCTTCTTAAATAAACGGGTTGATCTTTTGCAACTAAATCTAAATCTTCTTTTGTTGGGTAATTAATATTTTTCCAGTCATTTTGATCCCACCCTCTGCCTTCAATCCACTTGTTCGATTTATCATATGAACTAGAAACAAGATTCTTGATTTCTGAAATACTGCTTGTCCCAACAAGATCAAGTTTTTCTAATGACTTTCCATACCCGACAAGATGCATATGAGAATCAGAGAACCCAGGGTAAACAAAGCCGCCATTAAGATTTATGATTATATCCCCTGATAAATTATTACCTATATCAATTATTTTACCTCCTGAGAATGAAATAGAGTTTGCACCTGGGTAGCTAGGCACAGCACAATTACTTAACACAGTTATCTTTGGATGATTACATGAAACCATTGTCAATAATAAATAGAAAGTATATAGTTTTGTTACAAAAGCAGTCTTATTCATTGATTATATAAGAGAAAATAGTATTATTATTGTTTTAAGAAAATGGATGATTAATAATCTTTGTATTGAATGACCTAATGATGTCCGCTAATTTCCCCATGATTAATTTAAGAAATCATTAAAATGTCTAAAGGCGTTACTTCTCAAAAAGATAATTATGCAACTTGGTATACGGATGTAATAATAAAATCTGGTCTCGCTGACTATGGGCCTGTTAAAGGGACAATGGTTATAAGGCCTTATGGGTATGAATTGTGGGAAAATATCAAGCTAGCGCTTGACAAAATGCTAAAAGACTCCGGTCATGTGAATGCATATTTTCCATTATTTATACCAAAATCATTTTTTGCAAGTGAAGCCAAGCATGTTGAAGGATTTGCCAAAGAATGTGCTGTAGTTACACATCATAGGTTACGAACAACTGATGATGGTCAAAGCGTAGAAGTAGATCCTGAATCAAAACTGGAAGAAGAAGTTATTGTCCGTCCAACTTCTGAAACAATTATCTGGTCCATGTATAAAAAATGGATTCAGTCTTACCGTGATCTTCCTTTATTAATTAATCAATGGGCAAATGTAGTTCGCTGGGAAATGCGGACAAGATTATTTTTACGTACAACAGAATTTTTATGGCAAGAAGGGCATACAGCGCACGAAACGGATGAAGAAGCTGAAAAAGAAACATTAAAAATTTTGGAGATCTATCGTAACCTAGCAGAAGATTATTTGGCTATGCCTGTTTTAACTGGAGTTAAATCAGATTCAGAAAAATTTGCAGGAGCAGAAAAGACCTATTCAATAGAAGCAATGATGGGAGACAAGAAAGCCTTACAGGCAGGAACATCGCATAATTTGGGGCAGAACTTTGCTAAAGCATTTGGAGTTACTTTTCAGAGTCGTGAAAATAAGGAAGACTTTGTGTATGCTACAAGTTGGGGAGTAAGCACCAGATTAGTTGGGGGTGTAGTAATGGTCCATGGTGATGACAAGGGATTGGTGCTGCCTCCAAAAATTGCTCCAATTCAGGTTATTGTTATTCCCATAGCAAAAAACGATGAAGACAAAATAATAATCATGAATCAAATTAATGATATTATAACTCAATGTGCCGAAAAAGGGATCCGAATAAAAGTGGATGATTCTAATAATTCTCCTGGGTTTAAATTTAACGAATGGGAGCTTAAGGGCGTTCCAATACGATTAGAGATTGGTTTAAGAGATGTTTCAAATAAAGAGGTTGTTTTAGCAAGAAGGGATATTGTAGATAAGCAATCAGTAAAGTTGAATCAAGCGGTAAAAACAATTACTAATTTATTAGATGAAATACAAAAGAATATTTTACATAAAGCTGCAGATTTTAGAGATAAAAACACTGTGTGCGTAGAAAGTTACAAAGAGTTCAAAAATGTAATATCTAATAATGGAGGGTTTGTTCGTTGTGGATGGGATGGGACAGTCGAAACTGAAATCGCCATAAAAAACGAGACAAAAGCAACCATTAGGTGTATACCTTTTAATAGCAACCCTAAAGATCTCAAATGTATTTTTTCTGGTGAGGATGCTATGTATGAAGTGATTTTTGCAAAAGCGTATTAATTATGATTGTTCATTCGCCTACAATTGTATTAAGGCGGTTTTCTTATAGTGATACAAGTATTATTGCCCGATGTTTCACTAGAGAAATGGGCAAGATTAGTTTTATCATAAGAGGCGCTAAAAGAAAAAAATCACCTCAAAGCGCCTTTTATGAACCAATGAGTCATTTAGATATAGTTTTTAGCCATAATAAGCGGCGTGATTTGCATTTAGTAACTAAAGCAAGCTTTGCATCAACATATTTAAATATACATAAAGATCTGAAGCGTATTGCGTATGGGATGGCGATAGTTGAACTAACAGAAAAAACCCTAATTGAGGAAGATCCAAACAAAGAGATGTTTGATGAGTTGATAACGGTCCTCAAGATTGTTGATTTACAACAGACACAGCTAAATTTAATTTATTGGTATTACCAGTTAAGAATATTAGACCTTCAAGGATTTAAAACTGACTTATCAGATAAAAATTTATCTGGTTTGAGCCTACCAGATCCAAACCAAGGCCCAAATAGTAAACATATTTTATCAACTTTGCTTTCTGGTAATATAATTGAAAATGATTTTATAAAAAGAATTGAAAAATTAACTGTTTCTTTAAAAGATAGAAAAATAATAAGTAAATATATCAATACTTGTTTATACTATCATTTTGATGGTTTAAGTGAATTAAAATCCCTTCGAGTTTTGAAAGCTTTAGTTACTGCGTAACTAATAGAAAAAATTAATTTTTTAATATAAATAACTTTATGCTTATAATTAGAGATGCGTTACCAATTTCAATCTAAACAAGGAGACTTTTCCTCTCGACCAAAAATATTTACTGATGCAATTAAAGTTATTGTATGGTCAAACATAATTATATTTTTATTAAAAATAATTTCTCAAAATCCTACAACACCATTGTTTAATCCAGTAGTAGACTTATTTGGCTTGTCATCAAGTGATGTATGGCCAAGATTTTGGCAACCATTGACATATCTTTTTATACATAAGGATTTTTTACATGTATTTTTTAACATGTTTGTTTTATGGATGTTTGGTTCAGAATTAGAATCGATTTGGGGACGAAGATTTTTTTTAAAATATTATTTTTTAACAGGCATAGGGTCTGGACTTGTATGGTTAGCATTGAATATTACTAATACTAATTATGTTCTTGCAGGAGCAAGTGGAGCTGTTTATGGTGTTTTGTTAGCTTTTGGCATGATGTTTCCGAATAGAACTGTATATCTTTATTTTCTGTTCCCAATAAAAGTAAAATATCTTGTAATGATTTTAGTTGCCGCTGAATTTATCCTATCAATGAATTCAGCGGCAGATATTAGCCATATTACTCATCTATCAGCTGTCTTAATAGGGTTTATATATTTACGTTATCATTGGAGATGGAAAGATATCAAATTTTCTATTCGGAAACATTTTGCAGAACTTAATTTTACAATTAAAAATAAAAATGAAACAAAACGTTTAATACTTCAGCAAGAAATAGATCATATTTTAGATAAGATAAATAAGGTTGGTTATGATGCTTTAAGCAAAGAAGAAAAGGACACTCTATATACTTCTAGTAGAAAATTATATCAAAATCGTGAAAAAGATTAATTTATTGGAACAGATGTGATAGGCTTAATCTATAAGATTCATAAAATCTATCAAGCTGTTCATGAACTTTTGGATTTCCCACAGCTTGATGGCTTGGAAGCAATTCCAATTTAATCCCTTTTTTTATTAACTTTTCAGCAACTTCACATCGGATCATGTTTGTTATCAATGCACCCATAACAGTTGATACAGGGCCAGTTTTCCATTCTAATCCATCTAAATCAATAACACAGTCACCGGACGGACATTGACTATCTATAACTATATCTGAAACATCTATTAGTTTTTTCCCACTTTTATGTCCGGGTTTTGATAATTCACAATGTTTTCTAGAAACCATACTAATAACTGGTAAGCCACGCGTTTTAGCCCCTAAAGCCATTTCTACTATTAAAGGTCTAATACCGCTTACAGAAATAATTATCATGACATCATTTTTACCAAACTTGAAACCATTTAATATTTCTTCAGCGTATCCATCATATTTTTCTAGGAACATTGGCCCTCTAAGTCCATTTGCCCCTATAATAGAAGAATGATTAGAAACGGCATGTTCTACAAGCGGAAAAAAACCCGGGAAGCATCCTTGCCTTGGAGTCATCTCTTCACACATTATTCTAGAATGACCAGCACCAAACATAAACACAAGACCTTTTTTACTTATACTTTTTGCACATAACTCAGAAGCTTTTAAAATATTAATCATTTCATTATCTCGAAGATTATTAATCAATTCTATTGTTTTATTAAAATAATCTAAACTAGCGCTCATAATATTGATCCTTTCAAATTTTATTTACTTTATTTATTCCCATTTTGGCTAATGCTACTCCCCCTAAGATTCCATCTTCTTCATATGACGACATGCGTTCTATAATTATTTCGTTCTTCTTAAGAAAACCAACCCGTTTTATTATTTTTTCTTTTACCCTTGTTATAATTTCTTTTTCAGGATTTAATAATCCACCACCTATTAATATTATAGAAGGGTCAAAGGCAAAAATAAGATTTGTAATAAGAATAGACATCTCGTTTTCCAATTCTTGAATCAATCTTATAGAAAATTGATCCTCTTTTTTTGCCTCTTCATAAATATAATTGAAACCAAAATTATTAGTATTAATAACTTTTTCTAGAGATGTTTTAACCCCCAACTGAATTGCCTCTCTTACTTTATATAAAACACCAGAATGAGATGCATTTATTTCTGCTGCTCCAGCATTTCCACTTTCATGCATTCTACCATTTGAATCGTGACACATATATCCAAAATGTCCTGCAGCAAAATGTTCTCCTCGAATTATATTCCCATTAATAACAATTCCACCACCGATACCTGTGCCAAAGGTTAATCCAATTACAATATCTAAACCCTTACCTCTTCCAAAGTGCGCTTCCCCTAAGACAATTGAATTCACATCATTATCACAAATTACAGGCTTATCAAGCAAAGCTTCAAGATCTGGCCCTAATGTTTGATTTTCTATATATTCAAGTTTCCCCTTACACCAAATAACTTTCCCTTTTTTTACATTTATTCTCCCAGGGCAACCTACACCATATCCAAGAATTAAATTTTTATTATCTAAGTTATTGATTAACGATATAATTGAGTTATGTAATGTTTTGAGAAAATCATTATAGTCAACTATGTTTTCTACATAAAATGAGTCACTACATAGTATTTTACCGTTTACATCAGCAAAACCAACCTTTACAGATGTCCCACCAATGTCAATTCCTCCAAAAATCATTATTTTTTATTTTAAGAATATTTGAATAATAAATTATAACCAGATTTTTTCTATTTCTTCTAAACTCAACCCTTTGGTTTCTTTTATCATTGTGACAAAGAAAATAAATGATATTAAACAAATAATTGAAAAGATATAAAATGTTCTACCACTAAAAACTTCCATCATAATAGGAAAAAGTTGAGTTAGAATAACATTACCCAACCATAGAACCATCATTGCAACAGATAAAGCCTGCCCCCTTACTTTTGTTGGATATATTTCTGATAAGTATACCCATATTACTACTCCAATACTCATTGCAAAAGACGCTATATAAATTATTATCCATAGCAATGTCCACTTTGCGCTTATAATATCGCTTTCCATACAAAATCCTACAAGCGCCATTGAAATCCCCATCCCTGCCATACCAACTAATAAAAGAATTCTTCTTCCAAATTTATCAACCATAAGCATACCAAGAATAGTAAATACAAGATTTGTAATACCAATTATTACTGATGCAAGGAATGCGTCATTTGTTTGAAATCCAGATTCTAAAAAGATAATTGGACCATAATAAATAATCGTATCAATACCAGTAAGATGAGCAAATAATGAAAAAAGAATACCAACTATTATTACTTTCCTTAGAGATGGATGTAATAGTTCTTTAATAGATGCCTTTTTTCTAGATAATGATTCTTTAATTTTTCCTAATTCTTTAACTGCATTAGTTTTACCCGATACAATATACAATATGCTAAGGGCACCCTGCTCATCCCCTTTTTTTATAAGCCATCTTGGAGATTCCGGGACAAATATTAGACCAAATAAAAAACCAAGAGACGGTAGACTTTCAGTGGCTAGCATAAAACGCCAATTATTTATACCGGTATCTAATAGCAACCAGTTTGATAGATATGAACATAAAATCCCAACAACGATTGCTAATTGATTTAATGCGACAAGCCTTCCTCGAATACTTGCTGGAGAGATTTCAGTTATATACATAGGTGAAACAACTGAAGCCATACCAACACCAAGACCTCCGATAAACCTTGCAATTACTAATTCTATAAAAGATTGAGGTAATGCCGAGAATATTGCAGAAATTAAAAAAAGAAGGCTACAAAAAATCAGCACCTTTTTTCTTCCGGCCCAATCAGCTAATGGCCCTGATAAAAATGCTCCAATAGTACATGCTATCATCAAGTTGCTAATCGCAAAGCCCTCTTGATATGCAGTTAATTCAAACTCACCTTTAATAAATGGGATTGCTCCTGATATAACCCCAGTATCAAATCCAAATAACAATCCACCTAATGCTGCAATTATTGAATAAGTTAATAATTGATAATTATTTATTTGTTTTGACAAAACTAATTTAATTGATTGCTTGACCAATGTTGACCATTGTCTAGTACAAAAAATATCTGCCCTAAATTTTTTGCTTCAGCGATAAAATCATTCGGCGGCTCTGTATTAAATGTAAACATATTAAAATGATGTGGAATAACCGCTTTCGCATTGACTCTTTTTGCTAACGAAGCAGATTCATCTCCCCACATATTTCCGGGGACTCTTCTTTCGCTTTTTCTTCCATTTATAGGAAGAAAAACAACATCTAAATCCCATTGTGTTAAATATTTTTCCATTTGATCATATTCTACAGTATCGCCGCTGTGATAAATAGTCCAAGGCCCAAACTCAACTATATAACCCAAATAATAATGATTTCCATTTTCATCTTTCTTTATTTTTTCATGAGCTGATGGAATTGCATGGAATTTAAATCCATTTGATTCGATTACTTCTCCTGCGTTAATTAATTTTATCTTATCTTTAGATAAGCTAGATCGCTCCTTAGCAAGTTCTATTTCTGCAGCAGGGACAATTAAATCGATATTTTTATTTGATTTAACAAGTGGTAATAATGTTTCAGGATCTAAATGATCAGTGTGTGAATGGCTTGCTGTTACTACGTTAATAAAATCCATTTTTAATGGATTTACGACCCTTTCAGTTATTCGTTTATGTGGTTTATCAGTTTTCGCATATTTTTTTGTTAAAGAATCTGATAAATAAGGATCCATAAGTAAATGTCTTCCTTGCCATTGTATTAAAAAACCACTCTGACCTAACCACCATACATTAAAATTTTTCATATCATTTTTGTATTTATTAACACTATTAAGAAAAGATTCCTCTGAGCAATAAGCTTTACGCATATTATTATAGTGATTCTTTAACTTTTCTAACGCCATCTACCATATTTTTCAATTTTTGTTTTGCTGCCCATCGGGCCGTTTGGCTAAGGCCACAATCAGGAGAAAATGATATGCGTTCTGGCTCAGAAAATTTTAAACATTTATTAACTCTTGCAGATATTTCATCTACAGATTCTATGAAGTAACTTTTAACATCAACAATACCCACAGCAACATTTTTATACTTTGTAATTTCTTCGATAATTTCTAATTCAGCAAACTCTCTACTCGCCATTTCTACATGTATTTCATCAGCTTTCATATCCAAAAAAGATGGAAACATGGGTTTATATAAGCGAGGACTCACAGCGCGTCCCTTATAATTTCCAAAACATAAATGGATTGAAATATTAGCTTTTCCAACAATAGGTTCTATTGTTCGATTAAAAATATTAACAAATTTTAAAGGATCTTCTTTGTATGCGTAACAACTCATTGATGGTTCATCGACCGTTATTTCTTTACACCCCGAATTAACTAATTGTTCTAATTCATTTCTTACTATAGGAATAAGAGATTCTGTTATCTTATAACGATCAGAGAATTGTTTACCCGGAATAATTCTACCACTTAATGTATAAGGCCCAGGGATGCTTGCTTTAAGTATTGGGCGATTCAAAGGAGATAAGGTTTTTAGACGTTCAAAGTCTTCTACAACACCAAGGCCATTCGGCGCATTTAACTCTCCAATTATATTATATTTTCCACGCTGATCATGTGCGGGGGGACCAAAACTCCTTGAGTTTTTCGTTGCTTTTTCAATTCCTTCAATGAGACTGTAAAAAGATAAATTAAAGTCTCTTCTTGACATCTCTCCATCTGTTATAACATCTAATCCTGCAGTTATTTGGTCTCCAATAACAATAGATACTGCATCATTAATAAGCTCATCACGATCGTATTCACCAAATGAAGAAATATTAGAAAACGCATGTTCGTACCATCCGGGGAGGGGATAGCTTCCAACAACAGTAGTTCTAAGAAGGGAATCTTTCATATATAAATCCTATTGTTTATAATTGAGAAAAATGATTTTTAAAATAAATTTATATTGATACTTCATAAATAACTTCTTTAGATAATTTAGAAATTGTATCAAAATCCGAATTTACAATTAACTTGCGGTCTACAATTTCTGTCATCCCACATGCAATAACACAATCAAGATATAAATACTTTCTAATATTATTTGTTTTTATTCCACCAGTTGGGATAAAAGACACATTTGAATATGGGCCACTAAGTGCTTTTAGTGTTTTTACACCTCCAAAGGCCTCTGAAGGAAAGAATTTCAGCAATTTAATTGAATTATTTATTGCATTTTGTATATCGCTTGGGGTACAACATCCTGGTATATACTTTATATTATTTTTTGAACTTTCAATAGCTATCTCTTCATCAAATCCCGGAGAGACTATGAATTCTGCACCAGCATTAATAGCAGAATGAAACTGTTTTATATTCGTAATAGTGCCAGCTCCAAGTGTGAATCTATTAAACTTAGAAAAAATTTCGAGAGATTTAATTGCTGCATCTGTGCGGAATGTTATTTCAGCACAAGTAATTCCAGAATTAAACAATGTTTCAGCAAGTAATAATGCTTTTTTAGAATCATCAATTACAATTACTGCAATAACTTTCGATTTAGATAAAGCCTGTTCTATATTATTTTTTTTAACCATTAACAGTCCATCCTCCATCTATACTTAGAACCTGTCCGGTAGTAAAGTTTGATTTATCAGACATAAAATATATTGCTGCCCCATCAAGATCATATGACTGACCAATTCTACCGCCATCTAAGGGTTGTTTTTTTTTTATATAGCTAATTATTTCTTTATCAGACTGTGCCCTTTCAGACATAGGGGTTGCGATTAAGCCAGGAGAAATAACATTAATACGGATATTATATTTTGAATAATATGATGCGAGTGATTTGCTTAATCCAATAATAGCTGCTTTTGTGCAAGCATATGCATGAGTTGAAAAGAATTTTGAAGATGGTGAAAAACTTAAAACCGAACTCATATTCAATATTGCCCCTCCCCTCCCCTGGTTAATGAATTGGTTGATTATTGCTCGATTTGAGTAAAAAGTAGAATCCAAATTAATTGATTTAGTGTAATCCCATCCTTTATCAGTTACTTTGTGTATTGGGCCATCTCCTTTGTTTCTTCCACTACCACCAGCCACATGATATAGCCCATGTACATCTCCAAATTTACCCACTGCTTGTTTTATAGCAATATTGATAGTTTCCTGGTTAGAGGCATCGCCCTCTATAGTTATTCCATTATCACCAAATAATGCTTTGGCATCTGATAATTTTTTACTATTTCTTCCAACAACAGTTAAAAAAGCTCCTTCATTTATAAATGCTTTTACTGCTGATTTTCCAATGCCTGATGTGCCACCAACAACAATAATATTCTTTTTCTCTAATAACATAAATATTTAATTACCCGCTTAATTAATTATAGATGCAATGTAAAATGATTATTTATATTATAAAGCAATTAAATTGCGCCTTATCATCTAATAATATATAAAGTATTGAGTAATAACAGATAGTAATGGATATTGGAACTATACTTGGCCTCCTTTCTGGAGTAGGAATTATTTTTCTAGGGATAATTAGACAAGATGGTGATGTGGGATGGTTTATGAATAGTAATGCCCTTCTTGTTGTTTTTGGCGGAACAATTGCAGCAGCAATGGTTAATTATCCTTTAAAAAATATTATTGGATTATTTTCTGTTGTAAAAAATGTTTTTACAAGTGAGGATCATGATTATCAAGGAATTATCGAACAGATAGTTGAAAAAGGAGAGAAAGCTAGAAAAAATGGCGTTTTATCTTTAGAAGCTGATTTACCATCTATTGAAAGTACATTTTTGCGTAATGGGATAGAGCTAGCTATTAATGAGCGTGATCCTGCGCGGTTAAGAAACTATTTGAACTTAGAATTAAGCAATATTCAAAAAAGACATAAAATGGGGCAGGAAATATTTTTTTATTTAGGTTCTTATGCTCCAGCATTTGGGATGTTGGGGACTGTGATGGGTTTAATTGTAATGATGAATAACTTTTCAGGTGGGAATTCTGCAGATGTAAGTAGTATGGATTTCGATATTGCACAAAAATTTTCTCAGCTACTAGGCGGCATGGGATTAGCATTAATAACCACTTTTTACGGTGTTCTTCTATCAAATTTAGTATTTCTTCCCATTGGTGGGAAGCTAACTCGCAAATCGCAGGAAGAAATGATGCTCAAGAGCATTGTAGTTGAGGGAATAATAAGCATCCACTCTAAAGAGCACCCACTCCTAATGCGAGAAAAATTGATGACATTTGTTCCACAATCGTCTCGTAAGGATGATTAATATATGTCTGCTGATTCATATGGAATGTCTGCTGAAGAAGCAAAAGCTAAAAGTACAGCATGGGCAGTTACTTATGCTGATTTAGTAACTTTATTATTAACATTCTTTATTTTACTATTAGTAATTCTTAATGATGCAGAAAAGCATATTGATAGGGTAATTAATATGCTTTTAGACGAAACCTATAAAGAATTAAAAGAGAATATTGAGTCTTCCTATGTTTCTGTTGATCGCGTGACAAAAGGTGTAAAAATTACTATGGCAAGTGGTCGTTTATTTAAATCAATGGATGATGATGTTCAGCCTTTAGTTTACCCTCTTTTAAGGCAAATTGGTGGAATTGTACGCGTATCAAAATTGTTAAATGTATATGATGATGATAGATTTGCGAAGTTGTTGAGCGCAATTGAAAAAAGAGGAGGTTTTCTTAATGTAGAAATTAGATGTGAGGGGCATACAGATGATTTGCCATTACCTAAAAATGCTATATACCAAAGCAATTGGGACCTATCCACAGCAAGAGCATTAAATATTGTTAAACTTCTAAGCGATTTTTCAAAAATTCCTGAAAGTAAATTTTCTGCAATGGGATATGGAGAATACCGTCCTGTTTTACCAGTTAGTTCAATAGGGAAAAACTCTGTTGATCTTAGAAAGGCAAGAGCAAAGAACCGCAGGGTTGAAATATATATGGATGCTTTTATTAGACAAAATACATTGACTAATTAATAATATATTAATGAAACAATTATTTTTTCTACTCTTTTTTATATCAATTGGACTATTTGCCCAAACTACAGAGGTAATAAAAAAAACAGCTATCTATATTAAGCCCAATAATAACAAGGATAATATTGTTGGAGAAATATTCCCCGGATCTTCTTTAACAAAATTAAAAAAAGATAAATCTGGTAAATTTGTTAAGGCCACAATAGAATTTTATATTCCTGTTGAGTCTCTTCTTGAGGGGCGCGTATCTCATGAGGTTGGTATTACACAAACCGCTGATAATGCAAAATATAAATTAATTTCTTCTAATAAAAATGGAAATCAAATTGAGATAAAATTGCGCGTTGCAAATAGTAGCCATTCTAAAGAATTAGATTTTTCTGCAATGGCATTATTAAAAGCTATTGGTTATGGGAATAATAAAGGAGAGCTTAATCCATTTAAAGGCAAACATCAGGGTTTGGCAATAATTTCTCCTAGAGATCATGTGATTGCAGAATTATATTATGACTTTAAATCAAAACCAAAGAATATTGAATTGGTTTGTATGGGAAAACTTGGAGGTGATAGAGTATACTATAATTTAGGGTTTTAAGACTATTTTGAATCTTTTTCAATTACCTTAAACACTTTTTCACCCTTTTTTGCCATTCTATACCTTTCTCGTGCAAGCTGTTCAATATATTTAAGATCATAGCTAAGTTTTGTTTTTTCTTCTTCCAATAGCTGTTTTTTCTCTCTCAGGAAAGATATTGTAGATTGTATTTTTTCTTTTTCTGATCGTAATTGATATAGTTGATATAAACCATGATCTCCAAAGAAAAAAATGATAAGCAGCATTAATGAACCAAGAACAAGAATCGCACGAATCAATTGTTGTTGAAACCTAGTTGAATTAAAATTTCCTCTTTTTTTTGATCTATAGTTACGTCTCATAATGACCTAAAACTTCTAATCCTGGATATTTGGATTTATTAGATAGATTCTCTTCAATTCTAAGAAGTTGATTATATTTAGAGGTACGATCAGTGCGTGACACACTACCTGTTTTAATTTGTCCAACTCCACATGCAACAGCTAAATCTGCTATAGTCGTATCTTCTGTTTCACCTGATCTATGAGAAATTATTACACCAAAATTAGTTTTCTTAGCCAGATCTATAGCTTCTAGGGTTTCTGTTAAAGATCCAATTTGATTTAATTTAATTAAAATTGCATTCATAGCTTTCAAATCAATCGCTTTCTTTAATCGATTTATATTTGTAACTGTTAAATCATCACCTACAATTTGGATTTTATTTCCTAGCTCTTCATTAATTGACGCCCAACCATCCCAATCATTTTCAGCTAGGCCATCTTCAATAGAAATTATAGGATATTTATTAATCAGATTTTTATAATATGAAATCATTTGATCAGATGTTAAAGATTTGTTTTCTGATTTTATTATATATTTATTTTTATCAAAAATTTCACTTGCAGCAACATCTAATGCTATATAAATATCCTCACCAGCTTTATAACCAGCTTTATCTGTTGCAGTTAAAATAACCTCTATTGCTTCTTCATTCGATTTCAAATTAGGAGCAAAGCCACCTTCGTCCCCAACCGCAGTATTAAGATCACGGTCCTTAAGGACTATTTTTAATTGATGGAAAATCTCAGTCCCCATTTGTAATGCTGTAGAAAAAGACTTTGCACCAATAGGGAAAACCATAAATTCTTGAAAATCTATATTATTATCTGCATGACTGCCCCCATTAATAATATTCATCATCGGTATCGGCATTGTATATATTCTATCTTTGTTTAGATATTCATACAGAGGTTTATTCTTAGCATTTGATGCGGACTTTGCTACTGCCAGTGAAACCCCAAGTATTGAATTTGCGCCAAGATATGATTTATTTGAAGTCCCATCTAATGAAATCATTGTATCATCAATATTCTTTTGATTGAACGCATCTAGGCCTATTATTGCATCAGCAATAATTGTATTAACATTCTCAACAGCTTTTTTTACACCTTTTCCTAGATAACGTAAACTATCATTATCTCGCAGTTCAATGGCCTCATGTTTTCCTGTAGAAGCACCAGAGGGTACTGCAGCGCGACCAAAAGCGCCATTTGAAAGGAAAACATCAACTTCAACAGTAGGGTTTCCTCGAGAATCCAATATTTCACGAGCAATTATTTTATGAATGCTTGAATTATACATTTAATAAGTAATCTAATTTGTCCATATTATATTTAATAGCTATCTAATATTAATAATAAAGCTTATAAAAAATTGGAACAAATCACCTATACATATTCGTTAAATTCAGTTGTATGATCACTATTGATAGATTCAATAATAACTTTTCAGATGAATGGGAAAAAATTGTTCAACATTCAAATAATGGAACTCTTTTTCATACAAGAAAGTTTTTATCATATCATTCTAAGAAAAGGTTTATTGATCATAGTCTAATTTTTTATAAAAACAATAAACCCTTAAGTATTTTTCCTGCCGTTGAAACAATTGAATCAGATAAAAAAGTTCTAGTTTCGCATCCAGGAGCATCAATGGGATCTTTTGTTACCCCAGTAGATCTTTCTTTTAGCGATGCGCTTCAATTAGTAAATCAATTAAATATATATATAAAAAAACAAAAGTTTTCTGGAATTAGAATAACTTTACCTCCAATTATTTATAATAAAAGAAAAACAAATTATATTGATTATTCTTTGCTCAGATATGGATATAAATATGAAAAACGAGAAGTTAGCAGCATCCTTTTTTTAGAGGATTCTATAGAAGAGAATGTAAATAAATTTAGGCCTTCACATAGGCAAGCGTTACGCAAAGCTCAGCGTTTAGGCTTAATTATTAAGAATAGTGATGATTTCAATTCATTTTATAATATTTTAAAAAAGAATCTTAAGAATCGTCATAATGTAAACCCTACGCACACTGTTGATGAATTATTAAAACTTAAAAAATTATTCCCCAAAAATATTTTACTTCACGCGGCTTTCTTAGATAATAAAATGATAGGTGGTGTCATTAACTTTATTGCAAATAATAATGTCATTCTTGCATTTTATATTAGCCACGATGAAAACTATCAAGAATATAGACCAATTAATTTATTGTTTTATGAAATATTGAAAGATGCAATTAATAATAATTTCAAAGTTTTTGATTTTGGAATATTTACTGTAAACGAAAAACCAAATATGGGGTTAGCTAAGTTTAAAGAAAACTTTGGATCTAGTGGAATTTTTAGAGATACATTGGCTTTTCATTTCTAAAATATTTTGCAAAAAGAAATAATAAGTTTATCAAAAAATACACTAATATATGGTTTGGGGCATATATTAGCTCGAGTTGTTACTTTTTTATTACTTCCATTATATACAAATGTATTTACACCCGATGAATATGGTATTATATCATTAGCATATGTCATAATGGGATTCATGAGTGTAGTAATGCATTATGGTTTAGATGCAGCACTTATGAAAAGATATGTTCAATCTGATTTAATAGAAAAAACTGTTTATTTTAGTTCAGCATGGGTTTCCTTTTTTATTACTTCTATTTCTTTTGGTGTGATTATAACTTTTTTAAGGAAGTTTTTTTCCCCCATATTACTTGGCACTAATGATGATAGGTTAATTCTATTAGTTGGGTGGATTATTGCTTTAGATGTAATGTGGTCTATACCTCAATTGATATTTAGAGCTGAAGATAAACCGTTTGCATACATAGTATTTAGTTTGATAAATGTGATTGGATCATTATTACTTAATATTTTATTTGTACTGCAATTTAAAATGGGGGTCTATGGTGTTTTATTAAGCAATTTTATCATTTCAACTATCCTTTTTATTATAACAATTCCATTTATTTATAATCGCATCAATTTTAAAAAAGCATCTATTTCTTCATGGAGGAAAATGATGAAATTTGGGCTTCCTTTCTTGCCATCCGGTGTTTTTGCGATGATGATGGAATTAGCTGACAGATATATATTGAAACAAATGACAGATTTATACACAGTTGGTATTTATAGCTCAGGTTATAAATTAGGCATGTTAATGATGTTGATTGTCATGGGCTTCAATATGGCATGGCAACCATTTTTTTTGAAAATGGGTGTAGAAGATGAATATAAACCTTTATATGCTAGAATTAATTCTTATGTATTTGCTTTATTAGGATTTATATGGGTTATATTACTTTTATGGGTTGATAATATTGTTAGGATGAAATTTGGAAATATTTCATTATATGGAGAACAATATTGGCCTTCAACATTAATAGTACCTTGGATATCTCTAGGCTATGTTTTTTATGGATTGTATTTAATGCAATTGCCTGGAGTTTTTCATCAAGAAAAGTCATTATGGATAGCTATCTCTAGGGCTATAGGGGCTATTAGCAATATTATATTTAATCTTTATTTGATTCCTAAATATGGAGGACAAGGGGCCGCAATAGCAACTTGTATGTCTTTCATAATAATGTTCGTAATAATGTTCATGGTTAATAGTCGTTTATTTCCTATTTCATATGAATGGGGTCGTATAATTAGAATAATTTTTACGATGAGTATTATCTCTTTTTTATATTATATAAGTAGTCAGGATTATACAAATAAGTATATTTTAACATTATACTATCCTTTTGCTTTATTATTAACTGGTTTTTTGTATAAAAGTGAGGTAAAAATTATAAAAAAAACTATTAATCTTTGGCCGAAAGAACAGAAGTGATGACATTCTTGATATTATTTCCATAAGCCTTATCACCATAGGCTTTTATGGCTATTTTCCTAATTATTTTTGAATCATAATTATCATAGTTTTCAACCATATCTTTCATAGCAACACACAATTTATTTTTGTCATTTGATTCCACTAGCATTCCTGTTTCTGGTAAAATAATTGACTCCGGACCGCCACATTTTGTTGCTATAACTGGTAATCCAACGCTCATTGCTTCAACGAGAACCACACCAAAAGTTTCTACTTGGCTAGATAAGACTAGAGCATCATGATCTCTAAGAATATCTGCCACAGCTATTTTTTTTTGATATCCAATAAAATTTATACGATTATTTACTTCTAGCTCATACGATAATAATTTTAGCTTATCTTTTTCAGGACCATCGCCTATAATAGTAAGTACAATATTTGGAATTTGTTTAGATAGCATTGAAAATGCTTTAATTAATAGGTCTAATCTTTTTTCAGGGCGGAGTAATGCTATAGAAATAAAGGTAAAAGGCCCATCTAATTTTCTTCTTTTTGGTAAAAAATATTCAGTATCAGCAGGGTTAGGAATCAACACTACCTTTTCACTATCAATATTAAATTTATCAATAATATTACTTTTTAAAACTTCGCTAGTAGCGATTATCTTAGAAGAATAATTATAGCATTCATTTATGCATTCTTTTTGAAACAAGGAAAATTCATCATTGCCAATAAACTCTTTTAAGTGCTCAGAAACCATAAATGGTATCATTTCATCATATAAATATCTTGCTAAGGCAGCACCACCATAAAGAGAAGAATTTATAAATACAAATTCTGGTTTAGATTTATTAATAACATTTTTAACAAGGGATAATATTGAATTTTTGTAACTATTAAATGCCTTTCTAGGCATTTTTGGAAATGCATTTATTGCTTCAGTTTTATAAACTAAAACCCCACAATCATTTATAGTTTCTATATTACTTACATTTTGTTTAAATCTTAATATATCTCGAGTTGAATGTAAAACATGTGATGCTATAGTTGTTGAGAACCCACATCGTTGAAGTATTATCGCCCTATCCCTAAAGAAAGTACCGCTTTCAGGATGTATATTCGTTGGGTACCAGGATGGGACAATTAACAGCTTCATTGATTTTGATCCAGTCGTAAATTTACTTTCAATATTATTAAATCAATTAATGAACAATAATCTAATATAAACAGCATAAACTCTTATTCTTAACAACTTAATATGGGTTTGGAACCAAATTATATAACAAACATATTATATGTGATTATTTAAATATATAATTATGAAAATACTCTATATATCTCCAGAAAACACGGTTAACACATTAACCATGTGGAAGCTGGCTCATAAAGAAAAGGGGAATAAATGCGAATTTATTACATTATTTAAATCCCGGAATAATTTTGATCCAGGGATTTGTTTAGATCTTCCTTTAGTTAATTCAAAATCTTGGTATATGTTTTGGCGGCATAAATATTATCAATTATTTAGAGGAGCTTTAGGGGATTATAAGCAAAAAAATGGCTACCCCCCTATTTGGACACCTAATAGTAGAGTAGAAAAATATTTTTTTCATTTTCGGGATTGGCTGTGGAATTTTTATGTAGAACCAGCTATAAAAAAAAATAATTTATTTGATTATGATATATATCATTTTGAATGGGGATTAGAGTTTTACCGTGATTGTAGATTTGTAGATAAACTAATAGATTTAGATAAAGCTATTTCATGCACCTATCATGGCCAAGATTTAAGAACCAGAGGAGTATTAAAACCTCTGAATAAGGCAAGTAAATTAAATATTACTAGTGAATTAGATTTGTTGAATAAACATCCTAATATGAAGTATATGTTTTTACCTTATGATACAAAACAGTTTTCACATGATATAAAAATAAATGATCCAATTAGGATATGTCACGCTCCAACCGATAGGCACTATAAGGGGAGTGAAACAATTATTCCAATTTGTGAGAGATTAGCTAAAGAAAAAGGAGTCGAGTTTATTTTGATAGAGGACAAGCCTTTTAATGAAGCACAGGAAATAAAAAAATCATGTGATATATTGATTGATCAAGTTCATAATAGAGGAGGATGGGGATACGGCATGAATTCAGTTGAAGGACTTTCAATGGGACTATGTTGTGTAACTGAACTACTACCAGAATATGTTAATTTTATTCCAGACCACCCATTTATAAATGCAGATGGAGAATCATTATATGTTGTTTTATCTGAGTTAATTTGTAATAAGGATAAAATAATTGAATACAAGAAAAAAAGTTTTTCCTGGGTAGACAAATTTCATAATTATACTAATACTTCAAATGTATTATATAGCTATTATGAAGATCTTGGATGGCTATGAATCATAAATCAAAATTTGATATTATTGTTCCATGTTATAATGTAGAGCATATAATTGAAAAGTCCTTAAATAGCATTTTTTCGCAAGAATATTCTAAAGATGAATATTCAGTTATAGTAATTGATGATGGCTCTACAGATAATACATTAAAATCCTTGAATAGATTTGATTCGGAGCAGAACCTTACTGTAATTAGTTTTGAATCAAATAAAGGACTTTCTACAGCACGGAACTATGGGATAAGAAGAGGAAATTCAGAAATTATATGTTTTATTGATAGCGATATGGTTATTCCGCCTGATTGGCTATTAAATATTGAAAAAATATTAATGACAAAAGAAATTACTGGAGTACTTGGAGAAATAGTTCTGCCAAAAGGAGAAATTCCAAATAAGCTAGATAAATATTTTTACAGCAAACTTCGTGGCGCACGTCAATTTGGTGAAGAATCTATAATTGGGCCAACATGGTTTTTATTTAATAATTCAGCTGTCAAGAGAAATGCAATTGAAAAAACAAGCTTATTTGATGAAAAGATAAAGCTTTATGGTGGAGAAGACACAGATTTGGCTATAAGGCTATGGGATATTTCCCCCAAATCTTTTTATTATTCATCCCAAATTATTGCAGAGCATTATCATAAGAGAACATTAGAACAATTTTGTTCTCAAATGGAAATTTATGGAAAATACAATCTTCCAATATTATTAGAACGGCACCCGAAACATTATAAAGAACTAGGGGGAGATTGGACAAAAAGTTTCAAGGGACTTATAGTTTTCAACTCATTTTTTGCTATTATTATAAAATTTTTGAATCATTTTCTACCATATAATATTTTTACTAAATATTTAGTTATTTATAGCGTTGTTCGCGGATATAGAAACGTATGATAAATTTTTATTACCAAGCGTAGATTTTATATTTTAATTAATTATAATATTGCAATATATATAATTATTCTTAAATTTGCTTTAAGAATGGAAATATTCGTAAATAACGAATACGTCACATGCCAAGAAACGGGGAGTTTTGTCTCCGTTTTTATTAAAAACCAAATCAAGGAGGAACAATATGGCTGATGTAGCTTCAACCGTTAATTCCGTAGTAGGTGGAATCGTTAGTCTAATTAAAGGACTAGTCGTTTTCTTTGTTTTTGCTAATATACTATACCCAACAGGAATGGATCCTGTGTTGGGATTAACTGAACTAGTTAATTCCTTTATGGATGGTGGCATAGCAGGACTGCTCGCATTATTAATATTTGTTTCTTTCCTGTAGGTTAAAACAATAGGGTATGATGTAGGACTCTTTGATATAAGAGCCCTGGCCCTTCCTTAACATATAGGAGGAATTATATGAATGATGCGATAGCAAAGCTAACCGGTTGGATTGCAAAACTAACAGATTTACTTATTAGTTTGGTTGTCCTCGGAATAATCGTTGGTATTTTATTCAATGATCCTTTTGGCGTCATTGCAGGTGTAGGAAATTTATTCTCGCAGATTGGCGATAATGGCCTAGCGGGTTTATTGGTCCTGTATTTGATCTATATGATGTATCCGAACAAATAAACCGATTATCTCAGCAATTAATGATAACGCCCCTGAAAATGGGGCGCTATCATTTCTTATTTAATTTCTAATATTTAATTAGTAGTCGTTACATGTAATTGATTACGGAATGATAGCAAGCAATTGTTAAAAATTATATTACTTCTATTACTATTAATCAATTGTAATGATAATAATTCTATCCATATAGTGATGAAGGGTAGAAATATTCCTTTAAATGATTTATCAGTATTAATTCCAAATAGATTTAAAGAAAGAATTACTAGATGGTATAAAGATAGGTCTCCAGCAGTTATTAGAACTTATGATATAATGAATAATGAATTAATAAAGGAATTGCGTTATTTCAACAATGGAACATTAATGCATGAAGCAATTTATTCTAAAGGGGTTTTAGATCCTTATAATTCAGTTATATGGTGGCATTCAAATGGGAATCGATTATCACAACTTATTATCAATGAGAACCTGAAAATGACCCAAGGAAATATTTGGTATGATAATGGACAAATTCGTTTTCATTTTGAAGATAATAATTATTATTGGTGGGATAGAAATGGGGTATTAGAAGATAAAGGCAATTTAAATGATACAAGCTATGTTCTACCATCATGGTCTAATAATGGTAGGTTTATTGGTATACGCAAATTAATCAATAAATCTATACCTTTATGGTTAGAAGAGTGGACTTTATTCAATTATAATTATAATCCCTTAATTAAAGGCAATGTTTTATGCATAGTTCGTGATAATGAATCTGTGGATAGAGTTATTAATGAAGAATGGACACTAATTGATAGTTCTAGAGAATTAAAATATTTACAACTATCTGCCCAAAAATTATTGAACACAACAACTGGGAAAAATAATTTTATTACTGGAGAAGACTGGATCATAAATAATGAAGAATATATCAACTCATTATTAGATAGTAATAGTTCATACATAATTAATTCTGAAAAGAATTACTATAAAAGTCGACAGTTTAATCAAAATTATTATTTAAAACTCAATTCTGATGGCACATTTGACTATACTTGCCAAGATAAATATACAGATTCAGGGTATTATTGGCTGAATAATTCAGTGGGAAAATTATTTTTACATTATGAATCAGGTATATATGTTGGAGAAAATCATATGATAGAAATCATTAACCATCGGAAAATATTTTATCAGTTTAGAAATTCATATTATTTTCTTATGTCACCCCACGCTCAAATTAATTCCGATATATAGAATCTTATTTTTGAACTTGATATTGGTAAATTCATAATAATGCAAAAATCAGTTTTTAGAATATTTTATTTATCAATAATCCATTTATCGCTATTGGCAAATATTTTTGCAGTTGACACATCAATTGGAGTGTTAAATATTATTGATAAAAATGAAGATGAATTATCTACAATAAATTATAAAGGAGAACCTTATATATCTGTTAAAGATATTTCGAGGATTCTTTCAGATAGAAAGCCATATGAAAATGCGGCTAGACAAAAAATTGTTTTATATTTATCAGATAATAGAGTAAAGATATCCAATCTATCTAGCTTTATAATTGTTAATGATAAAATCTTTCAATTAACAAAACATGCGGTTGGGAAAGAAGAAGATATTTATGTGCCTGCAAAATCTTTTTTTTCAATATTAAAAAATAGTATTTATCCAGGAGCGGATTATGATGCTGGGAAAAAATTATTAAGTTTGAATCTAATTAACTTTAACATTAATAGCGTAAGCATTGAACAAAAATCAAATGGTACAATTTTAAGAATAAAAACATCTCAGCAATTTTCTGATGGTGATATTAGTTCTTTTATTAATGCTAATGGATGGTTTTATCTAACAGTAAAAGACGGTTTGGTTGACACTTCAATGATAAAAAAGACCGACACCAAAGGAGTAATAACAAAAGTTATTTCAAATCAATTTGATGAATCTGCTCAATTAGCGTTCCGAATTCGTACTGAAATTATTGGGCATGAAGTTTATCAAAGTAGTGACCCTAACGCGATAGTTGTAACTCTAAGAACCCCATTTAATAAACTATCTTCTCATATAAAAGAACTGAAGAATCGATGGAGGTTAGACACCATAGTTCTTGATGCGGGTCATGGAGGGAAAGATGGAGGCGCCGTAGGAAAGAGAGGGGCAAAGGAAAAAAATATTGTTTTAGATATCACAAAAAGAGTCGGCTCGTTGATTGAAAAAAATTCTCATATAAAGGTTGTTTATACAAGAGAAGAAGATATATTTGTACCTCTTTGGAGAAGAACTCAAATTGCAAATGCAACCAACGGAAAACTATTTGTAAGTATTCATGTAAACTCTAATCCAAATAGGAATGTTAGAGGCTTTGAAACTTATTTGCTAAGACCGGGTAAAACAGATGATGCTATTGAAGTAGCTTCCAGAGAAAATTCAGCAATTAGAATGGAGGAAGGCAAATCAAGAAATAAGTACAGCTCTATGACAGGAGAAAAATTAATCATGGCCACGATGGCTCAAAGTATGTTTATGAAAGAAAGTGAAGATCTTGCTGCTTATATACAAGATGAATTAGACCGATTATTAGATTCTCCTAATAGAGGGTTAAAACAAGCAGGCTTTTATGTTTTAATTGGTGCAAGTATGCCAAATGTCTTAGTTGAGGCAGGATATATTTCTAATCCAAATGAAGAAAGAAAATTAAAATCTTCTTCCTATAGGCAAAAGATAGCAAAAGGGATTTATGCAGGGATTGTGAGCTTTAGAAAATCAAAAGAACAAATAATGTCTGATAATTAATGTCAGATAATAGACCCTTAGGAATTTTTGATTCTGGATTAGGCGGCCTTACAGTTGTAAATGCGATAAAACAGAAAATTCCCAATGAACATATCGTGTATGTTGGAGATACTGCGCGGGTACCGTATGGAAATAAAAGCGTACAGCTTATAGTTAAATTTTCTTCACAAATAACGCAGTTTCTTTTAGAAAAGGATGCAAAATTAATTGTTGTAGCATGTAATACTGCATCAGCACTTGCTTTACCCACGCTTCAAAATGAGTTTAATATTCCCATTATAGGCGTAATAACTCCAGGGGCTAATTCTGCAGCTGAATTAACAAAAAATAATAAAGTGGGGGTTATAGGAACAATTGCAACAATAAACTCAAAAGTTTATCAAAAGGAATTATTTAAAATCAATCCTTTAATAAATACTATATCCCAAGCATGCCCCTTGTTTGTTCCTCTAGTTGAAGAAGGTTTATTAGAAGGTCCAATAGTTTCTGCTATAATAGCACACTATATTAAGAACCTTGACTTATCAAGAATTGATACACTGATATTAGGCTGTACTCATTATCCGCTATTAAAACCAGCAATTAAAAAATATATTAATAATCTTATGTTAATTGATTCAGCAGATTCTATTGCAAAAGAAGCATATTTGATTTTAAAAAATAATCATATAATTAATGATAATACAAAACAAGGACAGCAAGATTTTTATGTAACAGATTCCCCTTCAAATTTTGCAAATATTGCTAGAAGATTTTTAGGATATCCTATTCAAAATGTTAAAACAGCACCAATCAGCTGATATTAATCATATCTTAGAGAAGCTTTTTAAACTACAACGCCTAGGAATAAAAGTTGGTTTAGACCATACCTACGAATTATTGAATAGATGTGGAAATCCACATAATAAGCTAAAAACTATTCATATTGCAGGAACAAATGGCAAGGGGTCTACAGCAGCTATTCTCCAAAGTATTTTACGGACAGCTGGTTTAAAAGTTGGGCTGTACACATCACCTCATTTAGTAAGTTTTAATGAAAGAATCAGAGTAAATGGCATCCCAATTTCTGATGATTTTATTATTGAGTTTATGAAAATGTTAAATGATGATATTGATGAAATAAAATCAACCTTTTTTGAAACAACTACCGTTTTAGCATTATATAATTTTTTTATTGAAAAAGTTGATGTAGCAATTATTGAAGTTGGTTTAGGTGGAAGATTAGACTCTACAAATGTATTAGAACCAAATCTTACAATTATCACATCTATAGATATTGATCACCAAAATATTTTGGGCGAAACTATTAACGAAATAGCATTTGAAAAAGCTGGAATAATAAAAAAAGACACACCAGTTATTACTTCTAATCAGCCAAAAGAAGCATTGGACATTCTTATTGGTAGAGCAAAAATATTAAATTCTAAAATTGAAATAGTTAATAATCCCGAAAAAATTATTATTGATTGGCGTTTTACAAATTTTGTTGTTGAAAAAAAGGAGTTCTCAATTCCTTTATTAGGGGAACATCAAGCTTACAATGCTTCATTGGCAATTAGAGCTTCAAGCCTTTTTGTGGATGGGTTAAGTTATCAAACAATTAATGATGGGCTTAAGAATACAATATGGCCAGGACGTTTTCAGTTGCTGGATAAAAAACTACCTATTTTCTATGACGTAGCACATAACTCTGCTGGAATTAACACAATTAGGTCAACTTTAAAATCTTTAAATGCTATTAACTATATTGGTCTCATTATTTTAAAAGAGGATAAGAAAGTTGATCTAATTGCTAAAGCGCTTAATGGCTTATTTGATGAATTAATTGTATCAACATTGCCAAATTCGCAATTAATGGATAAAAATGAATTATTTAATTCTTTAAAAAATAATAATATTAAATGCAAAGTGATTTACCCTATTGAAAAGGCGTTTTGTTATATTTCAGATAAAGCAGAAAAAGGGGACATCAGTATAATTTTTGGTAGTCATTATGCAGCAAAATCAATATATAAATTTTTTGAAATTAATTTTGACAATGTCAGTATCTAATGTAATTTATGCAATTGGGTGACTTCAAAGCGCCACAAATTTTCCCCTAATAGTATTTTTTACATAATAATATTTTAAAGGAATCGTCTTATGGATGTTAATCAGTTACAATCCCAAAACATTGGTGAGCTAACTAAATGTGCAAATGATTTGGAAGTTGAAGAGTTCTCAGGTTTAAGTAAACAAGATCTTATTGTCAAGATTCTTGAGGCACACAATAAAAAAGAGGGCATTCTTCAAGCACGTGGAGTTCTAGAGGTTTTAAAAGAAGGATATGGTTTTTTAAGAAGCCCTGATTATAATTATTTGCCTGGACCGGATGATATTTATGTAAGTCCATCACAAATAAAACGTTTTGGTTTAAGAACGGGCCATCAGGTTTTTGGTGAAATTCGCCCACCAAAACAAAAAGAACGATTTTATGCTTTGTTAAAATTAGAAGCTGTGAATGATTATGCTCCTGACGATGTAAAAAAAGCTACTTTATTTGATAATTTTACTCCATTATACCCAGAAGAAAAATTTAACCTTGAAGTAGACAAAAAAGATATGTCTACTAGGATAATTGACCTTGTATCTCCCATAGGAAAAGGCCAGCGCGGATTAATAGTGGCTCAACCAAAAACTGGTAAAACAATTCTTCTACAAAAAATTGCAAATGCAATAAGGGCAAATCACCCAGAAACTAAATTACTTATATTATTAATTGATGAGAGACCTGAAGAAGTAACAGACATGAAACGCAATGTTGATGCGGAGGTGGTGAGCTCGACCTTTGATGAGCCACCGGAACGCCATGTATCTGTAGCTGATATGGTTATTCAAAAAGCAAGAAGAATGGTAGAGTTTGGAGATGATGTTGTTATTCTTCTAGATAGTATTACAAGGCTAGGAAGAGCACATAATGCTGTAATTCCTCATAGTGGAAAAATTCTTTCTGGAGGAGTTGATGCTAATGCTCTTAAAAAACCTAAGCAATTTTTTGGCGCTGCTAGGAACACGGAAGAAGGGGGTAGTCTTACTATTATTGCAACTGCCTTAATTGATACTGGAAGCAGAATGGATGATGTGATTTTTGAGGAATTTAAAGGTACTGGAAATATGGAATTAGTACTTGATAGGCGTTTAAGCGACCGAAGGATTTATCCTTCTTTTGATTTAGTGCGCTCTGGGACTAGAAAGGAAGAATTGCTTCTTGATAAGAAAACCCTAGCTAGAATGTGGATATTAAGAAAATTACTTAATGAAATGAATACTATTGAATCTATGGAGTTTTTACAATCGAGAATCAAAAGAACTAAAACGAATGATGAATTTCTTGATACAATGAGCCAATAACTCTATTCTTATTTATAAAATAATTTCTGAGGAACAATCATAGCTAAAAGTATATCAGAAGATAGAGCTATAGTAGCTTGTTTAATTACCGATAAGCCGGTAAAAAAAACACCATATCAAATTAAGGGTGTTTTTATACGCAATTTTTCATCATATGCTATTGTACCAATGCTTAATGGCAAATACCGTGATCGTTATTTATATCCACGAGTTCAAGTAAAGGTTATAAATGAGAAAATATTTATAACTGGCGTAGGTCATGGAGTTGAACCAGTTTTACAATTAACAGATAATATCAAACAACTTGATTTTGGGAATATAACGTTTGATATTTTAGAAAAAAGAGTTGATGAAAATAAAAATATTTTTAATTACAAAGATGAGACAGTTAATTATCAATTTTTAACTTCTTGGGCGGCTTTAAATAATAACTCATGGACAATATTCAAAAAATTGGAGTCTGAAGATAAAGTAAATTTTTTAAATAAATTACTTGAGAAAAACTTAGCTTTTATATCAAATGAATTAAAATTAACTCCACCCAAAAAGTTTTTATCTATGATTAAAGTTAATTCTATTGAACCAGCTTCAATTGATGATAATAAATGGGGAGCCTTTGATGGTGTATTTAAAACAAATTTTAATCTCCCAAGTTTTATCGGTTTAGGCAATGGAATAACTAGAGGGTATGGGACTTTATTTAATGCAGATTCTTGTCAAATAATTAATAAAGATGATCTAGGATTACAAGGTTTAGATGAAAATAAATGCTTTGAATCTGATCTAGATGAAATACAGCCTGATGATTTCAATAAATTAAATGTTAAACAAGATAAGAGAAGGCATAGATTAAAAAGAAAAATATCAAAAAACTTTAATAATGATAACTATATTGATAATCAAAAAAAAGATAGTGAACCTAATTTTAATACTGAATTATATCATGAAAAACAGCATAAGGTTTAGTGTATGTCGGCATTAGAATTTTCTGATCGTGTTCATCGCGTAAACCCTTCATTTACTTTGGAAATGACAAGTAGGGCTGCTGATTTACGTTCAAAAGGGATTGATGTAATAAATTTGAGTGTTGGTGAACCAGACTTCAATACGCCTGAACATATAATACAAGCTGGAAAAGAAGCTATGGATGAAGGATTTACTAAATATACCGCTGGATCGGGAATGATTGAATTAAGACGAGCAATTTGTGAAAAACTTTTAGTAGAAAACGGTTTAACATTTACGCCAGATCAAGTTCTTGTATCAAATGGTGAAAAACAAAGTCTTTACACTGCATGTCAGGTATTGTTTGATAGAGGAGATGAAGTAATTGTTTTTTCTCCATATTGGGTCTCATTTCCGGAGTTTGTCCGATTAGCAGATGCAGAGTCTGTCATTGTATCCACTGAACCTAACAGTCAATTTGAACCTAATTTCAATGAATTAATTTCTAAAATAAATAGCAAAACAAAAGGAATGATAATTAATTCGCCTTCTAATCCAACAGGTGGAGTTTGGTCAAACAATGCAATAAATAAAATTTTAGATATTTCTAAACAAAATAATTTGATAGTTATTTCTGATGAATGTTATGAAAAACTTGTTTTTGATGGGCAATATGTGAGCACTGAAAAACTTAATAATTATAATACAGAAGTATTAACCTGTATGAGTTTATCTAAGACATATGCTATGACAGGTTGGCGCATTGGGTATACCGTTGGAAATCATAATATAATAGGTGCAATGAGCAAGCTACAGGGACAGACAACTTCATGTGCAAACTCTATTGGTCAAAAAGCTGCAATCGCTGCGCTGACTGGTGATCAAAAATGCGTAGAAAATATGAGAAATAAGTATAAAGAAAGACGCGATCTAATGATCGGATTATTAAAAGAAATAAAAGGTGTCAATTGTGCGGTTCCCGGTGGAGCCTTTTATGCATTTCCTGACTTTTCTTATTATTTAGGGAAAAATTATAATGGAGAAAAAATGAACGATTCTTTTAAACTTTGTGATTACATCTTAGACGTTGCTAAAGTAGTGACTGTACCAGGAGATGGTTTTGGAGCGCCAGGGCATATTAGATTTTCGTATGCTGTCAGTAAAGATACAATTCGAAAGGGCATTGATAGAGTTGTTAAAGCATTAAATGAATTAAATTAAAGGAGTATTTATGAAAAAAGAAATTCATCCAGATTATCATCCGGTTGTTTTTGTTGATTCTGCAACAGGGGATGAAATTCTAACAAAGTCAACGATGACAAGCGATGAAAAAAGGGATATTGATGGCGTATCACATTATGTGGTCTATTGTGATATTACATCCTTTACGCACCCGTTTTATACAGGTAAACAGAAATTAGTTGATACTGCTGGTCGTATTGAAAAATATCAAAAGAAATATAAAAAAGCATCTAAGTAGCATATTTATTATAAAGCGGCCTTAAAATTTCTTTTTATAAGGACACTTTTTTCTATATATAAATGGCATGAAAGAAAAACTAAATCAAATAATAGATCGCTATAGTCAGCTGGAATCTCTTTTGGCAGACCCCAAAGTAATTTCTAATTCTGATAAATTAAAAGAAACAGCTAAAGAACATACTTTTCTTAATTCAGTTATTCCTAAAGCAAATAGATATTTGATATTAGTTAGTCAAATTGAAGAGAATAAGCTTATAATTGATAGCGATGATGAAGAGCTAAAAATCCTAGCAATTGAAGAGAATACTCAAATGGAGAATGAATTGCTTGATCTTGAAAATCAACTTAAAATTTTATTAATTCCTAAAGATCCAAATGATAATAAAAATACTATAATTGAAATACGCGCAGGAACAGGCGGGGAAGAAGCGGCTTTATTTGCAGCAGATTTATTTAGAATGTATAGTAGGTTTGCTGAACGTAATGTATGGACTCGAGAAGTTATCGCAAGTAATGGTACAGGAATTGGCGGGTTTAAAGAAATAATCTTTTCAGTTAAAGGCAGTTCTGTTTATGGTATGATGAAATTTGAAAGTGGTGTGCACAGAGTACAGCGTGTGCCTAAAACTGAAACAGGAGGTAGGCTACACACATCCGCAGCTACCGTAGCAGTTTTACCAGAGGCAGAAGATGCAGAAATTGAGATAAATGATTCAGATTTAAAAATTGATACTTATAGGGCAAGTGGAGCAGGGGGACAGCATGTGAATAAAACAGAATCTGCTATAAGAATAACTCATATTCCTACTGGGCTTGTTGTTACATGTCAAGATGAAAAATCTCAACATAAAAACCGCTCTGCAGCAATGAAAGTTCTTAGATCTCGTCTTTTAGCTCAAGAAAAAGAAAGGCTTGCAAAAGAAAGGGCAGTTGCAAGAAAATCAATGGTTTCTACTGGTGATAGATCGGCAAAAATCAGAACATATAATTTTCCTCAAGGTAGGATAACAGACCATCGAATTAATTTTACTTCATATCAACTAGATAACATTATGGATGGACAACTAAACGAATTTATTGAACAATTAAAAATTGCTGATCAAGAAGCATTGCTTCAAATGGAATAAGTAATGAGAAAACCCGTAATAAAGAATAACCATTCACGGGTTATAGATATAATTAATTGGGCGGAGAAATATTTCTCATTAAACGGATTTGAGAATTCACGGAAAGAAACTGAATGGTTGTTAGAAGAAATCCTGGATTGTCAAAAATTAGATTTATATCTTCGTTATGAAGATGAGCTAACCGCAGAACAGCTTCAAACATTACATACCTGGATAAATAGAAGGATAGAAAAGGAACCAGCGCAGTATATTACAGGGAATTGTGAGTTTTATGGAAGAAAATTTATTGTAAACAATGATGTCTTTATACCGCGACCCGAAACAGAAACATTAATTAATATTGTATTATCAATATTGGATAATAGTTCATATCAAAATATTTTAGATGTTTGTACAGGATCTGGTTGTATTGCTATAACATTAGCAAAAGAGTTAAATAATGCGAACATTAGTGCAATAGATATATCAAAAAAAGCTTTAAATATTGCAATGATTAATGCAAAAAATCATAATGTGGATATTAACTTTGAACAAATAGATATATTATCACAACCATATAAAAATAAAATGGATATGGTTGTATGCAATCCACCATATATACCAATAAATGAAATGGGAGCTATAATGGATGATGTGAGATTATATGAGCCTAAGATTGCTCTTACTGATGGATCTGATGGGTTATCATTCTATAAAAGGATAAGTGAATTAGCGCCTTCAATAGTTGTCCCCGGCGGGTATGTTCTACTCGAAGTAGGTATCAACCAACACCCACGGTTGGTCAAAAATATTTTTGATATTCAATCTTTTTCTAAAATAGAAATGATTTCAGATTTAAATGGGGATCCACGAATATTAAAGGTTTTAGTTAATTGAGTAAGGTTATAGCTTATATAATAATCATGCGCCCGATCAATCTTATGGTAGCTGCATCTGCCGCTTTAATGAGTGCATATATTTTGGGAAATTTTCATTATACTATAATAAAATTGCACACATTACTTGTGGTCGTTTTTTATACTGGGGCAGCAAATGCGTTTAATGATTATTGTGATTATGAAATAGATTTAATTAATAGACCAAATAGGCCATTAAGTCGTGGTTTATTAAATAGCAATGAAGCTCTTTTTTTTTCAATAATATTATTTATTGTTGGATCTTTAGTGGCGTTATTGTTACCATTAAAAGCTACGATAGTTTCTGTGGGCCTAGCTTTGCCCTTGATGATAATATATAGTTTAAGATTAAAAGGCATTCCTATAATAGGCAATATGGTTGTTTCTATGATACTTGGTTTATCTTTTATTTTCTTTGGGTTATCTCACGGAAATATTAATCCTATGATAATTCCTAGTATTTTAGCTTTTGGATTAACCATGTTAAGAGAATTAATAAAGGATATTGCAGATATTGAAGGAGATAAGGAAAATAACTTAAAAACTCTTCCTATAGTTATTGGAGAAGAAAAATCAATCTTTGTATCATATTGTTTTATTTTTATAATAGGATTTGGTTCTTTAATGCCATATTATTTCAATATTTATAGCAATTATTATTTAATTTTATTAATTGCCGGGGTTGAAGTTCCTTTAGTTATAATCGTATATTATTTTATGAATTTACCTTTAACAAGCTCAGCTAAAAAAAGCTCTAATTTGCTAAAGTTCAGCATAATAGCAGGCCTAATAGCAATTTTCACTGATCACTATGTCAGCTGAATTTGTACATTTACATAATCATTCTGATTATAGTCTTCTTGATGGCGCTCAAACTGTACAAACTTTAGTTAATACTATAGATGATTTAAAAATGGATGCGGTTGCATTAACCGAACATGGAAATATGTTTAGTGCAGTGAATTTTTATAATAATGCAAATAAAACTGGAATTAAACCAATCGTTGGTAGCGAGGTATATGTAGCAGTAAATAATCGATTTGATAAAAAACCTAGAGCAGAAGGCGGATGGGGTAATAATCATCTTATTTTACTAGCTCAAAATTATATAGGGTATAAAAACTTGATGAAATTAATATCTTTAGGGTATCTAGAAGGATTTTATTATCGACCAAGAATTGATAAAGATATTCTAAGAGAATTTAGTGATGGATTGATTTGTTTATCCGCATGTTTAAAAGGAGAAGTACCAGAAAAACTAGTTAAAGGAGATTGGGAAGGGGCAAAACAGTCTGCTTTAGTAGAAGTCCAAAATCATGGGATTGAACATGAACAAATTAATATAGATGAAATGCAAAAATTATCTAAAGAATTGGATCTACCTTTAGTCGCTACCAATGATGCCCATTATGCTAAACATGATCATTGGGAAGCCCATGATATACATATTTGTTTAGGAACTGGAAAACAAAGAAACGATACTAATAGACTGCGCTATGCAACACCAGAATTCTATTTTAAATCACAGGATGAAATGCATAAGCTATTTAAAGCCGTCCCCCAAGCAGTTGAAAATACAAGATTAATAGCGGATAGTATTGATTTATCCATACCTACTGGTGAATATCATTTGCCAAATTTTCCATTACCTCCTGATAAAAACTTTACTGACCCTGATGAGTATTTGAAGGTTTTATGCAGTAATGGAATTAAAGAAAGATATGAAGACTTTACACCAGAACTTAAGAAGCGAGTAGATCGTGAGCTAAGCGTTATAAAGAAAATGGGATTTTCAGGATATTTCTTAATAACCCAAGATTTTGTTAAATATGCGCATGATAATAATATTCCAGTAGGTCCTGGAAGAGGATCTGCTGCTGGAAGTATTGTTTCTTATGCTCTAGGGATAACTGATATTGATCCAATAAAACATAATTTAATTTTTGAAAGATTCTTAAATGAAGATCGTATAAGTATGCCAGATATTGATATAGATTTTTGTATTGAAAGAAGAGGAGAAGTAATCGATTATATTAAAAATCAATATGGTGAAAACTCCGTTACACAGATAATTACATTTGGTAAAATGAAGGCGAAACAAGTAGTTCGCGATGTAGGTAGGGTTATGGGTTATTCCTTTGGAGATGTGGATCGTGTAGCTAAGGCTATTCCCAATGAGTTAAATATTACACTAGAAAAAGCATTAGCAAAAAGCACCGATTTACAAACCATGGCTAACGGTGAATACAAAGAATTAATTGATTTTTCAAAAGTATTAGAAGGTATGAATAGGCACGCTTCTACACATGCAGCAGGTGTGGTTGTAACCCCAGGAGAGTTAACAGACTATATGCCTTTATATAAATCAAGCCAGGGGGATGTTACAAGTCAATATGATATGAAGAATTTAGAAAACCTTGGTTTATTAAAAATGGATTTTCTTGGATTACGAAATCTCACCGTAATTAATCATACAACAAATTTGATAAATAAAAAAAATATATCAGTTGATATTGGGAATATTCCCATGGATGATCCAAAAGTTTATCAACTTTTTTCTAAAGGATTAACAATAGGTGTATTTCAGTTTGAGTCGGCGGGTATGAGAGAGTTTTTAAAAAAATTGAAACCCACGCAGTTTGAAGATTTAATAGCTATGAATGCTCTATATAGACCAGGGCCCATGCAAAACATTGATAAATTTATTAGACGTAAATCGACAAAGAAAAAAGTAGAATATATTTCCCCTTTATTAAAACCAATCTTAGATGAAACCTATGGCATTATTGTTTACCAAGAACAGGTAATGCAAATAGCAAATGAGATAGCAAGTTTTACTCTTGCGCAGGCTGATATTTTAAGAAGAGCAATTGGTAAAAAAGATAATGATCTTATGGAAGCGTTAAAGGTAAAGTTTATTGATGGAGCATCTAATAATGGAATTTCAAAAAAGAATGCTAAAGATATATATGTTTTAATTGAAAAATTTGCCAAGTATGGTTTTAATAAAAGTCATTCCACTGCTTACTCTTATATAGCTTATCAAACGGCTTGGTTAAAAACTTATTATCCTGCAGAGTTTATGGCAGCTAACTTAACAAGCGAAATGACTAATATAGATAGAGTTGTTATTTTAATTAATGAATGTAGAAAAATGAATATTGATATTTTTCCTCCGGATATAAATGTATCCAATATTCATTTTCAACCTATGGATAATAAAACAATTTCTTTTGGTCTAAATGCAATAAAAAATGTAGGAATTAAAGCATTAGAACAAATTGTTACTGCAAGAGAGGCTGATGGTCCGTTCATTTCATTGTTTGATTTTACTAGTCGAGTAGCTTTAAATGCTGTAAATAAAAGAGTATTAGAAAGTTTAATTATGTCTGGATCCATGGATCATATAGACGGTTCCAGAGCTGAAAAATTTTCAACTATTAATATTGCTATTCGATATGGTCAAAATGTTCAATCTGAAAAGGATAAGAATCAAGTAGACTTGTTTGGTGGTTCATCCAATGGTTCAGGAATTTCAATGATGCCTAAATTACAGATAGTTAGGCCTTGGTCTGATAAAGAATCTCTTAGCAATGAGAAAGAAGTTCTAGGTCTTTATTTGACAGGACATCCACTTTTAGAATTTGCAGATGATTTAGAGGATTTTAGTAATCATGATTTTTCTGAAAAAATTAATTCAACCATTATCAGTAATGTTCGTATAGGAGGGTTAATTCAGAATCTTAAAATTCATTATGACAGGAAAAACAACCAAATGGCATTTTTTACATTGGAATGCTTAGGTGGAAGAGCTGAAGTATTGGTATTTAGTAAAACATTTTCCAAATATAAAGATATCATTTTTGAAGACAACATTTTGTTTATAACTGGAAAGTCAACTGATGATTATGATTTTAGTGATTTAAAATTAGTTGCTGAAGAAATTGTTCCTCTAGAAAAAGTAAGAGACTATTATGCGAAGAGAGTTAATGTGTATTTGGATTTTGTTAATATGGATAATAAAAAAATTGAAACTTTACATTCACTGTCCAAATTATATCCAGGAAAATGCAATTTAATGTTTCATTATAATGATCAAAATAACAGAAAAAAGAGGATTTTATCACACAATATTCGAGTGTCTTCTAGTCGAGAATATTTGACAAAATTGCGAGATGAATGTGGGAAAAAGAATGTTTGGGTAGCATAAGCAATCTTTATGACTGCAGTTATACAGCGTGTAATTAATGCTAATGTTAAAATCAATAATTCAGAAGAAAGAAGTATAAGTAATGGGCTAGTAATCCTTTTGGGTGTTCATAAAGATGATACAGAAAAGAATATTTCTTATCTTGTTGATAAGATAATTGGTTTAAGAATTTTTAATGATGAAAATGAAAAAATGAACTGTTCTTTATTGGATGTAAATGGTTCTGTTTTGATAATTAGTCAATTTACTCTTTGTGGAGATTTACGGAGAGGCAGAAGGCCAAGTTTTATAAATGCCGCTGATCCTAAAAAAGGGATGGCTCTTTATAATGATTTTGTTCAAATGTTTAAAAGAAAAGGTCTTAATGTAAAAACAGGTGAGTTTGGAGCCCATATGAATGTAAACCTTATTAATAATGGTCCGGTAACATTTGTTATTGACACTAATGATATTTAAAATATTATAATTTCTTTGTTTAGAATAAAATTTCTGTAAAATTTGAATAATTATGGATAGAAAAATACGTATAGTAATGGCAAAGCCTGGTTTAGATGGTCACGATAGAGGTATAAAAGTATTAGCTAGTGCTTATAGAGACGCTGGTATGGAAGTTATTTATTTAGGGTTACGCCAAACGCCAGAAATGATAGTTTCTGCAGCTATACAAGAGGATGCTGATGTTATAGCTTTGTCAGTACTATCAGGTGCGCATATGACAGTATTCCCTAAAGTTATAGATCTTATGAAAGAGAATAAAATTGAGGATGTGTTATTAACAGGGGGTGGAATAATATCAGATAAAGATAAAGAAACGTTAATTAGTATAGGGGTTGGTCAATTATTTGGCCCTGGAACTCCTGTGCAAGATACTGTAGATTATATAATTAATTGGGTTAAAAACAATAGGCGTTAAGAAATGAATTTAAACAATCAATCAGAATTGGAAGTGTATTTTGCCGATAATTTCGACACAGTTTTATTCCCTATTTTAGCAGATATGTATCTTCAAAAAAGAGATATGGAAAGAGCTCGTAAGGTATGCGATATAGGGTTAGGATACCACCCAGATCATGTAGATGGAAAATTTATTCTTGCTATGGTAGAACTAGAAATAGGCAATGAACGTGAAGCAGAAAAATTATTAAAAGACGTCGTTTTATCAGGCACGGATCATTTGCAAGCAGCATTTCAATTGGCTGTTGTTCAGCAATCATTAGGAAGGGCAGAATCTACTTTGCAAAAAAGTTGGAATAAGGTTATTGATTTGGATCCAGAAAATAGAGAAGCAAAATCAATACTTTCTATTATTAAAAAAGGAGAAAAACCTACAACAACAATAAAGAGATCTAAATCTAAAAATAGCAAAAAATCTTCAAAGCGTAGGAAACCATCTTCAAAGAATGCTGAAGGACCGCAATTGGCTATTAGCCCTAGAATTGCAACTTTTACAATGGTAAATGTATTGAAAAACCAAAAATTATTTTATCAAGCACTTGATGTGTTAGATATACTTGTTACTAAAGGCGCAGATTCTGTAAAGATTGAGCAAGAACGAGAAGCAATTAAGGATCTTATTAAAGAAGAAAATAATTAATATATGAGTCACGATATATTTTTATCACGTCTTGATAATCTCCGACAAACCCTTGCCCATAAAGGATTAGATGGAATTTTTATAACAAATTTGACAAGCGTCCGATACATTTCAGGATTCACTGGTTCTGCTGGCTCTTGTTTGATTACTGAAGATAAATCTTATTTCATATCTGATGGTCGGTACGACGTGCAATCTGAAAAACAAGTTAATAATATGATTAGATATATAGATTTTGGTAATCATATATCTATAATTGAAAAAAATAAACTTATAAAAAATGTCCAAAACTTAGCCTTTGAAGGTGATCATACAAGCTTCACTCAGTATAAAGCAATTACTGACAGTTTCCCAAATGTTGAATGGAAATCCACATCAATGCTTATGGAAAACTTGCAAGCTGTAAAAGATAAGTTCGAGCTAAGCGCAATACGTACAGCAGTAGAAATAACTGATGTTATATATGAAGAAATATTGCCTATGTTGAAACCGGGAATTACAGAAAAAGAGGTTGCAAACCAGTTAGTTTTGCGATACAGGCAAGAAAGCGATGGAGAGGCATACAATCCAATTGTTGCAGGAGGAGAAAATGGAGCATTGCCGCATGCTGTCCCTAGCGATAGACCGTTCAAAGATGGCGATTTTATTGTTATAGATGCAGCAGCAAAATATCAAGGATATCATGCAGATATGACAAGGACACCACTAATAGGAAAACCGTCAGATAGACATTATGAAATATATCAAATAGTAAAAGGATCACAGCAAGCAGGATGTGATGCAGCTAAAGCAGGCGTTAGTTGTAAGGAAATGGATACAATTACTAGAGATTACATTACGCAAAGGGGATATGGTGAGTTTTATAATCATGGAACCGGACATGGGCTTGGACTTGAAATACATACTGAACCAAGAATGAGCCAATTAAGCACACAAACATTAAATATAAATAATGTAGTTACTATTGAACCAGGTATTTATTTACCTGGATGGGGAGGGGTTCGGATTGAGGATGATATTATAATAAAAAAAGATGGATGCGAGATATTAAATAAAACCAGCAAGGAGCTGGTTGTTTTAAATTAATTTTTTTGCAAATTGATATTTATTCAGATCCGCATCTCTATGAAGCTGCCCATGTATGGAAAACTAATGATATAGAATTTATTACTAATTGTGCTTTAGAGTGTGGTGGACCAATATTAGAAATGGCTTCAGGAACAGGAAGATTAGCAACTCCTTTAATTAATAAAGGATTTAATTATACAGGTGTGGAATTAAGCAAACCATTTGTAGAGTTTACAAAAAAAATACTAGAACCAATTAAGGGTAACCATGATATTATCCAAGGGGATATGAAAAGTATTGACCTTAATCAGAAATATAAATTCATATTTATTGGTTTTAATGCGATCTGTCATTTATTAACAAATAGAGAATTATCAACATTTTTTAGTTGTGTATATACACAACTAATGGATGGAGGATTATTTCTTATTGATACTTTTGTTCCAAACCCTATATTTCTGTATAGGCCAAAAAAAAAGACGCATGTCATGAAATTCGATCTTCCTAATGGAGAAAACTGCGTTGTAAATGAAATAAATCAATATGATCCTGATACACAAATAAACCATATTAAATGGTTCTTTGAATCATCAAAAGTAGATGAGTTCTTATTTGATATGCATATGATATATCCTGATACGATGGATAGATTATTAAATGAATCAGGATTTACAATTCATGATAAATTTGGGGATTATGATAAGTCACCATTTAGCAGTGAAAGCCATTTACAAATTTATTTATGTACTAAATGAATATAGATAATGGATTATTTCATTTATCTGAAGTTGACCCTAAAATGGCCAAACTGATCAATAAATATGAGAGACCAAATTTCATAAAAGAAACCAATCATTTTGAAGCAATTATTCGTTCTATTATTTATCAACAATTAAGCACAAAAGCAGCATCGGCAATTCATAATCGATTTAAACAATTATTTGAAAATGATAATCTAAGACCAGTAGATGTGTTAAATAATTCGATTGATCGCTACCGAGAGGCAGGTCTTTCTAAACAAAAAGTCACCTACATTATAAATGTTGCTTATGAATTTAATAATGAATTGATTCCTAAAAATCTTGAAGATTTTAGTGATACAGATATAATTGATATGTTAACAAGAATTAAAGGCATTGGGAGATGGACAGCGCAAATGTTTCTTATGTTTTCCTTAAATCGGTCTGATATATTACCCGAATTAGATTTAGGTATTCAAAAGGGGTTTAAAATTTATTTTAAATTAAATAAATTACCCTCAAGTGATTATATGATAAAAAAAGCTGAGCTATGGAGGCCTTACCGCACATTAGCAAGTTGGTATTTATGGCGTATAGTTGAAGGTCCTTTTGAATGGTAATATATAATGCAATATTTCTATGAGTTATTACAAATAGCATATTAATGGCTTAGATTTATATATAGAATAACTCCTTATGAAAAGATACACGTGCCTCTCAATTATCTATTTATTTATATTAATCTCATTTAGTTGCCAAAAAGAACTAAGGCCAATAGATGAACGTTGGCAATTTATTAGCGGTAAAAGAGAGCTCGCAGTAAGCGGAATATCTCCTACTACTGATAAAGATAAATATTTAGTTGTACATGATAATAAAAAGAAGGATCAATTGCGCGTTGGATTAATTGATCTAGGTGCTGATTCACTATATATTGGATTGGAGTGGCCAACAGAAACTTTGCCTATAGATCTTGAGGCTTTATCAGGTATCCCTGGATTGGAAAATGAATATATAGCAATGGGAAGTTGGGGGTTCTGTTATTGGATAAAATTAGATCTTCAATCGAAAACTATAGATTTAATTAAAGAATTTAGAATTCCTGATAGCGGGCCGCCTCTAAATTTTGAGAGCTTACTAATATTGGGGGAAAGCGATAATTTGTATGTAGCGTGGGCGCATAGAGGTTCTGATCATGAAGAATCAATATTATATTGGGGCTCAATAAGTTTATTTAATGAGGATATAGTAATAAGCGTAAAAGACAGCGTTTTTATTAATATTCCTTGGCCGCTTACAGCAAAAAGGCATATGAGCGATATGGATATGGATAATAATAATATATTATGGACTTCTGCGACATCAGATCCAGGAGATGAAGGACCCTATAAATCTGCAATATATAAAATAGGTTTATTTGAAATTGTAAAAGAAAACATAAATTTTAGTATTTTACAATCATTCCCAAAACAATATGTATTTGAAAAGAATAAAGTAGAAGCACTAACCTTTAATGATAATAAAATAGTTTTTGCAACGGATGATGAAAATCTTGGTGCAGCAATAAATATATCGGTAGATGGATATTAAAAAGTTATTCTTCTTATTATTAATCAGCAGTATAGGGTATGGTCAAACCTGGGCGATGACCTATAGGACTCATGGCGAACTAGATTGGAATACTATAAACACTGAAAACTTTAGAATACATTACCATAATGGTATTGAGAAAATAGCAAAAGAGGGGGCGACAATTTCAGAAGAGGTTCTTCCCACTTTATTAGAACAATTGGATCTAGATGAAATCCCAATAATAGATATTATTTTTACTACAGAAGATGAAATAATGAATGGTTTTGCTGGTCCAACTTATCAAACATTTATATGGGTAGATCAAAATGATGCAGCAATTTGGCTTGAAGATGAAAAGTGGCTTTTTCAAGTAGTTTCACATGAACTCCAGCATATTGTGTTATTTCACCGTGTGAAAACATGGCTCCCAGAACCGTGGTCATATTTAATATCAAAAACACCAGGTTGGGTAGTTGAAGGCTTAGCTGAATATGAAACAGAAAGATGGAGACCATACCGTGCTGAGATTAGACATAAATATCATGTCTTGAAAAATGAAATGGAAACTATGGATCCACACCATGATGGATTCTCGAAATTATTGTATTGGTCCAATAGATTTGGAGATTCAACAATTGTAAATACGTTAGCAAATCGTAATAGCATGGGCTTATTTAATTTTAAGTCAGCCTTTAAGAATAATGTTGGCATAACAGTTGATCAGTTTAATGAGGATTGGCGACGGCACATGAACACTTATTATTATGGCTATAGAGCACAAAAAGAAGCAATAGAAGAAATTGGTCAAGTAGTTACCTTGCCAATAAAGAAATTAATTGGGTTTAATTATTCACGGGATAGCACGAAAATGGCTATTATAGGGATGGATAGTGAAAAACAAAGAGATATGTCACTATACATATTTAATAGAGATAGTTCAGCAGAAAAAGAAATAAGAGAAAAAAGATTAAAATCTAAAGAACAGAAAAATAATGATAAAAAAACTAACTTTTTTGATCGAATTCTAAAAAGGTATAATAAAAGAAAAAAGATTCAAAAAGAAAAACCTATAATCATATGGGATAAAAAAGAAATAGACTACGGAAATTTTCATCCTTATGTAAAATGGTCTCCAAACAATGATATGATAGCATATTCAAAATACCATTATGGAGCACATCAATCACTTGTGTATGATATAAAGGTATTCGATCTCCAATCTAAATCATCAAAATGGATAACTAGTTCGAAACGTGCATCATATCCTTCATGGTCGCCGGATGGTAAAAAAATAGTATATGTAGCTCATAATAATAGTATTGCAAACTTATATGTAATGAATATTGATGGAACAGAAAATAAACAGATAACTAGCAATAATTATGATACACAAATTGTGAGCCCAAATTATAGCCCCGATGGAAAGTATATTGTGTTTTGCATGGCGGATAAAAATGCCAATCTGGATTTATATATAAAAAATATGGATAATGCAAATATTGAAAGACTTACTATTAATCCAGCCGCAGATTATGATCCAGTATGGCATCCTGATGGAAAATATATATCCTATACATCACACGCAAATTATACACCAAATATACATACTATTAATGTGAAGACTAAAGAAGATAAGATTATAACAGATGTAGGAGATGCGGTCTGGGCTGCACAATGGTCCCCAAGGGATAGCAGTATTACAGCAAGAACACTTGCAGATGTAGATACAGTCCGTTTGGTTAAAGTAGATCCTCATAGAGAAGTGTCAACAAATGAATTATCCATAAGGAATCATTATTCGAGCTGGAAGAAAGCTGGCCCGGGCATAAAAATTCACAACATATCATTAAATAAAGATATAAAGATTATTAGTAATAAACCCTATAAGTCTTTTGATGTATTTAGACATCAAGGGTCATTAGTTTTACCGGATAGTAGATCAATTGTAGGATTTACTCAATGGTCGGATAAAATGAATAGGCATTTGTTTACAGGTATTGCTGTATATGATTTAACAAATGAAAATAAGCATTTATATTTAATTCAATATACAAACGCTATGAAAGGCCCAATATGGGGACTAACATACAACAAGCATCTTGATATAATAATCAAGCCATATGATAATACAAAATGGGGTTTATATGAGGAAAATAGCAGTATTGACCTATGGTTTGAACAAGTACATAACTTTGGTGATAATATGTCGAATAATCATAAACTTTTAGGAAGCATAAAACTATTGGATCGTGATGCTAAATTAATTAGCGGTTATGATAATAAGATTGAATCTTTTACTTATGATACAGTTACAACATATATGCCTAACCCTAGATCAGGAAATGAATTTAAAATCAGAGTATTCTACGAATGGTTAAATCGTAGACCACACACAATTAATGCGATGTTACCGAAGCAAGGGTATGGAGTAAAAATTGGTATCGAATATGCTAATTCAGCAATTTATGGAGAGTTTGATTATACAAGGATTAGTATGGATATGTTCTATAATATTTCGCCGGTAAATGACATACCAGTTGCATTGTTTTGGAGATTAAAAACAATATCTGTTATCGGAGATAATATTCCATCGCAAGATTTACCTGCAATTACAAATAATTCGCCAATATACCTAATGGGTCAGAACGTATTAGGTATCCATGAAGCTATTCACATGAGAGGGTGGAATGATTGGCGTATCGGGGATAAACTCGTTTACGGAACAATTGAGCCACGTATTGGTGGAAATCAATTTGTATTAGCATGTTATGTAGATTTTGGAAATGCATGGTATTCTGATGGTGATGCTAGTGACATGCTATATACAGGTGGTTATGAAGTACGTATTAATTTAGGTCTTGTTGTCCTTTCATATGGAGCAGCTCAGGATTTTAACCGCTGGAAAAATAATAATTCACCATATAACTATTTACAAATGGCGTTAGTAAACCCATTTTAATACTTATTTATATTCTGTGTGTATTATCTTTATAATCTACAGCTACTGTTAGTAATAATTTAATCTATATTCACAATATATACACATCCATATACACAGTTTGATATACGGCAATAAATATTAAAAAGATGATTTTATACTTACTCTTATATGAAAATTAATTATAAAATCATTTATCATGTTTAAGCGTTTATATATACTAATATTTATACTACTTCAGTTCATTTATCCGTCTGATACTGAGGAATATGTACTATTGATCTCTATGGATGGATTTCGGTATGATTATTTAAATAAAGCAAACACACCTAATTTTGATTTACTTATACAAAGTGGCGTTACCTCAGAAGCATTAGTTCCTGTATTTACATCTAAAACCTTCCCCAATCATTACAGCATTGCTACAGGAATGTATGCTGAAAATCACGGGCTTATTGCTAACACATTCTATGCAATAGATTTAAGAAAACCTTATGCAATTAAAGATAGAAATGCAGTTGAAAATGGTGAATTCTATGGAGGTGAACCTATATGGGTAACTGCCGAAAGGCAGGGACTAATAACAGCTAGTTATTTCTGGGTTGGTTCAGAAGCTGTTATTAAAGGTCATCGACCAACTTATTGGAAAAAATATGATCACAAACTTTCTTTTGAGGCAAGAATTGATTCTGTTATGTCTTGGTTTTCATATCCAACTCAAAGAAGGCCCAGATTAACTTTATTATATTTTCATGAACCTGATTGGACTGGTCATACATATGGACCAAATAGCCCTGAGACAATTTCCCAAATCGAACGCATGGATAGTATTTTAGGTAATCTTATTTCAAAAACAATTAATCTTTCTATATCATCTAAATTAAATATCATAATTGTTAGCGATCATGGAATGACTGATATTTATTCAGAAAATAGTATTGATTTATCTACATATACAGATTTATCCAATCTGAAAGTAACTGGTGCAGGCCCTACTGTTTTTATATCATCCGAATCAAAAAAATTATTAAAAAAAGTTTATAATGATTTAAAAAAGATCAATAATGCAGATATATATTGGAAAAGAAACATACCGAAGCGTTTTCATTATCAAAATCATGTTAGAATACCCGATTTGCTTATTGTTGCCAATGATGGATGGAGCTTAATGCCTCTAGATCATGGATCATACAACCCTAAGGGTGACCATGGTTATGATAATCAATTAGATAATATGAAGGCCATCTTTATCGCCAATGGTCCATCGTTTAAATCTGGTTATGTTCGCGATGAATTTGAAAATATACATATATATCCTTTAATAGCTCATATATTGGGTATTAACCCGTTTGATAAAATTGATGGTGATTTAGAAATTGTGAAAGATTTATTATCTAATTAAGCTTTAGAAACTCCATTTCATATTACCTTTCCATCCTATTGAAAATGATATTGAATTTGGAGCATTATTATTTAATTGTTTGTAGTTCTCTGTTTCATAAATTAAGCTTGCTGACATTCCATTTTTAATTGGGATAATAAATTCTAACATAATTTGTGTTCGCGATAAGTTTTCTTCCACCACTTCGCTTATTTGATAAAAATATTCAAACTCTAGTTTTGAACCAAAAAATTTTGAACTATAATCCCAGTAAATCCCACTTCTTGCGTAAGATGTTTTTCTGTTATTATTAAGATAATCTGACATATCATAGGCGTGAGAAATTTCAGTAATTACATGGCCATCTTTATACGGAATCATAAAAAAACCGAGGCCTTGATTGAAATGATATCTTAATGCTACACCAGCTTTTTTATTTTTTTGATATGCTATGGTACTAAATCTATATAAACGTGGATATCGATGATATTTTGAACTGTTTTTATATCGTATAAATATGTACGAATTATTTTTTAAACTATAAAGATATAATCTAAGATCACCAAAGTTATAATTACTTGTTCGATTAATCCGATAATATCCTGCAACACCATTATCCTTAGACACTTGGACTAATCCTCCTCTTATATATTGTTTCCAGTTAACTGGAAACAATTCAGTATTTTGAGCTAAAGTAATATTGTATGATGAACAAATTATAATAACTATTAATACCTGTTTTATATGACTCATTCTTTAATCTTTTTACCGCTATGCATTAGTAAAATAGCCGATATTGTGAATAGCATAGTCATAACCAACGCCATTATAAAACTAGTTAAGGGAGAGGTATCTGCTATACCAAGAGTGGTAAATCGTATTCCATTTATCATATAATATATAGGGTTAAATAGGCTTATTGTTTGTGCCCAGTCAGGCAACATGTTTATTGAATAGAATACGCCGCCTAGAAAACTTAATGGAGTTAAAAAAAAGTTTTGCATCATTGCAAGCTGATCCCATGAATCTGATAATTGCCCCAAGATTAAACCCAGGCTTGCAAAGGCCCAAGAAACCATTATTATAAAACACACTGTTAATATTGGCGAGTGTACAGGTAAATCAATTAATACAATACCTAAAATCATAACTAAAACGCCATTTACAGTTCCACGAACTGTCCCACCAATAATATAAGCTATGGAAATTTCCATAGCCGATAATGGCGCAGTTAAAATATCTGGTAATTGCTGAAGTAATTTCATTTGTAGCATTGATGAAGATGTATTGGCAGTAGCATTTGTTAGAGTATTCATCATTAATAACCCTGGTAGAATAAATAATGTATATGGTATTCCATTTATTTCTTCGATCCGTTGCTCTAGTGTAAATCCAAAAACTAATATATATAATCCAGATGATATTAATCCTGGAAGAACAGTTTGGCGATATACAGAAAAAAAGCGCCCTACTTCACGTCTAATTAATGTCCACAAGCCAATCCAATTTACTTTTCCCATTAATTAATTTTCTCCCCAGTGAGATCAAGAAAAACATCCTCCAAGGATGCTTTATCAGCGCTTACACTTTGAATATGACAATCATTGTTTGTTAAAATTTTAATGATTGTTGCCATATCTTTCTCAGGATCTAATAGAGAAAAATGCAACCTTCCATTATCATAAGTAAAAGTAAAATCATCTAGTAATTCTTTCTTTCTATCATCCCACCCTGATAAGCGAACGGACAAACCTGATTGACCTAATTGCATAGTAAGTTCGTTCGGGGACCCCTCTTTAATTATTTTCCCCTTATTAATAATTGCCACGCGTTCACATAATAATTCAGCTTCTTCAATATAGTGAGTTGTAAGCAGTATGGTTTTACCTTCACTATGAAGTTGTCGTAAATAGTCCCATAATACATGTCGAAGCTCTACGTCAACCCCGGCGGTTGGTTCATCTAAAATAATTATTTCAGGATCATGAATAAGTGCCTTTGCTAATTGGTAGCGACGCTTCATTCCACCAGATAGTTGCCGCAACCGAGTGTTCTTTTTTTCACCAAGACCCAGTTTTTCTATGATTATATCAACTCGTTCTTTTGCTTGACTATTGGATAACCCATAATAACCAGCATGAAACAAAAGCAGTTTCTCAATAGGAAAGAACCAATCAATTGACAGTTCTTGTGCTGCAATGCCAATTTTTGATCGGGTGAATCGATAATCTTTTACCGTGTCCTTACCAAATATTTCTGTTATTCCTTCTTGTCTAATAACTAAACCAGTAAGAATATTAATTGTTGTTGTTTTACCAGCGCCATTTGGCCCTAACAACCCTAAAAACTCACCCTGTTTGATTGTTAAATCAACGCCATTAAGAGCTTGTACTTTATTAAAGGATTTTTTTAATCCACGGATTTTAACTGCAGGGATTTTCAATTTTCTATATCAAAACCAAAATGTAAATCAAAAGGATTAGGGAAGTCAAAACCTTTTACATTTGGAAAGTGAACTATTGATGTAATAAATGGCCAAGCGATTAATACGGAGGCTGTAACAGTTTCTGTAGTTACCTTGGTGTCTTTATTGGTTGGGTCTTTCATTCGAGGAATTTGAAAATTTGGATGTTCAATCCAAATTCCATTTTCATCATATCCGGCTATTCTTGCATAAATTTTATTTTTTTGAATGCCCATTTCTTTCAGACTTTCAACCTCTTGAAGAAGTAGTAACACTACATCCCCTACAATTGTTTCCATTTTCATCATGATAATTATTCCTTTATTTATTATGAATTATAAATGTTGATAACATTTAACCTTTGTTAACCAACTTTTCAAATTCATCTTCGTTAATAATATTTATTCCTAATATCTTTGCCTTTTCAAGTTTTGTTCCTGACCCAGGGCCAGCAACTACATAATCTGTATTTTTGCTTACAGAATTACTTGCCCGACCGCCCTGTCTCTCAACAATTTCTTTTGCTTCCTTTCTATTAATCTTTTCTAGTGATCCAGTAAAAACAAATGTTTTTCCAGTAAGAATTTGATCTACTATTTCATTATTTCTTTCAATTTTAATACCCAATTCAAAACAATTATTAGCAATATGTTTATTCGATTTATCATTCCAAAATTCTATGATTGATTGTGCAACTATCGGACCAATTTCCTCAATAGATTCTAAATCTTCAAACGTAGCTTCTAAAAACGAATCGAAATTTCCTTTAAAAGCGCTTTCTAGTATTTTTGATGTATGTTCACCAACATATCTTATTCCGAGAGCGTATATAAATCGTGAAAATGTAGTTAGTTTAGAATTATTAATTGAATCGATAATATTATCAGCAGATTTATTCCCCATCCTTTCAAGCTTTACTAATTGATTTTTCTTAATTCGAAATAAATCATCTACTTTTTTTATAATTCTTTCGTTGACTAGTTGATCGATCAGTTTTTCTCCAAGCCCATCCATATCCAATGCATTTTTTGAAACAAAATGTTTTATATCTCCTTTAATTATTGCTGGGCATGAATAATTAGGACAACGAAATACTACTTCATTTTCAGGTCGCATTAGCTGATTATTACATTCAGGGCAATGATCAGGTAGATGATAAACTTTTGCATCTTCTGTACGTTTTTCTTGAATTACGTTTATTACTTTTGGAATTACGTCTCCTGATCGCTCAATTATAACTGTATCCCCAATTCGAATATCTTTTCGATCTATTTCATCTTGATTATGAAGGGTTGCGTTTGTTACTATTACGCCCCCAACCTCTACTGGTTCTAGCTTTGCAACAGGGGTTATAGCCCCAGTCCTTCCAACAGAAGCAAAAATATCATTTATAATTGTAGTTACTTGCTGTGCTTTAAATTTACCAGCAATAGCCCAACGCGGGCTTCTACTCCTTACACCAAGTTCATTACGAATAGATAATGAATTAACTTTGATAACGGAGCCATCAATTTCATATGGGAACTCATTTCTTATGGTTTCAAGTTTTTTGTGGAATTGCATTGCTTTTTCAATGCCTTTTACTATTTTTACTTCAGGATTTACAGGTAGGCCCCAACCTTTTAAGCGCTCTAAAAACTCTGAGTGATTATTTAAATTTATACCATCAACTACCCCTGCTTGATAACAATAAATTGACAGAGAACGTTTTGCAGTAATTTTTGGATCTAGCTGTCTTAAACTGCCTGCTGCAGCATTTCTTGCATTTGCAAAAGGCTGTTTATTTGATTGCAATCTTTTGGTGTTTAGGAGTTCAAAATCTTCTTTTCGGATAAATACTTCGCCCCGCACTTCTACCAAATCTGGTAAAGAAATAATATCATTTCTTAAAATTAAAGGAACACCCTTAATGGTTTTTAGATTAGATGTTATATCTTCCCCTGCATTACCATCCCCTCGTGTAGAGCCATTGACAAATTTTCCATTTTCATAAATTAATTCAACAGCAAGACCATCAAGCTTTGGTTCAATGACATATTCAATTTCTGCAGCGCTATTTAATTTTTTTTTGATTCGTTTATCAAATGCTTTTAATTCATCTTCGGACATAGCATTTGCTAAAGACATCATTGTTATACGATGTGTAACTGTTCCAAAACTTTCAATTGGTTGTGCCCCAATTCTTTGGGTAGGAGATTCCGGAACAATAAATTTCGGATATTTCTTTTCTATTAATTCAAGCTCTTTTAACAATTTATCATATTCATTATCAGAAATTATTGGATTATCTAATACATAATATTGATAATTATGATCATTTATTTGCTTCCGAAGAGATTTAATTGTGTCAGAGATTTTCATTATTGCAAGGATTTTAATCGTTTCTCATAGTATTCAATAGCATCTACAAGGGGTTGATTATATGGTTTAATTTTACCAGAATTTCCTATGGGAACAGCATGCACGGCATCCCCTAATTGTTGAACAACAAAGAAATATGATAAAGAATTGCCTTTTTGTTTTCCGGGATCAAATTTATAAGTAAACGCTCCTTTAAGTTTACCAAGCTCAATTTCTTGAAAGATACTCATTTCACTCGTTTTATAAAAAATGCTAACTGTTTTAATACTGTCATCAGGGATATTTACAAATAGTTGGAGCAATGTTGGCCTATCATCAAACATTACTTTAGGAGGTCTATGTAGTAGCAGGGGCAATGTTTTTTTGTATGTTGAATCTGGAATGTCTGTAGCAAAAGTATTTGAATAGGCGATGAAAAATAATACTATATAATATAGCATCAGATAGTGATTAGCACCAGAACCTGTGCGAAACTTCATAAAGTATTATAGCTCTTTAAAATGGATGCAGTCTTTATACCAGCTTTGATATTCTCCTTTTTCATGAACCCAGAAATCAATACTGCATTTTGCTTTCCCAATACAAACTTGAGGAGGGTTTCGATAATTATCACTATGCATCACCACAATTAATTGCTTTATGGGTTTTTTTGCATACTGCCCCATATTTGTTAAAGCAGAATAAGCAAAACTTAAATCATCATTAATTCTATTTCTATCAACTTGAATATCAATTTGATACACTCTTCCTTGACGGGATTTATAAATATTAACACCTAATAATTCAGGGGAAGTATGATTCCTTTCAAAATAATGAGGTGTCATAGCTATAATCTGATTATCATTGAATTTCGGTTTTGCAGCATATAAAAAAGGCGCAATTAGATTAATGAGAATGAAAATTTTAAATTTCATTGTTTGAATTTAATTAAGAAAAACGCAAGGATTAATACTAAGCCTAATAAAATAATTATACCGGCTTGAATGCGTTTCTTTGAATAAACAATTGACTCAGCTTGTAATATGTAATCATCATTAAGAAATTCTTTTAACCCAAATGTCCACATTAATGTGTCACCAGCTATTGAGTCAGCATTGGTAGTTAAAATAGCGCCTGGTAAAAAGATATAGAACTTAAACTGATCATCTCTTAGCTCTCCAGTGATATGCATTTCTTTTGAATAAAGGTTTACCAAACTTTGGAAAACCAATTCGTAATTTGAAGGCAGATCTTTTATAAAGGGTTTTAAAATATCCCTAACAAATATTTCTGAAGAATCTTCTATTGAATATAATTCAGTAAAGTTTTTTCTATCAACATATCCACGTATATAGTTTTCCATTCGCTCCGCCAGAATGCCATTAATCATTGTGCTGGAATCGGTTTGTAAATCATTAATTGCTGTAGATCCAATATAATACAAAGCCTCACTAATCCATTTAGTGGTATCGTTATCAATGCTGCTCATGCTATTACCAAATTTCGGATACTTGCGAAATACTTCTCTTCCGTTAAAAAACTGTGTAACAAAATAATGTGTTCCAAATAAGCTTTTTTCAGAACGAACATCAATAGGATGCGCAAGCGCAACCAATGAATTATTGCCAGATGAAAAAGCAGTTGGTCCACTTAGTAGGCCCGATGTTGACATGACCCAAGTTTTTTCATCATCAGAAATTTCTGTTTCAATTTTTGTGATCCACGGATCCCCAAATGGATGAGGGAAGTCCTCATTAAACACATCGGTAGAATCACCACGGCTAATAAAATTCATCAAATATCTCCCATCTGGAAAAACTCTAATCGTAACCAAGTGTTCTACGCAGCTTAGCGCAAAAAAACATACAAATAGAACGATGAGAAGAGTTCGTAACCTCATGACTTAAAATACAATTTTACTAATTGAATGTAAATGGAATAAAAAAAGGGGCAATTTAATTGCCCCTTGAATCAAAAATATTATTTATCCTAAAATGTCATCCGTAAAGAATTTTGCAATATTCGAATAATTAATAACGCATCAGCGCCATCAATATACCCTGATGGATTAAATTTCCCAGTCATTACATCAGATTGCATTATTCCTCTTTCACTGCATAAAGCCATAGCATTGTAAGCTGGATGACTGCTAGGCACATCGCTAAATCGTGATGGTTTTTCTCCAAAATAACGCACTTCTAAACTATTATCACGTGTGGCAACTACAAGCAATCGTTGAACAGCCATGGCATATTCAGCGCGAGTAATAGTTTCATCTGGATAAAAACGTCCATCTGGTCCAACTTCTAAAATACCATATTGAATCACTTCATTAATCCAAGAAGAAGCCCAGTGGCCACTTGCATCGGATGGACTCCTTGATCTAGAAGATGTATTCATTTGCCCCGGAGTTTGAAAGCCTCCACTTTGTGCTGGTAATTTTTCCATTAGTTCACTTATCTTTAATTCTTCCGCAAATATAACAGATAAATCTGCACGGTTAATTTTTTCTTGTAATGCAATCTTTTTGCCTGCCTCTGTACCTGGCATTGCTCGTACAATCTTTTGTGATCGCTTCCATTGCGCATCTGCTTTCCCTGAGTACTCTCCTTTTAATTCGACTACTTTTCTGAAATATGACTCTGCATCACTAAAATTATATTTATATAAATGAGCTAAGCCATAATAATACATTGAACCTTCATGTTTTTTATCTCGTTTTAATGCTTTATCAAGGATATTTGTAGCTTTCTTGAACCATTTTTTTTCATCTTTACGCATTACAATCCAAGCGCGCGCACATATCGCAAGTACATCAGGATCTTTTGAGCCTTTATCAACCGCTTTGCCAATATTCTTTTTGGCTGCTTTTGTGTTACCCAAGTGTGCATTTGCTAGCCCCAGCCCTGCATATCCAGAAACGAATTTTTTATCTAGGTCAAGTGCTCTTTGAAAAGAATTCAGAGCAGCATCATAATTCCCAGTGTCAACAGAACGCATTCCAGAACGAAAATGATATTCAGGACTGTCCACATCGCTTTGTGGTTTTGTTGCGCATCCTGTAATAAACAATAATGTAGATATTGCAAATATTCTAATAGATAAATGTTTCATACTATAATCCTTACGATTGATTAAACAGCTTGAATATAGGATGAAAAACTTTGAAAATAAACGGCTTGAATATCAATATTTGATTTATATCACAATTATAGGTTTATTGTTGGTTAATGATATATTATTAAATAATTTAGATTATTATTGTTTCTGGTTATAGATTTGCGCTTTTAGTGAGGTAAAACAATAGGGTTAAAATAAATGAAGAAATATTTTTTGGTCATATTAATGTGTTTTCTGCCAATAGAGGCTCTTTTATCGCAGGCACAAACTGCAAAAGGAATTGGCTATGGATTAACAAAAGATGCTGCTATTGAACAGGCAAAGCGTGATGCAGTAGAGAACGGATTAGGTGCTTACATTAGCTCAGAAACTGTTGTAACGGCAACTTCTTTAAGTGATAATATTTATTCGAAAGCACAAGGGTTTGTAAAAAAGTTTGAGATCGTGAATGAGAAAAAAGATCCGGATGGAAACTGGGAGATAACAATATCAGCTGAGGTTACACAAATGCTTGATCAGGTCATGCAGGATGAAGCGGCGTTGCAGACGCTGTTAAATTCAATGAATCGACCTAGAATAATTTTTCTACTTCGTGAAGAAAATTTAATTGATAACACACCTACAGATTTTGCAGAGACCAAATTGCTTAGCATGTTCTATGATAAGGGTTTTGATGTTGTGGATCGTCAACTGGTCCAAGCGTTAAAAGGAAAACCAGATTTTGAACAGGCGTTGGAAGGCAATGTGGCAGCTGCAGCAAAAATAGCTGGAATGCTAGGAGCCGAAGTAATAGTTATTGGTACAGCAAAAATATCATCTGGCGGAGTGTTTTATGGCATGACATCAGGTCAGGCGGATTTAAATGGAAAAATTGTACGTGCTGATACAGGTGAAATTTTAGCAGTAGTTCCAAGCGCCCATGGTAAAAAACCTCATATTTCTCCATCAACAGCAGGAGTAAATGCTGTGAATGATGCAGCACAAAAAATGGGTGAAGATATTATCCGCCAACTGATTCAAAAATGGAGCACTCAGCAATCTAATTTTGTTAAAGTATTTATTGTATTAAAGAATGCGGACTTTGGATCGTATATGATGTTTCAATCATTTTTAAGCGCTCAAACTGTATCTGGCATTCGAAATGCATATTCAAAAAGTTTAAATGATGGAGTTGCTGAATACGAAGTTGAATTTGAAGGGAAGGCGATGGATTTAGCAATGGGCTTAAGTCAAACAACGCCTGATGGATTAAATTTTAAAGTTACCGGAATGACCGGAAATCGAATCACAGCAGAAATTGTTCAATAATTTAAGGAGTTAGGTAATGAAACAAAGTTTATATATAACATTTCTAATTAGCAGTCTTCTAATAGGGCAAGATAGCTTTGTTGGGGAAACTTTTGATCGAGGATCTATAGATTACAATGGGAGAAAAGTACAAGCAACTGGAATTGGCTATATCCCTCAAAATGTAATTAATGCAGGTCAAGCACGTCGTGCGGCTCTGCGGATTGCTAAACAGGATGCATTGCGTCAATTAATTGAAATTGTTAATGGGGTAACATTGACTAGCGAAACCACAATGAGTGGAGCCATGTTTGATGATGTTATTAAAACCCAAGTGCAGGGGGTAATCCGTGGCGCATTTCAAATAGGCGATCCAAAATATCTTAGCGACACATCCATTGAAGTTGTGTATGAAGTGCCTATGTCTGGGATATCCGAAGTGATGATACCACCAACAGGATTTTTAGATCCATTTGCACCGAGCGCAGCTGCCCCATCTGGGGATGCCGCAGCCGCCGCTGCAGATGGTCCAACAACAGGAGCGATAACAGGTTTAATTATTGATTGTAGTGGGCTTGGTGTCCGCCCAGCAATGTCTCCACAAATATTAGATCAAAATGGCGGAATCATATATGGGCCATCGAATTATACTCGAGAATATGCTATTAAAAACGGAGTTGCTGGTTATGCAAAAGGGCTTGATGTTGGCAAAGAAGATGATCGCGTAAAAGGGAATCCTCTTGTTGTAAAAGCTGTCGCAGCTTCGGGATCTAATAATGTAGATGTTATTATTGGCAATTCAGATATTATGCGTATAAGATCAGCAAATAGTTCTTATGGAATTTTAAAAGACTGTAGAGTTTTAATAGTACTTTGATTAATTAACCAATGGAGAAATTAATGACTTATAAATCCTCAATGATGATACCAGTTCACTATATATTATTTTTTACGCTTGCGATTTCAATGCCACTTATTGCGCAAGAGCAAGAAGAGGTGAAGAAAGAAGATGAATCAGAAGTAGCAGTAGTTCCGGATGCCGATGGGATAGAAGATCCGGGTTTAGCAGCTGGAAGCGTTGCTCCATCTTGGGCTTTGATGTATGCACCAGCTAAGTTTGAGTTTTTGAAAAACTGGACTGTGGAGCGTGGCGCAAGACTCCGAAAAAGTACAACACAACCCTATAGGCATGTTGTTGTTGTTAGTTTTTTTGCAACATGGTGTAAGCCTTGCATGAAAGAATTACCACTATTACAAAATTTGTATGAAAAATTTGATGGAAAGCGCGTCAAATGGTTTCTTGTTGATATCACGGAAGCTACTCGTACTAGTCCGGGGTTTGAAGATTCGCCAAAAGCGGGACCGTTTTTAGCGAAAAAGGGCATTACCATGCCAATATTAAATGATAATCGAGGTGTTGCAAAAGAACGATATGGAGCTAAAACTCTACCTAGGCTCTATGTAATAGATAAATTTCAAACAATTCGATTAGCAAAAAAAGGATTTCATGAAGGGGAAGACTTTGAAGGAGAAGTTGGGTCCATGGTAGATAAATTATTAGCAGAGGCAGATGAATAATTGAACATGTGTTCTGGCGCACTGTATATTTGGAATTCATGTTATAACTTTTGAGGATTTTAGTGAAAGATACTCTTACATATACATTATTGACATTTTTAATAGTTGCTTCTGTTCAGGCTCAGGATAGTCGTCCCACAGTTGCAATTTTAGATTTTGAAGGCCAAGGAATAAGTGTGCAAGAGGTGCAAACTCTTACGGAACGTATGCGCTCGGAAATTGGCGCTACAAACGCAGTGCGCTTAATTGAGCGGAAGGCAATTGAAAGCATTATGGCGGAACAAGGGCTTGCGCAATCTGGATGTGTATCCGAAGAATGTGCTGCAGAAGTTGGGCAATTGCTAGGAGTCCAGTTTATGATAAGTGGTACGATTGGAAAACTAGGCGATACATTTACAATTGATGTAAAAATGTTTTCTGTTGAAACGGGCGCTACAGAGCGCTCCGTGAATGCCACCCATGAAGGAAATATTTCTGGACTGTTAACAGAAATGCAGATTTTGGCATGGGAGATTGTAGGTTTACAGCCACCCCAGCGACTAAAATTAAAACGTGGCGGCGAACAGGATAAACCAACAGTTGCAATTTTAGATTTTGAAGGGCGTGGAATTTCGTTAATGGAAGCACAAACGTTAACCGATCGATTTACAACTGCTATGAGCAATACAGATCGCGTTCAGATGGTGGAACGTGGAGTGATGTCCGAAGTATTGGAAGAACAGGGAATGACGGGAGCAGAGTGTAGCAGTCAGGAGTGTGCAGCAGAAGTTGGCGCCATGCTTGGTGTGGAATTTATGGTAAATGGAGCGATTGGTAAGCTTGGAGATGCTTATACCATAGATATAAAAATGTTTAGTGTTGCAACCGGTGCAGCGGAAAATATGCAGAGTGTTACCTATGAGGGTAAGGTAGAGGGCATGATTATTGAAATTGAGATTTTGGCATGGAGCATTCTTGGCTTGGATGTCCCAAAAGATTTAATTAAAAAACGTCGCAAATACGCCGGTGGGGGCGATGTTGCTGATTCCGGCGGCGGTGTTAGCTGGACAGTTATTGGCGGAGTTGGTTTGGCAGCAGCAGCAGCATATTTTCTTACACAGCCAGCAGCTGCATCTGCGCTTCCAGAACCTCCAACATTACCAGAGTAAGCATATATTATGATTAGAATTCGTATAGTATATATACTATTTTTTGTTTTTGCTTTCGTAGCACCACAGTGGCTGGTGTCTCAATCGCTTAATTTTGATGGAGTAAGTGGCAGCGTAAGAATTCCTCATAGTCAAAATTTAAACATTAGTGAATCCGGAACGTGGAGCCAAGGGTCCATTATGGCCTATATTAAATTGAATGATCCTACGGAATATTTAGAGGATGAATTTCTTAGAATTGTTTCTAAAAAAATTGGCTGGGATAATGACTATGGATATGAATTAGACGTAAACCCAGCGCTGGGTTTTATTACACTTCTTGCTGGCGGGGGTGATTTTGCCCGCGGATCCTTTACCGCAACAACAAGCTGGACCCAAATTATAGCTTCATTTAATGGGAGTTCGGCGAACATATATGTTAACGGTGTGGATGTTACCACAGATAGTACTATTGGAAATATCTATGGAAGCACAGTCCCATTATATATTGGAAGTTTGAGCAATAGCCCTGATGAAAACCCTTCAGTATTTAATGGGAAAATTGATGATGTGGCGATTTGGAATCAGGAACTATCTTCTTACAGTGTAAGTGAAATTTATAATTCTGGTAACGCATTAGATGTCACCACGTTAAGCAGTAGCAGTTATAGTTTAGCGGGCTACTGGCGCATGAACGAAGGGTCTGGTAGTGTTGTAGGAGATAATAATACGGGGCCACACACACACGATGGGAGTATTTATGGAAACGTAACGTGGAGCACCGACTCTCCTCAGCAGCAACTGTTGCCAGATTATAAATGGTTTAGTAGTGACAGCGCAGGTGGACCAGTCTATAGCTGGCAGGATATTACAAGCACAGGAACGTTGATCTCTATGTCTGGTGATGATAATAATACGGGGCCACACCCAATTGGTTTTATGTTTCCATTTTACGGAATTGATTACTCAACTTTTAGAATTTCTACCAATGGTTTTATTAGTTTTACCAGCAGTTCTAATGCGTACAATAACTCTGAGTTTCCCTCAGCGGCTGCACCAGAGGCTGTGCTGGCACCATTCTGGGAGGATTTAATATTTACTAGCGATAAAGCCTATTACCATAGCGATGAAAACCAGTTGGTGATCACGTTTAATGATGTAGACCGCTTGGGGCAAGAGGCAACTTCATCGTATACATTTCAGGTTATTCTTAAAAGCACTGGTGAAATAATATTCCAATACAATACAATGACTGGGCCCTTGAATGGTGCAACAATCGGTTGGCAAAATTTTTACCGCACAGAGGGAACAAGCATTGTTTATAACAATGCAAATTTTAACTTGATCCACAATGGCTGGGCTGTCCGGATTGAAGATATTAATTCTGGATTGCCACCACCTTCTAGTTTTACCTCTGCAGCATCTTATCAAACGGTTGATCTGTCATGGGTAGCTTCAAGTTCTGATAGTGTAGCAAACTATGTTATTTATAGAGGAACATCGTCCGGCAGTTTGTCTCCCTTGGATTCAGTTGCTTCGACCGTTACATCTTATTCAAACACAGGTCTTACCAATGGCACCACATATTATTATGGAATTCGATCAAAAAGTTCGAGCGGCGGTTATTCAGTTATGAGAACAACAACTGCAACGCCAAACGTTGCATCGCCAACGAACTTATCGGCAACTGCGACCACAGGGCAGGCAACCTTAAGCTGGACTGCTGCTATCGGGAGCAGTATAGCGCGCACCCTCATTTATCAAGGTACGAGCTCCAGTAATTTATCGTTAGTTGATAGTACTAGCGATGCTTCCACAGCAACCAAAACTATTACTGGTTTAACTAATAACTCCACTTACTATTTTTATGTACAGTCTCGAGGAACAGATGGTTCTGTTAGTTCTGCTACAGCACAAGTGGAGGCTACGCCAACATATACGGGGCCAGTATGGTGGGTATCCGCCAGTGTAAGCACTGACGGGGACGGTACTTCCACGACGCCATTCCGCTATATAACATCAGCCATAGCAGCGGCAGCGGAAGATGATACGGTGAAATTGGTTGCTGGCACCTATAGCGGTGCACAAAACCGTGACATTGATATAGATGATAAAAATCTGGTGTTCATTTCCGCTTCGGGGGCGGATGTAACTTTGTTGGATGCAAGCGAATATGGTCGCCACTTTAGCATCAGTTCAGGATTAGATTCAACCCTCCAATTCATTGGTCTTACATTTAAAAATGGTAATAGTGGCAGCGGCGGGTCAGTGGAGATACAACGGAGTAGTCCCATATTTAAGGACTGTATTTTTGAAGGAAATCAGTCTAGCGCTGGTGGTGCAATGAGGATTTTCGGAGGCTCGCCCAAATTTAAAAATTGCACCTTCCGCAATAACAGTGCTTACGAAGGAGGCGGAGCAGTCATCATAGATAATAATTCTGAATTTGATAACACAGAGAGGCCGGTCTTTAGAAACTGTACTTTTACTTCCAATACTGTGGTTGGAGAAGGATCGCAAAGGGGAGGCGCTGTTTTTTTTAATGGAAATGGGTCTGTGGAATTTAGCGATTGTGAGTTCCGGTATAATTCGATTACTGCCACTGCCACCGGCACCGGCAACGGCGGCGCAATATTTATTAATAATAGTTATTCTAATGATGACCAGATAGAAAATCCGGTGCTGCTAAATCGCTGCTCATTCATTGGTAATTCTGTTATATCCGCTCAGTCAAATGCCCGCGGAGGCGCCATAGGTGTCCTTTCTAGTACCAATATTATCAATTGTCTCATTGCCGATAATACAATAGATGGATACGCTGATTGGTCTCCCGGCGCTGGTATCTTTATTCAATTGAATAGTTATTGGGATTCGGATGAACAGACAGAAGAGTATGGCACAGTAAAAATCATTAATTCAACGATCGTGAATAATGATAATAATTCTTCAGGCGGACAAGGTGGTGGGATATTCATAGCAGATAATAATACAAACTTGACCATGTTCAACACGATTCTCTGGGGCAATACGGATAACTATAACTACGGCAATCCCAATATTAATGATCAAGGTGACTTGCTTACTGATTACAATAATATTGAGAATGGTGATACCTGGTCAAACTTAGGTTCCAACTCAACATATATTGACCCACAGTTTAGCGATGCCACTAATGGTGATTACTCCCTTGGTCTAGCCAGTAGTCTTGTAGGCGCAGGAACGGCCACCTTTGAAGGGTTAAGCGCACCATCAGCTGACATCAGGAATAATAATACATCGTACCCCCGCCCAAATCCATCCGGGACCAACCCTGATATGGGTGCATATGAAAGCAGTTATTCATCGAGCCCTTATCCGGATGCGCCAACCGGACTCACCGCTACAGCAGGGGATGGTACCATTACCCTTTCCTGGACCGCGAGTTCAGAGACAGACATTGCCAAGTACGGTGTTTACTATGGCACCGAATCAGGCCCCACAGTAAAACAGGCTGAAGTAAGCGGCGCGTCCACTGTAACTACGACAATTAGTGGTTTAAGCAATAATGTAACCTATTATTTCCGGGTCACGGCAATAGATAATGATAATTATGAAAGTGGTTATTCCAGCGAAGTTAGTGCATCACCGGCCTTTTCCGGATCAACGATCTATGTAGATAATTCAGGTTCAGAACCATCGAACCCAGATGGCAGTGAAAGTAATGCGTTTTATAGTATCCAGGATGCCATTGATGCAGAATCCACCATTAATGGGAAACGTATTCTAGTAAAAGCCGGTACGTATACTGGATCAGGATCGAATCCTGTAATTGATCTTAAGGGGAAAAATGTCATCATTGAAAGCGATGCCGGACCAGCAACGACTATTATTGATGCTGGCGGTAGTAGAACAGCACTAAGTCTTGATAAATATGATGGTCAATTTAGCGGCTATAGTGCATCTGCCACCAAGTTTATTGGTCTGACGTTTACAAATGGAGATGATGATGAATCATTAATTGATATCAATGGACCTAATATATTTGAATCAAGCAACTCCTGGGATGTAACGTTTGAAAATTGTCGGTTTACAAATACAGATAATGATTATGGAAATTCGTATTCAGTTGTATATGTTGCAAGATCTAGTTCCATATTTGATGGCTGTCAATTCCGCGACCTGAATATTATTGGTAACTTCCAAAATACTAGTGAGAAATCTGCTCCCATAAAACTTGAAGGGCAAGGCGGTTGGTTTGATCTTCCTGGCGGCTTTGCACAGGACTCCACAGTGTATCGGCCCCAATTTAAAAATTGTGTTATTGCGGATAATAGCGTTGTGAACAATGGAAGCAATAAGAATTATTATGATAATTATCGTGGTGGTGGAATTAGTGTTAGGGTTGGCGCTATCCCCTATTTCGAAAATACCCGTATCGATTCAAACACTGTCGATGCTGGTGGAGACTATCCTTCCAGCTTTTATGCACATATTAATGGAGGTGGAATCTATATAGAAGGCAGGTATAAAAATGACCCCCCGATAAAATTCGTTAATTGTTCAATTAGTGGGAATATTGTCAAAGGTACGAATGTTAATGGTGCTGGTGTGTATACAAAAAGTGCACAGACTCAGTTTATTAATACGGTCATTACTAATAACCTTGCCTTTGGAGCTTATGACAACGACAATAATCCTTATGTTGATGTGAAAGGGGGCGGTATATATTGCAACCCGTCTCATGATAATAGTGAGAATCCAAATTATTCCCCTAAGGACCCGCTGCTGCTGCTGCTGAATTGCACTGTGGCCAATAATAAGTTGAAATATATTTCTAACCAAAATATCAACTGGTGTGGTGCAGGTATATTCAGAGAAAATTATGATGATCCAGTGCTAATCATGAACTCAATCGTATATCATAATACGGTTGTTGGCGAAGAATCCAGCAGTGGTGCTCATTATAAGATGAATTTGGGTCTGAGCCAAAGTAGTCAATGGGGAACGAACGAATCAACCATTGGATACTCCTTTATCGAACATTACGATGATGCTGGGATAGATGGAGATGAAATATATGATTATTCACCGGCATTTAACGATACTGCAAACGGAGACTTTTCACTATCTATTGCTAGCTTGGCTATTGGTGCTGGTGTCAGCGAATACGAAGATGTGGACGCGCCGGCTTATGATTACAATAATTCTGCCCGTCCTGGCAGTGACGGTGGGAATCCTGACTTAGGTGCCTTTGAGCATGATATGGCTTCTACACCCTATCCCGCAAAACCACAAAGCTTAACAGTCTCTAGCACAGGTGATTCTACCGTTGTTTTATCTTGGGCAGAGTCATCGGAGAGCGATCTTATTCGTTACCGGGTTTACTATGGGACTTCTTCACCGGCGGCTACACTGATTGATAGCGCCTCAGCAAGTGCCACATCAATTTCAGTTGATGGGCTTACGAATGGAACAACATATTATTTCCGGATTACTGCACTTGATGCTGAGGGGTATGAATCGATTTATTCAGCAGAAGTGTCGGGGTCGCCGGAGTATACTGGGCCGGTATGGTATGTGGATGATAATTCCGGATCAGGTTCTCATGAAGGCAGCCCAGGAGACCCTTTCCGAGAAATTCAGGACGCCATTGATGTTGCGAGTACTGGAGATACTGTAAAGGTATTACCTGGAACCTATGATCGTGCAGATGACCAAGAATTATCATTTCATGATTCGGAAAACAATACAGCAAAAAATATTGTACTAATGTCTCGTGATGGTGCTGCGACAACATTTCTTGATGGGGAGAATAAACGTGTCTTTGAATTAGTAGATGACACCGATACTACTTTACATATTATTGGCTTTACCATTACGGCGAGCAATGGCGCTGAGCATGGTGATGATTATCAAGGTGCCATTGTAAAAGCGGTTGGAAATAATTACTGGGATGGGAATACGCAACAGGAAGTCTATGTAAACGCGGGCGCCACGTTTAAAAATTGTGTGTTTACTATGTTTGACTCTGGGGATCTAGAAGCCCAATCTGATTGGGAGGATGTTGCGGTATATATCGATGCAGCTACGATTGTTTTTGATAACTGCGAGTTTACAAATATTACCGTTGACTATTCCAATGCTAGTAATAATGAATCGTTTGGCGGTGCAATCAGGATCGGGAATCCTTATGGTGGTGGTTCCTCTGCTGGAATCGTTTACCTTAACCGTTGCGAAATTACCCATGTTACTATTACTACGAGTAGCCCTGCAAATTTATATGGTGGAGCAATCATGGTTGGAGGGAACAGTGCGAATGATTTGACGCTGACCAATACAATTGTTGCAGATAATCTCGTATTCTATAATAATGGCGATACTTCTTATCCACCATCCGGAGGGGCCTTAAAAACTCGTGGTGGACATGTAAAAATTATCAATTCTACTATTGTAAATAATGAATTGAGAACTATTACAAACTATTCAAGCGAAGGGAGCGCTATAAGTGCTGAAGACTGGAATTCCGATGGAGATTCACCGCATATTACCATGTTTAACAGTATTGTCCATGGAAACACCACGACCACGGACTTCCTTAGTAACGGCGGAGTTTCTTATCAGCTTCATCAAATACAGCTTAATGATTGGGCTGATGGTGTGGAAACATATTTCTCCTATTCCATTATTGCTGGGGATGATGATTTTGGTGGTGAAGAAATCTTACACCTGGATCCGGAAATTATTGATGCTACATATGCGTTACACCCTCGCAGTCCTGCTATAGGTGCAGGAGCAGTTGAAAGCGAAGACGCGGAAGGAAATATTATTTATGCCCCGACTGTTGATATCACAGGGAGCTCGCGTCCAAACCCTTCTGATGATGATTCCTATCCTGGTAGAGATGCAGTACCAGACCTAGGTGCCATGGAAAGTGAGTTGGCGGTTAGCCCTTATCCAGATTCGCCAACCGATCTTTTTGTTGTTGAAAATCATCAATCGGTACAGTTGTTCTGGAACCCATCAAATGCGGGAGATGTTGTAAAATACAAAATTTATTCCAGCGCCGATTCAATTACATTTACTCTAAGCGATTCCGTAAGCGGTCGTTATAATACGGAAGGATCAGTTGGAGGATTAACCAATGAAGAGTATTACTGGTTTTATGTAACCAGCTTGGATAGCAACCATTATGAAAGCGGTGCTTCTTTTCAAGTAAAAGCCAAGCCTCATTATCAAGGTCCAGTGTGGTACGTGGATATGAACTCCGCATCAGGTTCCCATGAAGGAAGCGCAACGGACGCGTTCCGCGATATTCAGGATGGCATTGATGCTGCGGATGAAGGGGATACGGTGATGGTTTTTCCAGGAACGTATGATCGTCCGGACGACCAGGAATTAGAATTTATTCATGATCAAAATGGTACAATTTCGCCGAAGAATATTGTCCTATTCGCTCGGGGTGGTCCTGATAGTACCATTATTGATGGGGAAGGAAATAAACAGCTTTTTATTATTGATGCTAGAAATGATACGACATTAAAAATAGTAGGTTTTACGATTCAAAATGGGGGCCATAACGAAAGTAATTTATACGGATCCGCCATTCATGTTTCTAGTGTTAATAATAATCCATCCGGCGTTGTATTTGAAAACTGTATTATTAAAGATTCCCATAGTGGGGGCCCAGCTATTTTTGTAGGATTTTCAAGTGGTGCTGTTTTCCGCGATTGTATCATCAAAAATAATAGCTGTAACAATGGAGGATCTGGGCAATTAGATGGCGCAGGAATCAAAGTTCATTATGGCTCTGTTTTGCTTGATAGAACGAAAGTCATGGAAAATTATACGGAAAATACTGGCTCTGGTGGTGAGAATCATAGGGGGTCTGGGATTCATGCGCTAACTAGCACTGTCTATGTGATCAATTCACTCATTGCAGGAAATTACATTGAAGAGCAAATTGGGGGTTCTGCTAATTATGGTTCAGGTATATACGCTTGGAGCTCGAACATGTATATTATCAACTCTACGATTACTGATAATCAAGGAATAGTTAATCCAGGCTCAGGTTCTGGTGCTGCTTTGGAAATTGGTTCCACAGATGAAAAACAAATTGTTATTTTTAATTCTATTATTGCTGGGAATTTCCCATCTAGTAACCAATCGTATATGGCGCAATCCGGCCAATATGTTATAGGTAACACCGTATTTGAAGGGGCATCAACTGAGTGGTTTTTTGATGACAGTGAGGGGTGTTACGATTTCGATCCATTATTTGAAGATAGTTTGGGTACGCTTTCTGCTTACAGTCCTGCCATTGGGAAAGGTGGAACAAGTATTGAAGATGCTACTGGAGATGATATCCCTTCTCCTGCAGTGGATTTGTATGGAAATGCAAGACCAAATCCTGCTGGCTCCAACCCCGATATTGGTGCCTATGAACATGTTCGTAGCGATCCAAGACGATTGGTCTTTTATGTAGATGATACGATAGGGAACGATACTAATGATGGACTAACCAGCGAAACAGCATTGAAAAGTATTGGAGAAGGATTAAATAAATCTTCTAATAGAGATACTTTGGAACTTGTCGCAGGTACGTATAATGGAGCCGATAACCGAAATTTGAATATGCAGGGATTAACCCGCATTATTCGTTCCGTATCCGGACCAGCAACTACGATTATTGATTGTGAAAACCAGGGTCCTGCCTTTGTATTTAATAATAATGAGAGCGATTCCGTACATATTTCTGGCTTAACGATTATAAATGGAAGCAACAATAATGGCGGGGCTGTTTCGATCAGTGGTGCGGATCCAGTTTTTGAGAATATGATATTTAAAGATAATAACAGCTCAGCTAACGGTGGTGCCGTTTATGCCAACAACTCTCAATCAAGTTTTACTAATAGCGTATTTTTAGATAATCATGCTTCTTCAGGTGCTGCTGTATATTCAAGCGGTGGTGATGTTTCTCTGAACCACTGCACGCTACTTGAAAATTTTGGAGATGATGAATCGGGTATAAAAAATGCTTCAGGAGATTTCATATTAATGAATTCAATATACTGGGGGAATGACAGCATTGCTGGTGATGTAGATGTTTTGTATTCTAATATAATGGGTGGATATGGTGGCCCAGGCAATTTTAATGGTCGCCCTGGTTTTACAGATGCGGAAAATGGAGATCTATCTTTACTGAGCTGGTCTCCAATGATTGGACGTGGAAAAGCTGCGAATATATTTGTTTCTGATATTTTGAGGACATCTCGAGCCGACAGTGTTGCTCCGGATATGGGTTCCTATGAAAATAGTCTGGACTCACCATCAGCTTACAGCCCGGTTACCTGGCATGTAGCCACTACTGGAATAGACACAGTTGTATACAACAATATTACCAGCATCAGTATGCCTTTTAATTCCTTGCAGTGGACTATGGATCATGTACTGGAAGGTGACTCCATTATTGTTCACCCTGGGGATCATACGGGATCTGTTGATAATTGGGGCAAGTCTGTACATATCCATGGAAATGCATTTGCGGCTGATGAAGTATCCGTATTGGGTGAATTAGAATTTACCGGTGGCAGTAATTCTGTGAATATGCTGCGCGTCAGTAATGCCTTCGGTGATGGTTTTAATGTTTCTGCCGGTTCAATAAATATTGCTGATGTATTGGTGGATAATTCCAATGGAAAGGCGATTGTGCTCAGCGATACTGCTGATGCAACTATAGCAAGTGTTACCTTGTATGGTAATGGGTATGGTTTATATGATAATTCCAGTGGTTCTATCACCATGGTTAATTCCATTGTTTGGGGGAGTACGAATGTGTCCGATACCGCTAATGTTGCAGGGAACCCAACTGTTACCTATTCTGATATAGAGAGCGGTGTTTCAGGTACTGGAAATATTGAACTTGATCCATTATTTGTTGCAGCAGCCAATAACAATTTTGAGCTGGATCTGTTAAGTCCCTGTATTGATTCTGGTGATCCTAGTTCACTCTATGATGGAGATAGTACTATTACAGATATGGGAGCATTCCCGCGCTTGCGACAATTTCTTGCAGATTCATCAACTGGCGATGTGACCGTATCAGCGGATACAACGGTAATTATTACAGAGGATTTTACTGTGTCTGCATCTGACACCTTAGAGCTTGAAGCGGGAGCCGAGTTGTACTTTGCTCCTGGAGTAACGCTCACCATTGAAGGGACCTTGGATGCGCAAGGAACGCCGGAAGATGGTGTTATTTCTTTCCTACCTCTTCATCCAGATTCTACATTTGGTGGTGTAGTAATTTCTGGAGGAGACGGATCTGGAGGTGGTCATGGTGGTAGAGATAGTGATACGTATAGTTATATACAGATTAGTGGTGTAGAAGCCGATTCAGTACCACTTACAATCAATGGTTCAGCAACCTTGGATCATGTAACTATTGCTGGAAATGGCAATGCAGTTTCATTATCTACAACAGGTACTGTAGATCTTAATTATTCTATTTTAGAGGGCCAGACAGATGGTACCGTGAATATTCTTGGTTCGTTTACCAGCAGTACGGATCAGTTTTTAGATTATCCTAATGATGATTTTACCTTAGTTGCAACTGCTGCAGGAATTGATACAGATACAGAAAAGATAGATCCAGACTATACATATGGAGATGCCGGGGCATTTTACCATGATCAAAGCAGTTATGCCGTAACATCCATTACCGTACTTCGACCAGCTAGTGGAGACACTGTTCTAGCGAGTCCGGATACGAGCACAACGGTTGGATTGACATCAAATATTCAGTTATTTAATACATATGGTCGTTATAAAACGAAAGGATCTGTTTCATGGGCATCGGTAAACAATACGGGATCATTTTCTATTGTTTCTACTGATTCTACCGGCTTGAATGGTGTTGTAAGTAATCAGTATGTAACAAGTATTGTATCTGGTAGCTATAATTCATTTACTGTTTCTGCGGATGATGCATCTTCTACTTCTGGTTTTTATCTAGTGGAACCCGGTAGTCCAGATTCTGTACAGTTTGATGTACAATCATCCTCTATGACACAGTTGGACAGTCTAACCTTTACAGCAAATGTGTACGATCAATTTTCTAATTTGGTTCGACTGGATGAGAATGTAGTGTGGAGTATTAATTCGGTAACCGGATCTGGTGATGGATATCGCTTAAGTTCTGATACCACGGCAACAGATACTTCTGGAAATGCTGCGGTTGTACTATATACTGACCCTACAGATAATACATTAAGTGTTGGAGATCAAGTGACTATTACTGCCACATCAGGTCTTGGATCACATGTTAGTTCTATGGTGACGATTATTCCATCCGATATATATAATCTGACTCTTGATGAAGATTTGACAGCTGAAGGGCTGGAGGTATCTGCAGATACTGCTTACATAGATTTTTATACTGCATTAGTGGATACTTTTGATAATCCACTAGAAAATGTAGAAGTATTCTGGGAAGTAGTTACTGGTTCCGGAACAGGTGAAAGCTTAAGCGCTGGAACTAGTAATACTAATTCACAGGGTGTTGCAAACACACGGTTAAATACAAATACAGTATCTGGGTCAGAGTATCAGGTTCGCTGCTGGGTAACAGAAAGCTCATTATTAAATGCGTTTGGTAGTTTTGAGGGGTTAGTAAATAATACTAATGCAAATAGCACCTCTAATCAATCTGTTGTAAGTAACATATTATCGCAATCTACTATTCGTTCTATTTCTCAATCAACTAAGCGGGGTGTTTCTGATCGATCAGCCCGGGATGAAGAAAGTCATCTTAGAGCAAGTCAATTTGTCCCAGTCCAAATTAGTGAGTCATCTAATATAAGTCGCAATGTAAATCGTGTTGCAGCATATGATTTAGATGATACATCATCAGTCGTTCTTGTATGGCCAGGGATAACCGCTTCTTTAAGCGGCGTTCCGCAGGGAGCTGAAGATTTAGAGTTAGATGAACAGTTTGGCTTTACCTTGGATGCACATGATCAATTTGGGAACCTTGTTCGTGATAATACTTCTATTACATGGGAGGTAAACCCTTCATCTGCAAATGTTTCTATTGTTAGTCAGGATAATGTAACTACGGATGGTCAAGCAGTAATTGCATTGCAAGTTGCAAGTAACGCAGCATGGGACTTTTCATTTAAAATTATCGCAACGGTAGAAGGGGTAAGTGATTCTACTGGATCGTACCGGATTGATGATATTACCGCTCCTGCTTCGGTTTCTGCTTTAAGCATTAGTCCTTCTGTTTGGACGTCGAATAATGATTTTACTCTTGCCTGGACAAATCCATCGGAGCATTCTGGTGTAGCAGGGGCTCATTATGAAATTGAGGGAGAATCTTCAGAATATATTGCTGGTTCAGGTATACAAACATTGAATTTTACCATGCCTGCAAACAACGCTCGTACAGTAAAATTATGGCTACAGGATAACGCAGATAATGAAGATGAATCTAGCGCCATGACCGTTACTTCAAAGTGGGACGATACAGCTCCACAGACATTTGATCTAACACTGCCACTAGCTGGATGGTACAAGGAAACAGAATATCGTTTTGAATGGGAAGCTTCAAGCGATGTCACTTCTGGTCTCAGTCATTATCTGTTCTCATTGAATGGAGGAAATGAAACGGCGGAAATTTCACCAGACTCAACAGGGCTTTCACCTTCATTTGGCCTCGCTCAAGGATCGCATAGTTGGACAGTAACTGCATATGATAGCGCAGGGAATGCTATGGAGACATCCAACCCGCAAACAATTAATGTAGACCACACTATTCCTGGGATTACGCATAATCCAGTTTTGGAAGCAGTAGAGAATACCGCTGTTGTGATTAATGCGGTGTTTACAGAAGATGGAGCCGGTCAATCGGGGATTTATAAAGCCGAATTATATTATCGTCGTGGTGGTGAAGCGAATTGGCAGCCTCCTGTAGATATGTCCACATTAAGTTCGTATCAAATTGCAAGTTCCTTCTCCACATCATCAGGAATTGAATATTATTTATATGCAGAAGATGTTGCCGGGAATACAACCAATAAACCTGTAGTAGGCTTTACATCAATTTCTGTTACCATACCGAATGGTCTTGCAAGTACAGATCGTTGGCCAACTGGTGTGCCAAATGGAGGAGATGTGAGTAATTATCAGATATGGTCTTTCCCTGGAAATCCAACAAGTACTTCCCCGGTTAATCTTATCGTAGATGATATGCCTGATGCAGCTTTTGATAATACGAAGTGGAGAGCCTTTTCCTATGCAGGTTCTGGGGCGTGGACAGAGTTTGAACAGCTGTCTTCATTAAATAGTGGAGAAAGTTATTTTATTCTTATAAAAGATCCTGGTTTTAGCATAAATACAGGACAAACATATACTATTACTACAAATCAACCATATCAAATCAATTTAACTAGTGGTGATTGGACTTTCATCGGGAACCCATTTGATTTTTCTATCCCATTAAGCTCCGTGCTTACGGATGATTCCACATCTCTATCTGGAGATCAGAATTTTTATACATATGATGGTGGTAGCTGGACCAACGCTTCTTCTTTAGAGCCATGGGGCGGATATATTTATAAGTCATCTAGTGCATCTAGCATATCTATTGATCCAGGCGCTGGTAGTGGAGGATTATTAGGAAGAAGCGCTGCTGATCCAGAAATTATTCTTGAATATGATGAGTGGTTAATCAATATATCGGCTCGAAATGGATTAGGTAGAGATCAATTTAATGAAGTTGGTTTACTGCAGGGAGCAATGGATACATATGATAATCAGGATGCTTTTGAACCTCCATTAGTTCCAGGTGGTATTTCGGTTCGAATAAATAATAGGGATTGGCCGGAGAATGGAGATACCTATACACGAGATATTCGTATGCCAAAAGAAGAAGGAGAATATTGGGATTTAGAAGTCATAGCCCAAGATGATGAGCATAATGTATATCTTACTTTTGAAGATTTAGATTTAATCCCAGAGGATTTAGATGTATTTGCGATAGATGTTACTCTTGGTATTGCCCAGGACTTACGATGGAAACATGTATATAAATATGCAGTAACAGATCCATCACAGAAGCATGAAGTTCGATTTATTGCAGGTACCAGAGAATTTTTACAGAAGAATAATGCAGGGATAGAGCTTTTCCCAGACCGCTATGCGTTAAGTCAGAACTATCCAAACCCATTTAACCCGCAAACTTCTATTCTACTTACTATGCAGGATGAAGCCAATGTAAGTCTCGTGGTATATAACTTATTAGGGGAAGAAGTTGCAGTACTAGCCAATAATGAATATCGACCTGCAGGTTATCATAATTTTATCTGGAAAGGATTGAACAAGGATAACGAACGTGTCTCTAGTGGTGTATATTTTTACATGGCACGTGTTATATCGCCAAAAGGAGAATTACTTATAAGCGATACGCATAAGATGATCCTTGTAAAATAAGATTTCTTTTATGATCAAAAAGGGCAGATTTACTGCCCTTTTTTATTATATTAGTTTCAGTGAATAAATAATTTATAGGTAGTATCTAATGGTAAAACAAACAACACTCATATTATCGTTTATAACTGCTCTATTAGTGGTAGTTGTTTTTGCTAATCAATCTGGAGCAAAAAAGTTTGGAAAAATTTCATTACCACTTGGAAAAGTTGAGGTTCAATCTGGTGGAGCAGGTGATTGGGTAAAAGCAAAACCAAACTTTCCAGTAAGTGAGGGAGATATTATCCGAACCTTAGCTAAATCACGAGCGGAAATCACATTAATTGGCGGGGGAAAAATGCGTATTGGAGAAAATTCAGAGTTGGTTCTGAATAAAGCCAGCGTAAAACCAATGGAGAAGAATTTCAATGCCAGTTTAAATAAAGGAAATATATGGGTTTCTGCAAAAGCAGCCTTTGGTGAAAAGAAGAATGTGTCTGTTCGTACGCCTACAGCTGTTGCAGCTATTCGTGGAACAAAATACAGGGCAAAAGCTGGAGGCGATGAAAGTGAGGTCTTGGTATATAATGGAAGGGTGGATGTAAACGCTGCAAAAAATGTAATTGAAGAACGCCAAGAAAGAAGAAAATCATTTGCGCCTGGAGGCCCAACAGGTCAACCAAAATTTACACTTGGACCGGTTACAGAAATAAAAGCACCTACCCAAGTATCTGGCCCCTATGAAGTAACTCTTGAAGAATGGATTACCCTAGCAGAAGGGATGCAGATTAACGTTCGGAAAGATGGGAAATATCATATGTTTGAATTTGATCAAGGAAAAGATGAGGATCTTGATTTTGTCAAATGGAATAAAGAACAAGATTCCAAAGAATAAACATTCTAAA